>Ga0114939_10002353_pt1 | contig 14075 bp, 14 predicted proteins | sample AshMeaCrysSpring_FD_87196 | JGI IMG/M metagenome (GOLD analysis project Ga0114939, IMG submission 87196) | Groundwater microbial communities from Big Spring, Nevada to study Microbial Dark Matter (Phase II) - Ash Meadows Crystal Spring | ecosystem: Environmental > Aquatic > Deep subsurface >... | reverse complement strand
GAACTGGCCGCCGCGCACGACCGTTTCGTGCGTCTGCTCGAGTCTCTCGATGCGGCGGTGTCGGTGGTCGCCGGCGGGGAGGTGCTGCTGTTCGGCAACCGCGCGTACGCCGAGGCCTTTGGCGCCGGCGCCGCGGGCCACGGCCGGCTGCAGCAGGCGCTGCGCGCGCGCGAAGCCGCGGAGGTCTACGACGCCGCCACCGACCGCTGGTTCGACGTGCGCACGCGCGAGATCCGGTGGCCGGCGCGCGGCGAGGACATCGCCGGCGACCCGGCTCGCCTGCAGATCGCCACCGACATCTCGCTGCGCAAGGCGACCGAGGAAATCGCCCGCCAGCAGCAGGACAAGGTGCAGTTCACGGCGCGGCTGATGACCCTCGGCGAGATGGCCTCCTCCCTCGCGCACGAGTTGAACCAGCCGCTGACGGCGATTACCAACTACAGCGAGGGCACGCTGGCGCGGCTGCACGCGGGTGGCATGTCGGCCGACGAGCTGCGCGCGGCGCTGGCCAAGACCAGTGCCCAGGCCCAGCGCGCCGGCGGCATCATCCGCCGCATCCGCGAGTTCGTGAAACGCTCGGAGCCGCGTCGGCGGCCCACGCCGGCGGCGCGCATCGTCGAGGACGCGGTCGCCTTCGCCGACATCGAGGCGACCAAGAAAGGCATCGTCATCGATGCCGACGTCGCGCCCGACCTGCCGCCGGTCGATGCCGATCCGATCCTGATCGAGCAGGTGCTGCTGAACCTGCTGAAAAACGCCGTCGACGCGATGGCAGGCAGCGCGGTGCGCAGGATCGACGTGCGCGTGCGTCGCTCCGGCGACGCGATGGCCGAGTTCGCGGTGATCGACCGCGGCGCCGGCATCGCCGACGAGCACCTCGACAGCGTGTTCACGCCGTTTTTCTCGACCAAGCTCGACGGCATGGGCATGGGCCTGAACATCTGCCGTTCGATCATCGAGTTCCACCAGGGCCAGCTCGCCATCGAGCGCAACCCCGAGGCCGCCGGCGGCACCGTGATGCGCTTCACGCTGCCGCTGGCCGCCGAGCCCGCCACCCACGATCTGTCCCCCGACCAGGAGCACGCAACGCGATGACCACTTCCCAGGGCGATTCTCCCCGCGGCCTCGTCTATGTCGTCGACGACGACGAGGCGGTGCGCGACTCGCTGCAGTTCCTGCTCGAGCCGGCCTATCGCGTCGCCACCTTCGACAGCGCCGAGGCCTTCCTCGCGCGCTACGACCCGCAGGCGATCGCCTGCCTGATCCTCGACGTGCGGATGCCGGGCATGAGCGGCCTGCAGCTGCAGGAGGAACTGCTCGCCCGCGGCTCGCACCTGCCGGTGGTGTTCATCACCGGCCACGGCGACGTGCCGATGGCGGTGACGACGATGAAGAAGGGCGCTGCGGACTTCATCGAGAAGCCCTTCGACCACGCGGCGCTGAAGGCGCTGGTCGAGCGGATGCTCGAGCTCGCGCGCGAGGAGGCGGCGCGGCTGGAACGCGAGCGCCTGAACAGCGCACTGCTGGCGCGGCTGACGCCGCGCGAGCAGCAGGTGCTCGAGCGCATCGTCGCCGGCCGGCTGAACAAGCAGATCGCCGACGACCTCGGCATCTCGATCAAGACCGTCGAGGCCCACCGCGCCAACATCATGGACAAGCTGAAGGCCGGCACGGTGGCCGACCTGATGCGCGTGGCGCTGGGCACCGGCGCCTAGACCGAAAGGACGAACCCGGCGCCGGCGGGTGCGGGGTAGCCTCCCGCAGGTCGGCACCGGCACCGCGGCCAACGGCGGCGGCGGTGCCGGCCGAGGCGGCGCTGCTAACCTTGCGCCCCCGCCCAAGGCCCGCAAACCATGCCCTTCGACAGCCAGTCCAACCCCCTGCTCGATTTCGAGGCGCTGGCGCGCTTCGACGCGATCGCGCCCGAGCACGTCACGCCCGCGGTCGACGAGCTGCTCGCCGGGTGCCGGGCCACGGTCGCGCGAGTGACCGAACCGGAAGCCGCCGCCAGCTGGGAGGCGGTCGTCGCGCCGCTGGACGAGGCGACGGACCGTCTCAGCCGTGCCTGGGCCGTGGTGTCGCACCTGAACGCGGTCGTCGACACGCCCGAGCTGCGCGCGCAGTACAACGTCAACCTGCCGAAGCTCACCCAGTTCTGGACCGAACTGGCGCAGAACGAGGCGCTGTACGCCAAGTACAAGGCGATCGCCCAGCGCGACGACTTCGCCCGGCTGTCGCCGCCGCGGCGGCGGGTGATCGAGAACGAGCTGCGCGACTTCCGCCTCGGCGGCGCCGAGCTGCCACCGCCGCAGAAGACGCGGCTGCGGGCGATCCGAGAGCGCCACTCGCAGGTGTCGACGCGCTTTGCGGAAAACGTGCTCGACGCCACCAACGCGTTCGAGCTGCTGCTGCCCGACACCCGCCGGCTCGCCGGCGTGCCCGAGGACACGCTGCAGATGCTGCGCGAGGCGGCGCAGGCCGAGGACAAGGCCGGCTACAAGCTGACGCTGCACGCGCCGAGCTACCTGCCGGTCCTGCAGTACGCGGACGATCGCGGCCTGCGCGAGCAGCTGTATCGCGCCTACTCGACGCGCTGCTCCGAGTTCGGCCCGCAGGAATGGGACAACACCAGGCTGATCGTCGAGCTGCTGGCGCTTCGGCGCGAGCAGGCACGCCTGCTCGGCTACCGCGACTACGCCGAGCTGTCGCTGGTGCCCAAGATGGCCGAATCGGCGCAGCAGGTGCTCGAATTCCTGCGCGACCTGGCGCGGCGCGCGCGGCCGTTCGCCGAGCGCGACATGGCCGAGCTGCGGGCCTTTGCCGAGCGCGAGCTGGGGCTTGCCGACCTGCAGGCCTGGGACATCAGCTACGCCAGCGAGAAGCTGCGCCAGGCCCGCTATGCGTACTCCGAGCAGGAACTGAAGCAGTATTTCCCCGAGCCGCGCGTGCTGGCCGGCCTGTTCAACGTGATCGAGACGCTGTTCTCGGTGCGGCTGCGCGAGGACCAGGCGCCCACCTGGCACCGCGACGTCAAGTTCTACCGGATCGAATCGAAGGACGGCGAGCTGCTCGGCCAGTTCTACCTCGATCTTTACGCGCGCGAGCACAAGCAGGGCGGCGCCTGGCAGGACGACGCGCGGCCGCGCCGGCGCGCCGCCGGCGGGCTGCAGACGCCGGTGTCGTACCTGACCTGCAATTTCTCCCGCCCGACGGGCGGCAAGCCGGCGCTGTTCACGCACGACGAGGTGCTGACGCTGTTTCACGAGTTCGGCCACGGACTGCACCACCTGCTCACGCGCGTGGACGAGCCGGCGGTCTCCGGCATCCGCGGCGTGGAGTGGGACGCGGTCGAATTGCCGAGCCAGTTCATGGAGAACTTCTGCTGGGAGTGGGACGCGCTGCAGTGGCTGACCGCGCACGTCGACACCGGCACCGGGCTGCCGCGCGCGCTGTACGAGAAGATGCTGGCGGCGAGGAACTACCAGAGCGGCATGTACATGCTGCGGCAGGTCGAGTTCGGGCTGTTCGACCTGCTGGCGCACACCGCGCTCGACCCGGACTGCACCGACGCCGCCGCCGTGCTGCGGCTGATGGACGAAGTGCGGCATGAAGTCGCGGTGGTGTTTCCGCCGGCCTACCAGCGGATGCCGTGGAGCTTCACCCATGTGTTCGCCGGCGGCTATGCGGCCGGCTATTACGGCTACAAGTGGGCCGAGGTGCTGTCGGCCGACGCTTTTTCCGCCTTCGAGGAAGCGGGCGGCGCGTTCGACGCGCGCCTGGGCACGCGCTTTCTCGACGAGGTGCTGGCGATGGGCGGCGCCCGGCCGGCGATGGAATCGTTCGTCGCCTTCCGCGGCCGCAAGCCCACGATCGACGCGCTGCTGCGCCACCACGGCATGAACGCCTGACCCCGGCAAATCCACGATGACTACGAACCGTCTTGCTTTGCAGCTCGTCACCCTCCTCACCGCACTCGCCTGCGGCGCGGCCGTCGCGCAGTACCGCTGGGTCGACTCGACCGGCAAGGTGCACTACGGCGACGCGCCGCCGCGCGACGCCAAGGACGTGCGCGCGTTGAGCACGCGCGCCGCGCCCGCGCCGGCCGGCGGCGAAGCGCAGCTGCCGTTCGAGCTGCGCCGCGCGGTCGAGCGCTCGCCGGTGGTGCTGTACACCGGTCCCGACTGCCAGCAGCCCTGCGTGCTGGCCGCCTCGATGCTGCGCGAGCGCGGCGTGCCGTTCACCGAGCGCACCGTCTCCTCGCCCGACGACCTGCAGGAGTTTCGCCGGCTGAGCGGCGGCCTGCGCCTGCCTCACCTCGCTGTCGGCGGCCAGGCGCAAAGCGGCTTCAGTCCGGAGATCTGGCAATCGCTGCTCGATGCCGCCGGTTACCCGAAAGGCTCCATGCTGCCGCGCAGCTACCAGTGGCCGGCGCCGCAGCCGCTGGTGCCGCCGGCCGCCCCGGCCGACGCGAAGCAGGCCGCGGCGCCCGCCGCCGAGAAGGCGGCAATGCCCGCCGCCGAGAAGGCCGCCGCGCCCGCGCCGGTGAAGCGATAGCGGCGCCGTGGCGCTGACCGTCGCCACCTGGAACGTCAACTCGCTGAAGGTCCGGCTGCCGCACCTTCTCGACTGGCTCGGCCGGCACGCGGTAGACGTCGTCTGCCTGCAGGAAACCAAGCTCACCGACGACCGCTTCCCGGTCGACGAACTGAGCTCGGCCGGCTACGCCAGCGTCTTCGCCGGGCAGAAGACGTACAACGGCGTGGCGATCCTGCTGCGCCGGGCCAGCGGCAGCCCGCCGACCGAGGTGCAGGTCAACCTGCCGAACTTCGACGACGAGCAGAAGCGGCTGGTCGCCTTGACCCTCGATGGCCTGCGCGTCGTCAACGGCTACTTTCCCAACGGCCAGGCGGTCGGCTCGGACAAGTACGACTACAAGCTGCGCTGGCTCGCCGCGCTGACCGACTGGCTGCGCGGCGAACTCGCACGGCACGCGCAGGTGCTGCTGGCCGGCGACTTCAACATCGCCCCCGAGCCGCGCGACGTACACGACCCGGCGCTGTGGGAAGGCCAGGTGCTGTTCTCGGAGCCCGAGCGCGTGGCGTTCCGCGCGCTGCTCGATCTCGGCCTGAAGGACAGCTTCCGCCTGTTCGAGCAGCCGGAGCGCAGCTATACGTGGTGGGACTACCGCAACCTCGCCTTCCGCCGCAAGCAGGGGCTGCGCATCGACCACATCCTGCTCTCCGCGCCGCTGGCCGCGCGCTGCAGCGCCTGCACGATCGATGTCGAACCGCGCCGCCGCGAGCAGCCGAGCGATCACGCGCCGGTGATCGCGACGCTGGACTGACGCTACGCCCGGCCGTTCAGCGCAGGGCCTGCGGCTGCCTCGCCAAGGCCGTGACCGCGGCCCATTCGCGGGCGGCGATCGCCTCCGTCGGCGCCAGCCACGTTCCGCCGACACAGGCCACGTTCGGCAGGCGGAGAGACTCGGCCGCACCGGCCGCGTCGACGCCGCCAGTGCGGCAAGACTTCGCGTCGGCAAAGGGTCCGGCCGGCGCGCGGAGCATGGCCGCGCCGCCGGCGAGCAGCGCCCGCGCCAGCGGCACCGCATCGGCGGGGCGCTCGATCACGACCACAGACAGCACCGGGCCGAGGGCGCGATCTGCCCGAGGCCGCTCACAAACCGCCCTCGTCGAGAACGCGCCGCGCCGGTAGGCCTTCGGTGTCGCCGAGCACCTGCAGCGCCCGCGCGCCGATCCAGGCACCGCGCCGGGCGGCCGCCTCGTCGCTGCGGCCCTCGAGCAGCGCGCTGATGACGCCGACCGCGAAGCCGTCGCCCGCGCCCACCGTGTCGACGATCTCGGCCACCGGCACGGCCGGCGTCCGGCCCGGGCCCTCACGTCCGCGGTAGTACGCGCCGGCGGCGCCGAGCTTGACGAACACCCGGCTGGCGCCGCGATCGAGATAGAAGGCGGCGATGTCCTGTGGCGTCGACAGGCCGGTCAGCAGCCGCCCTTCCTCGAGGCCGGGCAGCACCCAGTCGCAGCAAAGGGCCAGTTCGTTCAGCGTCCGCACCATGACCGCCGGCGACGGCCACAGCGACGGGCGCAGGTTCGGGTCGAAGGAGATCGTCCGCCCGGCCGCCTTCATCGTTTCTATCGCCGCGCGCAGCGTTGCCAGGCACGAATCGGAAACGCCGGCGAACACGCCGGTGGCGTGCAGGTGGCGGGCCGAAGCGAGAAAGGCGCGATCGAGGTCGTCCGGGCACATGCGGCTCGCGGCCGAGCCCTTGCGCCGGTACTCGATCGCCGGGTCGCGGCCCCCGGCGGCGCGTTCCTTCAGCACGATGCCGGTGCGCGCCTCGGCATCGACCGCGACACGGCTGCAGTCGATGCCTTCGCGCCGCATCTCCTGCAGCAGGTAGCGCCCCCAGGAGTCGGCGCCGAGGCGGCCCAGCCAGCCGACCCGCAAGCCGAGCCGCGCCAGCCCGATCGCCACATTGGTCTCGGCGCCTGCCGTCCGCTTGTGGAACAGCATCACGGACCCGAGCGGACCGGGGCGGTCGGCCACCAGCATGGCCATCGCCTCGCCGAGGGTGACGACGTCGAGCGCGCCTGCGGTCATGTTCGGGCGCGCGTCGTCGCCGACACGACGACGGTCGGCGCGGCCGGGGAAGGCCCTGGCCGTTGAAGGGCGCCAGACATCATCGGCATCGCGCTGAAGTGTTCACGACCCAGGCGCAGCGACGGTTCCCCGCACGATACCGGCGGCTCCTGTCGACGCGAAGCGTCCGGGTCCGCCCCGGCGCACGGAGACTCACCGCACCTCCGACGGATGAGCTCCCGCGCGCACGTTGTTTACCGGGCGGCGGTGCCGGCGATACCTTGCGGCGCGCGCCAGCGGCCCGCATCGGCCAGCCACGCCACACCCGTTCACCAACAGGAGGAATCCGTGTCCCGAGTCTTCTGCGTATCCGTCGTTGCCATGCTGGCCGCGGCCTTCGTCGGCGCCGTCCAGGCCCAACAGCCGGCGCGCCCCCCGATCCAGACCACCAAGGTCGAAGGCACGGAGGGCGTCTATATCTTCCGCAACGTCGGCCACCAGTCGATCTTCATCGTCACCGCCGACGGCGTGATCGCCACCGATCCGATCGCCTACGGCAGGCCCACGGGCGGCCAGGACTACCTGGCCGAGATCCGCAAGGTGACCGACAAGCCGGTCAAGTACGTGATCTACAGCCACCACCACTTCGACCACATCGCCGGCGGCAGGGCGTTCAAGGACGCCGGCGCGACCTTCATCGCGCATCGCCGGGCCACGGAACGGCTCAAGATACTGAAGGACCCGAATACCGTGCTGCCCGACGAATCGGTGCCCGATACCGGTCGCACGATCACGCTCGGCGGCACGCGCGTCGAACTGACCTACCATGGCCTCAATCATTCCGACTCGACGCTCGTGCTGCGCCTGCCCAAGGAGCGGATCGTCTTCGTCGTCGACTCGATCCCGGTCGGCACGGTGCCCGGTCGCGGCATGATCGACTTCTATCCGCTCGAGGCCGAGGGCTTCATGAGGCAGGTGCTGGCGATGGACTGGGACCGCCTCATTCCGGGCCACCCGGCGCCCGGCGACCGGCTCGGCACCAAGAAGGACGTCGAGGACCAGCTCGCGCTGCTGCAGGCCGCCTCCGCCGAAGGCAAACAGCTCGGCCAGCAGGGCAAGTGCTGGGACGTGGCCGAGAAGGAGTTCAGGCTGGCCGGCTACGAGAACTGGCCCGGCTACGCGGCCGGCCTGCCCTTCATCGCCCGCCGCTACTGCGGCCTGTGGGGACGCGGCTTCTAGGGCGACCGCCACCCCGGCCCAACGCCCCGCATGGGGCGGTGTGTTTTCCGGCGCGGCCCGGCCACGCGGGCGGCGGCCGATGCGCGTTGAGCGCGGGGCGCTTTCGTGCTACAAAACAAACAATCGTTTGGTTTCCCGGCCGATCCGTCATGCCCGCCCTGCGCGCGCCGCGCGCCGACAACCGCCTGCCGCAGATTCTCGACGCGGCGGCGCGGCTGTTCCGCGCGCAGGGTTTCCAGGGCACCTCGGTGCGCGACATCGTCCGCGCGGTCGACATGCTGCCGGGTTCGCTGTACTACCACTTCGCCACCAAGGAGGAGCTGCTCGCCGCGGTCTACGCCGAGGGCGTGCGCCGCATCTCGGCGCGGGTGCGCGCGGCGATCGGGGTCCGCGAGGCGCCGTGGGCGCGGCTCGAGGCCGCCTGCGTCGCGCACCTGGAGGCGATCCTCGAGGACGACGACTACGCGCAGGTGGTGATCCGCGTGCGGCCGGCCGACGCGCCGGCGGCGCGGCCGCGGCTGATCGCGCTGCGCGACGAGTACGAGGCGCTGCTGGGCGGGCTGATCCTCGACCTGCCGCTGCCGCGCGGCACCGACCGGCGCACGCTGCGGCTGATGCTGCTCGGGGCCTTGAACTGGTCGCAGACCTGGTACCACGCCGGCCGCGACACGCCGAAGACCATCGCGCGGCGCTTCGTCGCGCTGCTGCGCACGCCGCTGGACAGCGGAAAGGACGAATGATGGACCCGCGACCCAAGGTGCTGATCACCAAGATCGGCTTCGACGGCCACGACCGCGGCAGCCGGATCGTCGCCGCCGGCCTGCGCGACGCCGGCATGGAAGTGATCTACACGCCACCGTGGCAGGAGATCGCCACCGTGGTCAAGCTCGCCACCGAGGAGGACGTCGACGTGATCGGCATCTCGTCGCTGGCCACCGACCACCTGATCGTGCCGAAGCTGATGCAGGCGCTGCGCGAAGCGGGCCTCGCCGACACCGCGGTGATCGTCGGCGGCATCGTCCCGGACGAAGACGAGCAGATGCTGGTCGAGGCCGGCGTGGCGCGCGTGTTCCACCCCGGCGCCGCCATCGACGAGATCGCCGCCTTCATCCGCGCAATCGCGCCCGCCATCCGCGCCAGGCGCCTGACTGCCTGAGGAGGTCGAGATGAACAAGCCCATCGAGGATCGGCTGCTCGCCGCCGGCGAGGCCGAGGCGCAGTGGCGGCGCGAGTACGCCGCGCAGATCGGCGGCGAGCGCGCGGTGACGAACCGCTCCGGCATCGACGTCGCGCCGCTGTACACGCCGCGCGACTGGGATGCCTCGCGCTTCGACGCCGACCTCGGCTTCCCCGGCCAGCCGCCGTACACGCGCGGCATCTACGCCACCATGCACCGCGGCCGCAGCTGGACGCAGCGGCAGCTGATCGGCCTGGGCACACCGGCCGACTACAACGCGCGCCTGATGGACGTGCTGGCGCAGGGCGCCACCGCGGTGTCGCTTATCCCGTGCAACTCGGTGTTCCGCGGCGTCGACATGGACGAGTCGCACTTCGAGCTGCTCGGCACCTGCGGCACGGTGGTCAACACCGCCGGGCACATGCAACGGGCGCTGGCGGGCGTCGACCTGGCGAAGACCTCCTGCGCGTTGAACGACCCCTCGCCGTTCACGCTGCTCGCCTTCCTGCTCGCCACCGCGAAGCGACGAGGCACGCCGTGGCACGCGATCACCGGCACTTCCAACCAGAGCGACTACCTGAGCCATTACGTCGCCAACCACATGTTCTTCCGCATCGCGCTGCCGGGGGCGCGGCGGATCCTCGGCGACCACATCGACTTCTGCAACCGCTTCGTGCCGAAGTGGAACCCGATGTCGGTGGTAGGCCAGCACATGCAGCAGGCCGGGGCGACGCCGGCCGAGGCGATGGCCTTCACACTTTCCACCGCGATCCAGAACGCGCGCGACTGCCTCGACCGCGGCATGGACCCCGATGCCTTCCTGCCGCACTTCACCTTCTTTTTCGACATCTCGATCTCGTTCTTCGAGGAGATCGCCAAGTTCCGTGCCGGCCGCCGCATCTGGGCGCGGGTGACCCGCGGGCAGCTCGGCGCGAAGGACCCGCGCTCGTGGCGCTTCAAGTTCCACGGCCAGACCTCGGGCGTGGACCTGACCCGCCAGCAGCCGCTGAACAACATCGCCCGCGTCGCCGTGCAAGCCATGGCCGGCATCTTCGGCGGCCTGCAGTCGCTGCACACCGACGCCTTCGACGAGGCGCTGTCCACGCCGACCGAGTTCGGCGCCCGCATCGCCGTCAACACGCAGAACATCCTGCGCGAGGAGGCGCACCTCACCGACGTGATCGACCCGCTCGGCGGCAGCTTCTACCTCGAGCGGCTGACCGACCAGTTGGAGGCCGAGGTCCTGCGCGTGATGAAGATCGTCGAGGATGCCGGCGGCATGTATGCGGCGGTGGAAAGCGGGCTGGTGCAGAAGATGATCGGCGACTCCGCCCGGCGCTTCCAGCAGCAGGTCGAATCCGGCGAGCAGACCGTCGTCGGCGTCAACGCGTACCGGGCCGAGGAAGACCGCAGCGCGCGGCAGCCGCAGGCCCGCCCCGACCCGGCGGCGATGCGCGCGCACCTGGAGGAATTCAAGACGTTCAAGGCGGGCCGCTCGGCGCAGGCCGTGCAGGCGGCGCTTGGCGAGCTGGCCCGCGCGGCCAACGATCCGGCGATCAACGTCTTCGGCAGGGTGGTCGAGGCCGCCGAGGCCGGCTGCACGCACGGCGAGATCTGCGCCACCCTGCGGCGCGAACTCGGGTTTGGGCACGTGCAGGCGGTGGTGTGAGACATCGCGTGGTCGCGGGCGCCAGCGCCACTTCACCGTCGCCCCGGCGAAGGCCGGGGCTCGATTTCAGCGCGAGTCACTTGGGCCCCGGCCTGCGCCGGGGCGACGAGCGCGCATGGCCATGAACGCCCCCGACCCCCCCCTGCTCGCGCCGCTGCTCGCCGGCGACCGGCGCGCGATTGCGCGGGCGATCAGCGCCATCGAGAACGCCGCGCCCGGATGGCCGTCGATCGCGGTCGGCCTCGGCCCACGGCTCGGCCGCGCGCACGTGGTCGGCATCACCGGCGCGCCGGGCGCCGGCAAGTCCACACTGATCAACGCGCTGCTCGGCGAACTGCTCGACCGCGGCCGGCGCATCGGCGTGGTGGCGGTCGACCCGTCCAGCCCCTTCTCCGGCGGCGCCGTGCTCGGCGACCGCGTTCGCATGGGCAGCCACGGTGCGCACGAGCGCGTGTTCATCCGCTCGATCGCCTCGCGCGGGCACCTGGGCGGCGTCTCGCGTACGACGCGCGGCATCGTCGACGTGCTGGACGCTGCCGGCTTCGACGTGGTGATCGTCGAGACGGTCGGCGCCGGCCAGACGGAGGTGGAGATCGTCGAGATCGCGGATACGCGCATCGTCGTCTGCCCGCCGGGACTCGGCGACGGGGTGCAGGCGATCAAGGCCGGCATCCTGGAAATCGCCGACGTGCTGGTGGTCAACAAGGCCGACCTGCCCGCGGCGGAGGTCGCCGCGCGCGAACTGAAGGAGATGCTGCGCCTGCGCGCCCGCCACCGGGCCGACGTTCCCGTGCTGAAGACCACCGCCACGCGCGGCGACGGCATCGCCGCGCTGGCCGATCGCATCGACGCCCATCGCGCCGCGGCCGGTGCCGGCCGCCGACTGCGACAGGTGCACGCGCCCTCGGCCAACGAGATCGCCGTCGTCGACCGCGCGATCGTCTCGCGCCGCTCGGTGCGGCGGTTCCTCGCCCGGCCGGTGGCCCGCGAGACCGTCGAGCAGATCCTGGCGATCGCGCGCCATGCGCCCAGCAGCGCCAATACCCAGCCCTGGCGCGTGCACGTGCTGGCCGGCGCGGCCCGGGACCGCCTCTGCGCGGCCGCCGTCGCGGCCTATGACGCCGGCGAGCAGGCGCCCGCCCTTCACTACTACCCGGAACCGTGGGACGAGCCGTATCTCGGCCGGCGTCGCAGGCTGGGCTGGGACCTTTACGGCCTGCTCGGCATCGGCCGCGGCGAGAAGGCGGCGATGCACGCACAGCACCGGCGCAACTTCCTGTTCTTCGATGCGCCGGTGGGCCTGATCTTCACCGTCGACCGCCGTCTCGAGCGCGGCAGCCTGCTCGACTACGGCATGTTCCTGCAGAACATCATGCTCGCCGCGCGCGCGCGCGGCCTCGACACCTGCCCGCAGGCCTCGTGGATCGAACTGCCGCACGTCATTGCGCGCGAACTGGCGCTGCCCGAGCACGAGACCGTGGTCTGCGGCATGGCCCTCGGCCTTGCCGACCCGGCGGCACCGGAAGCGCGGCTCGCTGTCGAGCGCGAGCCGGTCGCCGCCTTCGCCACCTGTTCCGGCTTCGAGTGAACGCATGGAGAACAAGGCCAGGGCCCAACAGCGCGTCGCGCGACTGGCGGCGGCGGATCGCTTCGCCCGCTCGATGGGGGTCAGTCTCGTCGACGGCGGACCGGGGCACGCCACGGTAGCGATGACCGTGCGCGAGCAGCACCTGAACTTCAACGGCACCTGCCACGGCGGCGCGATCTTCGCGCTGGCCGATGCGGCCTTCGGCCTGGCCTCGAACTCGCACGGCCTGCTCGCCGCCGGCATCGACGCGCACATCACCTACCAGGCCGCGGCCGAGCCGGGCGAGGTGCTCACCGCGAGCGCGACCGAGGTGTCGCGCTCGCGCAAACTGGCCGTCTATCGGATCGACGTGGCGCGCGCCGACGGCAATGTGATTTCCAGCTTCACCGGCACCGTCTACGTCACCAACCGCCATCACGATCACGGGCCGGAATGATCCGGCGCCGGATCCGGCGTCGCGCGCGTTCAGGCGGGCGCGGCGCCCGGCATCGCCGCGGCGAGACGGAGGCCCATCTCCTCGGCCAGCGCCTGCAGACCGCTCAGCGGCCGGATCATCACTTCGAAGTCGACGATGCGCCCGTCGGCGTCGAAGCGGATCAGGTCGATCCCCTTCAACCGCCGGTCACCGACTTCGGCGCGGAACTCCAGCGCCGCGTCGTGGCCATCGGCCGTGAAGAACTGCCGCTCGTACACGAAGCCCTTGAACACGCCGAAGGCAGTGCGCAGGATCAGCGCCACCGCCGGCGCGCCGTGATACGGCCTGGACGCCGCCGGCGAGCGGAACACCGCATCCGCGCGCAGCAGCGCCGGCAGCGCGGCGAGATCCCCGGTGGCGATCATCCGATGCCATTCGCGCAGCGAAGCGGCCACCGCCTGCGGGATCTCCTGCGTCATCGCCTCTCGTTCCTCCGCGCCGTCGACGTGCGTGCCCACTGACACGATTGTCGCACTCGCCGGCGCCTCGCCGGCTTCGCCACGCAGGCCATGCAGCGCGGCGAGCGATCCTGCGCACGCTCCGCCTAGACCGAATGACGCATTGCCGGCGGCCGAGGCGCGGGCCTATCGTTGCGTGCATGGGCGGGGCAGTCCCGCGGACACATCGTCGAAGCAGGTGACGAATGCGTCGACCCGGCAGTCGCTTCAAGCAGTTCGCAGCCGCGGCGCTGCTGCTGCCCTTGTCCGTCTGCGGCGCGGAGCCGCTGTCGCTCGCGATCGATCACGGCAAGCGCACGCGCATCGAGTCGGGCGATGCGCCTCGACCATCCAGCGAATGCCGCTGGCTCGGCTGCGCAGGCCCGGCCCCGGCGTTCGGCTTCGACTTCGGCACGCCGCGCGGCTTCGGCGCGGCCTTCGTCGAATTCCGCTCGCCTTCGGTGCCCGGCCAGAACGCGCGCCCCAGGTACGGCATCGGCATGCGCGCGCCGGCGCTCGAATCCGCGCTGGAGACGATCGGCCTCGAAGCGCGCCGCTGCCTGGCGCCGGTGGTGCGGATGCGGACGCGCCTGACGAGCGAATCGAACCTCACCGGCACGGTGTGGCTTCACCTGCGCTGCGAACTGAACTGACTGGCGGCGAGGCCTGAGCCGGCGCAGCGGGCCTACCCCGGTTATGGGGCGGCCTGCCGTAGCGGGTCGGCTCGAGCGCCAGGTTAGGCGCACGTGCTAAGTGCAAGCCGAGTCCTAGTGTCCTGATGCATTAATTCGTTGAACTATTATGGCGCCCGTGTGTCTCATGGTAGGTTGGTTGCCAGGAGACAGTCATGGGTGCAGGAAGACCGCTGCCGAAGTTGGCACTGACGGTCG
>Ga0114939_10002352_pt1 | contig 14078 bp, 12 predicted proteins | sample AshMeaCrysSpring_FD_87196 | JGI IMG/M metagenome (GOLD analysis project Ga0114939, IMG submission 87196) | Groundwater microbial communities from Big Spring, Nevada to study Microbial Dark Matter (Phase II) - Ash Meadows Crystal Spring | ecosystem: Environmental > Aquatic > Deep subsurface >... | reverse complement strand
AATTTAAGTTTAATATGGTCGCTACCGCCGGGCTATTATCTCTATCGGGAAAAGTTTCGTTTTCATTCGGAAACCCCGGGAATTACCTTGGGTGAGGCGATAATTCCCCCCGGCGCGGCGAAAGAGGACGAGTTTTTTGGCGCTATTCACACCCTCCACGGATTAGTCGAGGTGACTATTCCAATTAATAATCCCACCAGTGCGCCGCAGATTAAATTAAACGTCTCTAGTCAAGGATGCGCCGATGCCGGATTGTGTTATCCCCCGATTCAGAAAGTTTTAGAGATTGATCTTCCGATTGCGCCCACAATATTTAATCAATCAACGATAATTCCTACCCCGCCTCAAAAAATCATCTCCGAGCAAGAACGCCTTGAGAAAATAATTGCCGGTGGAAATCTTCCGCTATTGATGACCGTCTTTTTTGGAATTGGTCTTTTATTAGCATTTACCCCGTGCGTATTCCCGATGATTCCTATTTTATCCGGGATAATTGTCGGCCACGGTGCAAATCTCACCACTCGCAAGGCATTTTTATTATCACTGGTATATGTCTTAGCGATGGCACTCACTTATGCCGGCGCTGGAATAATCGCCGGACGATTTGGCGCTAATCTGCAAGTGACTTTTCAAAATCCGTGGGTCATTTCCGGATTCAGCGGAATATTTATCTTGCTGGCATTATCGATGTTTGGCTTATATGAATTACAAATCCCCAGCGCCTGGCAGACCCGCCTCAGCGAATTGAGTAATCGTCAAGTCGGAGGAACATGGCTTGGCGTTGCGGTAATGGGCATTTTATCGGCATTAATTGTCGGGCCGTGCGTCGCTCCGCCATTAGCAGCGGCACTATTATTTATTGGACAAACCGGAGATGCGCTACTCGGTGGATTAGCGCTATTTGCACTAGCGCTCGGAATGGGTGCGCCTTTAATTATCATCGGTACTACAGCCGGGCGTTTTCTACCACGCGCCGGGAATTGGATGAATGCGGTTAAGGCAATATTTGGTGTTGGACTTTTAGGCGTTGCGATTCTTTTGCTTGAGCGAATTGTCCCGCCCACGCTCACGATGATTTTTTGGAGTGCATTATTAATTATTTCTGCGGTTTTCCTCGGTGCGGTGCGCGCTACGCGCCCCGAAGATAATGGCTGGACGCGCCTCGCCCAGGGATTAGGTTTAATTATTTTGATCTACGGGACATTAATACTTATCGGGGTTGCCGCTGGGGGAAATGATTCGTTGCGACCGTTACGGGGAATATTTTCCAGCGCGCCGCACACCGCAACATTGCAATTTCGGCGAATTAAGACCGTTGCGGATTTAGATCGGGAGATTAATCTAGCTCAGGGACGAACGGTAATGCTAGACTTTTACGCTGATTGGTGCGTATCTTGTAAGGAAATGGAGCGCGATACTTTTTCTGAACCGGCGGTTATTTCGGTATTAGCAAATGTGATCAAACTTCAGGCCGATGTCACCGCGAATGATGTTTATGATCAGGAATTGATCTACGGACGCTTTGGTATTCCTGGCCCACCGGCAATCCTATTTTTTGGTACGGATGGAAATGAACGCATTGAATATCGAATTATTGGCGCAATAAATACAGCCGATTTTATCGCCCATGTACGTAATGTAATTACTAAATAGATAGTTGCGGGAGATGTTTATGAAGAGAATTTATGTTGCTGGTCATCGCGGAATGGTGGGTTCGGCGCTAGTGCGTCAACTTACGCTTAAGGGAAATTATCAAATTGTGACCCGGACGCATGCCGAATTAAATCTAATTCGTCAGACCGAAGTCGAGAAATTTTTTGCGACTGAATCAATTGATGAGGTGATTATTGCCGCGGCGAAGGTCGGCGGGATTTACTCGAATAATATTTATCCGGCGGAATTTATCTATAAGAATTTGATGATTGAGGCCAATATTATCCATTCTGCCCATCAAACCGGAATCTCAAAATTATTATTTCTGGGTTCATCGTGTATTTATCCGCGTGCGGTGCCGCAACCAATGGCGGAAAATAGCCTCCTTACCGGTGTATTAGAGCCGACAAATGAGGCTTATGCAATCGCGAAAATCGCCGGAATTAAATTATGCGAAAGTTATAATCGCCAATATGGCCGCGATTATCGTAGCGTAATGCCGACCAATTTATACGGCCCGGGCGACAATTACCACCTGGAAAATTCTCACGTTATCCCGGCGCTATTATTGAAATTTCATCAGGCCGTAGTAAATAAATCCGATCGAGTTTCCATTTGGGGCAGTGGTACGCCGAAGCGCGAATTTCTCCATGTTGATGATATGGCCCGCGCATCTATTCACGTTTTAGAATTACCGGCGGAAATTTATCAGGCGAATACGCAACCGATGTGTTCTCATATCAATATCGGCTCGGGCATGGAATGCACTATTCGGGAATTGGCCGAGACAATTGCCCGAGTTACGGGTTTTACCGGGCAATTAGTTTTTGATTCTACTAAGCCCGACGGGATTCCCCGAAAGTTATTAGACACCACGCTAATTAATTCATTAGGTTGGCGAGCGACAATTAATTTGGAAGATGGGCTACGGGACGCTTATCGGTGGTTTGTGGAAAACCGCGCTACGCATTAATTTGCCGTTTTTCGGATCGATTTAGATGTTCTTGAATTTATGAAAAAACTATATTTTGTATTTCCCGATATCGCAACGGCGTGTCAGCGAGTTACACAATTAGAAAACGCCGGCGTCCCGCTTTACCATCTCCACGCTGTAGCGCGCCCCGATACTGTTATTCCCTGCGTTCATCCGGCCAATTTACTTCATACCACTCAGACGCGGCGGGGAATATTCATGGGTTTGATGGTTGGCGGGACTGCTGGATTATTTGGCGGCTGGCTAGCGATTCTTTTCCCGCCGCCCAGTTTTGCCATTGGCAATGACATTTTAATGATCAGTACTATTTTGGGTGGCGCACTCGGCGCAATGATTGGCGCTTCTCTAACTCAAGACCGCCTTAATCCCGAAATTTTGCCGTACGAAGGCGCCATTCTCCAAGGCGCAATTCTGTTAATTGTCCAACTTCCACCCGACGAAGTTGATAAGATTACCGATTTAATTAATCACCCGCCGGCTTAATTATTTTCTTCAAGTCGCGGCGATTAAATTTTAGCGTTGCAATTCAGCCTCGACTTTTTCGCGGGTGGGGCGGCCAGTAAGGTGCTCAATTAGCGTTAAGGCAAAATCCATTGCGGTACCCGGGCCGCGCGAGGTAATTACCTTTCCGTCGCTGACGACCGGTGCACCGGAATTGGCAATTCCCAACGCCTCCAAAACCCCGGGATAAGCCGTAGCACGCTTGCCCGTAAGCAATCCCGCCGCCGCTAAGGCCTTGGGCGCCGCGCAGACCGCCGCTGTAAATCGGCCCATTTGCGCCATGCGCCGGAGCAATTCAATAATCCGCGGGTCATTTGCAAGATGGTCCGACCCGGGAAGTCCGCCCGGCAAAACCACCATGTCATATTCTTGTTGCAACGCATTATCCAAATCCGTATCGGGAAGATGAATAGTTGCACGGCTAGCGCGCACCGGTCCGGGATTAAGCCCGGCGCTCACGACTTCAATTGCGGCGCGGCGTAAAAGATCAATTATGGTTATCGCCTCGAGTTCTTCAAAACCGGGCGCCAGGGGAATTAAGACTTTCGGCATAATGCACCTTGATTATTTAATTAAAAGATGGGGAATGATTAAGCAAAAAAACCGCGCTGAAAAATCCAGCGCGGTCTTTTATTTCCACCAATTAGCTACCAATTTTTAGTTCTGCCGTATCAGTATCACCCTTATTATCGGTCCATTTTAGGCTAATCGTATCGCCCGATTTCGCCCCTTGGACGTTAAACGCTAAATAAGGATTTTTCGATATCGACCCGCCCCACAGCGCGGTCAAAATAGTTTGACCATTCAGCGTGCAGATTATTTCTTCGATGAAATGTGCCGGGACAATTTCACCAGTTTTCGCATCTTTGCGTTGGCCACTCTCCATTGGGTGAGTGATGAGCGACTTCACCGCCGCCACCTCGCCATTTAGTTGCGCCCGAATCTTTATAGTATTACTCGCCATTGCCACTTTCCTCGCAAGATTGATTATCCCCAATAAGATTATTATCTAGCCGCCACAACCGCCAATTGTTACTTTCACCTCTTTACTGGCAGAGAGACGTTTATCGCCTGATTTCACCACGGCAATTACCTCCGAAGTCTTGGCCATTTTGATCCGGGTGGAAATATTGGGTTGTACGCCCGGCCCCAAAATAAATACTGCCGAAAGCGGACGCTGATTTTCTTTTACGAGGATCGTTATGGTCTCAACATTCGACAAATTAGTCTCTACCGTTACCGGAACTACTGCGCCATTTTCGGCGATATCTGGGGCTTTTAGATTAATCTCTCCAGTTGCGGTCGCTTCATTTCCACCGAGCGCACCTTTTATATCAGCTGCATTAAATAATTCCGCCGGCCAGGCCGCCAAGGCCCGGAGCGGCTGAATAAAAACCCCCGTCACAATACCGGCGAGGCCCCCCAAAAAACTTTGTAAAAATACTCTGCGTTGATTCTTCACGGTAAATCACCTGTAATTAAATTAGCCATTTTAAGATCGCCTACCCGATAATTCGCGCCTCCGGGGCGGGATTTTACCAGGCCTGTTGACTGCGCCGCACCGTCGTCACCCTTCCGCTATTACGCAATAACAAACTGTAAAACTCCACGGACAGCCGGCCAATGTTAGCCCGTCCGTGCGCTAAAAACCAGCGGCTCGCGACTGAAATGCCAGCACCTTGCGTCAATTCAGTATTGCGTCCGGCCAGCGGCGCCTGACTGCTAAAACGCTGAAGATCGCGATAACCTTCGCTGCCGCGTCCCTCAATTAGCGCCTCGGCGTCCCTGAGTTGCAAATCCGGCGCCAGTACTAGGATAACCAGCGGCGGCGCGGTATTGACATTGACCGGCGTGCGCTCGGGAAGCGCCGTGACAAATGGCGCAATGCGTCGATAAATTTCCGGGGTAATTCCTTTAATTAGGCGCAATTCACTCACGCTACGCAAGGACGCATTTGCTGCGCGATAGGGCGGTTGCATCAAGAGATATTCTTGGTCTTCGGCGCCGTCAGGAAAGCGTAATTCCTGGTCTGGGTCAATCCAATCGGCGATAGCGTTGGTCAATTCAATCGGTAATTGCAGAAATGTCAAGAGTCGTTGAAAACGCTGTAATTCGACCGGGTCGATCATCGCGCCATTGAGCAGATTATTAATATTATACAGTCCCTGTTGATCGACTAATTCACCGATTAATTCCCCCCCATCTACGGGTAATGCCGGGATGCGCATTGCCCAAATCTCTGCTAAATGGTCGACCGCGCTTTGTTTGGCATCACGAATTAAGATTTGTCCGGCCCAAGCCTCCATCCCTAAACTATAGAGTAGGCACTGGTCATAATCCAAAATATTACTGGTACGCCGTAGATCGAATTGCTGACGCGCCGCAAGATTCAGTGCGATTAAACTCACTAAGGACGTCACGAGCATCGCGGTAATTAAGGCGACGCCTTTTATTTGAGAATTAACGACGCTCACGCTTTTTTACCCGTTTTGCGCCCGGATTTTTTGCCGGTGAGAGCTTTTGCTCGAAAGAAAAGTCTATTTTACGCTCATCCAGATTTACCGCCGCGACTTTTACCCGAAGTAGATCGCCTAACCGGAATCTTTCACCGTAGTGTTCCCCGGTTAAACTATATTGAATCGGATCAAAGTGATAGTAATCATCCCCTAAATTGGTAATATGTATCAATCCTTCAACATAAATATCGGTTAATTCAACAAATAATCCAAACGACGTTACCGAACTAATTACACCATCAAATTCGCCGCCGACTTTATCGAGCATATATTCGCATTTGAGCCAGCCAATTACATCCCATACAGCTTCATCCGCCCGGCGTTCAGTCATCGAGCAGTGTTCGCCAAAACGCTCCATATCCGTGGCGGAATAGATAAATTTACTCGGTAAGCCACCAGCAAGGACATAATGAATTGCCCGGTGGACTAAGAGATCCGGATAGCGGCGAATTGGCGAGGTAAAATGGGTATAAGCCGGAAATGCTAAACCGAAATGGCCGTTATTTTCCGGGCTATAAACTGCCTGGCTTAGACTGCGTAATAAAATCATTTGGATCAAATGGGCATCCTGACGCCCGGAGAGTTGCGCTAATACCCGAGCGAAATCTTGCGGCTGCGGGTCATCGCCGCCTTTCAGAGATAATCCCCATCTCTTCAGGAATTGGCGGAGGGTATGAAGTTTTTCTGGGTTGGGGCCATTGTGGATACGATATAATAATGGGATGTGATACGCAGTTAAAAATTGCGCCGCTGCGACATTCGCCGCGATCATACATTCTTCAATTAAGCGATGCGCATCATTGCGAATTACAGGGATAATCCGCTCGATTTTGCGTTGCGCGCCAAAAATAATTCGGGTCTCGACCGTATCGAAATCAATAGCGCCGCGTCGTTCGCGATATTGGTGAAGTATTTTGTACAGCGCGTGGAGATGTAGCAGATGCGGAGCAATTGCCGGCTTGGGATTTGCGCCACCGGACAAAATCTCCGCGGCCTCGGTGTACGTCAGGCGCGCCGCCGAGCGCATCACTGCGGGGAAAAACCGAAACGCCCGGGTTTTACCCCGCGGGCCGATAAATAATTCCGCGGCCAAACACAGGCGATCTACCGCAGGATTGAGGGAACAGAGGCCATTCGATAGCACCTCGGGGAGCATCGGTAGCACTTGGTTGGGGAAATATACCGAGTTGCCGCGTTCGCAAGCCTCGCGGTCGAGGGCGCTACCAGGTTTGACATAGGTCGCGACATCGGCAATCGCCACGATTAACCGCCAACCGTTGAGATACGGCGTGCAGTAGACCGCATCATCGAAGTCGCGGGCGTCTTCGCCATCAATCGTGACCAGCGGCAGCGAGCGCAAGTCTTCGCGACCCCGATGGGCTGTGGCGGGAACTTCGGCGGCAAACTCAGCGGCCTCACGCTCCACCTCCGGCGGCCAATTGTTTGGCAATTCAAACGCGCGGATGGCGATGTCGGTCTCCATCCCGGGCGCGAGGTGCTGTCCCAAGATTTCGCTGATGCGCCCCGTCGGCGGGCGATGCGCGGTCGGCTGTTCAACAATTTCTACCGTCACGATCTGCCCGGGTTGCGCGGCGCCTTGGTATTCCGGCGGGATAAAAATATCGCGCTGGAGTTGCTTCTCGCTCGGCGTGACAAACATCATGCCTTTGTGGACAGACAGCCGCCCGACGACCTTATGTACGGCGCGCTCGAGGATCTCGAATACAGCGCCCTCCTGGCGGCCACGGCTATCAATCCCGATTACCCGGACCATAACTCGGTCGCCGTGCATCAATGCCGCCATTTGGCGCGTATGCAGGAACAAATCCGGGCCGCCGTGGTCCGGTGTTAAAAATCCATATCCATCCCGATGGGCGATTACCCGACCGCTGACCAAATCCATTTTTTTCGGCAGGCTATAACAGCGGCGGCGATTGCAGACCAGTTGTCCGTCACGCTCCATAGCCCGCAGGCGGTGGCGGAGCGCCGTGCGTTCGGCGTCGGTGGACAATTCCAGTTCTTGCGCGAGTAGTGTCACTGGTAACGCAACGCCCCGTTCGCGGAGATGGTTGAGGATAAATTCCCGGCTGGGGATCGGGTGCTCATAGTTTTGGGCCTCACGTTCCTGGAGGGGATCGGGGGTTTTTGGAGACATGGTTGACACCCATATCGTGGATGGATAGAGTTGTGGACGCTTGCCGGGGTGGCGGAATTGGTAGACGCGCTAGATTCAGGTTCTAGTGGGGGAAACCCCGTGGAGGTTCAAGTCCTCTCTTCGGCACCAAACCTACTAGTTAGGCACCAAAAAAACCTAATCTAAGTTAAGGTATGATTATATGAAATTTGGCAAAATTGTAATACTAGTTAGTACTGTAGCACTAACCCTGACTACAACCACATTTGCTGATCAAACCAAAGATGATCTTCAATCATCGCAAATCAAAAACTTAAAAGCGCCAACAATGCGCACTTTATCACCCCGGGCGTTGGTTTCATCTAATGCAAGATTGGCGCTCTTGTGTCAGGCTAATGACGACTGCATCGGAAAAAATGTAGCTAATATTACTATGCCTGATATCGGAATTAATTGCATTAAACCGTCTTTCGCGGCACGGCTAGGAAATCTCCAAAATATTGTCCCAGCAGTATCAGCAGAATGGGGAACTAGCGCCGTAGATGCGTCCGATGAATTGTTGGTCTATTACAAAAGAAGCGCCAGCGATTGTCCAGCGGGCACGATTGAAGTAATGACCTATGATGGTAATCACGGCTCGCCAATTTTATCTGACGGCGTGTCATTTACTCTGATAGTTCCGTAATTTTCTTAATTAAGGCAGTCTTGACTGATATCCCCGCCTTTAACGGCGGGGTTTTGTTTGTGTGAATGGTCAAAAGCTGTGATTTACCCCCAGGGAAAATGACCACGGTGCTGTTAATTGTCCGGCGCCCGTTTCGGGGTCAGTCTTTGTATATTGGCGGGCGGCGATTTGGACAAATCCATAGATTCGAGTCGCGTCAGTCAATTTATACGACAGCCCCGGGCTAAGATTAATGGAATAGCCGCCGGAGGCCAAATTGGCATTTGCGCCGGAATCACGTTGTTGATGCTGCAGATTAATTTGGAATAGACCGCTGATCTGGGACGTAATGGAATAACTCGCCCCTAAATCAAGATTGGTTTGGGTCCCGGGGCGATAATCATCTTTAGTTTGTAGCGCCTTTTGCATTTGCGCACTCACAAACCATCCCCAATTATTTCCGGGCGTCTGCCCAAAATGATAATATCCCAAAATTAAATCCGTACTACCGCTACCGGGTTGAGTAGATCGCTCTAATTCATTTCCATGATGTCCGGTAATTTCCTCCTCCGCATGTTCTTCATGTTCTTCTTCCTCACCTTCGGTATGTTCCGCGTGGGGTGCGACCGGAGTCATTGTTTTATCCGTTGCGCCACTCGGTAATTTAATTCCCACACGGAGGCTATTTCCCGAATATAGGTTATTGCTCAACCGATATTTACCTATTACTCGGATATCGCCTAACTCGGTAAATTTTCCTTGCTGTTCAAACGGACCGACTACCGACGAATCTAGGGTATGGGTATGATTCCGCTCAATTAGCGGGAGGATAATTCCGATATTCCAAGGTGAATCAGGAAACGCATAATCGAAATCCAGCGTGAGTAATTTCATTACCGTGCGTTTGTCTTCGATTTCCTCATCGCTCCCCGAAGGCGATTCTGGGGTAATTTTTTTATAACCAGCGCGTAATTTATCCGCGGTTGCCTGTGAATAACGCGCGTCGATGCTCAACCCAGTCGTGTTATTTAGCCCTTGAGTATCCCAGTGATTATAAATCGCACAGAAACTCGATCCACACGAGGCATTGACGTTCAAAGTAATAATTGTCAATACACCCGGCAGCAATTTTTTAATCCAATAATTCATTTTATTTTATTCCTCCAGATATTCGTGAAATGCCTTAATCGGCCCTAAATCTGCACCACGACCATTTTTTCCTACCGCCGGAATATCGATTAATACATCCTCCGCACGGGTCGGTCTTTTAGAGTCAGGGGTTATTTTATGCCCCTGGGGCACAAGTAATTGCGGGTGATCAAATGGCGCTTTTTCCCACCGTACTCGTTCATCGGTAAGTGATTTGAGAAAAGCGACTAAATTCGCTTTATCCGTATCCGAAAATCCCTGCTGAAATACCAATGTCGCAAAGTGGTGCGGATTATTAAAATTTCCCCCGCGAAAATAAAACTCAACTACCTGCTCTAAAGTCAACATGCTCCCGTTGTGCATATAGGGGCCGGTCAATTCAATATTGCGTAACGAAGGAACTTTGAAAGCACCCTTGACCGCCGGAAGAATGCGCCCTTTTAATCCTTTTCTTAATTCAGCGCTTATTACCGTAGGTTGCGGAATCTTGGCATAAACAGCGCGAACCCCACACTTGTCTTTAATTTCCTGATCATCAATTAATTCTTTTGCGGTAAAATCCATCACAAATGGATTGTCCAATTCACAGGAATAAACCGTAATGGGGTCGATCATCCCAACTCCAGTCAGAAGACTATTAAGATATTGTTGGGTAAAAGAAAGGGGATTCCCATAAGGGTCGTTTTCACCTAAACCGAGGTCATATTCAGTCGGTGTCACGCTTGTATTAAAATAACCCTCGTCGATAATTCCTTGTGCAACGCCGTGACCAGTAAAAGAGCCATTAATCGTTTTGCGATTAACCAAACGTAGAGTCGCGAGACTATCGGAATTGGTATAAATATCTGGATGAGCGGCCGAAGATAAACTCGGGCCTTTGTGACAAGTTGCGCAATGGCCATCCAGAAATATATGTAGCCCTTCTCGTTGCTGTTCATTTAATCCTTTTGGCATTTCAGGTTCACCAGATATGCGCGGGGTATCAAATGGAGTTTGATCGGCAATTAAAGTCTGCTGATATAACTGTAATGCGATCCCAAAGAAGAGAGAAAAATTTGTCTCGAGATGCGTATAAGGTCCGGCAATACTATCCTCCGCACCGGGAAAATTACCGGTCCCATTCCAAAACTTCGGCGCAAATGATTTTTTAATCAATTCACGATAAGTTTTCCGTAATCCTTTCCCCGAAGGATGACGAACACTCGCAAATACGCTGTCCTCGGGATGTATTTCTTGATTTTCTAAGGCGCGGCGGGGTAATAAATTCCGTCCAATATCAGGAAAAGTCCGGGGCGAACATGACATCTCGCTACTGTTTAAGGGTGGAGACATTGCCTGCGAGGCGAGCGCGGAATTTTCTAAACGGAGTTTTTGTTTTGTAACTTTACCATTAGATTGTAAGACCCAAACTCCGGCATTGACGTCACGGTCGCCGTGTTCCGAAACACCATTAAAGATATTATTCGCACGTCCATCCCAAAAGTTTCGAAAATTAAACGCCGCGTTAATTATGCTCGGCGCCTGGCGATTCGTCACGCGACGGGTATTTAATCCCCCGAGGTGAAAAAGACTATCGGGTTGTGAAATACAGGAACCATCCTTTTGAAATTTTCCGTGAAACGCACCGGCGGAAGATAAAACATCATCAGTATCAAATAATACCGTTGAGTTTCGATCCGCCGGATTATTCAATTGGTAAAAAGGAAAATCTCCTGCTTTCATTTGATAATTCGGGCCACCACTTCCGCCTGATGCCGTAGGAGAAAAGGTCAGGCGGGTAGATGCACCCCGATGTAATTTCCCTGGGGACAATTGATTCTTAAATCGTCCATCGGCACCGGCGTGAAAATGACAGGTCGCGCAGGCAATTCCATCCACGCCGACATTCATATCCCAAAACAGCGCCTTGCCTAATTGAATCGCGGCGGTTTTGTTAATTACAATTGGATCCGCACCATCCAATAATCCCGGTGTTGGCGGTATTTTGATACCTTTTAAGGATGGCGGGGTTTGACTATGGGCAAATACGGTAGTGTTAATCAATAGTCCAATTAATAGGCCAAAATAAATTCTCATTTTACTCTCTCGCAAATAAAAAACGCATTTCTACAATTATTTAGAAATGCGTTAGTTTTAATCTATATTTTATCCGAAGTAGGAATTATTTACTTATGGCAACGCTTACCTCTACATTATGCTTTACCGTGCTATCTACTCCGGTATCGGGATTAAATCCCCCGATAACAAATTGATAAACAGCAGTTTCTGGTGCCTTGAATTTTACAATTAACTTTCCCGGCACACCATCTTTTATTGGACGGAGATTCGTGACCTTTTTAGTATTACCATCCTGATCGTAACCGTAGGCTACAATCGGCATAATGATATTGCCTAAATCCGCACCACTATCCTCATCAGTTGCGCCAATTTTATACACTCCGTCACGCTGAGGATAAAAATGGTCGATAAAATATTCGTCCGGTGCAGTATCGAGAAGGGCATCACGCCGCCATACCGTAATACCAGGGTGGAGTCCCGCCACTTGGGAGGTAATTGTAATCGTGACGGTTTTTCCTTTGCGGGCGTTAATTGAACCCCATTGAGAACTATGCGTCCAACCGAGATTACCAAAAGCGGGGTCGCGCCAACTGGTGCTTTTTACTGAAAAGACCGCCGGAGCCGTCGCCTTAGTAAAATCGGTAATTGTTGTCGGTTTGGTTGCGGCATAATTCGCGGTACTCAATAAGCCGGCGGCGAATAATACCAGGCAAGATTTATAATTAACTGGAGAAAACATTATTTCAATACTCCGTATTGTTGATTAATCTATTTGGTTAAACTGCGCGCCTTAAAATAAGGCAAGTGGGCAGTGCGCGCATAGTAATCGGCGAAAAAAATCCCCGCAATGTGACAAATTGTCGCATCCGCACAAAATGTCTTGGAGTGAATCGTGACGATCAATCCCAGTGAGATCAATTTCATCCATTCGGCAGCGATTAATCTGCAACGCCTGGTGATTAGCCGCGTAATTGTGATCGTCGGCCAAGTCACCACAATTTGGGTCATTAACCGACGTATGGGATTGAATTTGGCTCTATTGCCATTAGGAATAATCCTAACAGGTATGACGCTCGTGACACTGGCGACCTTAATCCGCCTACAACAAGCGCGCACGATATACGCTGGAGAGCTATTTATTCAATTAGTACTCGACGTTACGGCGCTCACGGTCTTGTTTTATTTCACCGGTGGGGGGAGTAATCCCTTTGTAATTTTATTTTTACTCCCAATTACATTCGCTGCGGCGGCCCTACCTATGGTTTATGCCTGGTTATTGGCCGGATTTAGCACGATTTGTTACACAATCTTGCTGTTCAATTTTGTGGAATTACCCAAGAGCCACGCCGGCTATACCCATGATTTTCAGGTACATGTATTGGGGATGTGGCTGAGTTTTGTCCTGGCGGCGGGTTTAATCGCGGCGTTTGTGGCGCGGATGAGCGCAACACTCCGCGACCAAGACCGCGTCGTCGCGTCGATGCGGGAACGCGCACTACTCCAAGAGCAGGTCCTCGCCCTCGGGACGCTCGCCACCGGTGCGGCGCATGAACTGGCGACCCCGCTCGCGACGATGGCGGTGCTGGTCAATGACCTCAGCCCGAATCAGGCGGTTAGCGACGCCAAGATTCAGATTTTCCGCACCCAAATCAACCGCTGTAAGGAGATTCTGAGCTCAATCACGGCGACTGCCGGCGCGGCCCGCGCCGAGGGCGGGGCGCCGGTGGCGCTGGATACTTGGCTTGGGGAGATTATTCACAAGTGGCAGGAGATGCGCCCGGGAATTCAGGTCCGCACCCAATTTAGCGGCTACACGCCGGTGCCGTGGATTATGGCGGAACAGACCCTCAGCCAGGCGATTATCAATATTCTCAACAATGCCGCGGATGTTTCACCGGATGAGGTGGAGGTCAATGCCCAGTGGAGTGCGGATCAATTAGTGTTAGAAGTTGCGGATCGTGGGCCCGGGCTTGCGGCGGAATTATCGGCAATTAGCGCACCGCTCAAAAGCACTAAAGAACTCAATTCGGGCTTAGGATTAGGATTATTTTTAGCCTATACAACTTTGTCGCGTTTCGGCGGTACGGTTCGCCTGATGAACCGCGCCGATGGCGGCGTCCTCTGCCAATTACGCCTCCCATTATCCGAATACTCAAGTTTTATCTCCCGCCCGTAAAGATTTATAGATTTTCAAATTCTTTCTTTTTTTGCCAGATAGCCAAAAAAATTTATCAAGTTGTGATTCAGGATGACAAACTACAAACACCGGCAGTAGGCTCTAAATTGTACAAATGACAGTGGAATAAATGGGTATCGGATAAACCAGCGGTGTCGGGATACACCTGTTGACAAAGCGACCAGGCTAATGGACAACGCGGATAGAAATAGCACCCACCGGGATGAGTAATT
>Ga0114939_10002351_pt1 | contig 14081 bp, 11 predicted proteins | sample AshMeaCrysSpring_FD_87196 | JGI IMG/M metagenome (GOLD analysis project Ga0114939, IMG submission 87196) | Groundwater microbial communities from Big Spring, Nevada to study Microbial Dark Matter (Phase II) - Ash Meadows Crystal Spring | ecosystem: Environmental > Aquatic > Deep subsurface >... | reverse complement strand
ATAATTGCTACCCATGACTTTTGGTTAGCAACAAAAGTTTTAGCTACCTCTGTAGTCATTGACCAATTAATCGACCAAGCGATCGCACCGCGTTTGTTAGGTAAATTTACCGGATTGCGCCCAATTTGGGTGTTAATTTCTTTGTTACTCGGAACTTATGTCGGGGGTTTATTGGGATTAGTGATTGCTGTCCCTGTGGCTGGTGTCATTAAAGATGTCGCTGATGGATATTCCCAGAATGCTATCACCGGGGAAGAACTGCCAGAATTGTTGAGTAAGGAATGAGGAAACTGCAAATCATGACAGACAAAACAACGCGGCGGAATTTCCTGATTACTAGCGCTGCTGTCGCTGGTGGTATCGTGGGAGGAACAGCTTTGCAACAACATACTAGCAACACCGCTACACCACCCTCTACCACACCACCCTCTACTATCCCAGAACGAGTACTGGGACGCACCGGAGTCAAAGTCCCCATTTTTGGGTTAGGGGGTGCGGGACAAACTCCCCTATCTTGGGAAGGTAAACAAAGCGATGCTATGGCAATTATCGAACGAGCATTGCAACTTGGTATCCGCTATTTTGACACCGCAGCTAGTTATGGTCCGAGTGAAGAATATTTAGGTAAAGTTCTCCCACCCCATCGGTCTAAGCTTTTCCTCGCAAGTAAAACAGCCGCGAGAGATCGGGATGGTGCTTGGTTGGAGTTAGAACGTTCTCTCAAACGCCTCAAAACCAATTATCTAGATTTGTGGCAATTACACCACGTTTCCTTCCCGGAGGAACTAGACACTATATTTAGTTCATCCGGCGCAATTAAAGCTTTACAAGAGGCGATAGAGCAAAAAATCGTGCGCTTTGCTGGCATTACTGGACACCACGAACCAGCGGTAATTGCTGAAGGGTTGCGGCGCTATCCTTTCCACACAACCTTGATACCAGTCAACGCTGTTGACAAACACCACCCCCGTCCTTTCATCCCCACAGTCTTACCCGTGGCTGTACAAAAAAATGTCGGTGTGATAGCCATGAAAGTACCTGCTTACGGAAAGTTGTTCCGACCTGGTGGTTTGAAAGGTATGGAACAAGCCTTGGGATACACCCTATCACACTCAGGAGTTCACACTTGTGTGATTGCAGCAGAGACAGTGACACAATTAGAATCTAACGTCAACGTCGCGCGGAATTTCCAACCCTTCTCAGATCAGCAAATAGCAGCAGTGGAAGAACGCACTGCTGCTATTTGGAAGGAAAGTAGTTTCTACCGCGCTTGGACTTAGTGAATGAAAATTCAAAATAAAAAGCTCAAACTTCAAGATAGCTTTATCAAAAATACCTGCACCCAGAATTATATTGATATTGGTCTTAGTCCACAACTCGCAACCAGCCATTTTTTAAACCCTCGAACACTTCATCCACCAACTTTTGCTCGGAGGGTTCAAGAGTGTCTTTGGACAGCAGCGCTGACATGAAGAGTTGTTGATCCAGTCTGCTGATTTGCCGAAAAGCAAACATTCTCTCTGCAAGTTTGTGAACCGAGACTTTGACTTTGGGGATGTAGGAAAAATTGTACTTGCTTGACATTGGCTCTGTTGTTAACTCCATATCATATATCTTCAGTGATTTCACTTCTATATGTAGTGATTGTCAACAACAGTTGGCTGTGATAATTACTTATTGTTAATTGTGATCCCTTCATCAAAACTTTGTGATTTGAATCACAAATAACTTCAAAACACCCGTATTTGTGTTATTTACAAAAAAATATGAAATAAATATTAACCCGCTTAGCTCTGATTTTCACCGTTCTTCTGTTGCCAGTAGCTAGCTACTTCAGATGTATACCACCACAGTAATCGAGTATTTCATAATACTAGTTCCTTGGAGGAAAGGTGACGTTTTACACATAAATAATAGATAATTTTGATACCAATGACAGATACCAAAAGCGGGGAAACTCCATTATCCACCTGTCGAAACTGGTTGGGGAGTGAGTGGAGTCGCGCTACGTCCTGTACACAGATGAAGAGCGCTCTTGGTAGGATAAGCGGGACGGACAGAGGTGTGGTTAGCATGAGTAGCGTCTGTACCAAATATATAGCAGTTCTCAGTTGAGTGAGGTACAACAACCCTCACCCCCAACCCCTCTCCCAAGGGGAGAGAGGCTGCGATCTACCTCATGTAATTGAGAAAGGCTATAGTTCTGTTTATTCGCATAGACTTACTTAGTTATTTATTCGTAATTCCTATAATTTTGCAAATCAGCATTGGAAACTTGGTCGGCTGATACCAGGTTATAATGTTTTTCCTGAACAATTTTTACTTCTCCCTCCTCTATTGCTAGTTCAAACATAGCAATTAGATTTTTTTCCATAAATTGTGCTGATATAGAACGGCAAATTAGATCGGGAAATTTTTCAGTACAATAGCCAATATCTTGTTTTGTCTGAACAACACCAAGCTGGTCGTTACCCGCTTTAGCTTGAACAGGTATGATAAACTGCACACCATTACGGTTTATACCTACATAAATTTCATCTATTTCTATTTGACCAACTCCTGTAACTGTAGTTCTTAAGTGATTTTGTAAAGAATAGGTTGTAATTCCCAAAAATATATCAATTAATCGATTATAACGTATTTTAGTTAAAAGAGCCTGCTCATCGCCTGACATATACTTATCGATGATTTCAGGTGTTGCATCTGGAATTTTAATTTGAATGAGATTTGTATTGGCAATAATTCGATTCATTTGTACAAGTCGAAAACTATAATTGCTAGTACCTTTTGATTCTATAATCCACTCCATTCCTACAGATGCTGTATCTGTTATCGCTTTGGGTAGAGGTCTTCTATACCTAAAAGAATAGAGAAGATCGCCTAGATTTTTAGGTGGTTTAATACCTAGTTGATTAGCTATTTCTGAAAGATCATCACGTTTAAACTCAAAATACTCTAAACCAGGCTGATAATAACGATGAAAAATTCCAGTAATAATAGAGTTATACATCCCTTCTTTACTCATTATCACTTACCTTTAGGAAATGCTTTTTTTACTATACTTTCTTGTTCTCCTTTCTATAGTATGCCGATTTACACCAAAATATTTAGCCGCTGCTGACATGTCAAGAGTTAGTAAACTAACATCTCCTAAATTTTGTATGATTGCAGGCTTATATGGCTTGATATCTAGAGTTTTGATAATTTCTGAGGCTACTGCTTTAGCTAAAAACGGTGGAACTGAATTTCCAATTTGTCGAAATCCATGCCATTTTGTGACATGAAATCTGAACCAGTCAGGATAAGAATGTAAACGTGCAGCTTCACGCACAGTTATACATCTTGGCATAAATGGATGGATTGGTCTAGCAGAAGTAAAAGCTCCTCTATTACTAGCAGTTCCTGCTCGGAGGGTATTACATACTCCTTCAGGATCAAGTTTATAAAAGCGGCTTATAGGTTCAGTTTTACCAGCAGAGGTAGACTCAAATCTTTTAATAGATGTTAGTGTATGCTTTGTTCTTAAACTTGATGTCAGCATTCTAGAATCATATCTACGCTCATAAGAATAGTCGTTCTCGATAGAACACAAACCGCGAAGTTGCCTACCATAATCACTTGGTTTCCCAAAATCTGCAATCACCCAATCTCTTTCGTACAATTCTCTGTATTTTTCTACTTCAGGTAAATCTTGAATAGCGTCCCAGACAGTAGGACTAAATGGAATTTTCTCAGAACAATTTGATTTATTTATTTTAGCAGGCTTAGTAATAGGAATGGGATACTTTGGCAAGTTAATATCATGACGACAACCTAACAAAAATAATCTTTCCCGATTCTGTGGTACACCATATTCAGCCGCATTTAACACCTTATATTCTTTCCTTACTTTGTACCCATTCTCCTCAAACTGCTTAATAATTTCTGTAAGAAAATCTTTGTGCTTTCCTACAGTCATCCCTTTGACATTTTCTAAAACAAAAAACTTGGGCTGTAGTTCTAAAACTAACTTAATATAATCAAAAACTAACAGATTTCTCGAATCATCAAAAGAACGTTTACCTATTAATGAAAAACCTTGACAGGGTGGACCGCCAAACACAACATCAATGTCTTGATTGCCAATAGAGGAATGATTTCTAATTTCTTCACTTGTAATATCTACAACACTTTTGCAAAGTATGCTCCAAAAAGGAAAATTAAATTTATGTGTAGCACAATGAATCGGGTCAATTTCCACAGATGCTAGCACGTCAAACCCCGCTTGTTCAAAACCAAGGGTCATACCACCCGCACCAGCAAATAAATCTACTGCGATAGGTCTTTTTTGTGTATTAATCTCAATCATTTTGACTCTTTCGCGCTATATCTGTTGGATTTTTTACCTAATTATTAGGTAAGTTTTGTATTATTTAATCATATATTTTTTTCTTTGATTATAGCTTCTCAGAAACAGACAATTAATATATATCAATGGTCAAAAAGGGTCAATTGTTACAAAAAATCAATGACCCTTGACTAATGACTAATGACCATGTGCAGAATTTCTTGTGCAGCGCGATCGCACACACCCACTTCTCCTAAACAGCGTTGCATTTCTTGATAATTTGCCAAAGTTTGTTGTTTATGACTAGGATTCAGCAATAAATCTAAGGATGCTTGAATAATGTTCTCTGGAGTTGCTTTCTCTTGGATAAACTCCGGTACAATTTCCCGCATCACTACCAGATTCACAGGGGAAGCAAAAGGTATAGAAATTTGCAATATTTTTCGTGCTACCCACATGGTGAAGGGGTGGATTCGGTAAAGAATCACCTGGGGTATGTTTAATAAAGCCAACTCCAGGTTAACTGTACCGCATTTAGTAATTGCTAAATCCGCCGCCGCTAGAACTTCCGGAGTTTTCCCAGAAACAACCGTCGCTTGCAAACCATAACTTTTTATCGCTTGTTCCATAGCTTCGCGGTAAATTTCCAGAGATAGAGGTATCCAGAAATGTACATCTGATAATTTTGCCTGGATTTGCTGCGCGGCTTGGAATATTATTGGTAGCAAAGATTTTATTTCCTGGTGTCGGGAAGCTGGTACTAAAGCAATCGTCTTCGCTTCCTGAGAAATACCTAGTTTTTTCCTTGCTTCTTCCCGCGTTGGTGAATTTTGCATCCTGTCAACTAGAGGATGTCCCACCCAGCTAACTTTCACCCCTTTGTCTTGGAAGTAACGCGCTTCTTCGGGAAATATGGCTAATAGTTTATCTGTAGTTTCAACTAATTTACGTGTATTACCAGCAACAAATTTATTATTATTACTTACCCACAATTGCGGCGCAATGTAATATATCACCGGCACGTTGGGAAGATTTCGCCGCACATAACTACTAATTCCCAGATTCGGACCCATGTAGTCAATTAACACCACAACATCCGGTGGATTTGCCTTGAGGTGAGCGATCGCTCGTCGTTGGACTTGTAAAGTGGGCAAAACAAATGGTAAAGACTCCAGCAACCCAAAGGAACCAATACCGCTGGTATTTCCCAAAATGGTCGCCCCTGCGGCTGCCATTTTTTCCCCACCCAGTGCCACAATTTCCACATCTAATCCAGTAGTCGCTGCTTGACGCAAAAGTGCAGCAACTAGCAGCGACCCTTGTAAGTCGCCGGACACTTCACCAGTACTAATAAATATCCGCATGGTTTTATTTGGGGAATGGGTAATGGGTAATGGGGCATAGATAAAATCATTTCCTCGGTTCCCTATTCCCCCAACCCTATTGCCTATTCCCTCTTCCCTATCCCCTAATCATCACTTCCAGATTTTTGCAACTTACCGGGAGTCAATTTACGCCTACCTTCCATTTGGGACAGATGGAGGAAGCGCAGTAGGTGTTGTAAATATTCATTTTCTGGTAACATTTCCATTTGTGCGATGGCTTGATTGAAGGTTAAGCCAGAACGATAAAGTAGGCGGAAGGCTTTTTTCAGGAGTTGCAAATCTGTGGGACTGAAACCAGCACGTTTGAGTCCAATCAGGTTTAGGGTTCTCACCCGTGCTGGATTACCTTCGACGGTCATATAAGGAGGGACATCGCGGTCGATGCGTGCCATACCGCCAATCATCGCGTGTCTACCAATATGCACGAACTGGTGGACCCCCAAAACCCCACTCAGCCTTGCTCGTGACTCGATATGCACGTGACCAGCTAAGGCTACACCATTAGCAATTACTACAGAGTCTTCAATTATACAATTATGTCCCACATGGACGTAAGCCATCAGTAAGTTACCGTTACCGATGTGTGTTGCTTCTCCTACACCAGTGGCACGGTTGATGGTAACGTACTCCCGAATCAAGTTATTGTCACCAATCTTGACTCCAGTGGGTTCACCAGCGTACTTTAAATCCTGGGGTTCCATACCAATGATGGCTCCCGGAAATATTTGGTTGTGCGCCCCAATTTCTGTGTTTCCATCCAGTACCACATGAGCGCCAATCGTCGTTTGGGCACCAACTTTCACGCCTTCACCAATAATGGCATAAGGTCCCACTTGTACTGTCGGGTGTAGTTCCGCACCATGATGAATTAAAGCAGTCGGGTGAATTAGCATCTTCAAAGGTGCTTCTTTTGAGCCGTCCTGAGTCCTGTAAAGACGTTCTGCGGGAACGTTTGTACCTGAATACTGAGTACTGAGCATTGAGTTATAAATATTAAGGTCTAAGTTTTGAGTTGTGCGATGGCGAGGAGCGAACGCCTTCGGTTAACACAAGATTGCTCGTTTTGGCAGTGCGAGTATATTCTTGTTTACTCAGTACTGAGTCCTCAGTACTTAGTACCCAGTACGGGTGGGGGAAACCCACCCCTACCCACTCAGCACTTGAATTTAGTTGACTAAAGAAAACATAAGTTCGCCTTCCGCAGCCAGTTTACCGTCTACTTCAGCACGAGCCTCCATCTTCCCGAAACGACGTTGTTTGATACACAACAGTTCCACGGTCATCACCAGTTGATCTCCTGGTACAACTTGGCGGCGGAATCGGACTTTATCAATTCCCGCAAATAGGAACAGTCCACCTTCTACCTCCGGCATTTGAGTTAAAACGATGCCACCGACTTGTGCCATTGCTTCGACAATTAACACTCCCGGCATAATTGGACGTCCCGGAAAATGCCCTTGAAAATGGGGTTCATTAAAGGTGACATTCTTGATGCCAACAGCTTTTTTTCCTGGTACGTAATCAATAATCCGGTCTACCAGCGCAAACGGGTAGCGGTGAGGCAGAAGTTTCTGAATTTCTTCAATTGTCAGAATAGCTTTCGGTTGGGATTTGATAGTATCAGATGTTACGGATTCCTGCGTCCGAGCCACAGGTGCAACAGAATCAGTGGAATTAACTTCGGTCAGAGTTGACATGGGCAAATCCCAAAATCTTTTGGGCAAGTTGGATGTGTAGATTGTGACTAGCTTTGTAAGCCAAGAAGTGAGCAGTAGGTAATTTGCCTAGTAAGCTCAAATCTCCCACTAAGTCTAAAATTTTATGACGTACTGGTTCATTTGCAAATCTTAATGGTGGATTTACCCAACCATGCTGGTCACAAACCAAAGCATTATCTAAACTCCCACCTTTAATTAATCCCCGCTGCCGCAGTTCTTCGACTTGATGGGCTAAACCAAAGGTACGTGCAGGAGCAATTTTAGCAGCAAACGTCGAGACGCCACATGTCGCGTCTGCACCAGGCGCCCAACTATGCCACTGATTGCCAATTGCTGGCAAATCAAAGTCAATTCCATAAGTAAAGCGCAGTTCCGGTGATGGTAATGCTGCCACAAAGGCATCCCCTTGGCGTACCCATATTGGTTCCCGTAGGGGTGGGGTATCCCTACCCCCATCAACAGATTGCACCTCCAACCCGACTTGGGCGATCGCTTCTGTCCATACCAGTGCTGAACCGTCCAATAGCGGTACTTCTGGACCATCGATTTCAATCCGGGCGTTATCTACACCCATACCAGTCAGGGCTGCTAGCAAATGTTCCACCGTGCGGACACTCGCTTCACCTTTCCCCAACTGTGTGGAGAGCAGCGTTTGATTTACCTGCTCTACCTTGGCTGGAATTACCGGCGTATCCGGCAAATCCACCCGTACAAAGTAGCGTCCCTTACCAACTACCTCTGGTAAAACCCGCACTTTAACTTCTATTCCACTGTGCAATCCCACACCTGATTGGGTTATTTCACTAGCCAATGTATGTTCCATGTTAGTCATTGGTCATTGGTCATTCGTCGCTAGTCTCTTCCCTAGTCTCTAGCCCCTAATCCCTAGTCATTTCCATACTAATGACTAAGGACTATTGACTAATGACTAAATTAGAACCTTTCCCCAATGCCAAAGTGGATGCGGTTGCCGCCCTCATCGTTTAAGCCGTAGTCCAGACGAATCGGTCCGAGTGGAGACTGAATCCGAATCCCAATACCGTAGCCGTAGCCACTACCGGGTTTGTCTAGGAGTCTGGCGGGATTTCCGGGAACGTCCTTACCTGTACCGAAATCACTACCGACATCCAAAAATAGCACACCGCTAATTACGGAAAATACGGGAAAACGATACTCGGCTGTTGCTTGCACAAAGCTGCGTCCGCTACCTAGGGCACCTTCGTCATAACCCCGGACGGAGTTAGTACCACCTAGAGAAAAGGCTTCATAGGGAGGTAAATCGCCCAGTACTGTTCCCGCTTGTAGACTGACAGCTAGTGCTTGCGGTCCTTTGGCAAAGTTAGTAAATTTGACGGGGAAAAATTGGGTATAAGTTCCTCTGAGTCTAGTGAGGAAGATATTTCCTAATCCCACCGGTAAAGACTGATCCACCCCTAAGCGCAGGAAAGACCCATCCGTTGGTTGCAGGGGGTTATTTCGCAAATCCCGCACCGCTCCTAGCTGCACGGTCAGCAAATCATCTTTACCCTCTCCTGAGAAACTCAGGTCAATAGGTGGTTCGTTAGGTACTTGTCCTAAGCTTCTGAGGTTTCCGTCAGCATCGCGGGTGGAAACTCTTTGGTATTGGACGCCTGCTAAAGCCGTCCATTCTGCTGGTTGGAAAACATCTTTTGATAAGGGACGAGTAAAGGTGACGCCACCCCCTAGACGTAACACGCGGGGGCGATCGCCTTCTGCTGTGGGGTCGTTGGGATTAACAGTCTCAATGTTTCTGTCCACACCGTCAAAAATCAAGGAAATTGACCGGCGTCTAAAGGCATTGACGGTATAAGAAGTCCTGTAGGGGTCGCCTGCAATCCAAGGGTCTGTAAACCGCAGGTCAAATAGTAATTCCCGCTGACCTACCTGGAATTCTGCCCCCAATTTTTGGTTCCTACCATTGAGATTTTGTTGTTGGTAGCTGATACCAGCAAACAAGCCACTGGCAGAACTAATACCCCCTGTCGCTCCGATGGAACCACTACTGCGTTCCACTAAATTCACTACCACATCTACCTTCGAGGGGTCGCTACCCGGGTCGAGGGAAACGTTCACATCTTCAAATAAACCCAGCCCAAACACTCGCTGTAGGTCTTTTTGAACTGTATTCCGGTTAAATACTGTTCCGGGCTTTGATTGCAGTTCTCGCTTGACAATATAGTCCTGGGTACGACCGCGAATCGGGTTTCCCTGAGCATCTTGCTCCTGACCTTCTTTGGTGCGATAGCGAACCCGAATGTCTTCTACCACCCCTTCTGCTACCCGCAGGACAACAGTACCATCGGCGGCTACCTGGGGTGACCCAACCACTTGCGCTAACACGTAACCTTGGTCGCGATAGCGTTTATTTAATTCTTGGATGCCTTGATTTAATTCCCGCAGGTTGAGTATTTTGCCATACTGTTCTTTGAACACTTCATCGGCAATTGTAGCGGGCAGTACGGAGGGCACTCCTGTACCTGGATTGGCATCTATTTGCACCTTGCGGAGAATTGGGTTGGGCTGAACAATAAAGCTTACCCGCACCCCTAGAGGTGTGTCTTCTGGCTCAGCACGTACATCTGAGAAAAAGCCGGTGGTAAAAATCGCGTTGATATCTTCCTGCAGTTGGGAGCGGGTGGTAGTCCGTCCAGCTTGAGTGCGAATTACTCGGTAAACTTCGTCTTCCAGTTCCTTGGGTAGGGGAGCCGTGGTCGTGGTACGGACTACGACCTCTGATACCAGTACCCTAGCTTCATCGGCAGCCGATGGTGTTGGTTTGGTATTGTCTGGATCTGCTGGTGCTTCTGGTTGTTCTGCCGGTTGGTCACTATTATTACCGGGAATTGTCTCCGACTCAGGAGCATTTGCCGGTTGTTGATTTACTGGCGGCTGATTTGATGGTGTTGTCTGTTTTGGTTTGGGTCTCAGTAGGGGGGCAGCACCTTGCGCTGTTAATGAGTCCGGCGTTATCTCCGTCTGATTGTGAGGATTTTTTGTCTCTGATAATTCTGGTAAAACTACTTGTTCAGCCTGCTCTGGTTTAGCTCTGACAGGTCCTGAGTTTTCTGTAACGCGATTAATAGCGTCTGTACTGAGTTCTAAATCCTGAGAAAACTCAGGAGTTTTATTTGTATCAATCGGTACGACGACCTGTGGTACTACAACTGGCTCTGTCTGCTGGGGCTGGGCTGTGCTGAATGTTGTTGTAGTGGTCGGTACATGAATCTCGGTTGGTACAATAATCTCTGGTTGGGCTTCTGCTTCTAGCTGATCAGCCAACCTGGCGACAACTACTTTATTTTCTTGTTTAACTTGTGGGGAAACATCTACTGGATTTTCTGCACCATTGATTGGTTCGGTCTCTAGAGCAGATGCATCCACAGTTTCTCCTTTAGCAACCATCATTCCCGCTAAGGGGGATGCGATCGCTACTACAGCCAGAAAAACAGGGGATAAACGCATTTTTTTCACATTCCTCATCACTTCCACACACCATCACAGGATTAGGAACTCTTGATTGGGTATTGAGAATGGGGGATGGGGTTGGTAGACAAGGTAGAAATTAATTCACCTATTCCCAATTACCCCTATCTCCTACGGAGACGCTACGCGAACGGGTATGCGCTTCGCGCACGCTGAGTCCCAAAGGGACTCGCGAACCCGAACGCTTCGGCCGTAGGCTATGCCCTTTGGGCTATACGCAGTCGCCTGGGTCGGGAAAACGCCAGTTCCTTCAACGGGGGGAACCCCCCTTCAGGTTCGCCAGTTCCCAGGTCGCGGGAAACCCGCCTGCAGGACTGGTCTCACCGCAACGGACTGGCTCCCCTCCCGCAGCGCTGTCTCACCATTACCCATTACCCATTACCTATTCCCCAATCAAGAGTTCCTTACATGTTGCAGCACTCGCTCTAAAACTTGCTGGTAAGCGTTTTCCACATTTCCCAGATCGCGTCGGAAGCGGTCTTTGTCCATTACCCGCTTGTTGGGGTCGCTTTCACTAGCGTCCCACAGACGGCAGGTATCGGGGCTAATTTCATCCGCTAAAAGCAACTGCTGCTGTGAGTCTAAACCGAACTCTAGCTTGAAGTCTACTAATGTGATACCGCACTCTTGGAAAAACCCGATCAGAAACTGATTGATTTGCAATGCCATTTGTTTAATAGCATCGACTTGTTCGGGGGTAGCCAGTTGCAAAAGTTGCAAGCGCTCAGGTGTCAACAGCGGATCTCCCAACTGGTCGTTTTTGTAATACAACTCTACCAAGGGCTGTGGTAATTGGGTACCTAATGGTATACCTGTTTGTTGACACAGACTACCAGCTGCAATGTTCCTGACTACTACTTCTATGGGCACGATTTTGACTGCCTTAACCCGCATTTCTGTTGGTGCAGGGGTGTCAATAAAGTGGGTTTTGATACCTTGCGCTTCTAGCTGCTGAAATAAAGCACTGGAAATGCTACAGTTTATTTCTCCCTTACCGACAATGCTGCCTCGCTTTTGAGCGTTAAAAGCAGTGGCATCGTCTTTAAAATGAGCTAACAAAATTTCTGGCTCGTCGGTGGTATAGATGATTTTCGCTTTGCCTTCGTATAGCTTGGTATTGGCAGACATGGGAACTCAGGATTTATGCCAGGGATGGAGTGAAAGTACTTTTAGGCTTAATCATTTTATCTTTCTGTGGCTACCACCTAACACCCAGAACAGCTTTGCTGGCAAATTGTGGGTTTAATCACATCTGTTGATGTATTTGATAAAACATTGTGATTTGTATTGATGCTTTTTAATCAAGTTAAACTCTTGGCTAGCTTATATTGCACAGTAACTTTAAACACATAACAATAAATTTCATCTCCAGTAGAATCGCAAATAGGTTAAGTTAAGATTAAGTACAAGTTAAGAAAAAATCCACCACTTAGCTATAAATGAATAAATAAGTTTCCCTATACCAACTTACAGTTGACGGTAGGTGCTGATAATTCTATTGAAATTGTTTAACAAGAGGAGATAAGGATGGTAGACAAGTCGGATTTTCTCTATCCTCGTGGTCGCTATTACGGACACGTCAAGCCAGAAAACCTAGTATTCAATGCCAATTTACAGGAATTTGCCCAACGTATCAGCTTTATCTGTAACCTAGAAACCTCTGGCAAAATCCCACCAGAAGAAGCTTACAAGCAAATTAAGGCTCTGTGGAAACAGTTAAAACGCACCAAAAAACAACTAGCAATTGGTAAAGACCCGTTTGAAAATCAAGATGATGATCGCAACGGTGAAGGTGAAGGATGAGGGGACAAGGGAAGGGACCAGAAAATTCCCCATCTCCTATGACCCATTCCCGATTTTCCAACTACTTGCTAATCATGACGTGAGTACCATCCCACGACTTGGGAGGTGGGTTGTTCAGGTAATTTAAACAGCGTGCTAGATGGATATCAACTGCTTGGTCAGTTGATATAATTCGTTTTGCTGTCTGAAAATAGCCAAGGGCATCTTGGAATCTGGTTTCTAGGTAAGCCTCACGTCCTTTTTCGTAGAGAGATAAAAACTCTTCTGTTTTTGCATCTAGGGGAATGCGGCGATCGCCAATTAATTCATAGATGTTCACTGCTTGGTGTTTACCTTTTACCCGGATTTTGTCTAGTTGCCGTACATGGATGCGTTCTTTACACAATTGATAAGTAAATTCACTTAGAATAATATCACAACCATATTCTTTAGTGACGCCTTCCAAGCGGGAACTCAAGTTCACGCCGTCGCCAATCACAGTGTAATCCATGCGCTTGTGAGAACCGATATTACCAGAAACCACTTCTCCGGAACTAATCCCAATACCTATATGTATTTGGGGTTGTGCTTGAATTATCCGGCGTTGGTTAAACTCCGCGAGTCTATAACGCATATCTAATGCTGCTTCCACGGCTCGCCAAGCATGATTTTCTGTCAGTGGTAGGGGTGCCCCAAACACCGCCATCAAGGCATCACCAATAAATTTATCCAAGGTGCCTTCGTGGTCAAACACCGCCTCCACCATAGTTTCAAAGTACTGATTCAGCAGCGACACCACCTCTGCGGCTCCGAGATTTTCCGTAAGAGTCGTGTAGCCTCGGATATCAGAAAATAAGATAGTTACTTCCTTGCGTTCCCCCACCATCAAAGCATCTTCCCCCAGAGCCATCACCTGTTCGGCTACACGGGGGGTCATGTAGCGGTAGAGGGTGGTTTTCATGCGTTTTTCCTGGCTGATGTCTTCTAGCACCACCACACCACCGCGTACCCCACCTTCTGGATTAGTCAGAGGATTGACGGTGAGGTTACAACTGCGTTCTATTTGTTTGACCTGAGTGACAGCAAGACGCATAGCTGGTGGAGTCAGTGGTTCGTTCCAAGGAATGAATTGGTCTGGATTAGTGCGATCGCGAATTGCCAAAATATAATGGTCGTTTTGTTGAATACCGAAGGCTGAGTGTGGATGGGCAGTTGTTTCTTGATACAGTCCTACGGTTAAGCTTTGTTCTGGGACAAAATGCTTTGCTCCGCTAGTTAAGCTATCTTCCAGACGCATTTGCAGGTTTTCAATCGGCACCACATCCCAAACTTTGCGTCCGATTAAGTTTTGTTCCCACAAATGCT
>Ga0114939_10002350_pt1 | contig 14084 bp, 13 predicted proteins | sample AshMeaCrysSpring_FD_87196 | JGI IMG/M metagenome (GOLD analysis project Ga0114939, IMG submission 87196) | Groundwater microbial communities from Big Spring, Nevada to study Microbial Dark Matter (Phase II) - Ash Meadows Crystal Spring | ecosystem: Environmental > Aquatic > Deep subsurface >... | reverse complement strand
CAATCAAGGCAGTTTTTCAAGGTCATGTTTCGCTGCACGAAAAAGCCATGCAGGCGCAGATGGGCCTCATGCCTTCCCAGGGTCGGGAGATACCTACTAGAATCCCACCAGAGGAAGCCATCCCCAGCACGTCCTCTATCCAAAACGAAGGAGTACAGTAATGACTCAGTTGGAAACGGAATTTACTCCGAGTGCCTATCCGGTTCCTGGTCGTTATCTTGAGTATAATGGCTATAAGGGAAACGCTGAGATTCCTGAGTTAGAGACTGTTGATGTGATTAGCATTAATAAGTTAGATGCATACTTAAGTGCGGCTAGACCTGCGTACTACACTGAGGCTCGTCTCAATAGTATGACCAAGAATGACAAGCGTTATGCTCATAGAATTATTGCTGGCGCCGACAACGTATTACCTGACGTGTGATATGCATAGGCAGAGAGTAATTGAGCGAGTAACGCCAGCAGACTTACCTCATCTGCACCAAAGGCCAACTGCTGTGAGTGTTCCTATTGTTAAGCCAGATTCATCATGGACTAAGCCTATGATTGTGGACTGGTTAGAGCAGCACGGCGTAAATGCAAGCGAAGATGAATTGAAAGCGAATTTATTAGCTAAGGTGGAGGTCGCTTAGAAATGGATGAACTTGCTCAGGACCAAGGTGAGTCCTTCGTTGCAAGTGAGGGAGTTGCTGAGGCACAAGCCGCGCCCCCTGTAGATGGGGCAGTATCTGCTGGCCATCCTGCGTGGCAGGAAATTTTAAGTACTGTTCCTGAAATGTTTCACCCTAAGATTCGTCCTACGTTAGAGAAGTGGGACAAGGGTGTTCAGGAAAAGTTAGAGTCGGTTCGTAGTGAATGGCGAGATTGGCAGCAATTCCGCGATGCGGGTGTAGATCCTCAGACTGTCCAGTATGGCATGCAGTTAGTAAATGCTTTGCAGTCCGATCCACGTCGATTCTATGATGAGATTGGCAGACACTACAAGTTTGTTCAAGAGCAGGCACCTGTCGAAAATATTGGTGATGAGTCTGAGATTGATGTTGATGATCCTCGTATTCGTCAGTTAGTGGATGAGCAGAAGCGTCTACAGCAGATTGTCTATCAACAGCAGTTACGTGAGCAAGAGGCTGCGGAAGATGCGGCCTTAGAAAAGGAATTAGCATCGCTCCGTAATAAGTACGGAGAATACGATGAGCGTTACGTTCTCGGGTTAATGGCTAACGGCCAGGATGGAGAATCAGCCGTCAGAGCCTATAAGGAACTTGAGGCACGTTTACGCGGCAACGGGCAGGCAGCCGGTCATCAGGCCCCGCGAGTTTTGGGTTCTGGCGGTGGAGCACCCACATCTGGTGCGGTTGATCCGCGAAAGTTAGACGCCGCAGGTCGAAAAGCACTTGTGGCTCAGATGTTGGAAAAGGCAGCGAGAACAGGAGACTAAATTATGACTGCCGCTCTTTCTACCGCCGATGCCATTCTCAAGGAAATCTACGAGCCTGGTATCAACGACCAGTTAAATAACGATGTTGTCGCTCTGCGGCGCATCGAGCGGACTTCGGAGGGTATTACCTCTCAGGTCGGTGGTAAGTACGTTGTGTTCCCTATCCATGTTAGCCGTAATGGTGGTATCGGTGCTCGTCGTGAGGATGAGGACCTGCCTACTGCCGGTCGTCAGGGCTACAGGCGGGCACAGGTCGGCCTTCGTTACCAGTATGGCCGTCTCCGTCTTACGGGCCAGGCTATCGCGCTTGCAAACGAGAACTTCCAGGCATTTGCTAGTGTCATGGAGGAGGAAGCAACTCGTGTGCGCGATGACTTAGCCAAGGACCTGAACCGCCAGGTTTACGGTAATGGTGACGGTGTTATTGCTACTATCTCTGGTGCGCTTACAGGCAGTACTGCGCCGATTGATAGTCTGCTGTGGCTTACTGAGGGCAGCGTTGTTGACACCGGAACTATTAATGCAACTACTGGTGTCTTTACTCGTGTCGCTAGTAGCAAGCTTGTCGAGAATGTCGATGTTGAAAACGGTACGGTTGACCTCACTGGTGGTTCTGGTACCCCGGTTAGTGGTCACGTCATTGTTCGCGCCGGTTCTTTCCGTCGCGGTACTGAGGACAATGACCAGCGTGAGTGGACGGGCCTTGGTGCGTTAGTTGGTACTGACCCACTCTTCGGTACCGACCACCCGCAATGGAGGTCACGCGTCGATAACAACAATGGTAGTGGCCGCGCTTTGTCGGAGTCCCTTCTTATCAACAATGCAGATGCTCTCCGAGTTAAGGGTACATACCCGACCGTTATGTTCATGAACTTGGGTGTGCGTCGTGCGTACTTTAACTTGCTTACTCAGCAGCGTCGATACACTAACACTCAGACGTTCGAGGGTGGTTTCTCGGGTCTTGCCTTTACCACTGATAAGGGCGATATTCCGATGGTTGTTGACACAGACTGCCCGCCCGGTATTATTTACGGTCTGAACGAGAAGCAGATTAAGGTCTATCGTGATGCTGATTGGGCCTACATGGACCGCGAGGGTAGCCGTTGGGCGCGGGATAATAACCGTGATGCTTACAACGCGACGCTGTTCCAGTATTCCGAGTTAGGTACGCACCGTCGTAACGCGCACTTCCGCATCGAGGATATTATCGAGGCGTAAGTGTAAATCTTCCCTAGCGGAAGGGGAAAGGGGCCGCGAGAATTGACCTCCCTCGCGGCCCCTTTATCCCTTTATAGACTTTAGGAGGAACCATGCAGATGCCCATTCCAGCACAAATGCCCGGTCAAATTGTTTCTAAAGACCGTCGTAATCTCATGAAATATATTCGGGAAGGAAATAGTGATGCTGCAAAGCGTGGCGCTGCGGTTCAGCGTCGGCTAGCGACAATGGATAGTGTGAAGAAGTAATGTGGACTAGGGACCTCTATCTTGCTACGGAGAGTGGTCACTTTATTAATGAAGCCCACCGTCGTATTGCAGAGATTATTGCGGACTATGACCCAAACCTCCGTCTCGCTTTTATACCGGAGTCTGAGCGCGACCGGGACGATTCTACTGAGAAGCCTTTTGCTGTTATTGACTTGGGTGATGGAACCCGAGAACCGCACGCAATCTTTTTCGCTGACAGTTGCGATGAGCGGCTCCTGGCCCGCGTGTTTGAAAATGACCTAGGGCGTGTAGATGTACGTGCGCGGCTTGAAGCCGAAGAAACTGCGCGGCAAGCCATTGAGTACAAAAAGAAGATGGAGCGCATGGATGCCGCTGTAGATGTAGCGCGGACGCTTAAGCGAAGGAGTTTCTCGTGAACATGGCAGATATTATCTCTCGTGTTAAGCGTACTTTTGGTGACGAGAGTGGCGCTCAGATTACTGATGATGATATCATTCGATGGACGAATGACGCGCAGAATGAGATTGCTCAGGCGCAGAAATTGTTTGAATCTACAGGGGTGCAAACTACGGTAGCAGGAACGGCCGACTACTATTTACCAGATACTCTTATTGACTTGCGTGCCGTGTATTATGACGGGCGTCCGCTTAACTATATGTCAGAGCAAATGTTCGATGAGTACATTCGCAAAGTTAATGACGGCTATGAGACAAGCGATGGTGAGCCTACTTGTTACACGTCCTGGGGTAATAAGGTTTCTTTGTACCCGTCCCCGGCCGGTAGCAAGCAATTAAAGATTCACTTTATCTGCTTTCCGGCCCCGGTTACGGCAATCACAGATTCGCTTACTCTGCCAATGCGGTACCACAACCGTATTCTTGAAGCAGTCCTCGCGCACGCTTATGAACTAGATGAGAACTTTGAAGGATCGCAGTTTAAGTATCAGCAGTTTGCTGGAAGTCTACGCGACCAGGCCGGAGATGAGGAATGGGACGGTAAGAGTGCATATCCTGGCATTACTGTTTTAATGGAGGATTACTGATGCCGGGCGCGCCTATACGTATTGGTCCGTGGGAGAACGGCGTTACTAATCGTATTGTTGACCCCGCCGCTGTAGACCCAAAGTTTTTGCTTCGGGCTGATAATTTTATTTACGACATTGTTGGTAATTTGACGACGCGGCCACCGATCCTTAACGATGATGGTAATACGGCTTACGGCAACGATGTTGAAGTTCTTTTGTGGACACTGATGACGCAGAGTAACGGCAGCATTGTTTCTGTTGTTATAGTTACTTCTCAGTCTGGTACCTGGGCTATCGTTGATGGTGTACGTACAAAGATTAGCAATTACTACCATCCGTCTTGTGCCGAGGGAATTCGAGGCGAAGGCGATACCCGAGAAAATGTTATCTGGTTCTCTGGCTCGCCGAGCGATTTAAATGTTGGCGGTTACTGGACACCAGGAGATTCTTCAATCACTACCATCGCTAACATTCCAGTATGCAAGTCAATGGCGATGTATGATAACCGCCTATGGATGGGAGCAATTGCAACTACCGATCCTAAGCGGGTATCAGAAGTACAGTTTAGCGCCGTATTCCCTGTAGATGCAGATGATTTTGTTTCTGGTGATTTAACTGCCGATATTACTGTTGGGGGTTACATTCAGTTTGCACCAGAAGACGGTGAAAGCGTAACTAAGGTTGTCTCCTATTACGATAGCCTTTTAGTCTTTAAGGACTCTAGCACATATCTGTTTAGTATTGATCGAAGTGATATTAAGAACAGATCACAAACGAAGCGCGTATCAAATACTGTAGGTACTCCAAACGATCACACAGCCGTGGTTTTCAATGATGTGGTGTACAGCCTGCATGAGCGTTATGTACATCGTTTTACTGGCCAGTCTTTCGTGCCTCTTGATGAAAAGATAATTCTGACGGGTACTTCTGGTGACGAAAGTCTGAGCCTGTTTAATGATATGCTTATTGCTCGCCGAGGAAGTAACTATTGGGTTTATAACTTTTACACGGAATCTTGGACTACATGGTCTACAGCGCGGAGTTTCAATTGGCTAGTGACTCGTCCATCATCCAAGAATGTTAATGAGGTTCGTGCTATTGGTGGCCTTATTGGGACTACTAATCTCATCAGTATTGAGTCAGTACATAAGGCTGGACGCAGTGAATCGTTTGTGGCGGAACTTCAAACTCCCTATATTATCGCCGAGGGCGAAAGTGTTTTCAAGAGACTCTTTTGGTGGGGCGCGCACATTTTTCATACTGGTGAAGTCCGCGGCGCTGTAGATGCAGTTTCTGAGCTTGTCGAAGGTAGTATTGCTTGGGACTCTAACAGCAAACCAGATAATTTTATTACTAGTCCTTACGGTTACTTCGTTAAGTTCTTGAAGGCTTATCGTTTTAGACAAATTGCATTTCGTTTGCAACTTTATACTGATGGACAACAGCCGTCATCTATCTTTTCTTTAATTTCTGTAATGCGGGGTGGTAAAAAGCTTTACGGGAAGCCTGTGGCCACACTATGACAGTACAACGTGATTTAGGTGTACCCGTTTATGAGCATGACCACGAAGACGCTAATCGTTACGGCGGCGCTGGGCATCATACACTTGGCATTCATAGATACCAGGCTTCACCAGGAAATCATACGCATCAAGTAGATGACCCTACTAGCATTCCTATCTTTGAAGGACTCACTATTGAGATTGGTGAAGATGATGATTTGCAGACGCAGGTAAATTATATTTGGAGTTTACTTGAGCGGTACGGATTAAAAGTTATACGCACATGAAGTACATGCCAAATGAGCACTCTAGTACAGAGTATGATATTGATAAGTCTACTCAGGCACTTCATCATACGCTAGGCAATACTGTTGAGCAGGCCGCGGCAGGTAGCCATACTCATGCGATAGATGATGTTTTCTCTACTCCTATCTTTAACGGGAAAGAAGTTGATATTCGAGGCATACCGCTTGAGGAGCAAGTTACTAAAATCTTTGATATAATCACTGCTGGCGGCGGAATCATTATTATTACCACACCGCCGGGACCGGGACCGTCTTGGTGGATTCCTGGGGCTGAGTATCCTCCGCAAGCATTGTATCAAGAATGTACTCGTCGAGCAGCCCTTTGGGTTGGCGGAACTAATCAATACAATGACTATGTAGATTGGGTCCAGCCCGATCCAGGTGGTCTGTATGAAACTTTCGAGCCAGGCTGGATATTTGCTCCTGGCTCGTCATATAAAACTATAGATAGTTTAACTCCTCATGGGCCCAGTTCCCCTAATACTTACATAGGAGCTTTCTACTTTTGTAAGCTTGATTACGATGGCGCAAATAATGCTATAGGTAATAGCAGCAGTCAGTTAGGCTCTAGTCTTGCTTTAGCAAACAGCGCAGGCGAGTATTCTGGCACGTACACTTTTAAGTTTAAAAGATTATTACCTCCTTTCCCTGAGTATACACGAGCGGAGATACTTTCAGCACGTGCTTTGCGTAACAATTTATTCCTTACATATGAAGAATGGACTGGTTACGGCTCCTTTCCTCCAAAGACTAGAGTCAATCGTATGTTTGACTGTAATGCTATGCCTCCTGTTCTTCTATGGGAGGTTATCGGCGAGCCCGGATCAAGTTCATCTATTGCAAGTAGTAACAACCCTGATCTTATTACTACTAGCGGAACATGGAAAGAAGTAGGCGCAGATATTTACATTACCGATGATCCTTCCGGCCCTGTAGGTGTTTGGAATATTTCATACGGTACGCTTCCCCAGTTGTTAGGTACATGGAGTAAAGTAAGTGGAGAAGTTATTATAGGTATCTGGCGTACTCAATCTAAAGTTCTCACAAGAGTTTTTACTTCAGTATCGGGCGGTCCAGACACTCAGCACATGCGTATTCGAGATGCAGTTACAGGCGCTATCGAAGTTGATGGTATTACAGGCTTTCCTTCTCCTAGTTGGATTTCCGAAATGTCGAGTAATAATACTTCTGACGGCAACGATATAATACTTGGTATGCGCGATGATGCTGGATCATATTACAGTCCAATTACTTTAGTTGCAATTAGTGCCACAGGAGTAGTTCGACCCGTACGAGTAATCTTTCAAGGTTTTAAGTATGACGATCCTTATTATGGTGCCCGCAGTGATAGATTTGAACTTGGAGTAAGTCATGTATACCCTGACGGACGTTGGGTTGTTACGTATCAAAGAACAGTCGGTGTAGGTGATTATCGTTCTGCTTATGTACGGAGTGATTCACAAACCCTAGGAATTATACCTAAAGGTTCTGAAATCTCTACCGACGGAGTTCTCGCATTCGGAAAATCAGTAGAATCTATCAATCCCTATCTAATTGATGAATGCTATACTTCAAAAAGAATGTCTATAGTAAATGCCTATGCTTCGGAGGCTCGTGGTATGCCTGCCGTTCCAAGACCGCCTAATTTCCCTGATACAAGCTTTTCTTCCTCAGAGTACGGTATTATAGGTTTTCTTGCCTACAACACTAAGGGAGCAGGTCCTTTGTATACTCAAGCAACAGTTCCTCTAGGTGGAGGAGACTAGGAGGCATAGTGTTTAATCCATATTCTGCGGGAGAAAAGCGATACGGAGCAGGCCGGGACTTTCCCACCATGGGCCGGGTTGATCCGCTAGGATACAGGGAGCGCGATGCCCGTACCCAGGCAAGGAAAAATGCTGTGCTACGCAGAATGCAAAAGGCATTAACAGGGCAGTACATGGACCCTGATGTAAGGCGGTGGCAGTAGTGGTAAACATGAGTGCAAGTAGACGTTTGACCCTAGGTCGTACTGCTAAAAGTCAATCTGCGGCTGATGCTTTACGCAACAACGGTGTAGATACTTTTCAGAAGCAGCGTCTAGAGCGCGCTGATCGGGCCGCACGTAATCGTTTAGAAACTCATGCAGACAAAAGTCCTAGTTGGTGGCAAGGTTTTCGCCAGGCACAAAATCAAAGCGGGACTTGGTACCAGCCTGATACTACTACTGACAATACCTTTAATGCATCATCATTCCCAGGAGGGGAGTTTAGTTTTCCTGCATATGAGCAGGCTGCAATTCAAATTCCCGAATTTAGTACTCCTTCGCTTCCTCCTTTGAAGCGTATTTCGTACAATGATTTACTTGCTCAAGTAGAAACAGACCCTATTCTTGCAGCCGAAATTGCTGATATTGATAAAGCAGAGCGTAATGCTTTGGCTGACATTGCAGCGCAGGAATCTTTACAGACTGGAAAGGCTAATCGAAGCAAGAGTAAGTTAGACAGGCAGGAAGAAATTAGTCGGCAGCAAAACTTTTTAGACGTGGCTTCTAGAGGTTTAGCACATAGTAGTATTATGACAGGCCGCCTGGGTGATGTGACTGAAGAGTATGGGATAAAACGAAACGATATTACTGAAGCCTTAAACGAGTTTCTACAGCAGTTGGAAGTTAATAGGAATACTGTACGTAGTACTGCTACTACAAGCCGGAGTAATGCAAAGCAAAACGCTGTTAATCGCCGCATTGGTGCCCGCGCCAATGTTGAAGAAGTGGTGTACTAGGAGTACTTATGTTAGCGATTCCAGTTGCTATATTACTGAATGCTGCTAGAGTTGCTGCTACGCGTGCATTAGTCGGTGCCGCTGGACGTGCTGCTGTTGGCGCAGCGGCCCGTGGTGCTGCGGGTGGTGCTGCTGCGCGTGCGCTCACTCGTGGTGCCGCCGCGCGTACTGGTCCAAGATTTTATCAGGCCGGTAGTAAGACACGTCGAGGCTTAAAGTATGGTGGGATGATCGGCACCGGCGGTGCGCTAGGATATAGTGCATACAACGCTTTGCAGGGCGGCGGTGTAGATTCGTATGATAATCCTGTTAAGGTAGAAGATTATCTTGGCCAGTATGGCCCGGATGATCTGTCAGGATTACTTTCTAGTAGTAATAGTTTTGGAGGTATGACTCCTGCATCTGTAGGCATGCCTAATATTAATTTGCCTGCTCCGCCCACGAATCAATCCGCTGCTCTACAGGCGGCAGCGCGTAGGGCTTATGATCCTATGGTTCAATATCAGCAGTCTGTTATTCCTTGGCTCGAACGTCGGGAAGATATTAGCGGAGAAGAAATCAAGGATCTTCGCAATATTGCTGAGGCGTCGTGGGTTGATACCGCAGGCCGTATCCGAACTGGTGGACAGGAATTATCGCAAGCCCAATTAAACACTGCTAAAGAAATGCAGGCCGCTGTAGATACAGATGTGGCCGGAAGTACTGCCGCTACTAGTCGGGCGTTAAGTCGGTTGGGTAATCAGAGTGGTACTGAAACTGCTATGGGGCAGACCAAGGCTACCGCAGAACTCTCTAAGCAACAAATTGGCGCCGAAGGTAGTATCTTCAATACTCAGTTATTAGAGCAGACTGCGGCTGCCGCTGACTATGCAGATACGCTTGCCGGTATTCAGGATACTGCGGCTGCTGCGGATATTGCATTGCTGGCACAAAACATGAACCGCTTACTTATGGAGCAGCAGGGTAGGATTGCAGAGTCGCAACAGGCTCAGGCTGCGGCCATTCTTAATGCTGGAATTCAAGGTCAGCAGATGTACGACGCTGCCTATCAAAATTACGCTAACTTGGGACTTAAGGCTGCGGAATTGCAGCAAAGCGCCGCGCTCGCTAACGCCGGGTTTGCTCAAGAAGCGGCAAAGTTTAATGCTGGTCTTGCAGCAGAAGCCGCTACTGCTGCCTCATCTAGTGATGCTGAAATGGCTGCGGGACTTGCGGGTATTCCTGGTGCACTTAATGCTTTTCTTACACCGCGTTATGGTGAGGAGGGTTCGCGGCAGTACACTAACCGGGCACTTGCGTTTATTAACAACATGATTAGTGGTAGTGAGACTGGTTTTAATATTCCTTACCCTGAGGCTGCAAAGGAACTACAGAAGCAGATTGCAGCCAGCGAGCAATTTGGTCCTGGCGGCCAGTACTATATTCCCCCAGATGTTTTAAACTATGCTCTTGATATGTACTACCAGCAGGGAGTACTAGGCGAATGAGTACCCAAGCAACTAACGAGCAACTTCGTTTAGCGGCTATTCATCGCGCATTACAGTCGGGACCTTATGCCGGGTATTATCGATCTGGTCAGGCTTATGATCCTCTCGCTGGCAGCGCATTTGGTGGCGCATTAAGCAATACGTCACAGGACCAGCCATTACTCATTAGGGCTTTAACACGTCTTATGGCACCGCTGTCTGGCGCGCAATCTTCTATTGCTGAAGGTATGCGGGAGGTTCGCAGGCAGGAAGGCTATGACCAGAATGTAAGTTTAAGTACTCCTGAGATGCTCCGTGCAATTGGGTTCGGGGCACAGGAGATGGTAACTGGTAATCTCGGAAGTCCTGAGAATGCTTTTGGTGCCGGGGCCGCTGGTGCTTGGCAAATGGACGACCGTATGTATACGGGTGCGCGATTAGTTACTGAGCGATACAGCGCAGAAGATTTAGCAAAGATGAGCAAGCCTGCTAAGGGCTTTGAAGCGCTCGCTTACGATTTAGGTTTCGATCCTTTGTGGCTTGTTCCTGGCCAGACTATTAAAAATGCAGCCATGCGTAGGCTTCGACCTAATCTAGAGGCTCGCGCTGCTGCGGCCCGTGCTGCTGGCGATATTGAACCTCCTCCTTCTCCTGCGCCTGCTATTCCTGGCCCTAGTCCCGCTCCCGCCCCTGTAGATACTGCTGATACTATTGCAAGGACTGAAAATCCAAATCTACAGCCGGATGTGCAGACTTTACCCCCGACTACTACTACTACTACTACTACCACTACACCGCCGAGCCCGACTACGCCGAGTCCTGGCCCGACTAGTCCGATTACTCCGAGCCCGACACCCACTACTTCGACTACTCCGCCGAGCCCCACTACGCCGAGCCCGGCGACTCCTGCCCCTGTAGAATCTAATTTCCCGGCATATGTTGGACCTCAGATTTGGGAAACTCCGGGTATTGGTCCTGTTACTGCACGCACTACCCCTGAACGTGAACCTCTGCCTCCCGGTGTAGATCCCCGTGCAATCCTTAGTGCTGAGCAATTAGAGGCTGCGGCAAAGCTTGCTAGAGGTACTGACTTCCCACTTCCGGTTGGTGTACCTATTTCTTCAACTGGTGCACTTACTGGTCTAGGCAAGACTGGCGGTATTACAGGAACCTATAACTACCCGACTCTTGACCGTCAAGGTCTGAATGAACTTTCTGAATTGAAAGAGCAGGCTGTTGAGGTTCTTCAGCCACTATACAATGATGCACTTTATGACACTGACGATGCCGGCAACGTTATTGTTAATCAGGAACAATTAGATGGTTGGGAAACCGGCACGGGCTTGGTTGTTCAAGGTCTTAAGCAGCGCGGTGTAGAATCTCAGTTACTTTATGACACACCTGCTGAGTCAGTATTCTATGACAATATTCTTGCTAAGCAGGCAGGTGTCGGTACTGCGCGGGGTGGTGGAGTACCTAAGTCTGATAGCGCAACAGGACAAGGACGACGACCCGGTACAAATGTTCCTCGCGGTACTGATGAGGCTATGCAGTTTTCTCTCATGGGAAGGGAAATTGTAGAGGCTGTCAAGGGTGGCATACCCGGAAGCGAAGCAGGAACATTAGAGTTAAGTGAGTACGCTCTCGTTCCCGTACTAATTGACGGTGTACCTAATACTATTCTTGCTAAGGATTTCTTTGATCTAGTACGTACCGGGACTGTAGAGAGTCCTATTGTCTTTGAGCGTAGAGGATTGCCCGGAGAACTTAATAAAAACGGTAATCAACTTAATCGGGTTAAGCGATCTGATGCTGTTACTTCTGATCGCGTAAAGGTACGTAGCCGCTACGCTGCCCCCGAAGTAGATAGTCGAGGTAAGCCTACTGGTAAAGCAGGCTGGCAGACTATTGAGGAATTGTCGGCTATTGAGCGGGAGGCATTAGAAAGTCCTGTATGGTGGACTAGGGCTATCGAAGAAACTGCTAGGTTCTCTGATCCTGATGCTGTGGAGGGAGTAAAGGCTAAGCTTGCAACTGAGAAGGCTGCCTTTGGACGTAGATTCTTTTCAGACGTAAGGAACTTTGAAAAAAGGTGGAAAGCGGCTGCTCTTGATTATGCACCTGGTCTTACTAAGGAATCTATTGACGAAGCCTGGGATGCAGTAAACACTTATCTACAGCAGCAGTGGACTAATTATAACAACGTTGCTAACCCTAGGTATGCATTCTTTAGTCAAGCAAGGATGCAGAAAGTTCGCCAGGTTCTAGAGCAGGCTGCTATTGAAGGAATGTTACCGTCGGAGTTGCGCGGCGCTATTAAGAATATGGAAGCCGCGCGTCTTTCCGATAGTTCACTCCGTCATCTACAGGCTGCCGAAAAGGCCGCTGCTGAGGCTGCTGCTGAGGAGCAGACCGCCCGTAAGGCTGCTGAGCGAGCCGCGCAGGCTCCCAATGACGCTGAGAAGGCTAAGGCTGCTGCTGAGGCTGAGGCTGCGCGAAAGGCTGCTGAGGCTGCGCGAAAGAAGGCCGAGCAAGAAAACGCTGCTGCTGAGGCAGAAAACAGACAAGCACAGGACATTAATAACGAAGCGCAAGATGATATTAATGCTGAGCAAAACGGAGAAGCAGAAGATATCATTAATAATGCAACGCGGGGTGGTACGGCTCGCAGGGCAGAAGATATTGAAATTGATGAAACTCTTGCGGCTGTTGCTCGGGCCACGAAGGGACCGATCAAAAATAAGAAGAGTCCTGTTTACACTCAGGTTACGGAAGTTATCGAGCGTGTAGAAGATAAAGTACCTCCGGCCCTGTACGGTAGTCAGCCATTCAAGTACAAGGTTCGCAGTCATATTAACGCTGTATTCAAGGAAGTCAAATCGCTTTATGAAACGCGACCTGGAAAGAATCCGGGCACGCGTAGGGGTAAGCCGTATACCGCAGATGTATCTGACATTCTAATGCGGTTTATTTTTGGTAGTATTAGAATGGAAGCCCAGGGTAAAAGAAGGGCTGGCGCTGCTACTGTTGATCCTAGTAAGGACTTAGCAGTTGCTCTGAATAACCCTTCCGATGACTTAGGGTTTGTCAATTATGTTCATCCTATTGCTATCGGAGTCTTTAGTGGGGCCAACACTATTCGTCGTCATGTAGTCTACAACTTTAAGCGCTACCGTATGCCTACAGCGGATGAAGTTGCTACGGGTAAGTTTGTCCAGGATGCCGTAGACGGGGACTCGAAGCCTATTTACACAGAATTTTCACCTAGCAAATTTCTGGAAGATTTATATACTGAGAATCCTGCGCTGCTAAAATTTGTCTACACCGCGGGCGACAAGCGCATTAACTTTCAAACGTTAATGACCGCGGCGCTTTACAAGGGCAAGAAGGAACTTGAGTTTGTACGCAAGGTTGATCCTAAACTTGCAGACTTTGCAATGCGCTACGATAGTGTTACCCACGCAGCACAAGTCAGTGCAGCCAACAAAGCTACTAAGAGTTTGGCACAGAAGATTGCTAGCCAGGCTGCTAAGGATGCTGTTAATGAGGCTTTGGCTAAGGGCGGTTCGTCTGCTGCACTTGAAAAAGTCTTGAATGAAATTGGTGCCTCGACCGTTATGTCCATGATTTTCATGGGAATGGGTGCTTCTGCCTTAACCTTCGCGGGCCGCGTTGCTGAGCAGACTGCGTTTAATTTAACTAATGGACAGATTCACGCTGCCTCCGCTGTAGGTATAATTTCTGCGGCGCTTTCTGGAAAGTTAGCACGAGGAAGTAACAAGGCTAGTTCTCAGGTTCTAGATGAGGCGGCCCGCGTTAGCGGTACTAAGCCTTTCAAGACTATGTATGCTGGAAAGCATAAGCGTACAAAGAAGCCAGCCGAAGAAGGGTGGAACCCAGAAGACTGGGAATCTCCTGCGGAAGTTGCATTTAAGCCAGGCGTACTTACAGACCTGCGAGGTTACACAGACCTTGGTCTTAAGTCTATGCTTGACGACCCTGATGTTCTTGGGATTGTTAAGACTAGAATTCGTAAGGAACAGGCTCGTCGTGCGGCTGCGGGTACGGAAGATATTAGCCCTGAGGCACCTGTTACTAGTACTAGTGGTAGTGGGGGCGCTAGTGCTCCGCCACCCAT
>Ga0114939_10002349_pt1 | contig 14087 bp, 10 predicted proteins | sample AshMeaCrysSpring_FD_87196 | JGI IMG/M metagenome (GOLD analysis project Ga0114939, IMG submission 87196) | Groundwater microbial communities from Big Spring, Nevada to study Microbial Dark Matter (Phase II) - Ash Meadows Crystal Spring | ecosystem: Environmental > Aquatic > Deep subsurface >... | reverse complement strand
GGCCTGATCATGACCGCGCTGTTCGCCACAGCGTGCCGCTCACCGTCCTCATCGGCTTTCTCACCCTGCTCCTGATGCACCTGACGGGAACCATGCACCCGCCCGCGGTTGCAGCGGCTCTGGTCGCCGGGAGATCCAGCCTGGAGGAGACCGAGGCCCTCATCGCGCTCCCGTTCCTTCTGGCGGTCGTGGTCATGGTGCTGTTGTGGGCGTGGCTGGGTCACCGGGCCCTGGGCGACCCCGACTACCCCGCGGGCTGGTGGTAGCCGAACGGAAAACGATGCCTTCCGTCCGCTAGCACTCTCGACGTGAGAGTGCTAATAGTGGGCCGTGCAGAGATTGTCCGCCGCTAATGGCGGGCAGCGGGAGAGACTCTGGAGGGACTCATGGCTGTCATGCGATTCGACCCGTTCCGCGACATCGACCGGCTCGCCGAGCAGGTGCTCGCCGCGTCCGCCGGCACCACCCGGGCCCCTCGGTTCATGCCGATGGACGTCTACCGCGAGGGCGACCACTTCGTCCTGCTGGTCGACCTTCCCGGGGTCGACCCGGAGTCCATCGACGTCAACGTCGACAACGGCATGCTGACCATCCGAGCCGAGCGCAGCGGACCGACGGGGGACGACCTCGACTGGATCCTCAGCGAGCGCTCCACCGGGGCCTACATGCGTCAGCTGACGCTGGGTGACGGAGTGGACACCGAGGCGATCTCCGCCGGCTACGACGCCGGCGTACTGACCGTGACGATTCCGGTGGCCGAGAAGGCCAAGCCCCGCAAGATCCAGGTGTCCGGTGGACGTGGCGGGACGGCGATCACGACAACCGCCGAGGAGGTCGGGGGCTGACGCTCCCTCACTCTGAGCGGGCTCGCAGGCGGACGTGGCGCACGACCCATCGCTCAGCGACGAAGGACATGCCGGGGATGGTTCCGGCGAGCAGGACGAGGATCGTGCGCCCGATCCGCCAGCGCATGAGAAAGGCGATGGCGAAGCCGCTCGCGACGTATGCCATGTACGCCCATCCGTGCATCGTCCAGGCGTTCGAGTACCAGGTGGGCTTCGGTTCGGTGGTCCGCAGGGCGACCAGGGCCACCGTCAGACTGACCAGCAGCACGCCCGTGATGTAGGCGAAGACCCGGTAGACGGCGAGAAGCCACGGCGCCACAGCAGGTGGGTCGTCGGGCGAGGACGGTGCGCTCACCCCCCCAGTGTGGGCGACCGGGGTTCGACGGCACCTGTCGAGGGTCGGTGGCGTTTGCCACGCCCAGTCGGTGCAGCCACCAGTCTCCGACATGTTCGCGACTGATCGGTGTGTCGCGCCCGGTGGGCCCGGTTCGTGCTGGGAACATGCGGGAAGACCCGCTCCATGTAGGAGATGGAGCGGGCCTTTCGCTTGGCGGGCCGACCACAGCCGACCCTGTCGTCACCGGGCCGGACCCCGGTACCCTCCCCAGCTAGCCGGGTGGGGCGTGGCCCGGCACTCACGTCCGCTTGTGCAGGAAGCCTGCGACGTGCGCGGCACCGGTCCTGGTGATCCGTTGTCGGTGACAGGGACGTGTCTACCCACCGACCGGTCTCCCGGACAAGCACCCGTGCTAGTCCAACGAGTCACCGGCCGCCGTCCCCAGGGTTGTCTACAGCGGCGGCGGTGCCATCGACAGATGGTCCACAGCTGCATGCGACGGGCTCCACAGACTGTCCACAGCACTGCCCCACCTTCCTGTGCAGCAGGTGATTCGCCAGCACTGGGCCCCCACCGGCGAGGCAGTGCCAGAGTGGATCCACGCGCCTCCGAGGCGGTGAGCCGTGGGTCCCGCGTCAAAGACGACCCGCGACCCACGGCTGCGCGCAACCCTCGTTCCGCGCTGTGCGCGCCACGCGTCAGCTGCAGCCGCTGGTCGAGCCGCAACCCTCGCAGACGTAGCAGGAGCCCGCACGCCTCATCTTGGTGCCGCAGGTGAAGCACAACGGAGCATCCGCGGTCGTTCCCTGCAGCGCCTCCAGCAGCTCCGTGGAGGTGTGCACGTTCTGTGGCGCAGGCTCGGCCATGTGCCCATGGTGCGCCTCGGACGGCTCCTCCACCGGCGCGGACTGGCGCATCTCCTCGATGTCGATCTCGTCCTCTGCCGGCGCATGCGTCCCGGTGTCCAGAGCTCGAGTCCGCTCCTCAGCCGTGTAGATGCCCAGCGCGGAGCGCGACTCGAACGACAGGTAGTCCAGCGCGAGCCGCCGGAACAGGTAGTCCACCACGCTGCTGGCCATCCGGACGTCCGGGTCGTCGGTGAGGCCGGCCGGCTCGAAGCGCATGTTGGTGAACTTCGCCACGAACTGCTCCAGCGGGACGCCGTACTGCAGGCCGATGGACACCGCGATGGAGAACGCATCCATCATGCCGGCCAGGGTGGAGCCCTGCTTGCTCATCTTGAGGAAGATCTCTCCCAGCCCGTCGTCCGGGTAGGACCCCGAGGTCATGTACCCCTCCGCACCGGCCACGGCGAACGACAACGTCCGGCTGGGGCGGGACTTGGGCAGGCGCCGCCTCGTCGGGCGGTACTCGACGACGACGCCGGCGCCCGTCTCGGCCGCCGCATCCGCCTTCTTCGCCTTGGCGTCGGACAACGGCTGGCCGACCTTGCAGTTGTCCCGGTAGACCGCCAATGCCTTCAGCCCGAGCCGCCAGCCCTCGAAGTACACGTGCTCGATGTCCTCGACAGTTGCCGACTCAGGCAGGTTGACGGTCTTGGAGATCGCGCCGGACAGGAACGGCTGGACGGCCGCCATCATCCGGACGTGGCCCATGGGTTCGATGGCCCGCGCTCCCATCGCGCAGTCGAACACCGGGTAGTGCTCCTGGCGAAGGCCGGGGGCGTCGACAACGTTGCCGTGCTCGGCGATGTGCTCGACGATCGCCTCAACCGTCTCCTCGGCATATCCGAGCCTGCGCAGGGCCCGCGGGATCGTCTGGTTCACGATCTGCATGGAGCTGCCGCCCACCAGCTTCTTGAACTTCACCAGGGCCAGATCGGGCTCGATCCCGGTGGTGTCGCAGTCCATCATCAGTCCGATCGTCCCGGTGGGGGCGAGCACACTGGCCTGCGCGTTGCGCCAGCCCTGCTTGTCTCCCAGCCGGTTCCCCTCGTCCCAGACACGGGTGGCCACCGTGTGCACGGACCGGTCCAGCTCGGACACCGACCGAAGCGCGTCGTTCGCGGCAGCGTGCTTGCGCATCACCCGCCGATGCGCCTCGGCGTTGCGCGCGTACCCCTGGTAGGGCCCGACCACTCCCGCCAGCTGTGCCGAGCGCCGGTAGGCAGCGCCTGTCATCAGACTGGTGATGGCCGCTGCGAGCGCCCGGCCACCGTCGGAGTCGTAGGCCAGCCCACACGCCATGAGCAGCGCCCCGAGGTTGGCGTACCCGATCCCCAGCTGCCGGAAGCTCCTGGTGGTCTCGCCGATCGCCTCGGTCGGGAAGTCCGCGAAGGTGATCGAGATGTCCATCGCCGTGATGATCATCTCGACGCACTTGACGAACGTCTCGGCGTCGAAGGTGTCGTCGATGCGCAGGAACTTCAGCAGGTTGAGCGAGGCGAGGTTGCAGCTGGAGTTGTCCAGATGCATGTACTCGCTGCACGGGTTCGAGGCGTTGATCCGGCCGGACTCCGGGGTGGTGTGCCAGTCGTTGATCGTGTCGTCGTACTGGATTCCCGGGTCGGCGCACTCCCAGGCCGCCATGCCGATCTTCCGGAAGAGCGCACGCGCGGACACCGTCGCCACGGTCGAGCCATCGGTGCGTGCGGTGAGGTCGAAATCCTTGTCGTCCTGGACGGCACGCATGAACGCGTCGGACATCCGCACAGAGTTGTTGGCGTTCTGGTACTGGACGGACACGATGTCCTTGCCGCCGAGATCCATGTCGAATCCGGCGTCCCGAAGGACCCGGATCTTGTCCTCCTCGCGTGCCTTGGTCTCGACGAACTCCTCGATGTCGGGGTGGTCGACATCCAGCACGACCATCTTGGCTGCCCGCCTGGTCGCGCCGCCGGATTTGATCGTCCCGGCGGAGGCATCGGCACCCCGCATGAACGACACCGGTCCGGAGGCCGTCCCACCGGAGGAGAGCAGTTCCTTGGACGAGCGGATCCGGCTGAGGTTCAGCCCAGCGCCCGAGCCGCCCTTGAAGATCAGGCCTTCTTCGCGGTACCAGTTGAGGATCGAGTCCATGGTGTCGTCCACCGCCAGGATGAAGCATGCGCTCACCTGCTGGGGCGCACTGGTGCCGACGTTGAACCACACCGGGCTGTTGAACGAGAACACCTGGTGGAGAAGCATCCATGCCAGTTCGTGCTCGAAGACCTCGGCGTCCTCTTCGGTGCTGAAGTAGCCGTGCTGCTCCCCTGCGGCGCGGTAGGTCTTCACGACCCGGTCGATGACCTGACGCAGGCTCCATTCGCGCGACTCGGTTCCCACCGCGCCACGGAAGTACTTGGTGGCCACGATCGTCGAGGCGTTGAGCGACCAGAAGTCGGGGAACTCCACACCTCGCTGCTCGAAGACGACTTCGCCGGTCTTCCAGTTGTTCTGGACGACGTCGCGACGCTCCCACATCACCTCGTCGTAGGGGTGGACATCCGCCGTGGTGAAGATTCGCTCGATAGTGAGGCCCGTCTTCGCTGGCTTCCCCGATCGACCCCGGCTGGACCCGTGCGTCGTCTCCGTCATTGCCGCTCCTTCGCTGACCTGGTGGTGGTACCCCGGGTGGGGCGGAGCTTCCCCTCTCCGCCCCACCCAGGGCGTTCGTGGGACCGCTAGGCGCGGTCGGGTTGCGGCACCCTGTGCGCCGCTGTCGGGGGCTCCTCGCCTGGCACGTCGTGCTCGACTCGGAGCATGGCGATCTCGGCCTCGAAGTCGGCGAGCGACTCGAACGACCGGTACACGCTGGCGAACCTCAGGTAGGCCACCTCATCGAGTTCGCGCAGCGGAGGCAGGGTCGCCATGCCCACCTCGTGGCTAGGGACCTCCGCCACCCCGGTGGCACGAATAGTGTCCTCGACCCGCTGTCCGAGCCGTGCAAGGTCGTCCTCGCTGACCGGACGACCCTGGCAAGCCTTCCGGACTCCGGCGATCACCTTGTCCCGGCTGAACGGCTCGGTGCTGCCTGAGCGCTTGACGACCGCGAGGGTCACCTGCTCCACGGTGGTGAAGCGCCGACCGCACTCCTGGCACTGACGACGGCGCCGGATCGCGGTCCCGTCTTCTGCCGCGCGGCTGTCGAGGACCCGGGTGTCAGGATGACGACAGAACGGACACTGCAACGGTCTCATCCCTCCTCGACAGTGGTGCAAGCCCATCGGTTCAGGCCATGGCTGGGGACGGCCTTGTGCAGCCGCTGGGGACAACCTGTGGGTAGCGACCACAACCTGTGGATGGCTTACATCGGTGTAACTACTAGATGTAGGGACCGTATTGCGGACCGGCTCGATGCGCAAGCCATTCGCTCGAGTTCCTTCGGACACGTTCATCGCGGCAGGTCACGGCCTCGCCCCGGGGCCGTCATCGGCGTGTCGCGCCGTCGGCTCGCTCGAACACGGGCACCGTGAGGACGGCCCCGGGTCTGACCAGCGACGCCGATCGCAGACCGTTCGCCTCCTCGATCAGGTCAACGGTGATCCGCGGGTCGATCTCTGGATGCACCGACTCCGCGATCGCCCAGACCGACTGCCCTGGCAGGACGGTGACGGTTCGGGTGCCGATCACCTGGGGGGCCATCGGCTGGAGCCCCTGCCACAGGCCGAACCCGATGACCATAGCTGCGAGCACGCCGCTGACCCGGACGAGGAGCACCCCGCGACGGGTGAGTACCGGAGGACTCGCCGGACACGTCGTCCGACTTGCCGCGTGCCCGACCGGGCCGATCTTCGGCCGGCGCCTCGCCGGCGGCCTGTTACGGGCAGGGGACCTCCGAGCCGGAGCCGACGGTCGGGACTCCGGAACCTCGTCGCATGGCACCGGTGCGGCGTGCACGGCTGCGATAACCGACATGATCTGCCTCCTCGGAACGAACACTTGTACGATCGAACGACTGTACGAGTTGTACCGCGCCACCCCGACACAAGTCGAGACATGTTCGAACATGTGTTTGAATCGTGACCTCGGATCCACTACCGTGATCTCTGTGAAGAGACCGCACCCACCCGACAGAAGGGGGTCCGTCGTGGGAGCAGAGGAGCAGCCGGCTGGGACGCTGCACGAGATGACCGCGACCGGCGGCCGCAAGACGCTCACGATGCGCCAACGCCGCGTGCTGGAGGTCATTCGGACCGCGATCAACGATCGTGGGTACCCGCCCAGCATGCGGGAGATCGGTGAGCGGGCAGGGCTGTCCAGTCCGTCCAGCGTTGCCCACCAGCTGCGCACATTGGAGGCCCGGGGCTACATCCGTCGCGATCCGAACACGCCACGCGCCCTTGAGATCCTCGAGCCACCGGGCGATGGGGCGCGACATGACGCCACCGACATCGGCGAGCACCGGCCGGAGCCGTCCTTCGTCCCCGTTCTTGGACGGATCGCCGCCGGTGGTCCGATCCTGGCCGAGGAATCGTTCGAAGAGGTCTTCCCGCTCCCCCGACAGCTTGTCGGCGAGGGAACGCTCTTCCTGCTCAAGGTCACCGGCGACTCCATGGTGGACGCCGCCATCTGCGACGGCGACTGGGTCGTGGTTCGCCAGCAACCGACCGCTGAGAACGGGGAAATCGTGGCGGCCCTCCTCGACGGTGAGGCCACGGTCAAGACGTTCAAGCGCAGCGACGGCCACGTGTGGCTGCTGCCTCACAACGCCGCCTACGAGCCCATCAGCGGCGACCAAGCACAGATCCTCGGAAGGGTGACCGCAGTCCTCCGACGAATCTGAGGCTGTGGACGGGCGTTGGGAGCGACGCCCATCGCGGCGTACGCTTTGGGGCCATGCGGGCGATTCCGGTGGTTTTGCTATTCAGCGCCCTGCTGGCGACCGCCGCCTGCACTCAAGCAAGTGAGCCCGAGTCCCTGCCTACTCCGTCCCCCACGTCATCACTGTCAAATGACGACGCGACAGCGATGCCGTCCACGTCGATGGCTCCGGTCGAGACGCCTGAACCGGAGGCAGATGCGGCCAAAGCCGCGCTCGAGACGTACTTCCAGGTGGCGAACGCCGCCGCGATGGGTGGGAGCCTCGCGGACTTGACCGCTCTCTTCAGTGAATCGTGCGTCGCCTGTACATCGGCCTTCCAGGATTTCGAGTCGGCACAGCAAAGCGGCCTTCGCGCGGACGCAAGTCGATACGAGTCCTGGGTGATCACGGTTGAGGAGCGCTCCGACTCCCAAGCGCTCTTGACCTCCAGTATCGACTTCGCCGCAGTGAACCTAGTAGACGGCCAGGGTGGCATCGTTGAGCAAGTACCAGCCTGGGGAGACGCGTCCTTCGCCTGGACCCTGACTCAGCAGCCCGATGGATCCTGGCTCATCGTCCAGGGGCAGCTCCTGTCATGATCCTCGCACGAAGCACAGTGGCCCTGGCGATGACCGCCATCATGCTTCTCGGGTTCCCACTTATCAGTGAAGCGTCGGACGCAACCTGGGGAACGGGAGGGAGACCGTTCACCGCGTCGAACGGGATCGGGTGGTACTACTCCGGCGAGCAGCGAGCATTCTTCCGGGTGCCTGCCTCGTTCCAGGCCGCTGCGGACGGCCCAGCGCTGGAGTGGTCCCACGTTGCGACATGCGACGGCAACAGCCCCGGGGCCAACGGTCTGCTGTGCCTGGCCGCGTTGTGCGCGGCGCCAGACGGGCGCCCCGGAACCCAGTTCTGGGTGTTCACGCGCCCGCTGCAGCCTCCCGGATCCGACTGGACTCTGCAGGGCACGCAGTGCATTCCCGGGGAGCTTCGCGTCGATCTGGCTGACGTCGAAGCCGAGATCCGACGCATCATCGAAGAGAAGTTCCGCGAGATCGCGCAGCCCACGATCGAGCTCGCTCCGAACACTGGAGGCCTGGTGAACCTTCCCGTGTTGGCGTGGACCGCCGACCGCGGCGAGGTGACCTTGGACATCGAACAGCCGCTGCCCGGGACGGTGCGGGCCACGCCCAGCTACGAGTGGTCTTGGAGCAACGGAACCACAGCGACGGGCCCGGGCATGGCCTACTCCCCCGAGGTCAGCCCGACGGCGCAGCCCGAGCGCTACGTCCATGCGGTGTACCGCCAGCGTGGCGAGGCCGCGGTGACCCTCACGGTGACCTGGCAGGGCGAGGTATCCGTGCCCGGCGTCCCCCCGGTGGAGATCGAACCGCTCGTCTACTCCGCCCCGGCGTCCTTGGCCATTCGCGAGGCTCGGACGGAACTGGTGGACCCCAACGGTTAGCCGGTCAGCAGCCTGCCTCGTCGTGCTCCGTGGCCAGCCGGGCCAGCGACCCGCGAACCACGGCGCCGTCGTTGGTGATCCACATGGGCGGAAGCGAAGCGCGCAGGAAGCCGCCGTAGCGAGCGGTGGCCAACCGAGAGTCCAGCACTGCGAGCACTCCGCGGTCGTCGACGGTCCGGATCAGCCGGCCGGCGCCCTGAGCCATCAGCAGCGCCGCGTGGGTGGCCGCCACCGCCATGAACCCGTTGCCACCAGCCGCGTCGACGGCTCGCTGCCGGGCCGACATCAGCGGATCGTCCGGCCTCGGGAACGGGATCCTGTCCATGATCACCAGGATGCATGTCGCCCCGGGCACGTCCACCCCCTGCCACAACGACAGCGTGCCGAACAGCGAGGCCGTCGCCTCGTCGCGGAACCGGCGCACGAGAGCGGGCACCAGATCCTCGCCCTGGCAGAGGACTGTCAGGTCCGGCTCCGCCCTGCGCACATGCGCAGCGGCCGCTTCGGCGGCCCGCCGTGAGCTGAACAGGCCGAGGGTCCGGCCCCCGGCCGCTCGCACCAGCGAGGTGATCTCGTCCAGGACCTCCTCAGACAGACCATTCCGCCCCGGCCTCGGCAGATGCCGCGCGGTGTACAGGATCCCTTGCCTTCGGTAGTCGAACGGCGACCCGACGTCGAGATCCTCCCACTCGGGCGCCTCTGGGCCGGTGAGCCCGAGGCCGGCCGCGATCGCCTCGAAGGTCCCGCCCAGGGTCAGGGTGGCCGAGGTCATGACCACGGTGGCCTCACCGAACACCCGCTCGCGAATGAGCCCCGAGACCGAGAGGGGAGCCACGCGGAGCACCCGGCCACCACGCTCGCGGTCCTCCAGCCAGACCACGTCCGTTTCTCGCGCCGCGCTGAGCCGCTCGGTCACCGAGGCAACCGCATCGGCCGCTGCCTTGGACGCGCGCGTCACGGCTTGCTCAGCGGGCCCAGCCTCCTCGGACCCGCGACCGAGACCCGACTGGACCCGGCGGGTTGCCTCGCGCACGGCGTCGGCGGCCTGCTGCAGGGCACCCGGGACCTCGTCGAGGCGCCCGACCGGGGCGGCATCGACAGCTGACTGCAGGGCGTTGGCCGCGTCCGTCAACCGATCCGCCACGTCGTCGCCGACATGACTGCGCACGCGTCTGGCCAGTCGCTCGACCTGCGCGACGGTGAGGTCCTCCGTGGCCACGCCGGTCACCCGGGACGCGAACTCGTGGCCCTCGTCCACCACGAGCAGGTCGAACTCCGGCAGGACGGGCAGCCCATCGATGGTGTGGATGGCCAGCAGCGCGTGGTTGGTGACCACGATGTCGGCGTTCTCGGCGCGGGCGCGGGCCCGCTCGGCGAAGCACTCCCCGGCGTACGGGCAGCGTGAGGCACCGAGGCACTCCAACGCGCTCAGCGACACCTGCGACCAGGCCCGGTCGGACACCCCGGGCTGCAGGCGGTCCCGCTCGCCGGTGCCCTCCGAGGTCTCCTCCTCCGCCCAACGACGCGCCCTGACAACTTCTCGACCCACCTCGCGCGTCGCGCCACCGTCCACGGCGGCGACGGAGATCAGCGCCCCGTCCTCGTCAGGCACGCCCTCGCGCACCCGGTGCAGGCAGGCGTAGTTGCTGCGGCCCTTCGCCACGGCCCACGTCAGCGGGCGCCCGAGGACGCGCTCGGCGACCGGTGCCAACGCGGGCAGGTCGCGCTCGACCAGTTGCGACTGCAACGCGAGAGTGGCCGTCGCCACCACGACCGGTCGGGTCGACTCACCCGCCAGTGATGCCGCTGCCGCCGGGACGAGGTAGGCCAGTGACTTGCCGGTTCCCGTGCCCGCCTGGACCAGCAGGTGCTCTCCGGTGGCAAACGCGTCGGCGACCGCCTGCGCCATCGCCACCTGACCGGGCCGCCGCGATCCACCGAGCTCGACCACGGCGGCGTCCAGCAGCTCGAGCACCTGCGGCCCCGGCTCGGCTGGCACCTGATGAGGTTAGGTGACAGACCCCACTCGCCCCGTCCGGCCCGTCCACAGACCAACTCGCCACGCCGCTACGTCTGCGAACGACAGGGGACAGCCGGTTGCACGTCACGTCGGGGCCTGACCCGGCTTGCGTGGTGGGATGTACCGGTGACCTACGACGCCGTTCCGCTCGTCCCCCGCTCGGTGCTGTTCGGCAACCCCGAGCGGGTCTCGCCCACCGTCTCCCCGGACGGCACCCGCATCGGCTTCGTGGCGCCTGTGGACGACGTGCTCAACGTGTGGGTCGGCCCGATCGACGACCCGGCAGCTGCCCAGCCGGTGACGTTCGACCGGGGCCACGGCGTGCAGGTCTACCGCTTCGCCCACGACGACCGGACTCTGCTGTACCTGCGCGACACCGACGGGGATGAGAACTGGCGCCTCTACACCCTCGACCTGCGCACCGGTGAAGCCACTCTTCGGACGCCGGAGAAGGACGTCACCGCCGCACTGATGGGCCACAACAGGTGGAACCCCACCACCGTGCTCGTCGGCCTCAATGCCGACGACCCTCAGCTGCACGACGTGTACGCCCTGGACCTGGAATCGGGTGAGCTGCGCCTGGTCGAGAAGAACCCTGGCTTCGCCGGCTGGCTGACCGACTCCGACCTGCAGGTGCGGGGGGGTGCGGCGATGACCCCGGACGGCGGCGTCGTCATCGCGCTGAAGGACGAGTCGGCCGAGTACCGGCCGTGGCGGCAGATCGACCCCGCGGACGTGGCCACCACCAGCGTCCTGGGCTACATCCGGGACGGCTCGGCGATGCTGATGATCTCCTCCGTGGGCGTCAACGCCGGGCGCCTCGTCCGGCTGGATCTGGCCACGGGCGAGGAGCAGGTGCTTGCCGAGGACCCGGTGTACGACGTCAGCGGGATCGTCACCGACCCGGAGACCCTCGAGCCGCTGTCGGTGGTGTTCGCCAAGGACCGCGACGAGTGGGTGCATCTGGACCCAGAGTTCGGCGCCGAGATCGAGTCGCTGCGCAGGCGGCTGGACGGCGACATCGGCATCAGTCGCGACCGCGCGAACCGCATCTGGCTGGTCTCGCAGTCGGTCTCCGACGGCCCGGTGCGCTACCACCGCTACGACCGCGAGACTGGGGAGATCACGTTTCTCTTCGCCCACAAGCCCGCCCTGGAGCAGTACACGTTGGCTCCCATGGAGCCCTTCGCCTTCGTCGCGCGCGATGGACTCACTGTGCACGGTTACCTCACCTACCCGGTCGGGGTCCCTCGTCACGGGCTGCCCGCGGTGCTGGTCGTGCACGGCGGGCCGTGGGCCCGGGACGTGTGGGGGTATGACGCCGAGGCTCAGTGGCTGGCCAACCGCGGCTACGTGTGCGTCCAGGTCAACTACCGCGGGTCGACCGGCTACGGCAAGGAGTTCCTCAACGCCGGCGACCGGCAGTGGGGGGCGGCCATGCACGACGACCTGCTGGACGCGGTCGAGCACCTCGTCGGTGCCGGCATCATCGACCGCGAGCGGGTCGGCATCTACGGCGGGTCCTACGGCGGCTACGCCGCGCTGGTCGGCGCTGCGTTCACGCCCGAGGTGTTCTGCTGCGCGATCGACATCGTCGGGCCGAGCAACCTGAACACGCTCATCACCAGCGTCCCGGAGTACTGGAAGCCGCAGATTGCGCTGTTCCACAGCAAGGTCGGCAACCCGGAGACCGAGGCGGACTTCCTCTGGTCACGCTCACCGCTGTCGCGCGTGGACGACATCGCCATCCCGCTGCTCATCGCCCAGGGCAAGAACGACCCTCGGGTGAAGGAGGCGGAGGCTCAGCAGATCGTTGACGCCCTGCAGGCCAAGGGACTGCCCTACGAGTACCTGCTGTTCGCCGACGAAGGTCATGGCCTGGTGCGGCCGGAGAACCGGGAGCGCTTCTACGGGGTGGCCGAGCGGTTCCTCGCCACCCATCTCGATGGTAGGGCCGAGCCCGAGTCCTGACGGCACCCGACCATCTCGTGCCGATTCCCGCGCATCGTCCGACGAATCGTGGGTCGGGGCCCTCACTTCCTCGGACGATGACGACGGGGACGCTGACGCCAGGGACGAAGACGACGGGGACGCTCACGACGGGGACGCTGACGACGGGGACGCTGACGACGGCAGGCGCGGCGACCTACGGGCGCTGCGTTCGCATCCGCCGCGCCGGCGCCCAGCCAGCCGGTCCGGCCGAGCCATCCCGCGCCGAACCTTCCTGCGCCGCCCCGCCGAGCCATCGCCACCGCGCGCATCGTCCGACGAATCGTGGGTCGGGCCCTCACTTCTGCGGACGATGACGACCGCGACGCTGACGACGGCGACGCTGACGACGGGGACGCTGACGACGGCAGGCGCGGCGACCTACGGGCGCTGCGGCCCCCGGGCGCGCTGCTCGCTCGGCTCGGCCGGCTCGTCACCGTCCAGGCCCAGCGCAGTGCGCAGCGCTGACCCCACCCGGGCATGCACTCGCGTGCCGTCACCGACGTGCTCGTAGGAGAGCACATCCCCCTCCTCGAACACCCGCGACAACAGGTCGCCGCGCTGATACGGGATCACCACCTGCACCTCGAACTCCGGCCGAGGCAGAGCCGCCTCGATAGCCCCGCGCAGCACCGGCAGGCCTTGTCCGGTCAGCGCGGACACGGCCACCGAGCCCGGCTCGGAGCGCAGCAAGCGGCGCACGGTGTCGCCCTCGGCGGCGTCGATCTTGTTGACGACCACCAGTTCGGCAGCACCGGTGGCGCCGATCTCGGCCAGCACGTCGCGGACGGCGGAGATCTGCCCTTCCGGGTCACGGTCGGAGGCGTCGACCACGTGCAGGATCAGGTCGGCGTCCACCACCTCCTCCAGGGTGGAGCGGAAGGCTTCCACCAGCTGGTGTGGCAGGTGCCGGACGAATCCGACGGTGTCGCTGAGCGTGTACACCCGACCATCCGGGGTCTCGGCTCGCCGAACCGTGGGGTCGAGCGTGGCGAACAGCGCGTCCTCAACCAGCACGCCCGCATCGGTGAGGCAGTTGAGCAGCGAGGACTTGCCTGCATTCGTGTACCCGGCGATCACCACCGCGGGCACCTCGTGGCGCACCCGGTTGGCGCGCTTGGTGTCCCGCGCGGTGCTCATGTGCGCCAGCTCGCGGCGCAGCTTGGCCATCCGGGCGGCGATCCTGCGCCGGTCGGTCTCGAGCTTGGTCTCGCCGGGCCCGCGTCCGCCGATCCCGCCGCCGCCGGCCACCCGTCCACCGGCCTGACGCGACAGCTCGCCGCCCCAGCCACGCAGCCGCTGCGTCAGGTACTGCAGCTGGGCGAGCTCGACCTGGGTCTTGCCCTCCTTGCTCTTGGCGTGCTGGGCGAAGATATCCAGGATCAGGGCGGTCCGGTCGACGACCTTGACCCCGACCCGGTCCTCCAGCGTGCGCAGCTGGGCTGGGGTCAGCTCTCCGTCGCAGATGACGGTGTCGGCGCCCACGGCGGTGACAGCCTCGCGCAGCTCAGCGACCTTGCCCGAGCCGATGAAGGTGGCGGGGTCGGGGCGGCTGCGCCGCTGGAGCAGCACGTCGAGCACCTGCGACCCGGCGGTCTCGGCGAGGGCGGTGAGCTCGGCGAGCGAGTTCTCCGCCTCTTGGCCGGTGCCGTCTGTCCAGACGCCGACAAGGACGACCCGTTCGAG
>Ga0114939_10002348_pt1 | contig 14089 bp, 12 predicted proteins | sample AshMeaCrysSpring_FD_87196 | JGI IMG/M metagenome (GOLD analysis project Ga0114939, IMG submission 87196) | Groundwater microbial communities from Big Spring, Nevada to study Microbial Dark Matter (Phase II) - Ash Meadows Crystal Spring | ecosystem: Environmental > Aquatic > Deep subsurface >... | reverse complement strand
CTTACGATATTGTCACAATTCTTTATTGATGAATGAGGCTGAAAAGCCTATTAATTCGTTTTATTTTGTTCAAAGTGTCACACAAAGAAAGAATTTTAAATGTGCCAGTTACGTAAGTCCTATATAAATGAAAAATCACATGAATGGTAAAAAAAGACTAAAAAAGCGCTGGCTTTTTCTGGGTTTATTACCCTTAATTGTAGGCATTGGCGCTTTTTCTGCCTGGAGATGGTGGATAGGAGTAAGTGCGCCAGCCCAAGAAATGGTGCAGGAAAAACAAATTTTAAAGATAGCTCCCGGTACTGCGGCTCAAGAAATTGGGCAAAATTTACAAAAAAATGGTTTAATTCGCTCTAGCACTGCATGGAATCTCTGGGCACGTTATTTAGCATCACAAAACCCTAAAGGTGGTTTTAAAGCCGGAAATTATGAGTTGTCACCCGGTCAAAGTTTACCAGAAATAGCTCAAACTATCTGGACTGGTAAGGTAATACAAGCAAGCTTTACCATTCCAGAAGGTTGGTCATTAAAACAGATGGCGGCATATTTTGAGAAAGAGGGATTTTTCTCTGCCAAAGAATTTTTAGCCGCTGCCAACCAAGTCAATCGCACTCAATATCCTTGGCTTCCAGCAGATATTCCATTTTTAGAGGGTTTTTTATACCCAGATACTTATCAAATTGATAAGGGGACTATTACTGCTCAAAGTATTGTTAATCAAATGCTAGAGCGTTTTCAACAAGCTGCATTACCCATGTATGAAAAAGCACGAGGGCAAACTAAATTAAGTTTAAAACAGTGGGTAACGCTAGCAAGTGTAGTAGAAAAAGAAGCTGTGGTGCCTGGTGAACGCAAACGAATAGCAGGAGTATTTACCTCTAGACTCAACAAAGGTATGCGTTTGGAAAGTGACCCCACAGTAGAATATGCCTTTGGCATTAAACAGACTGCTGATAAACCCCTGACTTTTGCCCAAGTCAAAGCCCCTTCTCCCTACAATACCTACTTCACGACCGGATTACCACCAACCCCAATCGCAGCACCTGGCTTGGCAAGTTTGGAGGCTACGCTATATCCTGAGAACACTGAATATCTGTTTTTTGTAGCTAAGTATGACGGTACTCATGTATTTAGTCGTACCTTAAAAGACCATGAATTCGCAGTTGTCAAAATTCGTCGAGAAAGAAATAGTCGCTAATTATATGACTTTTAAGAACCTCTTACAACCTAATCTGTTTTTAGAATCAGTATTAAATCTGACTCCAGAAATGATACAGCAACATCAGCTTAAGGGACTGGTATTGGACGTTGATGAAACTTTAGTACCAATTACAGTGGGTAATATTTCTGAAGATTTACAGGACTGGATCGAAAAAATTCGCCCCCATGTTTCCATGTGGTTGGTTAGCAATAACCTTAGCGAATCTCGTATTGGTAGCATTGCGCGATCCCTTGACATCCCCTACTTTGTTGGTGCTGCTAAACCTCGCCGCCATAAAGTCAGACAAGCTATGGAGAAAATGGACTTGCCTTGTAACCAAGTCGCAATGGTTGGCGATCGCCTTTTTACTGACGTAGTTGTTGGTAACCGCCTGGAAATGTTTACCATTCTAGTGAACCCTATCCCACATCCAGATACAATTATCCGCATTCACCCAATACGCGACATTGAATTTTTCATATCATCTCTCTTAGGAAATACAATTACTTTAAAACAATAAATCTTTACATTTATACATAAAACCTGAAATAAGTAAAAATAAAAAAATAATTAAGAATAATGGGGTATGTAAAAATTTAGGTGAAAATAATAAGTAGATAATAAAGGGTCACCGTATAAAGACCCACAAATTAGTAAATTCTTATAAATCCCCAAAGCGTTGATTCCTTACCTATAGAGGAATTGGCGCTTTAAATTTTTGTGCCCAATTATAATGTCTCCCCAAGCTAATTATTCAAAAGGTAAGGGAGGTAGGGGAGGTCATTATTTATTAGCGACTTAGGTTAATTCTAAATCTGAGACAATTGTAAAGGAATAATATCTAATATTTAGATAAGTCAAGAAATTATTCCAAATATTTTTGAGTATGTAATTATAAAAATAAGTCAAATAACTTTTAAATCGAGTCCAAATATAAAGACTCGCAGTTTAAATAAAACAGATAAAAAAGCATATAAATTTCCAACAAAGCGCTTGTTTCTCACCTTATAGAGTCACAAGCGCTTTGTAATTAAGTAATTAAGTGATTAATTGATTGATTTGCGTCTTTATCCAAAGTTATAATCACCTCCCCACCTCCCCTACCTCCCCGAACTCTCAGGTAGTGTATGATGAAAAATCCTGGTAAATCTGCCCCATATTTGAATTCCATGTCGCAAACAATAGTTGTAAAAATCGGGACATCTAGCCTAACTCAGCCAGAAACAGGATTGCTAGCCCTTTCTACTATCGCTAACTTAGTGGAAACTTTATGTTTACTTAGACGTGGAGGAAATCGAGTAATTTTAATATCTTCTGGTGCGGTGGGGGTGGGGTGCGCTCGTTTAGGATTAACTGAACGTCCTAAAACTATTGCTCTAAAACAAGCAGTAGCAGCAGTTGGACAGGGAAGATTAATGAGGGTTTATGACGATTTATTTAGTACTTTACAGCAACCCATTGCTCAAGTTTTATTAACCCGCAGTGATTTAGTCCAACGCAGTCGTTACCTAAATGTAAATAATACTTTCAAGGAGTTACTAGAATTAGGAGTAATTCCAGTGGTGAATGAAAATGATACGGTAGCCATAGAAGAATTAAAATTTGGCGATAATGATACTCTTTCGGCGTTGGTCGCAAGTCTAATTGAGGCGGATTGGTTATTTTTGCTAACAGATGTTGATAAATTATACTCCGCAGACCCTCGCTCCAGTGCGGATGCCCAACCCATTTCTCTCGTTAGTAATATTGCGGAACTCAAGGTTGATACCGGAACTCCAGGAACCCAATGGGGCACGGGTGGAATGGTAACAAAAATTTCTGCTGCTCGTATTGCTTGTGCAGCAGGGGTTCGCACTGTTATAACTCAGGGAAAATATCCAAGTAATATAAAAAAAATATTACAAGGTGAAAGTATTGGAACCCAATTTGCTCCACAACCAGAACCTACAGGAGCAAGAAAACGTTGGATAGCCTATGGTCTCGTGCCTTTAGGACAATTATATTTAGATGCCGGTGCAGCGATCGCTATCTCAAAGACTGGAAAATCTTTACTCCCTGCAGGAATTATTCGGATTGAAGGTAATTTTGATGCTCAAGATGCTGTCAAATTATGCGATAGCAATGGTAATGAAATTGCTAGAGGATTAGTAAACTACAGCAGCGAAGAATTAGAGAAAATTCGCGGTCATCGCTCCCATGAAGTTTTGTCAATCTTAGGTTACGAAGGGTCAGAGACCGTTGTTCACAGAGATAATTTGGTCTTGATTTAATTTATTATCTGAGAGAGACTTCAAGTTTTACCCAGGTTAGATATAAAGATTTATTAAGAAGTGCTAAATCGCGAGGACAATTACATCGCCCTTCAGTGCCACTAGTTTTGCAGGATGTCTACTTTACCATTGGACATTTATTTGATGCCGCAGTTGTAGTATCCATGACCGTGGAACAGGCATGAAAGCCTGTTATTTTTAGAATCCTGCCTGTTATTTTTGGGATAAAACAGGCAGGATGCCTGTTCCACAAATGCCCATTAATCGATGAATCTCAAAACTGACATTCATAGGGTTAAGCACTAAAAACTGTTTGCCAAGAAATTACCTGTGTTTTTGTAAGTCCTAATTAAAAGCTTCCGGTGCTGAAATACCATTGCCAATATTTACACCATTACCCTTAGACTGAAGTCCGGGAGTGGCAGAAGGTTCTTGGTGTTTTAGAGAATTGCTTACCTCTGGAGAAGAGGAAGATGTATCTATATTTAATAACAGCTTGTCGGAATTAGGCTGATGGGACATTAAAGATAATCCCCCCACTGCACCAGTAACTAGAGCTGTATAACCAACGTATAAATGAACGGGGCGAACGCTTAAATCTAGATTTGGCACATTAGTACTTGGTCTGTAATAGGTAGGTAATACGGCTTTTTTTACATCTGGTGAAGGTAAAGAAGTAGCCAAAATAGTACCATTCAGACCCAATGCATTACCCATTACTCTGATAAAACCGCGTACATAAACCTCCTCTGGCAAAGACTCTAAATTACCATTTTCCACAGAATCCATATGATGGATAGGCATATGGGTATACATCTGTAACTGTTCCAGAGATAAACCTCTACCTTCCCTTGCTTCCCGTAGTTGTTTTCCAATTTGCCGCATTGTTTCTAAGCGGTGAGCAACAGCTTGTTGTTTAGCAATTTCAGCTTTGCTAATTTGATTTTTTCCTTGAAACCAACGGACTGACTTCTTATTTTTTTGATTACTTATTTGATTACCTATTTGTTTTTTAGCCACTGATTGCATTGAATTTCCCTGAAGAGGAGATTCAGGAGCAGTTGATAATGATTCAAGTTTAATATTATTTGTACTAATTAAGCACTTAGATAAATCACTATCCTCTTCTTTATTATCTACTGCATCTACTTTTTCTATATTTTCTTGTAGATTTTCCTGTAGATTTTCATTGATATCTTTTGTTTCTTTATGTTCGGCAAATTGACGAAAAGCTAAGCCTATAGCTTCTCTACTTACAGCTTTAAATAGAACTTTTGCATGGTCAGCAGAATCTCCAAGCATTGTTTGCAAACTAATCATCGCACGGCGATATACCTTACTACGATGTAATTCGGTTTCGATTTGACCTAATAGCGATCGCAGTTCATCTTGGGAAATCTCAATCGCAGTTTTTCCAGGAATAGTTAGGGTGTACATAGAAGTGGTAGCCATGATGGGTGGGAAGTTTTGTAATTGATAGATATCAAATAGTTAGCTTATGTAATTTCTTCTGAAATTTTTTATACTTTCCGGATTTTTGTATAATTTTTTCTCTTATCAATAGCAAAATAGCAAAATCTAGATAATTATGTAAAACCAATAATTATCTAAAAAATTAATTATCTCAAAAATTAGATTTGAAGGTAAATACACTAATTAAAAATAGTTATTAGCTAGTAAAAATATATTAGCTATCAGAATAGACATCTAAGTCCAATAGTCATGATTTAACAGAAACCCTTGATACGCCCCTACATCATTTCTGGAGATGACTAATATTTAAAGCCTAAGTTGCGAGCTGACTCACAATTCTCAAAACATATATCCTTTTTGACGCCAAAGATTTAAAATATGTTCCAATCAACTTGTCTGTTTAACAAGGGTAGTTGCTTATTTTGTCAAGCTTAGCGTGCTACTCCTGCTAATGGTAGCTTGATACTCTTAAAATAGATTTTTTGTTACATAAGTTCAAAATTTTCTAAGTCGTCTTTGTTTAAGGTTACAAGGAAATAACACTCAATAGTGGACTCTAAAAGGCTCAGAATTAAACGACCCTTTAGTCTGTCACACTGGAGTCTAAAGATTAGGCTTGTAGTGCCGATAGCCATAATGAAATTATAAGCCCAGAAAAGTTAGTATAAAATACTACTATTACATGATTTCAAAATAATTAATTTTTCAATAAATAATTAATTTATAAATAGCATTTGTATTTACTAGAATATTTTATCCTTAAAAAATTTCTCCATCGCTGAAAAAGTAAATTAAATATAAAGTTCATTAAGTATTTCTAAATACAGTAAGTTGATGAAATATCTCTTTTTGCTTGATACTTTTCTTGAATATTTTTTCAGCAATTATAAACAATAATTAAAGTTTAGTAAAAAGTAAATATATATACACATCTTAGAGTGATTACTCTGTTCAATATAAAATATTGGTGGACATAGGGGAGAAGACAGTGAAGCTGGTCAATGAGACTCAAAAGGAGAAATTCAAGGAAATAGGACAGACTTTAAAAAAAGCAAGAGAACAAAAGGATTTACGAATAGATGAATTAGCATTTAATACAAGAATTCGACAAATCTATTTACAAGCTTTAGAAGAAGGGCAATCAGAGGATTTACCAGAAGGTGTTTTTGTTCAAGGATTTGTAAGAAGGTATGCAGAATTTGTAGGGCTGGATGCAATTTCCTTAGCCTATGATTTTGGTGCTAATTTTTTAAGATTAGATTCAGAGAATAATAATCAAAAATCTGACAAAAAATCTATATCAATTCCGTTATTTGTTCCTTACATTTTATTACTGGCTGCTGCAATAGCTGGACTTTTCTATATACTTAATCCTCGACAACCAGCGGAATCAATTACTCAAAATAAAGTAACAGAAATAACATCTGAAGAAAAAAAATTACCAGATTCAAGTCAATCACCTTTAGCAATAAGCACACCTAATGCTGCGTCTTCAAATCAACCACAAGAGGTTCAGCCTTTAGAAGTTTCTTTAGAATTGCGAAAGCAATCATGGTTACAAGTCAAGGCAGATGGGAAAATAATATTTGAAGGAATTTTACAAAAAGGTGATAAAAAGACCTTAAAGGCTACAAAAGAATTGACTGTCCGTTCAAAAAATGCTGGTGCTGTATTAATTTCAGCTAATAAAAAACAAGCAAAGCCTTTAGGAGAGGATGGTGAGGTTAAGGAAGTTACCTTAAAAAATGAATTATCTGCATCACCCTCAACTCCAAGTACATCAGCTTCAATATCAAAGCCAAAACCAACTCCAACGCCTTAAATTGCTAATGGCTAATGGCTAATTGCTAATTGTGGGGTTATTTTAGGAGGTTGATTTATTTTTAAATTTACTGCTGTACCCAGGCGATCGCCTGGGTATTTAATTTTGTAGCCTTTGTCTTTTTGTAATCAAGGCAACGCCAGTAAATAACCAGTCTAATCTTAGCAACTAGCAATTAGCAATTAGCCATTTTTCTATTAGCAATTAGCCATTTTTCTATTAGCAATTAGCAATTAGCAACTAGCAATTAGCAATTAGCAATTAGCAATTAGCCTCACTTTAATTCTGGCTGCTGCTTATGCCAATCGGTGGATTGCTCGTAAGCATAGGCAATTTGAAAGAGTTTCTCTTCCTGCAAGACATTGCCGATTAACTGTAAACCGACTGGTAAACCTTTTTTATCAAAACCACAGGGAATGCTGATAGCAGGTAAACCAGCAAGATTAACTGGTATGGTCATTAGGTCGTTTAGATACATGCTTAAGGGGTCTGCTATTTTTTCCCCTGCTTTGAAGGCCGTGGTGGGGGCTGTCGGTGTAATTAGTACATCAACTTGAGCAAACGCCTGCTCAAAGTCTTCTTTAATTAAGGTACGAACCTTTTGAGCCTTAAGGTAATAAGCATCGTAATAACCAGCGGAAAGAGCATAGGTACCAATCATAATCCGACGCTTGACTTCAGTCCCAAAACCTGCGGCACGGGTTTGGGTATACATGGATAAAAGATTGTCAGCTTCTTTGGCTCGCATTCCATACTTAACACCATCATAACGAGCTAAATTAGCTGATGCTTCCGATGGAGCAATAATGTAATAACTGGGGACACCGTAACGAAAGCGGGGACAAGAAATTTCAACAATTTCTGCTCCTAAACTCTTTAATTGCTCTAAAGCTTGATTAAAAGCCGCCTCAACTTCGGTATCTAAACCCTCTCCAAAGGTTTCTTTGATAATTCCAATCCTAACTTTACCGTTAGATTTCAGGTCAGGCTTTAAATTAGCAGCATAATTAGGGATTTCCACCTTTAAACTAGTGGAGTCTTTGGAATCATAACCAGCAATAGCACTTAATAATATTGCGGCATCTTCCACACTGCGGGCAAATGGTCCAATTTGGTCAAGGGAAGAAGCATAAGCTACTAAACCATAGCGAGATACTAATCCATAGGTTGGTTTAATCCCTACAACTCCACAAAAAGAAGCCGGTTGACGGATTGAACCACCTGTATCAGAGCCAAGGGATATGACACATTCAGAAGCAGCAACAGCAGCTGCTGAGCCTCCAGAAGAACCACCAGGAACCCGCGATATGTCCCAAGGATTAGCTGTTATCTTATAGGCAGAATTTTCTGTAGAACTACCCATAGCAAATTCATCTAAATTCGTTTTACCCACCATCACCGCACCTGCATCTTTTATCTTCTGGGTAACGGTAGATTCATAGGGTGGAACAAAATTTTCTAAAATACGGGAACCGCAGGTGGTGGGAATACCCTTAGTACACATATTATCCTTAATACCAATGGGAATCCCTGCTAGTAAACCAAGTTCTTCACCAGCAGCGATTTTTACATCCACTTCCCGCGCTTGCTGTAAGGCCTGTTCCGCCGTTACATACAAAAAACTATTTATCTTAGAGTCTACCGATTGGATGCGGTCTAAAGCTTCTTGGCTGATTTCTACAGCTGAGCGTTCTTTCTTTACTAACTGTTCATGTAACTCGCGGATGGATGCCATGTATTGCTCCCGACATAACTCAAATCATCCACTCTATAATAGAGTGACATTTCCTGCCAGTCTTTCAATTTAGTTTTTTGGTGCCCCTTGGCGCCCGTTGATAATTACAAGGGAGGAAATCGAAGCAAGACCTAAGAGCCAAGGGTATGGAGTTAGAGGGAAAACAATACCTCAATAATAAAGAAAGATAGCTAAGTCTTAAACTCATCAAATCCTAAACTCATCAAATCCTAAAGTTGTCAATTGCAAAGCTTCATTAAGCTTTTATTATATTTTCACTCTTTTGTGTAAGTAAGAAAAATGGTTAAAGTAATTACCCGTAAAAATTTAGGCGTGCAAAATGTCTACGACATCGGCGTAAAAAAAGACCATAATTTTATTATAAAAAATGGTTTAATCGCATCCAATTGTTTTAATAAATCCCACTCTACAGCCTATGCTTACGTTACTTATCAAACTGCTTATCTAAAAGCTAATTATCAGCTGGAATATATGGCAGCACTATTAACAGCTAATAGTGGAGATACAGAGAAAGTACAAAAATATCTTGTAGCTTGTGTAAAAATGAAGATTGATATCGAATCTCCTGATATCAATCGCTCTGGGATTAATTTTACACCATCAGCCAAGAAGATATTATTTGGATTGTCTGGAGTTCGTAATGTTGGTTTAAATGCGATTAACTCTATATTAGAAGCAAGAGAAAAAGGAGATGATTTTAAATCTCTTGCTGATTTTTGTGACAGAGTTGATTTACGTTCAGTTAACCGTCGTGCTTTAGAAGCTTTAATTAATTGTGGGGCTTTTGATAAGTTAAATAATAACCGTCAGCAGTTAATTAAAGATTTAGAATTAGTCTATGATTGGGCGCAATCTCGCGCAAGAGATAGAGCAGTTGGCCAAGGTAATATTTTTGATATAATCGGTGGTGGCGATTTTGGCTCTAGTCCTCAGCAATCTAGTTTTGATTCAGCACCAAAAGCAAAACCTGTAGATGATTTTCCTCCTCAAGAAAAATTACGTTTGGAAAAAGAACTTCTTGGTTTTTATGTTTCAGACCATCCCTTAAAATCTATAAGTAAATCTGCTGGAATATTATCACCTATTAGTCTTTATAGCATTCCAGAGCAAAAAGTTGGTGCCTTTGTTTGCGTAATTGTCATGCTGAATCAGGTTAAAAAAGTAATGACCAAAAAAGGTGACGCAATGGCAATTCTGCAAATAGAAGATATAAATATGACAACAGAAGTAGTCGCTTTCCCAAAAGTTTATGAGCGTATTAGCGCTATTTTAGAAGTCGATAAAAGAATAATTATTTGGGGAAAAATTGAGAAAAAAGAAGAGCAAAAGCAATTAATTGTAGAAGAAGCCGAATCTGTTGATACGGTGCAGCTGGTAACAGTAGAACTCAATCCTCAACAGGCTAACGACATTGAACATAATGACCGTCTAAGAAATCTTTTAAGAGAATATTCCGGAGAAAAGGAAAAAGGAAGAGTCCCTGTTGTAGGTATTGTACAATCTGGCAACAACCGCAAGTTTGTTCGTTTTGGCAGACAATTTTGGGTACATAATGCAAGACAAACAGTTCAGGCTCTTAATAACTATAGATTTATTTCTCATTTAAAGCTATTAAATGATGAGTAAGTTGCTAATGGCTAATGGCTAATGGCTAATTGCTAATTGCTAATTGCTAATTGCTAATTGCTAATTGTTTTACACTCCTCAATACTAAAAAAATGAATCTTTTTAGCCCGCTTAAGTGAGCTTTATTTGTATTGTCATGTTTATTAATAACCGTGGAACAGGCATCCTGCCTGTTTATCTAGTATCCGTGGCATCCTGCCTGTTTATCTAGAAATAAAACCTTTTTCCGGTACAGGCGGGACGCCCGTACCACTGAATCAAAATATACATTTAATTTTTTAATTTTCAAACCTGACAAAGTTCGTGTAACAGACTACCAAGTATATGCGAATCAGAACGCAAGTCTTCCGTGATACAAAAGTTTGTTTAGTTACTTCTGCTAATGATACCCTGGTGTGATAGGTAGTAATTTTTATTGCCAAAATTTTTGCGGCAAGCAGGGGAAGGAGTGATAACTTGATGACCGCAGATGAATTAAGTCGATTTGTCGCCTACTGTAGAAAAATACAACCACAGAGTCAAGAAGTGATTCAATCATTTTTTGAAGGTGTGGTCGGCTTCCCCTATGATAAAGAGTTGCTTTTGCAAGCCTATCTTTTCTTAAATATTCGAGAACTTTTTCCTTTGTGTAAAGAATTATTACTATTTGAGAAATCTCCAATAGCTGATTATACAGATTTAGGTAAGAGTGATTTTGTCTACCTTACGCCTACGGGAAGTTTGTTTTTAATTGAGACTAAATTTATTGATACCACTGCCACTGGAGCCACTGAAAGAAAGCGCCGAAATAAGCATAGGAATAAAGTTTTTGAACAAGTCATAACCCTTAAAAATAGATTTAGTGAATACTGGAATATCCAAGCAGAGTTATTAGAGTGTGGTGTATTTACTACTGACCCAGAAGTACATTGGCGGGGTAACGATGTGAATGTTGTAACAAAGTCTGTAGGAATAAATGAACTAGAACAGTGGCGTAGGGGTTATAAGCGTTAGCTCACATCTTGCACCTTTACGTAAAAAATTTAGAACAATAAAAAAAACAAATACAAATATTACGCCAAGAAAATTATTTTTTTAGTCCTCGCTCAAGAGGATTTCAGCTATCAGACAGGGACTTCCAGCCCCTGGCTGGCGGCCTAGAACTTAGTTTCTTTTATTTAGAGGTTATAACAGGTGCAAGATTTGAGTTAGCTTTAAAAAATATCTTCAACAATGCGAGTGAAATTATTTTTGTCCTTTGCGAGTATATGCTGAGAGATGATGTGAACTTTAAGATTTTTAAACATTCGTAAGATAGAAATAAAAATTTAATTATAAATTGTCAAAGATAGTACACCCTTCAAGTTGTAGGAGTTATGCTGAATTTAGGGGTTTTGCTCCTTTGCCACAGCCAGTTGTCATTATCTGACGGTCTGTAGCGATACACCATTATCTTGCATTTATGTAAAGAGGTAGGAATAGGTTGTTTCAGACATTTTTACTTGTAACTGTGGGCATATTGCCTTCAATATTTTCCTTGTGGGTAATACGTAAAAGCCATCAACAGACAAATTTACGATTAAGACAAGCTGCAAACTCTGTCCCCAGAGGAAGAATGTTGCCAATGAGTACATCTGATGCAGGCGATCGCTATTATTTAGAAGGGGTAGGTTATTTGATAGGTGACATAACCTGTCAATTTAATGCTCGCTCTGGCTATCTTCGCTGCGCGGTTAATCCTGATGGTCCTTGTGAAGGTTGCCGTTTTTATGAAGAAAAACAATATCTTTATAATGAACAAAAGACTTTTTAAGAATTTTTCTATTTGAGATTTGAGATTTAAGTCTTGCCCCTAAGCTTTTGAAATTTTTATTATCTATATCAGATGGCAATTTATTTTTATAACACTCAAGAACCCTATGGATGTTTCTCAAATTTTTCACGTCATGGTTTTAAGTTAGATGAGTTGTATTGGCTTACTAGCGAACATTACTTCCAAGCACAAAAATTTCTTGGTCAACCTGACTATGAAATAATTCGCCTTGTAAAAACTCCCAAGGAAGCTGCTACTAAAGGTAGAGAGAGAAGTCGTCCCCTTCGTCTTGATTGGGAAGAAATAAAAGATGATGTAATGACTAAGGCTGTACTCAAAAAATTTCAAACCCACCAAGAGATTAGGGATATTTTACTTTCTACTGGCGATGAGGAAATTATAGAAAATGCTCCCGGTGATTATTACTGGGGATGCGGTAAAAATGGCACCGGGAAAAATCGTCTTGGGCAAATTCTTATGGATGTTAGGCGGAAATTAAGGTAGTTTATATCTTGCGCTAGTTAATCTTCAACTTGTTAGAGGATTTTTGAAAAGTATTAGGCGAATAGAATATGTCCTCCGGACACGCTACGCTAACACTACTACACAAGCAAAGTCCGCCTCCGTGGTGACCGAAAAGTAAAATTTTAACCCACCTCCGTGGGTTTTGTTTGTGTAGCAATCCAGCACCCTAACTGGGTTAAGAGCGACTTCGGTGACTGGCGTCTGACATAAGTCACTAGGGCTAGTAATCAATTAAACTTTTAAAATTATGAAAGTAAAATCTATCTCATTTGAGAATTATAAAGCTTTTTACGAAAGACAGACAATGCAAATTAAGCCAATAACTATTTTAATTGGCAAAAATAGTTCTGGCAAGAGTTCTATTGCCAAACTATTTACCTTGTTTGAAAATTCTCTTATGGGCAACATTGATGAACCGCTATTATTAAATAATAATGGAGTCGAGTTAGGTGGAGAATTTGATAATTTATTTTTTGAGAACAATCCAGGAGGAATTTCTTTAATTTTTAAGATTGTATTTGAGAATGATGTACAAATAGAAATTGCTTTACTTAAAAAAAACGATGGCTATGGATTAGAGATTTTTCAATGGAAATATCAAGATGATGTACTCAAATTGGAACTAGAACTTAATGATGATGGATATTTAGATACGATTACCCAAAAATTATACGAATGTGAATTTCAAGGTTTTATTCCTACTAAGTTTAATGAAATTAATCAGAAAAATACAAGTGAAAATTTATTAGATAAATTTAAACTAGAGAAAATTGATGTTGATTATATTGGCCCTTTTAGGATTTTGCCTAAGAGATACTTTTATTTGACAGGACAAACACAGTTTACAGATACAGGTGTTACGGGTGAAAATGCCTATGCGATGCTGGGAATAAGTAAACTAAAGAAAAATGATGAATTACATAAAAATGTAGGGAAGTGGTATAAAGAAAACTTTGATGGTTGGGAATTAAAGGTAGATGATAGGGATAAAAAACCTTTGATTCAAATATTACTTTCCAAAAATGATACTGATGTAAATATTGTGGATGTTGGGCAAGGAATGAATCAAGCTTTACCTTTGGTAGTTAGAGCTAATGTTACTGATAGACCAGATTCTATGATTATTTTAGAACAGCCCGAACTGCATTTGCATCCTGCCGCACATGGCAATTTAATGGAGTTATTTGCAAAATCAGCAAAGGATAATAGCCAAACTTTTATTATCGAAACTCATTCGGAAAATATGCTTTTACGTATTCGTAAGCTCATTGTTGAAAATGATTTTGGCTTGACAAAAGATGATGTAATAATTTACTGGTTAGAAGATGCTGAATTTAAGGGACAAGAATTAATGGAGATTACAATTGATGAAGATGGAGTTTTAAGCGATTGGCGAGATGGGGTTTTTGATGAGGGATTAAAAGAAATTTTAGAAATGCAAAAAGCGTTAAATAAAAAAGACCAAAAATAAATGATAATTTCTTTCAATCCGATAATTTTTCAAAGTCAAGATTCTCAAATACAAGAAAAATTAGCTGAAATACTTGTAGTCTTGATGAAAACGAATAACCATTTTTTAGATATTAAAAGTATAAATACAATTTTTTACAATGAAAGTGGTCAG
>Ga0114939_10002346_pt1 | contig 14090 bp, 10 predicted proteins | sample AshMeaCrysSpring_FD_87196 | JGI IMG/M metagenome (GOLD analysis project Ga0114939, IMG submission 87196) | Groundwater microbial communities from Big Spring, Nevada to study Microbial Dark Matter (Phase II) - Ash Meadows Crystal Spring | ecosystem: Environmental > Aquatic > Deep subsurface >... | reverse complement strand
TGGAGAGGTTACCAGGCGGATTTTGTCTTCACTACGGGTAAATCCCCAAATGGTGTCGTTGCCATCAGCGACATCGGCACTCGTGTTATAGAGGATCGTATCCACGCCATTGGTGGCACCGGTGAGATAGATGCTGTCATCGCCCACGCCGCCGTAGACGGTGTCGAGGCCTTGTCCGGCATTGATTGTGTCGTTACCGGAATTACCATTGAGGCGGTCATTACCCGCGCCACCTTTGAGGTTGTCCGCGCCGCCGCCGCCGGTGATGACATCATTTCCCGCCTCGCCGGAGAGGAGGTTAGCGCTGTCGGCATCTGCGGATTCGTTGAGGACGTCGTCGCCATCGCCGCCGAACAGACGGTCATTACCTTGTCCGCCGCTGAGGGTATCGGCGCCGCCCATTCCGAGAAGGGTATTGACTGCGTCGTTGCCCATTAGGGCGTTATTTTGAACGTTGCCGGTAGCATTAGTGGCCATGGTGCCGGTGAGCGTCAGATTTTCGACATTTTCGAGTCCGGGGCGACCCAGGGAGTAAGTGAGGGCGCTCTCAACGCGGTCAGTACCTTCGCCCGCCGCTTCAGTAATGGTGTCGTTACCTTCGATGACATAAACGTCATCGCCGACACCGCCGATCATAGTATCCGCGCCGATGCTACCGGCGAGGGTGTCATTTCCCTCAAGACCGGTGAGGCGATTGGGCATGGAATTACCCATCAGATAATTATTGAGGGTATTACCAGTACCATTAGCCACTGGATTAAGTAGGGTAAGATTTTCGACGTTATTCCCGAGGGTGTAATTGTCGAGCTTTGTGATAACGGTGTCGGTTCCGGCATTTTCGGCCTCAGTGACGACGTCTCCGGCGTCATTTACGGCGTAAGTGTCGTTACCTGCGTCACCGGTCATCGAATCGGCGCCAAGACCGCCGTCGAGGTTGTCGTTGCCCACGCCGCCGATCAGGTTGTCGTTGCCGGCGAGTCCGAAGACAGTGTCATCACCACTGCCGCCGTTGAGGGTATTGGCGCTGGAATTACCCCGAATATTATTGGCTAGATTGTTACCCGTTCCCGTAACAGCCGTTGCAACGTTTCTTAAGATAAGATTTTCGACATTTATCCCAAGGGTATAATTTACTGCGCTATAGACGAGGTCAGTGCCTTCGTCGGGGCTTTCTGTTGTTACGTCAGCGGCATTATCTACGCTGTAGATGTCGTTGCCTTCCCCACCGATCATGGTGTCAATATCTGCACCACCATCCAGGTAATCACTACCCTCTAGGCCGGACAAATTGTCTTTGCCACCTAAACCGTAGAGAGTCTCGTCAGCATAGGAACCGACCAGGGTATCCGCACCTTCGGTTCCTCTTAAAATATCACCTACTGCCATTGTCAAATCTCCGAAATTAAATAACATCTTTAGGGAAGCCCGCTGTGGGCCCTTCCCCATCTTTGGTCAAGATATATTATACTGCCATGTGTAAAATGCAACACCTGAGAGTTGTGAAAAAATACCAATCCAAACGCGAAGCCCTAAGGAGCAATTCTTATGCCTACTTATGATTACTCTTGCACCGCCTGCGGTCACCGCTTCGAGGCCGTGCAAAAGATTACCGAGGCTCCTCTTACTGCCTGCCCCTCGTGCCAGCAACCAACCCTGAAGAAGTTGATTTCAGCCGCCGGCATTATCCTAAAAGGCGGAAGCTGGAACAAATCAGGCTACAAAAATGATAGCCCTCCTCCCCCCTCGTGCGGGACCGGATGTTGCCCGTCCTGCATTGATTAATTGAATTTTTCACCGGGGCGGACTCCGCCCCCAATTATCGCTAATTATGACCAATTCACATCCTAAGCCAACAGATTTCGCCCACGTCCTTATTGAGGCGTTACCGTATATTCAGCGTTTTTCCGGTAAAACCATAGTGATTAAATACGGCGGCAATGCAATGGTGAATGCTCACCTCAAAGAGTGCTTTGCCCGCGATATCACCCTCATGAAATTGGTCGGGATTAATCCGGTCGTAGTTCATGGTGGCGGCCCACAAATCGGAAACTATCTCACGAAAATCGGCAAAGAAAGCCAATTCTTCGAAGGTATGCGAATTACTGACGCCGAGACGATGGATATTGTCGAAATGGTTCTCGGGGGGTTAGTTAATAAAGAAATCGTCAGTATGATTAATCGGATTGGCGGACGGGCGGTGGGATTAACTGGCAAAGACGGCGATTTTATCCTCGCCCGAAAATTAACTTTTACCCGCAATAATCCCGAATTGCAGGCCCCGGAGATTATTGATATCGGTCACGTCGGTGAAGTCGCAAGTATTGACCCGACTGTGGTCGAAATTTTAGAGCAAGGCGAATTCATCCCGGTAATTGCCCCGATTGGCGTCGATCAAGATGGCCGCTCATATAATATCAACGCTGATTTAGTTGCCGGTCAATTAGCACAGGTGCTCAGCGCCGAAAAATTGATTTTGCTTACCAATACCTCGGGCGTCCTGGACCGCGACGGAAAATTAATCTCCCGTATTGATATTGCACATGCTGAATCTCTTATCCAAGACGGGACAATTTACGGCGGGATGTTACCGAAGGTGCGTTGCGCCGTCGATGCCGTACAAAATGGTGTAATTGGCGCGCATATTATTGACGGGCGGATCGAACACGCGGTCTTATTGGAAATCTTTACCGATTCCGGGATAGGGACTTTGATCCGCAATACCCCGCATTTTTCCTAAATCTCCCAAACGAGAATTAAATTATGGCAACCGTAACCCTGGGAGGAAATCCCATTCATACCAACGGCGACCTTCCCGCAATTGGAAGTTCCGCTCCCAATTTTACTTTAGTCAAAAGCGACCTGGGCGAGGCTTCGCTGACGGATTTCGCCGGCAAGAAAAAATTGCTGAATATTGTCCCGAGTTTAGATACCGGTGTCTGTGCCCTCTCGACGAAGTATTTTAATGACCACGCCCGTGAACATCCTGATACGGTTATCTTGGTAATCTCCGCCGATTTACCCTTTGCCGCCGGACGATTTTGTAATACTGAAAAAATCGAGAATGTTATTACTCTATCGATGATGCGGGGCAAAGAATTTGCCGAACAATATGGCGTTTTGATTATTGACGGACCACTAGCAGGAATTAGTGCCCGGGCAATAGTCGTGCTCGATTCCGATAATCGGGTCGTTTATACCGAGTTAGTGCCGGAAATTAAACAAGAACCCAACTATACCGCTGCCCTAGCCGCGCTAAAATAAAAATCTGAAATAAACACGTGATTTTTGTTTAGCATGCGCAATGTGGCAACGTTATTAGTTCAATTAATGTTGTTTAGCGTTGCGACTTCGTGCTCTTTATTTCCGCCCGCTCCCCCGCGAGCTGTGGCGATATCGCAATTCCCCCTCCCTCCCCAAGGCACGGACGCCGTGGGGAGGATTGTTGCAACCCTTGCCACTCAAGACAATCTGCTTAGTTTGGCGCGTTATTTCGATGTCGGCCACGACGCAATTCTCGATGCTAATCCCGGAATTGACCCGTGGAATCCCGCAAAAGGCACCCGAATTATATTGCCGACGCAATATTTACTTCCGGTTGAACCCCGTCGTGGAATTGTCGTAAATCTTGCCGCACTGCGACTATATTATTATCCAGCTCAGGAGCAGAAAGTAATTACCCATCCGACCGGAATTGGACGCGAGAATTGGGAAACCCCAGCGGGAATAACTCGGGTCACTGAAAAGATAATTGATCCGGCGTGGCGGGTCCCGTCGTCTATTCGCGCCGAGTCCGCCCGACAGGGAAATAAACTCCCGTCAGTAGTGCCGCCTGGACCAAATAATCCCCTTGGGCAATATGCCCTGCGTTTGGGAATACCAGGCTATTTAATCCACGGGACTAATCGTCCCTACGGAATTGGAATGCGAGTAAGTCATGGCTGTATTCAATTATATCCCGAAGATATTTCGGCGCTTTTTCACAATGTGCCGTTAGGAACGCCAGTGACAATTATCAATAGACCTTATCTAATGGGACGCATTGACGGTAAGCCCTATCTCGAGGCACATCTTGCCCCCAATTCGGATTTATTATTGAATAAACAAGAAATCATCGATCGATTGATTGCTGCTGCGTCCGAATCCCAAATCGAAAAGAGCGAAATTAATTGGCATCGCGCGATTAAAGTTGCCCAATTACGTTTGGGAATACCGCTACCCATTTATTACGGCGCACCCAAAATTGAAGAATCATTGGCGGCTGTACCACTGGTTTCGACCGGTATAATTCCAAAGAGTTGGGACCTAACAATGCGTTAATAGTTTTTATCAACCGGAATTAAATAGCTATGCAAAAAAATGAACTCTTGCGCTTGCTGGTAATTAGTGAATCGTGGAATGAAACCGAAGAATTGATTAACCTCCTCCGTAGGGCCGGAAATGTCGTAAGGCCGTTGCGGGTCGATGATGAAGAACGCCTGAATGCCGCGCTCAACGAGCAAGATTGGGATTTGGTGTTATATCTTCCCGATGCCTTGGAGGAAATCGAAATTATGAGCGTTTTGGCACTCTTCTCCGATAGCAATAAAGATTTTCCACTGATTGTGGTCTCAGACGAATTGACTTCGCCGACCCAACGCTCAGAATTAATGGAAAATGGCGCGCATGATGTAATTCCCAGTGAATCGCCGGAATTATTCCAGCGTGTCGTTCAGCGCGAATTGGATGGAATGCGCCTGCGGCGTAAAGTAAAGACTTGTCAGGATTCTCTCCAGGAAACTGAGCGGCGTTGTCGAATTTTATTAAATAATGCCCGCGACGCCATCGCTTATGTCCAAGAGGGTGCGCACGCATTTGCGAATCCGGCGTATCTCAAGTCCTTTGGATTTACAGATGCCGACGAGGTAGTTGGTGTGCCGTTACTCGATGTCGTAGTGACAATTGCCCACGCGCCGATTCGAGAATTATTACGAAAATTAGACCGCCCCGGTAACGAAATGCTATCTTTAGAAAGCGTCGCTCGGCGAATTGACGGACAACAATTTCCAGCACGATTTGAATTTACCCCAACGGTTTTAGATGGCGAGCCGTGTCTTCAAGTCGTAGTCCACGATCTTTCTTCAACTGTAAAATTGCAGGCGCAACTTGATGAATTAGCACGTCGCGATTCTCTGACCGGGATGTACAATCGCCAATACTTCCTCCAAGAATTAGAGCGCCAATTACCAAATCATCCGGGCGTATTATATTTAACGGTCGATAATTTCGCGGCACTCCGAACCAAAGTAGGAATTGCCGGGGCCGATCGGGTGCTAAAAGAAGTCGCGGTTATTATTTCCCGACAGGCAGATGCCGAGGATTTAGTTGCCAGTTTCGGCGATGGCGTATTTACCGTTTTGACCCTGCGTGCTGAAGAAAATTTCCTGCGTAATCTCGCCGAAGGGCTACAGAAAATTCTCAACAACATTATGATTGAGGCTGAAGGAATTACCGTTGCGACAAAGACCAGTATTGGCTACCACCCCGGGCACATCTACGTCAAAGATAGTCAGACGCTATTGTCACGCCTGGAGGACACCACCCGGGGTGCCCGCGACGGCAAGGGCAAGGGGGGGGTGGCGGCCTATGTTGAGGACGGTTCGAAACCCAGCAGCCTCGCCGAGGAAACCCACCTCTTACGGATGGCGCTGGAGCGCAACCAACTCGCGGCGCTCTACCAGCCCGTCGTTGGCCTGCGCGGCGACGGACGCGAGGTCTATGAATTTTTGCCGCGCCTGATTGGCGCTACCGGCCTGCAGACCCTCCCCCCGACGGTCATGAATATCAGCGACGAGGGGCACCTCCCGGCGGCAATTGATCGCTGGATGCTAACGCGGATCTTAGAAATACAAATTGAACGGCGTACTTATGGGAAAAAACCTACCGGGATTTTGTATAATCTCTCCCGTGATGCCGTTTTGGATAAAGGATTTAGCGCTTGGCTTGGAGGAAAATTCGTCCCGATGGGACTGCCTTCGGGTTCTATAATTCTCCAAATTACCGATAGCATAGCAATTGACCATTTCCTTCAGGTGCGCGACCTAATTCCGACACTGCATAGTCTGGGTTGTGGAATTGCACTAAAATACGCCAGCGGCCTTTCTTCTCAATTAAAATCGCTCGATATTGACTATTTCAAGATTGATGGCACGCTAATCCACGACCTCGCGACCAATCGCGACCACCAAACTTTAGTCCGTACGTTCAATGAGCAGGTCCACTCTTTAGGTAAATACACCATCGCTGAATCAGTGCGCGACGCAAATACGCTTACCCTGCTTTGGCAATATGGCATAGATTATATCCAAGGTGATTATTTACAATCTCCCACCGAGGAAATGAATTACGACTTTTCCAATTTATTTCTCGCATAGATATTCAATTACCTGCGGATAGGCAGACCCAGTAATGGCTCTATTAAGTTATAAGAGATTGGATATTAGAAGTTGCGTATTGATAAACAGAAAACACTGTCAAAACAATAGGTTATGACGAAAATAATCCACTGCTGTCTAGCAAAATAATTACTGTAGAGAGGGAGTTCGTGCCATTTTTTCTCTTAAATGGAGATATGGATTTAATTAATTATGACTCTCGCGGATTATGTCAATACTTTGGGACAGGCATTATTGCGTCGTTATGGAGAACGGGTACACAAATTAGCAATCAATGTCGGCATGACGTGTCCGAATCGTGACGGAAGTAAAGGACAGGGCGGCTGCATATTTTGTAACAATGCCTCGTTTGCACCAAATAACCATCGGGCATCGAGTATTGCGGGACAAATTGCTGCCGGACGAGCAGTAATTCAACGCCGCACCGGCGCTCGGCGTTATCTCGCCTATTTTCAGGCTTATAGCAATACCTATGCGGCATTACCGATCCTGCGCGCCTTATATGATACGGCATTATCAGAGCCGGATGTAATTGGCATTTCAGTTGGGACCCGTCCTGATTGTATTGATCCCGGAGTAATTCAATTGTTAGTCGAATATCAGACGCGCGGCAAGGAGGTTTGGCTGGAATTGGGATTGCAATCGGCATTTGATGAAACGCTCGTGCGAATTAAACGCGGCCATGGTTTTGCGGAATATCAGATGGCAATTCGACTTGCCCGGATAGCAGGATTGGCGGTTTGTACCCATTTAATTATCGGATTGCCCGGGGAAAGTAATTGGCATTATCACCAAACTTTTAAGCAGGTATTAGACTTAGGTGTGGACGGAATTAAACTTCACCCGTTGCACGTCGTGCGTGATACGCCCCTGGCGCACTATTGGCGACAGGGGGAATATCTACCGTTAACGCTGGAGGAATATATCAACACGGTCGCGGATTTAGTGGAATTAGCCCCGCCGGAGATTGTTTTTCATCGCCTCACCGGGACCGCCGCGCCGGAGATCCTCGTGGCGCCCGATTGGTGCGCAAAAAAATGGGCGGTGCTCAACGGAATTACGGCCGAATTCCAGCGGCGTAATTCCCGTCAGGGTGCGGCCTGGAAATCATAGATAAGAATTTATCCTTTCCAGGTGAATGTCGATAACCGCTCCCGTAAGAAACGCGGTAAAGAAAACGCCCCCGAATGAATTGCGTCGTCGTAATAATGGGTAATTAAATCTCCGGGAAGGGGACGCGGCGGGAGAAATTCACCATCACGAGTTGCGAGGGTTGCACTCCACCACCCGGATGGATAAGTACATTGGGGAAAATGTAAAGTCTTAGTTTGATTAAAACCGGCTTTACGCAAAGAGCCGTGTATGGCTACAATTAAATCGGCGTGAAATAGCGGTGATTCGCTCTGAGCGGAAATAATCCCTCCAGTTCGGAGAAGGGCGTGACAATTCCGATAGAACTCTGTGGAAAATAATCCGGCGGCCTGACCAATCGGGTCGGTGCCATCGACAATAATTAGGTCGAAAGATGCGGCGGGCGCCGCTGCGACCCAGCGTAATCCATCAGTGAAAATAAACTCCGCACGGGAGTCGTGATTAGACACGCATAATTCGGGAAAAAATTGCTCACAGACCCGCGTCACTCTCTCGTCTAATTCGACCTGGACGACGCGATTAACAGAATGGTGTTTTAGGACTTCGCGTAATGTCCCACAATCGCCGCCGCCGATAATTAATACATCACGCGGTGCTGGATGAAAAAATAACGCTGGGTGCGAGAGCATCTCATGATAAATAAAATTATCCCGCCCGGTAACCATTACCAGGCCATCTAAAGTCAGGAGACGACCGAAATGAGCCGTATCAAAAATTTCGATATACTGAAATGGCGATTGTTCGGCGTGGACTAATTGGGTAATTTGCAGAGATATCGCCGCACCCGAATCTTGCCATTTTTCCGTGAACCAACTCTTTAATTCATTTTCTGTAAATGTCATTGAGCTTCTCGCTGTGATTTGGATAATCTAAATTATTTCCACCTGACGTTCTCGATATTAGTTGAATACCAGGCCGATGCCTGATAGTCTCTCCCCAAGGTAAGCGGTGGAACGTTTAATCTAACCCCGATGGAGGTGGGAAAGCGATGTTACCCCCGAATTGGCGCGCCGGAGTCGGCGGAGTTCAGATTTTTGCTCGGCTCGCCACGCCCGCGACAGTTTTCCTGGTCATGGTTCTAGCATACAACCTGGCGCGGGTCACATGGGGTCTGTGGCCAATCCCGCCGAGTGTACCAGCGCCGGCGCGGGTGGGTTTTAGCCTCACCCCAAAGACGGCTCGCGGCCCAAACATCAAGGCGATCGTCGATGCCCGCCTTTTCGGAAAGGCCGACGCCGTGCGCCCGATATCAGCGCCGCCGCGGCCTACCGCCGCACCCGAGACCCAACTGAAAGTCACGCTCCGCGGGATTATCGCCGCGCCGCCGCCGGATGGGTGGGTAATTATCGCCGAAAGCGGGGGGCCAGACAAATTCTTTCCCTTGGGCGCAACCATCGCCGGGAATGCCCGTATCCAAGAAATTCACCCCGATAGGGTTATTCTGCTGCGAAATCAACAGGTTGAGACCCTAGAATTTCCCAAAGATAAGGATGCTAAGGCGACCCGTACGCCCCCCCCGCCGATGATGGCGCCGCCGGAACCCGAGATCACCGAGCTGGAGGAAGAGCCGGCCCCAGAAGAAGAGGCCCCGGAAGAGGCACCGCCAGAGGAAGACCCAAGTCAAAGCCTGAATTATTACCGCGAGCAGTTGCTACAAAATCCTGCGAATCTCGCCGGACTGCTCCAAACGCTACCGGTATATCGTAACGGCAAACTCGAGGGATTTCGGGTGCGCCCCGGGTCAAAAGGCGCCAATCTCCTGGAGCGCTTTGGCTTAAAATCCAATGACTTAGTGACGAGTCTCAACGGGATCCCGTTAGATAATCCGATGAAGGCCTTTGAGGTGTTGCGTGGGTTGCGCAATGCCGCGACCCTCGAGGTCGGTTTGTCGCGTCAGGGACGAAGCGAAAATCTTACCCTGCGTTTTTCCCGCTAACTGCCGAGTTTTGTGGAGAATTAATTTTCATGGGACGTTATCGAATCCTTGTCCTGGCGGTGAGTTTGGCCATGACCCTATCAAACGGCGGCGCCGAGCCGGCACGGGCAAAAACTACCCTTCCCCCCAGCAACCCAAAATCGCCCACCGTGAGGGACCTAAGTGCAGACAGCAACGGGGTAACGCTCACTCTCGAGGATGCGGATATCTCCGCAGTAATTAAGACTATCTCGGAGATTACCGGAAAGAATTTTGTCGTTGACCCACGGGTCAAGGGAAAGGTGACGATTATCTCGTCGCGGGCGCTCGATAAAAATGCAATATATGAAGTATTTCTTTCGGTCTTAGGCGTACATGGCTTTGCCGCGATCCAAGATGGCAATGTCATCAAGATCATCCCCGACGCCAACGCCAAACAGTCGGCGATCCCGATGCTCAATGACGAGCCTGCCAGTTATGGCGGTGCGGTCGTCACCCGGGTAATTGAGGTAAAAAACGTCCAGGCGGCGCAATTGGTGCCGATTTTGCGCCCCTTAGTTGCCCAACAAGGTCACCTCGCGGCGCTCCCGCAAAATAACGTGTTGATCCTCTCGGACCGCGCCGACAACGTCCGCCGGATGCTGGAGATCATCCAGCGGATTGACATATCGTCGCGTAATGAAATTGAAATCATCGCCTTACAGCACGCCTCGGCAACCGAAGTCGTGCGGGTACTGACCGCGCTCAACCAACAAGAAAAGACCAAGGAGGGCGGCAACGCGCCTGGGGCGGGCGGCGGGATGACTTTCGTCGCCGATGAGCGCACTAACACCATACTTTTAGGGGGGGATAAGGAGAACCGCCTTCGGATGCGCGTCATCATCTCCCACCTCGATACCCCGCTGGAAAATACCGGGGGAAATACTCGGGTGGTCTATCTCCGCTACGCCCAGGCGAAGGACTTGGTTAGCGTCCTCACTGGGGTAAATAAAGGCACCGATACCATCTCCAGCCGGCGCTCACCATCGTCATCGGGGAATCAACCGCAACAGTCGGTGTCATCGTCGGGAAATGGCGGTGCGTTTAAGGACGTGAGCATCGAGGCGCACGAGGCGACTAACTCGTTGATCATCACCGCGCCGCCGGATCAGATGCGTAATTTATTGGCGGTGATCCGCCAACTCGATATCCGCCGCGCCCAGGTGCTCGTCGAGGCAATCATCGCCGAGGTGTCGGCGACCCGCGCCAATGAGCTCGGTGTCCAGTGGGCGGTCGATGGCTATGGCACTGGCGGGCCGGTGGGGGTAGTCAATTTCCCGCGGTCGAGCGGGGGCGGGATCGCCGACGCGATCGCGGGTGCCGCGGCGGGCGGTGCGGCCCAGGCCGCCGCGATTAGCAGTGTCCTCGGAACCGGGGTCAATCTCGCGCTCGGCGACCTTAGCGGTAGTTTCCGTTTTGCGGCGTTGGTGCGCGCCCTTACTTCGGACGGATCAACCAATATTTTATCCACGCCCAATCTCGTAACCCTGGATAATCAAGAGGCGGAAATTGTTGTTGGTACGAATGTGCCGTTTATTACCGGTTCGTATTCCAGTTCTTCGAGTGGGCTGAGTAACCTTACGGATAATTCAGTCTCCGGTACCAGCAGCTATGTCAGCAATCCCTTTCAGACAATTCAGCGTCAGGATGTGGGGCTTACGTTAAAAGTCAAACCGCAAATTAATGAAGGCAACTCGGTTAAATTAGAAATTCAACAAGAGGTCTCGGCGCTAACCACGCCACCGCAAGGAATTAGCACCTCGGATGTCGTTACCAGTAAGCGCTCGATTAAAACTACGGTTTTGGTGGATGACGGTCAAGTAATTGTATTGGGTGGATTAATTGATGATCAGGTCCAGGAGAATAAAAATAAGGTCCCCTTTTTCGGCGATATCCCGCTCCTCGGGGCGCTATTTCGCTCTCAGAGCAATAATGTCAATAAACGCAATTTGATGATCTTTCTCCACCCAATAATCTTACGCGACGGGGCAATTATGTCAGAAGTGAGCGGCGCCAAATACAGCTATATGCGCGACCGTCAAGTCGAGGCAATGAATATCGGAAATCGTCCACGCGAACCGCAATTAACGTTGCCGCCTTTGGGTCTATTAGAAAGAAAAGAGGGGATGACCGGTACAATGGCGTCGACATCGCAACCAACTCCCACCCCCCTACCGGCGCTTGTGCTCGAACTCCCCCCCCCCTTTGAGGACGACGAGACCGCACCAGAGCGCTTTTTCGAGAATCTCCCGCCGCCGGAGGTGGCACCAGATGTCCGCCCCTGAAGATTTCCGCCTGCCGTACAGTTTTGCCCGCCGGCACGGCATCATCCTTGACCTTGACGGCGCTACGGTCCTCCACCGCGCCGAGGTCAGCATCCGCGCCCTGGCGGAGGTGCGGCGCTGTATCGGGCGGCCGTTAAACCTGACGCGCCTGGAATCAGACCGTTTTGAGGCGGCGTTGCAACGCGCCTACGAGCAGAACTCCGGACAGGCGATGCAGATGATGGGCGACATCGAAGAGGATTTAGACCTCCAGCGGATCGCCTCGCAGCTCCCGGAGCCAGAAGACCTGCTCGAGACGCAGGACGATGCGCCAATTATTCGACTCATCAATGCGTTATTGACCCAAGCGATTCGCGAGGACGCCTCGGATATCCACATCGAGCCATTTGAAGACCGCTTGGTGGTGCGTTATCGGGTCGATGGCGTCTTGAGAGAGGTGCTCCAGCCGCGACGGATTCTTGCCCCGTTACTCGCATCGCGGATCAAGGTCATGGCAAAACTCGACATCGCCGAGAAACGCCTCCCGCAAGATGGCCGGATTTCGCTACGAATCGCCGGTCGGGCGGTCGACGTGCGCGTCTCAACGATGCCCAGCGGCCACGGCGAGCGCGTGGTGCTCCGGCTCCTCGATAAACAGGCCGGCCGGCTCGACCTGGAGCAACTGGGCATGGACCCCGCCCGTCTTGCGGTGATGGATCGGATCATCCATCTCCCGCACGGGATTTTATTGGTCACAGGCCCGACTGGTTCGGGAAAAACCACCAGTCTCTACGCGGTACTTACCCGTCTAAACGACCACTCCCGCAATCTGATGACCGTGGAGGACCCGATTGAGTATTACTTGGATGGCATTGGTCAAACTAACGTCAATCCCAAGGTGGGGATGACCTTTGCGCGCGGTCTGCGGGCGATTCTGCGTCAAGACCCGGACGTCGTGATGGTCGGCGAGATCCGCGATCTAGAGACCGCGCAGATCGCCGTACAGGCATCGCTTACCGGACACCTGGTGCTATCGACGCTGCACACCAACAGCGCGATTGGCGCCATCACTCGCCTGCGCGATATGGGCGTGGAACCGTTCTTGCTTGCCTCGTCGCTAATCGGAGTGTTTGCCCAGCGCTTAGTGCGCCTACTCTGCCCGAACTGTAAACGCCCCCATGCCCCGGGTGCAGTGGAACGCGCCCAGTTGGGTATTGACGCAAGCGAGATTTTCTCGCCGGTCGGGTGTGAACAGTGCAACTATCGAGGCTATCGCGGTCGGACGGGAATTTTTGAATTGATCGAAGTGGATGATACGATGCGGGCCATGATTCACGACGGGGAAAGCGAACACACTATCGAAAGTTTCGCCCGTAAAAGCGCCCCGAGTATTCGTCAGGATGGGGTGCGGCGGGTTGTCGCAGGGGATACGTCACTGGAAGAGGTGTTACGGGTCACGCGTGAAGATTAAAAGTGTGAATTTTACCCAAAATCCCCAAAATAAACTTAAGATTTTGCTTACCGACTTGATTTTGTTTGATTTTATTAATTTTTACTTTTGTTGAGCAAAAAAATAGAGATTTAAAGTTACGTTTCACCTTGCCGATAGAAACGGAAAAAAGCGGTAAAGTATCTTAATAGTCACCGCTGATGAATTTGAGGTTAGAAGTTTAGATTTCTAGCTGACCTCTTAATGTAGAGATTATCCGGTAGATGTGTGGAGTTTTTAACAGTCAATTGGAAAACTCTCCATAACTACTCTAATCATTATGGATAGATTAATAGCAATAAGTGAAGCCGCCCAAATACTGGGCGTATCAATAACAACACTACGTAGGTGGGAAGCGGAAGGAAAACTAATCCCAGAACACACCGCAGGCAAGCATCGTCGTTATAACCTTGCTAAATTAAAACCAGAGTTATTTCATACTGTTTAGGAGTTACGCAGTTGAATTGTAACTGGTTGATTTAGTTAGAAAATCATAAGACAGACTTCTTCCGTAACCGATTGAAAATGTTAAATGTATTTTCCAACTGCGTAACTCTTAGATGATTGAGAATCGTGTTTTAGCGCAATCAATTGCCGATATGGGTTTTTACTAATTTCGTCGGCAACTCCAATACAAAGCATTGCGAACTGGTTTTAGGGTTGTGACTGTGAGCCGCTAGTTTCCGTCGAGTAAAACTTGTTCGGTATGTGGTTGTGTAAAAAAGGATTTATTACTTGCGGACCGCAGTTGGTGGTGTCCTGAGTGTGTAGCGCAACATGACCGCGTCTTAACGCGGCGA
>Ga0114939_10002344_pt1 | contig 14102 bp, 14 predicted proteins | sample AshMeaCrysSpring_FD_87196 | JGI IMG/M metagenome (GOLD analysis project Ga0114939, IMG submission 87196) | Groundwater microbial communities from Big Spring, Nevada to study Microbial Dark Matter (Phase II) - Ash Meadows Crystal Spring | ecosystem: Environmental > Aquatic > Deep subsurface >... | reverse complement strand
TTCATCATGCCGGGGCAGGGCGAGCGCGCGAAGTCGGTGAAGCGCAAGCTCAATCCGATCCCGCTGGAATTCCGCAACCGGGTGGTGCTGCTGGTGGATGATTCCATCGTGCGTGGCACCACCAGCCAGCAGATCGTGCAGATGGCGCGCGACGCCGGCGCGCGCAAGGTGTACCTGGCCTCGGCCGCGCCGCCGGTGCGCTATCCGAACGTCTACGGCATCGACATGCCCTCGTCCGAGGAACTGGTGGCGCACGACCGCAGCGAGCGCGAGATCGAGCAATTGCTGGGCTGCGACTGGCTGATCTACCAGGACCTGGCGGACCTCGAAGCGGCGGTGGCCGGCCCGAAGTTCCCGGGCCGCAAGTTCGACAGTTCCTGCTTCAGTGGCGAATACGTGACGGGCATCGAGCCTGGCTATTTCGAGCGCCTGCAGCAGCTGCGGTCCGACGAGGCGAAGAAGAAGCGGCGGGCGTCGTAATTCGTCGCCGGCACTCGGCCTGATAGTCCATCGTTGTTGAATGAAGGGCCTCTTTGCCGCCGCCCGCGCCTGTCTCGACGCGGCTTCTCCCGAAGAGAAGCCGGCTTGCACCTTCGAGTGGGCGCACGCGTTCGCGAGCGGCGAACTGACCGTCGAAGCGGATGCGGGCGCACCGGAACCAATCCGCATGCCGGGCCGGCCCCCAACGCCAAGGCTTGTGCATCCCCGCGACCTGCCGAAGCGCGGGTTCGGCAGCATCGAAGGCCGGGCCGCCTTCATCCACGCCGTCGCGCACATCGAGTTCAATGCCATCGACCTGGCCTGGGATGCGGTCTACCGCTTCCGCGGCATGCCGGCCGGGTACTACGCCGATTGGGTGTCGGTCGCGCACGACGAGGCGCGGCATTTCACGATGCTTCGCGCGCGGCTGCGCGAACTGGGCTACGACTACGGCGCTTTCGATGCGCACAACGGGCTGTGGGAAATGGCGGAGAAGACCGCGGGCTCCGGGCTCGCGCGGATGGCGCTGGTGCCGCGGGTGCTGGAGGCGCGCGGGCTGGACGTGACGCCGGGGATGATCGTGAAGCTGCGCGCGCTGGGCGACGACGCCACCGCCGACATCCTCGAGGTCATCCTGCGCGAGGAAGTGGGGCACGTCGCGGCCGGTTCCCGCTGGTACCGATGGCATTGCGGACGTGCCGGCGTGGAGCCGCGCGCGCGCTTTCGCGAGCTGTTGCACGAGTACGCCACCGGCGTGCTGCACAAGCCGTTCAACACCGAGGCACGGCTGCAGGCCGGCTTCGATGTCGAAGAGCTGGAGAGCCTGCTCGCCGCCGCGGACTGACCGTCATCGCCGGTTGCCGGGGGTTTGCGGCACACTCGGCGCGTCCATCCCGGAGGATCGCCATGAAGCTCGCCATCGCATCGCTGTCGCTGCTGCTGGTCGCATGCACCGCACCGCAGGCACCCGCCAAACCCGAACCGCCTGCACCCGCCGCCAACCCGGCGCCGGCGGCACCTGCCACAGAGGCACCCATGGCCAAGCGTGCGCCCGGCCAGGAGAACGCCGGTCCCCTGCAGGTCTTCCGCGCGTTCGGCACCGAGCCGTTCTGGAACGTGAATGTCGAGGACACCACGCTGACCTTCACCACGCCGGAGGACCAGGCCGGACAAGTCATGCAGGGCCAGCGCCGCGTGATCGACGGCGGCGTCGAGCTCAGCGGCAACCATGCGGGCAAGCCGTTCACGCTCAGCGTCAGTGGTGGCGAGTGCAGCGATGGCATGTCCGACAACCGGTACACGATGGTCTCGACGTTCCGCGTTGGCGATATCGAGTACAAGGGCTGTGGCGAAGCCGCGAAGTAAACCGCTCACCGACCACGGCAGTGGGTGTGGATGGGTCGCGCAGCGGCATTTCGAGCCGCGTAGCGAGCCGCCCGCAGCCACTCCGCGGTGGTGGGTTTACAGCGCTTCCAGTGACGCACCGTCCGCATCCACGCGCAGCACGGAACCCTGTTCGTACCAGTCCCCAAGCACAATGCGCGTGCTGCCGGCAGCCTCCGCGTGGATCGCCGGGCGATGGGTATGGCCGTGGATCATGCGGCGCACGCCGTAGCGCTGGAACCACTCGCGTACCGTGCCCGGGGCCACGTCACCGATCGTCTCGGCCATGCCCGAGTTGACCAGTTCGCCGTAACGCGCCTTGCTCGCCGCGCGCGCCTGGGTGGCGAATGCAAGGCGGGCATCGAGGGGCTGCGCCAGGAATTGCTCCTGCCAGCGCGGATCGCGGGTCTGCGCGCGGAACTGCTGGTAGGCAAGGTCGTCCGTGCACAGCAGGTCGCCGTGCAGGAGCAGGGTGGGGTGGCCGTGCAGCATCACCACCGCCGGGTCGGGCAGGATGGTGATGCCCGCGCGGCTTGCGTAGGCGTCCCCAAGCAGGAAATCACGGTTGCCGCGAATGAAATAGACCGGCACGCCGGATGCAGCGAGCGCATGCAGCTTCTCCGCGACGAAGGAGCCGGTGTCCGAGGGGTCGTCGTCGCCTACCCAGGCCTCGAACAGGTCGCCGAGGACGTACAACGCGTCCGCGCCGCGCGCTTCCCCTTCGATGAAGCGGCCGAACAATTCGGTGATCGCCGGGCGTTCCGGGTCGAGGTGCAGGTCGGAGATGAACAGCGTGGCCATCGGCGCAGTGTAATCCGCGGCACTGCTGCGACGGCCTGCGGGCATGCGCGGGTGGCGCGGGCGGCGGGCAGGCCGCGTCAGCGGCATTTCGAGCCGCCGAGCGGCCTGCCCGCCGCCCGCGCAGCGCCATGAAGGCGGGTCCGTGTCTCCACCCGGCTAAAATGTGTGCATTCCGTTCAATGCCCCGCCCATGACCGTCCGCACCCGCTTCGCCCCAAGTCCCACCGGTTACCTGCACATCGGTGGCGCGCGCACCGCGCTGTACTGCTGGCTGGAAGCGCGCCGCAAGGGTGGCCAGTTCATCCTGCGGATCGAGGACACCGACCGCGAGCGCAGCACGCAGGCGGCGATCGACGCGATCCTGCAGGCGATGGACTGGCTGGGCCTGGACTACGACGAAGGTCCGATCTACCAGACCCATCGCCTCGACCGTTACCGCGAAGTCGCCGAGCAGCTGGTCGCTTCCGGCCACGCCTACTACGCCTACGAGACCAAGGAAGAACTCGAGGCGATGCGCGAAGCGGCGATGGCCGCCGGCGAGAAGCCGCGCTACAACGGCGCCTACCGCGATGCCAACGCCGGCTGGCGCGACGATCCGAACCGGGTGATCCGTTTCCGCAACCCGACCGATGGCATGGTCGCATGGGACGACAAGGTCAAGGGCCGCATCGAGATCGCCAACGCTGAACTCGACGACCTGGTGATCTTCCGCAGCGACGGCTACGCCACCTACAACTTCGCGGTGGTGGTGGACGACATCGACATGCGCATCACCGACGTGGTGCGCGGCGACGACCACGTCAACAACACCCCGCGCCAGATCAACATCTACCAGGCACTGGGCGCCCCGGTGCCGCATTTCGCGCACCTGCCGATGATCCTGGACGAGCAGGGCGCCAAGCTGTCCAAGCGCACCGGCGCCGCCGACGTGATGCAGTACCGCGACGCCGGCTACCTGCCGCATGCGCTGCTGAATTACCTGGTGCGGCTGGGCTGGTCGCACGGCGACCAGGAAGTGTTCTCGATCGCCGAGATGCAGTCGCTGTTCGACCTTGCCGACGTCAACGCCAAGGCCGCGCGGCTGGACATGGCCAAGCTCGGCTGGCTCAACCAGCAATACCTGAAGTCCGACGATCCGGAGGCGGTGGCGACGCACCTCGCCTGGCACCTCGCGCAGTACGGCTACGACCTCGCCAAAGGCCCGAAGCCGGCCGACCTCGTCATCGCCCTGCGCGAGCGCGCGCAGACGCTCAAGGAAATGGCGGAGAAATCCGCGGTCTGGTTCCAGTCGCTCACCACCTACGATGACGTGGCCGTGGCCAAGCACTTCAAGGCCGAGGCCCGCGCCCCGCTGGCGGAGATGCGGGCGCGGCTGGCCGAACTGGCCGATTGGTCGCCCGAACCGATCCACGACGTGGTGAAGGCGGTGTCCGAGGCGCTGGGCATCGGCATGGGCAAGATCGCGCAGCCGCTGCGCGTGGCCATCACCGGCACCCAGGTCAGCCCCGACATCGGCTGGACCGTCTACCTGTGCGGCCGCGGGCAGGCGCTTGCGCGCATCGATGCCGCGCTTGCAATGATCGCGCCGGCGCCATAACTCCACGCCATGGCCAAGCACCACGCCTGCTCCGATCCGCAGCACCACGTGCACGACGCCGCCGGTTTCGTGCAGGCGGTCGAGCGCGCATGCAACGAACGCGGCCTGCGGCTCACCGCGATCCGCGCGCGCGTGCTGTCGCTGGTGGCCGAAGCCGGCAAGCCGATCAAGGCCTACGACCTGCTGGAACAGGTGCGGGAGGGCGAAGGCGCGGGTGCGGCGGCGCCGCCGACGGTGTATCGCGCGCTGGATTTCCTGCTCGCCAACGGCTTCATCCACAAGCTGGAATCGATCAACGCCTTCGTCGCCTGCCACCACCCGAACAGCGCCCAGCATTCGGTGCCGTTCCTGATCTGCGACCGCTGCCATTCGGCCACCGAGCTGGAAGACGCCAGCATCGTCGCCTTGCTGGATGCCGCGGCGCGCGGACTCGGCTTCGCCCCGCAGGCGCAAACGCTGGAAGTGCACGGCCTGTGTGCAAAGTGCGCGGCCGGCGAGTCCACGTAGAGCGGGGCTTGCCCCGCTGCAGTTGCACGCCAGCGGGTTAATGCCCGCGGCGACGGATCAGAAGTACGCGCGAACGCCGAACACCACGTTGCGCCCTGGCAGCGGCACCACGTCCTTCAGGAACGAGGTGTGCGGCCGCGCCTCCCGGTCGGTGAGGTTGCTGGCGTCCACGAACAGTTCGAGTTCGCGGCCGCCCCTGGTGTCGATGTGCCAGGCCACGTGCGCATCCACCAGTGTGTAGCCCGGGGTCGCGGTTTCGCAGGCGGCCACGTCGTCCTGCTTGGCATAACGCACGGCGCCCAGCGAGGCACGCCAGCCGTCGCGCTCCCAGCGCAGGGTGGCACCGACCCGGGCTGGCACGATGCGCGGCAGGTTGCCGCCGGTCGCCACGCGTGCGCTGACTTCGTCCACGTGGTCGCCGTGCTCGACCTCGAACACCTGCAGGACGGTGCTGCCCGCGTCGGCAACCAGCCGGCCGCGCACGATGTCGCCGAACAGATTCAGCGACCACAGGCCGGCGTCGGTCTCGGCGATGTCCCAGTCCAGCTTCGCCTCAACGCCGTGGAAGCGCGCGTCGTCCTGGCGCCACACGCGAAGCGGTGCGTCATCGACTTCGGCATCGGTGCCGGCGAGGTAGACGAAATCGTCGTAGTGCGCCTGCCAGGCGGATAGCTGGGCTTCGAACGGACCGTGGTGCAGGTGCAGGCCGAGCTCGATGCGCCTCGCGGTTTCCACGCCCAGGGTGGCGTCGCCGACCTCGAAACTGCCGGTGGCCACGTGCAGGCCATCGGAATAAAGCTCCTCCGCGCCCGGTGCGCGCTGGGCGCGATCCAGGCCCAGGCTGAGGTGCAGGCCATCGCTGGCTTTCCAGCCGAAACCTGCGGAGGCGCTGGTGGTGCGAAGGTTGCGGTCCGGCGCCGCGGTGGCGGTGGTGTCGACGTCGATGCGGTTGTCGTCGTGGCGCAGGCCCAGGTCGACCTGCAGCGCGCCATGCCAGGTCTCGAAGGTGCGCTTGCCGATCCAGGACAGGCCGGTGTCGCGGCTGCGCGACGCGGGAACGAACGCTTCCTCGCCGATCGCGTCGAAGTCGCGTTCACTGGCCTGCACGCCGAACGCGCCCTTCCAGCCGGCCACCGGCACATGCACCAGCTCCGCGCGTGCCTCGCGGCTGCGGTTGTGGAACACGGTGCCGACCTCGGCGCCCTCGAATTCGATGTGGGTGTAGTCGGTGTCGGCCAGCTTCAGGCGCAGCGACGCGAACACGGCCACGTCGTCGATGCCCGCGCGCAGCTCGTTGCGGCGCTGGTCCATGACGATGCGTACGTCGGCCTCGCCATGCTCCACGCCCTCGTGTTCCCGTTCCTCGTGCTCGCCTTCGTGGTCTTCCTCGTGGCCTGCGTCCTCGCCCTCGTGCGCGTGCCCGCCGGGGATGCCGTAGGCGGTGTTGAACAGGCTGCAGCTGCCACCGATGAAACCGCGGTCGCCGATCCACGACAGCGCGAGCGCGGCGCTGTCGGTGCGCACGGCGCTGTTGCGAAGGATGCCGGCCTCGTCCGGATCCGGGGTTTCGCCGTGTTCTTCCATCAGCGCGGCGCTTTCGGGGAAGCCGGGAATGGCGTAGTCCCCGGCCTGGCGATGCAGCGCGTCGAAGTGGAACGCGAAGGCGCCGGTGTTGCCATCGAGCCGGACCATGCCGGTGGCCTCGTCGTTGACGCTGCCGTGGCGCAACTCGGCGCGACCTCTGAACGGCAGGTCGTCGATGGCTTCGGGGATGCGGCCATCGACCACGTTGACCGCGCCGCCGATCGCGCCGCTGCCGTAGAGCAGGGTGGCCGGGCCCTTCAGCACCTCGATCTGATCGGCGAGGAACGGTTCCAGGGTCACCGCATGGTCGACGCTGACCGTGGACACATCACCCGAACCCAGGCCGTCGCTGAGCACCTGCACGCGCGCGCCGTCCAGCCCGCGGATGATCGGACGGCCGGCGCCAGGACCGAAATTGGACGATTGCACGCCCGGCAGCCTGCCCACCGTTTCACCCAACGTCCCTGCCTTCGCTTCATCCAGCGCGCTGCCGGCCAGCACATCAACCGGAGCGGTGAGGCTCTCTGCGGTGTCCGCCAGGGGCGTTGCGCGCACCTCCACGGCCGCCAGGTCCTTCGGCTGCCGGTCGTGCGCCGCCTGCTGCGGGGGCGCGTCCTCGGCGTGCACCGGCAACGCAAGCAGCAGGGCGACGGCAAGCAGGTGGCGGCGGGGGCGGGCGCGGACAGGGCCTGGCATGTGCGCTATCGTGTCCGGTAGCGAAGTTATGAAATGTTATACTGTAACCTTCGCAGGAACGTCCACCGTCCATTCGTCATGTCCCCGCAGCAACGCCACCGCCTGCTCGACCGCCTCGGCGCGACCGGTTCGCTGCTGTGCGCGCTGCACTGCGCGCTGCTGCCTGTGCTGATCGCCTTGCCGCCATCGCTGGGCGTCGCCACCTGGATGGACGACGGTTTCGAGGAGGGCTTCGTGGTGTTCGCGACCCTGCTGGGCCTGTTCACCGTCGTCCAGGGCTATCGCCGGCATCGCGCGGTACGTGCCCTGTGGCTGTTGTTGCCGGGGTTGGCCGCGCTTTGGCTGGGGATCGGCTACCCGCCGCTGCACCACGATGCCATCCCGCACGCGGTCACGATGACCTTTGGCGGCACCCTGGTCGGCCTGGCCCATCTGGCCAACCTGCGGCTCACCCACGGCCACGTGCACGACGCGACGTGCGCCCACGGGCACTGAGGACCGGTCGCAGGCGTGCTAGAATGCGCGGCTTCGCGCGCGTCGCGAACCTCATACACGAAACGATCCAGGAGCAACACGATGGGCAAGGGCGACCGCAAGACCGCCAAGGGCAAGCGTTACAACGCCAGCTATGGCAACGCACGCTCGCACGCGACCACCAAGGCTGCCGGCACCGCCGCTGCCCCGGCGGTGAAGAAGACCGCGACCAAGACCGTTGCCAAGGCACCGGCGAAGAAGGCCGTGGCGAAGAAGGCGGCCAAGGAGTAACCCTCCGCGTGGTGCCGTGCCGGAAGCCCCGCCCTGGCGGGGCTTCCGCGTTTCAGCGGGTGCGTTGCGCGCCGGCTTCCACCGCGGCCCAGGCGCGCAGCAGGTTGCCGCCGAGGATCTTGCGGATGTCGGCGTCCGTGTAACCGCGCGACTGCAGGCCGGCGACCAGGTTGGGGAAGTCCTCCACTGTCTTCAGCTCCGGCGGCAGTTCGCCATCGACGCCATCGAAGTCGGAGCCGATGCCGACATGGTCGATGCCCAGCAGCTTCACCCCGTGGTCGATCTGGTCGAGCACCTGCGCCAGCGTGCTCGCTCGCGGCGGATGCGATTCGCTCCAGGCCTTGTCGAAGGCGGCACGGTCCTGTTCCGGCTTGCCCTGTGCCTTCAGTTCCGCATTGCGCGCGTTGAACTCGTTGATCGCCCGGAAGCGCGCCTGTACGTCGGCGGCACTGTCGGGGTTGATGAAGGCGGTGCCGAACGGAATCTGCACCACGCCGCCCCTGGCGGCCATCGCCTTGGCGATCTCGTCACTGATGTTGCGTTCGAAGCCGGGGGTGAAATGGCGGAACGCGGAGTGGCTGGCGATCACCGGCACAGTGCTCAGCGCGATCGCCTCCTTCGCCGAGGCGTCGCCCAGGTGCGAGACGTCGACCATGATCCCAAGCCGGTTCATCGCCGCCACGACCTCGCGGCCGAACGGGCTCAGCCCGTTCCAACGCTTGTCGCGCGCGTACGAAGAGTCGGCAAGGCGGTTGTTGCCGCTGTGTGCCAGCGTGATGTAGCGCACGCCGCGGTCGAAGAAGAACTGCACGTTCTCCAACTTGTCGCCGAGCGGCGCGCCGTTCTCCATGCCCAGCGGCAGCAGCACCCGGCCGCCCGCGTGCAGGCGCTGCACGTCGCGTGGCGAGGTGAGGATCGCGAACTTGTCGGGATGGCGTTGCACCAGCGCTTCGACGCCATCGATCATCTGGTTGGCGCGGTGCCAGGCGCTGCCATCGGTGTCCTGTCCGTGCGAGGTGTAGATCGACATGAAGGCGACATCCAGCCCGCCGGCGCGCGAGCGCGGATAGTCGAACTCGCGATCCTTCGCGTCGATGCCGAGGTCGGCCCACTTGTCCATCAGGATGCCCGGCGCATCGATGTGGGTATCGACGATGATCGCGTCCTGCGCCAGCCGGCGGGCGGCATCCCGTGCCGATACGGCGGGCGCGAGCAGGGCGAGCGACAGCAGGATCGGGGCGGACAGGCGTGCGTGGCGCATGGGATCTCCGTGGGTCAGGCGAGGCGGCGCCCGCCGGCGTACGAGGCTTGCAGCAAGTTGCCGCCCAGCCAATAGCACAGTTCGGCGGGATGGCGGGCCTGCCACAGGGCGAAGTCGGCGCGCAGGCCCGCGCGCAGGATGCCGCGATCACGCAAGCCGAGCGCCTTCGCGGCATTGACGGTCGCCCCTCGCAGGGCTTCCTCCGGGGTCAGCCGGAAATGCGTGCACGCCAGTTGCATCGCCTGCCGCAGCGAGAGCAGTGGCGAGGTGCCCGGATTGCAGTCGGTCGCCACCGCCATCGGCACGCCGTGCTGGCGCAGCAGGTCGAGTGGCGGCAGTTTCGTTTCGCGCAGGACGTGGAAGGCGCCGGGCAACAGGACGGCGACCGTGCCGTGCTCCGCCATCGCGCGGACGCCCGCTTCGCCGGTGTATTCGATGTGGTCGGCGGACAGGCCACCAAATTCCGCAGCCAGCGCCGCGCCGCCCAGGTCGCTGAGCTGGTCCGCGTGCAGCTTCACCGGCAGGCCCAGCGCGCGTGCGGCCTCGAACATGCGGCGCGTCTGCGCCGGGCTGAAGCCGATGCCCTCGCAGAAGGCGTCCACCGCGTCCACCAGGCCTTCCGCATGCAGCCGCGGCAACCATGCGATGGCGGCATCGATGTAGCCGTCCGGATCGCCGGCGAACTCCGGCGGCAGGGCGTGTGCGCCCATGTAGGTGGTACGCACGCTGATCCCGAATCGCTCGCCCAGCGCGCGCGCCACGCGCAGCATCTTGCGTTCGTTGTCGAAGTCCAGACCGTAGCCGGACTTGATCTCCAGGGTGGTGACGCCGTCGCGCACCAGCGCGGCGATGCGCGGCGCGGATGCCTGCAACAGTGCGTGTTCGTCCGCCTCGCGCACCGCGCGCACGGTGGACAGGATGCCGCCGCCGGAACGCGCGATCTGCTCGTAGCTCGCGCCCTGCAGGCGCAGTTCGAACTCGCTGGCGCGGTCGCCGGCGAACACCACGTGGGTATGGCAATCGACCAGGCCGGGGGTCACCAGCGCATCGGTTTCGATGACTTCATCGGCCAGTTCGTCAACAACGCCCGGCAGGGCGCTGCGCGTGCCCAAGTAGGCCAGCACGCCGTCCTTCCAGCCCAGCGCGCCGTCCTCGACCAGGCCGTCGCCATCCGCCGCATCGAGCGTCACCAGGGTGGCGCCGAGCAGCAGGCCGTCCCAGCGGTCAGTCGCCACCGCCACCCCCGTCGCATCCGCCGCCATCGCTGCCGGCATCGCAGTGGCTGCCGCCCGAATCGCTCGCGACCGTACCGCCCCCGTCGCCATCGCCACCACGGCGTTGCCGCCGGTTCGCGAACACCAGCGCGAGCAGCGCGACCGCTGCGAACAACCCACCCACTAGCAGCATCGGATCCATGCGTCCTCCATGTGCGCGCAGCCTACCGCAGCAGCTCGCGTGTTTGCGCCACAATGCGGCCATGCAGACATCGCCCACCGCACCCATCGTCACCCGCAGCCCGCGCGGCTGGGCTCTTCCCGGCATGCCCAACCTGCATTCGCACGCGTTCCAGCGGGCGATGGCGGGCATGGCGGAGCGCCACGGCCATCCCGAGGATTCGTTCTGGACCTGGCGCGAAACCATGTATGCGATGGCCGCGCGCTTCGATCCTGGCTTGCTGCAGGCGGTGGCGACCCAGCTGTACGCGGAGATGCTGGAAGCCGGCTATACAAGCGTCTGCGAGTTCCATTACCTGCACCATGCGCCGGACGGCAGCCCGTATCCGTTGCCGGACGTGATGTCGCTGGCCTTGCTGGCGGCCGCGCGCGCGACCGGTATCCGCATCACCCTGCTGCCGGTGTTGTACATGCGCGGCGGCTTCGACGGGCGCGCGCTCGGCGAGCGCCAGCGGCGCTTCGGCCACGACGTGGAAAGCTGGCTGCACCTGTTCGATGGCTTGCGCGAACACGAAAGCGACACCGTGCGCATCGGCTGCGCGCTGCACAGCCTGCGTGCGGTGCCGCCGGAGGCGATGCGCGCGGTGCTGGCCGGGTTGCCGGCCGATGCGCGCATCCATATCCACATCGCCGAGCAGCATGCCGAGGTCGAGGAATGCATCGCCGTGCGCGGCGCGCGTCCGGTGCGGTGGCTGCTGGACAACGCCGAGGTCGACGCGCGCTGGACCCTGGTCCACGCCACCCACCTGGACGCGGGCGAAGTGCAGGGCATCGCCCGTAGCGGCGCGACCGTGGCGATCTGCCCGACCACCGAAGCGAACCTTGGCGATGGCCTGTTCCCGCTGCGCGCCCATCTGGAGGGCGATGGCGATGCGGCGATCGGCCGCTGGGGCATCGGTTCGGATTCGCACGCCTCGGTGTCGCCGGTGGAGGAACTGCGCTGGCTGGAATACGGGCAGCGGCTGGCCACCCAGCGCCGCAACATCGCGTCTGCCGCCGGCGTGGCCAGCGTGGGCGAAACCCTGCTGCGCGGCGTCCGCGCCAGCGCCGCGGACAGCACCGGCTTCGATGACCGCCAGGACCACATCGTGCTGGACGCGGACGCGCCGATCCTGGCCGGCGCCACCGAGGACGACGTGGTCGATCGCTGGATCTTCAGCGGCAACCGCCCGCTGGTGCGTGATGTCACGGTCGCTGGCGTGCGCGTGGTCGAGGACGGCCGCCATCGCTACCGCGAAGCCATCGCCACCCGCTATCGCGAGGCGATGCGGCAGTTGCTGGCGTAGGAGCGCGCCATGGGCGCGATGCCCTTGCGCGAATGCATTGCGGCCGTGGGCCGCTCCTGCAGCTAGAAAAGGCCCGCCTGTTCCGCGGGCAGCGCCCCTTCCAGCCGCAGCAGGAATTCCTTCACCGGCACGCCGCCGCCGAAGCCGGTCATCGTCCCGTCCGCGCCGATCACGCGGTGGCAGGGCAGCACGATCGGCAACGGGTTGCGGCCATTGGCGGCGCCCACCGCGCGGGTGCCGGCGGGGTTGCCGATGCGCTGCGCGAGTTGCGCATAGCTGATCGTCGCGCCGAACGGGATGCGCGCGAGTTCGTCCCAGACCTGCAACTGGAACGGCGTGCCCTGCGGGGCCAGCGGCAGGTCGAAGGCACGGCGCTGGCCGGCGAAGTATTCGCCAAGTTGCGCCTCAGTGGCCTGCAGGATGTCGTGGTGGCCGCCATGCCAGTCGCGCCGGTCGGTCGGGTGGCTGTTGTCGCGGAATTCGATGTGGCGCAGGCCGATGTCGTCGGCCGCCAGCATCAGCGGGCCGATCGGGCTGTCGATGCGCCGGCACAGCATCATCGCGGAACCGCCAGCGCGGGCAGCAGCGGTGCGAGTTCGCCGTCGTTCGCCGCCGGCGCGATGCCCAGCAGGTGCGCGAGCAGCGGATAGACGTCGACGTTGTCGAACGCCGGCAGGCGCGTGCCGGCGCGGAACGACGGCCCCGCCGCCACGAACGCCGCGCGCATGCCAGGCTCTTCGGGGGCGAAGCCATGCTCACCCTTCAACGCGGCCTGCGCCGGCCAGCGGCGCAGCCACACGCGCCAGCCCGCATCCGCCTGGCAGACGATGGGCGGGATGCGCGGATTGCGGCCGTAATGCCAGCCCGCCGGCAGCTCGCCCTTGCGCCAGCACTGGAAGCGGTCATGGCGGCCAAGCACCGCCGCCTCCACCTCGCGTTCGCGGCCGGGGCGCGGCGCAAAGCCCATCACCTGCCCGCCGTATTCGGGCTCGATCGCGTCCGCGGGCACGAGGTCATCGATGTAGCGGATGTCCTCGCCGCGCACGTCGGCCATGCCATGGTCGGACAGCACGATGAGGTCGACATCGTCCTGCAGGCCACGAGCGCGCAACCCGGCGCGCAACTGGGCCAAGCCGGCATCGGCGGTCGCCAGCGCCTGCATCGCCTGTTCCGAATGCATGCCGGCAGCGTGTGCGGCGACGTCGTACTGCTCCAGATACAGCGTCACCAGGCGCGGTCGGCGCGCTGGCGGCAGGTCGAGCCAGGCCAACACCTGCTGCACGCGTGCGTGCACCGGCACCGCGCCATTGAAGGCGCGCAAGTGGTGCGGGCGGGTTCCGGCGATCCTGGCCTCGGAGCCAGGCCAGTACATGGTGGCGGCGATCCCACCCTGCCGTTGCAGGGTCACCCAGATCGGCTCGCCGCCCCACCAGCGCCCGTCGCGCGCACTGGCGTCCTTCAACACGAAGCGACCCAGTTCGGCATCGCGCATGTTGTTGTGGACGATGCCGTGGCGATCCGGCCGCAGGCCGGTGACCAGCGTGTAATGGTTGGGGAAGGTGAGGGTGGGGTAGCTCGGATTGACCCATTCCGCCTGCGCACCCTCGCGCGCGATCGCATCCAGCGTCGGCATCCGCCCACTGCCCGGCATGTCGGCCGGCAGGCCATCGATCGATACCAGCAACACTGCATGCCGGGACGCGGGCTGCGGAAGGCTGGCGCATCCCGCCACGGCAAGCAGCAGCAAAAGCAGAGCGATCAGGTGGCGTGGCGGCATCTGCAAATGATAGCCAAACGGCGTTGCGCGCCTGCGCATCGTGCCGAACGACTGGGAGGGACGTGGCGGTTGCCGCTGCCGCGAATGTCCCCCGGCCTTCGCCTGCGGCTGCGGCCTCCTCCTTGATTTCGCGGCAGCGGCAACCGCAACGTCCCACCGAATTCCTCGACCCCCGATGCGATAATCGCGGCTTCCCCGCAGGAGCCGCATCCGATGTCCAGCCGCCACGATCCGTCCCGCAGCATTCGCGCGCCGCGCGGCAACACGCTTACCTGCAAGTCGTGGCTGACCGAGGCGCCGTTCCGCATGCTGCAGAACAACCTGGATGCGGAAGTGGCGGAAGACCCGACCGCGCTGGTGGTGTACGGCGGCATCGGCCGCGCCGCCCGCGACTGGGATTGCTACGACAGGATCCTCGAAACGCTGAAGACCCTCGGCGACGACGAGACCCTGCTGGTGCAGTCCGGCAAACCGGTCGGCGTGTTCCCCACCCATGCCGACGCGCCGCGCG
>Ga0114939_10002343_pt1 | contig 14110 bp, 11 predicted proteins | sample AshMeaCrysSpring_FD_87196 | JGI IMG/M metagenome (GOLD analysis project Ga0114939, IMG submission 87196) | Groundwater microbial communities from Big Spring, Nevada to study Microbial Dark Matter (Phase II) - Ash Meadows Crystal Spring | ecosystem: Environmental > Aquatic > Deep subsurface >... | reverse complement strand
CTGCAGCGTGAAGCCGACGCCGGAGTGGGCGAGCGCGAGGCGGCGGAAGGCCTCCTCGCAGTGCGCCCACTCGGTGGCCTCGGTGCGCAGGAACTTGCGCCGCGCCGGCGTGTTGTAGAAGAGCTCCTCGACCGTGACCGTCGTGCCGGAGGCGAGCGCCGCCGGCGCGACCGGTTGCACGGTGCCGCCCTCGACCTCGAGGCGCCACGCGTGCGGCCGTCCCGCCGCACGCGACGCGATCGCGAACCGGGAAACCGCGGCGATCGACGCGAGCGCCTCGCCGCGGAAGCCCAGCGTGGCGATCGCCTCGAGGTCGGACGGCACTGCGATCTTCGAGGTCGCGTGGCGCGCAACCGCCAGCGCCAGCTCCTCCCGCTCGATGCCGGCGCCGTTGTCGGCGACCCGCAGCCGCCGCACGCCGCCCGCGACGACGTCCACGTCGACCTGCGTGGCCCCGGCGTCGAGGCTGTTCTCGATCACCTCCTTCAGCGCCGCCGCGGGACGCTCGACGACCTCGCCCGCGGCGATCTGGTTGACCAGCAGGTCCGGCAGCGCGCGTATCGTCGCCATCGTCTTGCCGCCCTTCAACCGGCGAGATGGCGCGCCCAGCGCGCGTAGACGCCGTCGGCCACCGCGTTCGACGCCGCGACGCGCGCGTCGAGATCGTGCAGCAGGTCGGCCGCGCTCTGCATCGTCGGCGTCGAGCGCGCCGGCAGCTCGTCGCCCGCTTGCGCGACCCACGCGCGCGCGATCGCCGCGGTGATCTCGACGTGCCCCTGGAAGCCGACGTGCCGGTCGCCGACGACGAACGCCTGGTTCGGCGCCGCCGCGTTGGCGAGCACGCGCCAGGCACCCGGGGGCAGGCCGAACATCTCGTAGTGCCACTGGAACACGACGCACCGCGACCGCCCGCCGAACCAGTCGATGCCCGCCTGGGCATCGACGACGTCGACGTCGTGCCAGCCAATCTCGGCCACCGGCGCACGGGCGACGTGCGCCCCGAGCGCCTTGGCCAGCAGCTGGCCGCCGAGGCAGTGGCCGATCACCGGCACCCCCCGCTCGACCGCGTCGCGCACGAGCGCCTGCATTGGCGCGGCCCACGGCAGCGGGTCGTTGACGCTCATCGGCCCGCCCATCATGCCGATGCCCGCGAACGGCGCCGCGCTCGCCGGGACGGCGTCCCCGGCGTGCAGTGCGAGGAGCCGCCACGCGCGGCCGTTCGCGTCGAGCCAATCGGCGAAACGGCCGGGCTCGTCGCCGGGGGAGAAGCGAAAGATCGCGACGGGACGCATCGTGCGGGCGGGGTGCCGGGCATTCTAACGGCCACGCCCGGGCGGGCCCGGCGTCCCGCGCCGCGTCGCGGTCACATCTGCTTGAAGAGGTGCGTGAACTGGCGCGATATCGGCAGCTTCTCGGGGCGATCCTTCAGCAGCACGAACTGCCGCTCGGCGTCCTCGCGCAGGACGCCCGCGACGCGGCCGAGGTTGACGATCGTGCTGCGGTGAACCTGCCAGTAGCGGTCGGGATCGAGCTCGGCCGCGAGGTCCTTCAACGGCGTGCGGATCAGCGCTTCCGACTGCGCCAGCACGACGCGCGTGTACTTGGTGTCGCTCTGGAAGTAGACGACGTCGTCGACGTCGATCAGCCGGATCTGCTTGCCGACCGCCGCCTTGATCCACTTGAGCCGCTGCGCCGTGCGCGGCAGGTGGCCGGCGAGCTCGGCGACCAGCGCCGAGAGGTCGGCGGGCGGCGCCGCCAGCGCCTTCTTCACCCGCTCGACGGTCTGCGCGAGCCGGTCCTCCTCGACGGGCTTCAGCAGGTAGTCGGCGGCGCCCGCCTCGAACGCCTTCACCGCGTATTGGTCGTAGGCCGTGATGAACACGATGTGGGCGTCGCCCCCGATGCCCGCCGCCACGTCGAGCCCGGAGCGCCCGGGCATTCGGATGTCGAGGAACGCGATCTGCGGCCGGTGGGCGTCGAAGAGCGCGAGCGCCTCGTCGCCGTCGGCCGCCTCGGCGACGATCGCGAGCTCGGGCCACACGATGGCGAGCTTCTCCTTCAGCCGCTCGCGCATCAAAGGCTCGTCTTCGGCGATCATCGCAGTCGGTCGCGGCTCGGCGTTCATAGCGTCCTCGCAGGTCAGGGGCCCGGGTGCGGTGCGAGCGTTCGCGCGACGCTCAGCGTCCGTGGATGGCAGGGGCGCCCGGGAGCGCCGGCGCCGCGGGCTGCGCCTCGGCGTCGGCAGGCAGCGTGATCCGGGCCACGCAGCCGCGGGGCACGTTGGCGTCGAGCGCGAGCGTGGCGCGGTCGTCGAACAGCAGCATCAGCCGCTCGCGGATGTTGGCGAGCCCGATCCCCTGCCCGCCGGTGGCCGCGCCGTAGAGGCCGGCGCCGGTGTCGGAGACGGATAGCATGAGCCGTCCCTGCGCGTCGCGCCCCGCGCGCACGTCGATGCGGCCGCCCGCGGGCAAGGGCTCGATGCCGTGCTTGATCGCGTTCTCGACCAGCGTGATCAGCATGCCCGGCGGCACGGCGACGTCGGCGAGCTCGGCCGGGACGTCCACCGCGTAGTCGAGGCGGCCGGCGAGCCGGGTCTTCATGATGCCGAGGTAGGCCTCGACCAGCGTGCGCTCCTGCGCGAGCGTGCTCGCGTCGTCGCGCAGCGCGGGTGTGGCCGCGCGCAGGAAGCGGATCAGGTTGGCGATGAGCCGCGCGGCCTCGGGCGCGCCCTTCTCGGCGAGCTGCTGCGCGCTGCCCAGCGAGTTGAACAGGAAGTGCGGCTCGATCTGCAGCTGCAGCATGCGCAGCTTCGACTCCGCGAGCTGTCGCGACAGCTCGCTGTGCCGGGCCTCCGCCTCGAGCCGCGCGGCGAGCGCCCGGTACTCGCGGTTGCGCAGGTTCGCGATCAACGCGACGAGCAGCGTGTAGAGCACGCCGAACACCACGCCCGCAGTGACGATGTGGCGAACCTTCGTGCTGTCCGAGAGCCAGGCGAGCGGGTCGACGCCCTTGACCAGCCCGCTGATCGACGCGCCGACGAACGCGCCGGCGAGCGCAAGCAGCGGCCCGAGCACGATGTAGCGGAACAGCTTGCCGCTGAACTTTCGGTAGCCGAACCACGCGGCGAGCCCCGACCAGAGCAGCGTCAGCACCAGCAAGTTGAAAATCACCGCGGCCTCGACGAAGCGCATGTTCCAAGGCAGCTTCGAGGCGACGAAGGCGATGCCCGTGGTGACGGCCACGATGCCGACCAGCCAGCGCCAGCCGCCGCCCTGGTAGAACCAGCGGTCGAACGAGCGCACGTCCTCGCGCTCGATCTCGGAGAGCGAGCAGAGGACGCGGTCGGCAAAGGCGTCGTAGCGGGAGCGGAGGGCGTCGAGCATCTCGGCGTCGGCCGGGCGGAACGCGCTCATTCTAGGCAAGCGGCGCGCCCGCATCGCAGGGCATTGCGACGGGTGGCCGCCGGCCGCGACGGATGGGGCCTGCCGCGGGCCGCGCGGCAGGCCCAGGCCCGGCCGCCGCGAGGAGGCCGGTCAGAGGCCGCGCGAGATGCGCGCCCAGGCGGAGTGATTGTGGATCGACTCGAAGTTCTCCGCGTCGACCGAGAATGCCTCGACCCGCGGGTCGGCCTGCAGGCGCGCGGCGACGCCGCGCACCAGGTCCTCGACGAAGCGCGGGTTGTCGTAGGCGCGCTCGGTGACCCACTTCTCGTCGACGCGCTTGAGGATCCCGAAGAGCTCGCTCGACGCCTCTTCCTCGGCGACGCGCACGAGGTCGGCGATGTAGAGCCCCGCGCGCGGGCGCACCGCGATCGTCACTACCGAGCGCTGGTTGTGCGCGCCGTATTCGGAGATCTCCTTCGACGACGGGCAGAGCGACGTCACCGGCACCGCGACCGAGACGAGCGCGCGGAAGCCGCCGCCGTCGAGGTCGCCCTCGAGGCGCGCCTCGTAGTCGAGGAGGCTCGCAACCCCCGACACCGGCGCGACCTTGCGCACGAAGAAGGGGAAGGAGAGCGTCACGCGGCCGGCAGGCGCGTCGAGACGCGCGACCAGCGTCTCCAGGAGCTCGCGCAGCGCGGCGACGCCGAGCGGCACCGCGCCCGGCTGCGCGCGCTCCTCGAGGAGCGCGACCAGCCGCGACATGTGCGTGCCCTTGCGGTCGGCGGGAAGCGAGACGAAGACGCCGCACTCGGCGATCGTGGTCTGCACGCCGTCGCGGTCCGCGATCGGCAGCGGGTAGCGAAGTCCCCGGATGCCGACCTGGTCGATCGGGATCTCGCGATGGTCCGGCGCCGACTGGACGTCGGGCATCGGCAGCAGCACGGGCGGCGGGTCGGTTCGGTTCATGCGAGGGAAGCCCGAGCCTTGGATCGTCTCACGCCGCGGCCGGCTTCGCCCAGGCCTTGGCCTCGAGCGGTCCGACGCGGCGCGCGATCGCCGCGGCGATGCCCTGCGCGTCGAGACCGACGTGCGCGAGCAGCAGCGCCGGCTCGCCGTGGTCGACGAAGCGGTCGGGCAGGCCGAGCATCAGGAGCGGCACCGAGACGCCTGCCGCCGCGAGGGCCTCGCCCACCGCGCTGCCGGCGCCGCCGGCGATCACGTTCTCCTCGACGGTGACGAGGAGGTCGTGATCGCGCGCGAGCGCGAGCACGAGCTCCACGTCGAGGGGCTTCACGAAGCGCATGTTCGCCACGGTGGCGTCGTGGGCTTCGGCGGCCTCGAGCGCCGCGGCGAGCGGACCGCCGAAGGCCAGGATCGCGACGCGGTGCGATCGCCTGCGCGCCTCGCGACGCACGACACCCTTGCCCACCGGCAGCGGCTCGAGCGCGGCGGCGATCGGCACGCCCGGGCCGCTGCCGCGAGGGTAGCGGACCGCCGCCGGCCCGTCGTGGCGGAACGCGGTGGTGAGGAGCCTGCGGCACTCGTCCTCGTCGGCGGGCGCCATCACCAGCAAATTGGGGACGCAGCGCAGGTACGAGAGGTCGAAGGCGCCCGCGTGCGTGGCGCCGTCGGCGCCGACCAGGCCGGCGCGGTCGACGGCGAAGACCACCGGCAGGTTCTGCAGCGCTACGTCGTGGATCAGCTGGTCGTACGCGCGCTGCAGGAAGGTCGAGTAGATCGCCACGACCGGCTTCATGCCCTCGCAGGCGAGCCCCGCAGCGAACGTGACCGCGTGCTGCTCGGCGATGCCGACGTCGTAGTAGCGCGTCGGATGCTCCTTCGAGAAGCGCACCAGGCCCGATCCCTCGCGCATCGCCGGCGTGATGCCGACGAGCCGCGGGTCCGCCTCGGCCATGTCGCAGAGCCAGTCGCCGAACACCTGCGTGTACGCGGGCCTCGCCGGAGGCTTCGCGACGACGCCCTGCGCGAGGTCGAAGCGCGACACGCCGTGATAGAGGATCGGGTCGTCCTCGGCGCGGGCGTAGCCGTGGCCCTTCTGCGTGATCACGTGCAGGAACTGCGGGCCGGCGAGCTCGCGCACGTTGGCGAGCGTCGTCACCAGCGCGTCGACGTCGTGCCCGTCGATCGGGCCGATGTAGTTGAAGCCCAGCTCCTCGAACAGCGTGCCGGGGAGCACCATGCCCTTCATGTGCTCCTCCCAGCGCTTGGCGAGCTCCTTCACCGGCGGCAGGCGCGACAGCACCTCCTTGCCGCCGCGCTTCACCGAGTTGTAGAAGCGCGACGACAACACCTTGGCGAGGTACTGGTGGACGGCCCCGACCGGCTCCGAGATCGACATCTCGTTGTCGTTGAGGATCACCAGCAGGTCTGCGCCCGAGGTGCCGGCGTTGTTGAGCGCCTCGAAGGCCATGCCGGCGCTCATCGCGCCGTCGCCGATCACCGCGACGACGCGGCGCGGATCGCCCTTCATCTTGCTCGCGAGCGCCATGCCGAGCGCCGCCGAGATCGACGTCGAGCTGTGCGCGGTGCCGAAGGTGTCGTGCTCGCTCTCGCTGCGCCGCGGAAAGCCGGAGGGCCCGCCCCACTGCCGGAGCTTGCGCATCGCCCCGCGCCGCCCGGTGAGGATCTTGTGCGCGTAGGTCTGGTGCCCGACGTCCCAGACGATCCGGTCACGCGGTGTCTGGTAGACGTAGTGCAGCGCGACGGTGAGCTCGACGGTCCCGAGGTTGGACGAGAGGTGTCCGCCGGTCTCCGCGACGACGTGGAGCAGCTCCGCCCGCAACTCCCGTGCGAGCTGCGGCAGGTCGGCGCGGGGCAGCTGCCTCAGCGCCTTCGGATCGTCGATCGAGTCGAGCAGCCGGATCATCGCCGTGTCAGTCCCGAAGGGCCGTCCCGAGGGACTGACCCGCCCCCGACGGGGGCAGCGAGCGAAGCGAGCGTGGGGATCGTTTCATCCTAATGCTGCCGCAACACGATCCAGTCGGCCAGTTCGACAAGGCGCCGCGCGCGGGCGCCGAAAGCCGCGAGCGCGTCATGGGCTTCGCGGCGCAGCGCCTCGGCGTGGGCCCTGGCGGCGTCGAGGCCGAGCAGCGCGACGTAGGTCGGCTTGCCGTGCGCGGCGTCCTTGCCGGCGGTCTTGCCGAGCGAGGCGTCGGTGCCGGTGACGTCGAGGACGTCGTCGACGACCTGGAAGGCAAGGCCGGCAGCGTCCGCGTAGGCCGCGAGCGCGGCGGACTCCGCCGGCGTCGTGCCCGCGCCGCACTGCGCGCCGAGCTCGACCGCCGCGCGGATCAGCGCGCCGGTCTTCATCCTGTGCATCGCCTCGAGCGCGGGCAGCGGCAACGTCCGGCCGACCGCCGCGAGGTCGATCGCCTGCCCGCCGGCCATGCCTGCCACGCCGGAGGCGGCGGCGAGCTTCGCGCACGCGGCGCCGGCATCGCGCATCGCCGCCGAACCGAGCGTGCCGAAGGCCGCCGCCTGCAGCGCGTCGCCGGCGAGGAGCGCCGTGGCCTCGCCGTAGGCGACGTGGACCGTCGGACGGCCCCGGCGCAGCGTGTCGTCGTCCATGCACGGCAGGTCGTCGTGGATGAGCGAGTAGGCGTGGATCATCTCCACCGCCGCCGCCGCCGCGTCGACCACCGCGACGTCGGCATTCGCGAACTCGCCGGCGGCGTACGCGAGGAGCGGCCGCACCCGCTTGCCACCGCCCAGCACCGCGTAGCGCATTGCGTCGGTGAGCGCCGCACACGCGTCGGACGGGGCCGGCAGCGCCGCGTCGAGCACGTGCTCGATGCGCCGCTGCCGCTCGCGCGACCACACCGCCCAGCCGAGGTCGTCACGCATCGCCGTTGCCTGGTTCGAAGGGCTTCAGCACGCCCTTCTCGAGGATCTCCACCTGCTGCTGGGCGTCCTTGAGGGCGTCCTGGCAGAAGGCCAGCAGGGCGGCGCCCCGCTTGTAGGCTGCGAGCGACTGCTCGAGCGGCAGCTGCCCGCCTTCCATCGTCGCCACGAGTTCCTCGAGCTCGGCGAGCGCGGCCTCGAAACTTGCGGGCTTTTCCGGGGTCTTTGCCATGGTCGGGGTCGCGGCGCGCAACGCGGGCCGGACGCGTGAGACTACGGTGCGTCGCGCCGAGGGTCAAACCCGGCGGCCGGACGTGGCGGAGGCATCGGCCGGGCGCTGCCGCGCGTCGGCGCGACACCCCGTCGGGCACGCTTGCATTGACGCTATTGCAGCGCAAAATTATACTACGACGTTTTGGCGACGCGGCCTTCGGTGGCCGACTTAGCAAAATGGTTCGGGACGGCGAGATGCCGCGGGCAGGTGCCGCGGGATCGTCCGAGGCGTCCCGGGTTGTTGGGTTGGGTTGGTTCAATTCCCGAAAGGACGCAAGGTCATGTCGAACCTGGCCGCGGCCGCGCATCTTCGCGCCGCCGTCTCGCAGTTCCCCGTCTCCTGGTATTGCGATCCCCGCGTGTTCGAGCTGGAGCAGCGCTTGCTGTTCCCGCGCGCACCGGGCTACGTCGGCCATGAGCTCATGGTGCCGGAACCGGGCGACTACTACGCGCTGCCGGGACGCGACGAAGCGCAGGCGCTGGTGCGCAACGGCGGTGGCGTCGAGCTCCTGTCCAACGTCTGCCGCCACCGCCAGGCCCTGATGCTGAAGGGCAAGGGCAACGCCCCGAACATCGTCTGCCCGATCCACCGCTGGACCTACGACTTGAAGGGCGAGCTCCTAGGCGCGCCGCACTTCGCCGACAAGCCCTGCCTCAACCTCGGCCGCTCCCCGATCCGCGGCTGGAACGGCATGCTGTTCGACGGCCCGCGCGACGTCGCGCAGGACCTCGCGGCGCTCGACTGCGGCGACCTCGACTTCTCGGGCTACGTGCTCGACAAGGTCGAGCTGCACGAGTGCAAGTACAACTGGAAGTCCTTCATCGAGGTCTACCTCGAGGACTACCACGTGGGCCCCTTCCACCCGGGGCTCGGCCAGTTCGTGACCTGCGACGACCTGCGCTGGCAGTTCGCCGACTGGGCTTCGCTGCAGACCGTCGGCATCAACAACCGCCTCGCCAAGCCGGGTTCGAAGACCTACGCGAAGTGGCACGACGCGGTGCTCAAGTACTACGGCGGCGAGGTGCCGCGGCACGGCGCGGTCTGGCTTACCTACTACCCCAACATCATGGTCGAGTGGTACCCGCACGTGCTGGTGGTGAGCACGCTGGTCCCCAAGGCGGTCGACCGCACGATGAACGTCGTCGAGTTCTACTACCCCGAGGACATCGCGTTCTTCGAGCGCGAGTTCGTCGAGGCCGAGCAGGCCGCGTACATGGAGACCGCAGTCGAGGACGACGAGATCGCCGAGCGCATGGACGCCGGCCGCAAGGCGCTGCACGCGCAGGGGCGCAGCGAGGTCGGCCCCTACCAGTCGCCGATGGAAGACGGCATGCAGCACTTCCACGAGTTCTACCGGCGCGAGATGCAGGCGCACATCGAGGCGCTCGGCCTGCCGGGCTGACCGGAGCGACGTCGGCGCGAGAGCGAGCCGGCGCTCTTCGGTAACATCACGGTTCCCGCATCACGCCCGCCCGCTGCCCGATGACCCGGGCGAGGGAACGCCATGGTCATCAAGCGTCTGTTCGGTTCGCCGTTGCACGAGCACCCCGAGCCGGAGCAGCGGGCGCAGGGCGTCGCGGAATTGCCGCCCGACTCGGCCGTGCTCGCCGGCCTCCTCGCCGGCGACCCGGCGGCCGAGGTCCGCGCAGCCGCGGCGCGCCGCTGCGCGAGCGTCGAGGCGCTCGCCGCGGCCTGGCGCGCCGAGTCGGACGCCGCCGTTCGCGCCGCCCTCGCCTCCGCGCTCGCCTCCCTGATCGCGGGCATCCCGGACGAGGCGAAGGCGAAGGCGCTGCTCGGGGACGATGCGCTGGGCGACGCGATCCGCTCGGAGGTCGCGCGCCTCGCACCCGACGCGGTACGCCGCGACGCGGCCATCGACGCGCTTCGCGACGAAGGCGCACTGATCGACCTCGCGCTCGGCGCCGGGCACGCCGAGACGCGCCTCGCCGCGGCGGAGCGCGTGCGGACGGCCGAAGGCCTTTCGCGGCTCGCCGGCGCGGCCCGGGACAAGGACCGCGGCGTCGCGCGGCTCGCCCGAAGGCGGCTCGACGCCCTCAGGGACCACGCCGGACGGACGGCCGCGGCCGACGAGGTGCTGGCCGAGCTCGAGGCGCTCGCCGCCGTGCCCGGGCCGATCCTGAGCGCCGTGGTCGACCTCGACCACCGCTGGACCGCGCTCGGCCTTGCGGACGATCCCGACCGCGCGGCCCGCTGGCAGGCGGCGCGGGAAGTGCTCCTCGCACGATTCGATCGCGAGCGCGAAGCGCAGCAGGCGCGTGTGCAGTTCGAGCGCCGGCTGGGCGCGCTCGTCGCGAGCGACGCGCCCGCGACCCCGGAAGCCCTCGACGCCCTGCGCGGCGAACTCGCCGCGCTCGAGTCGGCAGCGGCGGACCACGGCGACGCGACGGCCGGCCCGAAGCTCGACGAGGCGCGCCGTCGCCTCGACGCCTGGGCCGGGGAGATCCGCGCACGCGCCGACGCCGAGGCGCTGGTCGCGCAGGCCGAGCTGCTGGCGGAAGGCACGTCGATCGACGACGGTGGGCTTCCGGAACGCTGGCAGGCGCTCGATCGGGCGATGCGGGCGCCGGCGCTCACGCGGCGCTTCGAGGCAGCGATGGTCGTGGTCGCACAACGCCGGATAGCGCAGGTGAAGGCGGCGGAGCAGGAAGCGAGCAATGCGCGCCAGGAGGTGCATCGCCTGCTCGCCGTCGCCGAGCAGGCGATGACGCGAGGCGAGGTTCAGGCCGCCCGTGCCGCGGCCGATGGGCTCAAGGCCCGCAAGCCCGACGCGGGGCCGCTGCCGAAGCCCACGACCCAGCGGATCGGCCGGCTACTCCACCAGTTGGTCGAGCTCGAGCGCTGGGAGTCGTTCGGGCAGCAAAGCGCCCGCACTGGCCTGTGCGAGCGGGCCGAGGCGTTGATCGCCGGTCCGAAGGAAGCGCGACAGCTCGCCGCCGAGGTGCAGAAGCTTCGCGCCGAGTGGAAGGCGCTCGACCAGCAGCACGCGGGGGTGCCCAAGTCGCTGTGGGAGCGCTTCGATCGCGCCTGCGAGACCGCCTACGCCCCCGCCGCGCGACACTTCCACGAACTGGCCGCGCAGCGCAAGGACGCGCGTGCGCGGCGCGAAGCGTTCATCCAGGCGGTCGCCGACGAGGCGCCGGCCCGGTTGCAGGAGCCGCGCGACTGGCGCGCCATCGAGCACTGGCTGCGCGACAAGGACCGCGCCTGGCGCGATGGCGACCTGGGCAGCGTCGAGCCGAAGGCGTGGGGCAAGCTCGAGGCGCGCTTTCGTGCCGCCGTCGGGCCCGTGCGCGACGCCCTCGCGACCGCACGGCAGGAGGCCCGGGCGGGACGCCAGGCGCTGATCGACGAGGCGGGCGCCCTGCTCGCCCACGCCACCGAGCGCGACGCACCGTCGAAGGTGAAGGCGCTGCAGGCCGCCTGGCAGGCGCAGGCCAAGGCGGTGACGCTCGCCCAGCGCGACGAGCGGCCGCTCTGGGAGACGTTCCGCGCGGCGTGCAACGCCGTGTTCGAGGCGCGCGAGGCGAAGCGCAAGCAGGAGGACGCCGCGCGGCACGACGGCCATCGCGCGCTCGAGGAGATCTGCGTCGCGCTCGGCCGGCTCGCCGAGGCGACGGACAGGGACGAAGCCGAGATCCGCCGCGGCGCCCGCGAGCTCGAGGACCGGTGGCGCGCGAGAAACGTCGGCGACGATCCGGCAGCGCGCCGGATCGAGGCGCGGTTCCGGGAGGCCAGGGCCGCGGTCAGCGCCGCGCTCGCCGCGCGCGCCCGGTCCCGCGAAGCCTCCGTCTGGCAGACCCTCGCGGCCAAGGAGCGGCTGTGCGAGGAGCTCGACGCGACGCTCGCTGCAGACGCGGGAACGCCCGGCGAGTCGGCGCTCGCGGCGGTGCGCGAGCGCTGGGCGGCGCTGCCGTCGCTTCCGTCCGCCTGGGAGAAGCCCCTCCTCGCGCGGCGTGACGCCGCGCTCTCGGCCGGGGCGCAAAGCGACGCGGCGCCGGCTTACGCAGCGCGCGTCGAGCGCGGCAGCCGCACGCGGAGCGAGATCCTGCTCGAGCTCGAAGTCGCGCTGGGGCTCGACTCGCCCGCGGAACTCAAAGCGCAGCGACTCGCGCTGCAGATAAAGCAGCTGAGGGAGCGCTTCCAGATGGCAGCGTCCACCACCGCGGTCGAGCGCCTGCTCGCCTGGTGCGGCGAGCCCGGCGTCGCGGACGCGCGCGATCGGCAGCGCTTTGACCGGGTCGTCGCCGCGATCGGCCTCGCCGAGCACCGGCGCGCCCCGCCCCCCGCATCGGGCGGAGAATCGCGCGCTCGCGGTAGCGGCGGTCGCCGGTAGCGCGAGGCAGGGCGAAGGGCGCACGCCGGGAACGCCCGGCCGGTGGCACTCTCGCCTGACCGGATCGTGTCGATGCCTTCCGTCGCGGCACGGTACGTCGCGCTGTGCGAGCGTGTCGCGGCACGGCTCGGCCATCCGCGTGTTCGCGCGCTGCACCTGCCGCCGCCCCAGCCGGCTTCGCAGAATGATGCGGACTTCCTCGCCGTCGAGCTCGAGGATGGATCGATCGGCTTTTCGTACGTCGCGATCGACGGTAAGGCATCGCCGCCGCGCAGCCGACCCGACGCCAGCGCCGTCGCCGGTGCGGATGCCGCGGCGCTCGCGCGCGGCTATGCCGGGAACGATCCCGTTGCCAGGGCCGTCGGCTTCGCGGCCATCAACGCGCTCACGCAACAGCTCTTCGGGTGCGCAGGCTACGTGCCGCCGGAAGCGGGGGATTCGCTCGGCGCGCTCGGGCCAGCGCCGGGCGAGCACGTCGGCATGATCGGGTTGTTTCCCCCGCTGATTTCACAGGTCGACGCCGCCCGGGCCCGCCTCACGGTCCTTGAGCTCAAGCCGGAGCTCGCCGGCGAACGTGAGCACTACCGGGTGACGCTCGACCCCGCCCACCTCGCCACCTGCGACAAGGTCGTCAGCACCTGCACGGTGATGCTGAACGACACGCTCGACGCGGTGCTCGCTGCCTGCCGCGACGCGCGCCACTTCGCGATCGTCGGGCCTACCGCCGGCTGCTTCCCCGATCCGCTGTTCGCGCGCGGCGTCGACAGCATCGGCGGCCGGCGCGTCGTGGACGTCGCAGGCTTCCGCGACGCGTTCCTCCGCGGCGAGAAGTGGGGAGCCTTCGCCGCCAAGTACGTGATCGCTCGACGGGACTACCCCGGCGTCGAGCGTCTGCTGGACAGGGTCGACTGATCGGCCGAGCCGGCGCCTCGCCCGCCCACCATCTCGGGACACGAGCCGCTCCATGTTCCTCGCACGTGCGCGTTCCGCCTCTCGCATCGGTCCATTCTTCTTGCGGGGGAGTTAGCAAGAATGCGAACTTGCACCGGAACGAATGCCCATCGGCCGTAGCGATGCGCCTGCGCCCGATTCGGCGCCATGGCGCGGGCAATCGCAGGCGGTTCCCGGTTCGCAATTTTGCGAACAACTTCGGCCAGGAGCACTTCCGAAACGGGCCTGCCCCAGTACCCGGCGCAACCTGGCTCGTCGGCCTCGCCGGCTGGAATCGGCCCTTGGCCGCCCAGCCGGTCATCGCGAAGCTCACGTTCACCCGGAGAAAACGGCGACCGGGCGAAGTCGCCACGCGCCCGGACGGGGGAGACCGCGGGGAGGCTGCCCGATCGATGCGGCGAAAGGAACCGGGTTCATCGACCTCACCCCTGCGCCCGTCGTGGTGGCGTGGCTGTCGCCGCCCGGTTCGCATCGCGTCGACTATTTGCGGCGATGGCAATGCAGCCATCGTCGGTGGTGACGAGGACGACGCGCACGGCGGGCTGTACGCGTTCTCGAAGTCGACCGCTCACGCGTCGTCCTCTTGCCGCCGGCGACGGTCCCGGCGCTATGCTTCCACCGATCCCTCATCGGGACTCTCCTCGCCGCCCCCATGCAATCCCTCTGGATGCTCGCCGCCGGGCTGTGCTTTGCGCTGATGGGCGTTTGCGTGAAGATGGGCGCCGCGCACTTCGACACCGCGGAGATGGTGTTCTGGCGCTCGGTGCTCAGCATGGCCGTCACCGCGCTCCTGCTCGCGCGCGCCGGGCTCACGGTGCGCACGACGCGCCTCGGCATGCACGTGCACCGCGGTGTGGCCGGCTTCGTGTCGCTGTTCATGTTCTTCTACTCGCTCACGCTGCTGCCGGTGGCGACCGCGATGACGCTCAACTACACCTCGCCGCTGTTCGTCGCGCTGCTGTTCGGCTGGCTGTCCCGCGAGCGCCTGCGCCGCGGCCTCTGGCTCGCCGTGGCGCTCGGCTTCGTCGGCGCGGTGCTGCTGCTGCGGCCGACGATCACGCCCGAGCAGGTCTTCCCCGCGGCCGTGGGACTCGCCTCCGGCGCGCTGTCGGCGGTCGCCTACTGGAACGTACGCCAGCTCGTGCGCGCGCAGGAGCCGGAGGAGCGCGTGGTCTTCTACTTCGCGACGATCTGCGCCGCCGGCGCGCTCGTGTGGATGCTGCCCAACCGCTGGCATCCGGTGACGCTCGACGCCGCGCCGATCCTCGCGGGCGTGGGCGTGTTCGG
>Ga0114939_10002342_pt1 | contig 14112 bp, 12 predicted proteins | sample AshMeaCrysSpring_FD_87196 | JGI IMG/M metagenome (GOLD analysis project Ga0114939, IMG submission 87196) | Groundwater microbial communities from Big Spring, Nevada to study Microbial Dark Matter (Phase II) - Ash Meadows Crystal Spring | ecosystem: Environmental > Aquatic > Deep subsurface >... | reverse complement strand
GCCCGCGCCTGGCTGCGCGTGATCTGGCGCGCCTGGATCGACCGCAAACCCTACGACCCATCTCGACACCACGCCGCTCAACTCCTGCTCAACACGACCGGGGGTTGACACAGGGTGTCTCATAAGTCCTCCCCGATCAGTCGTTCGATGCCGGCCAGCTGCACCTGCGCCTCCACCTGGGCGGCGAGCTGGGACAGCCGCGTCTGCCGCACCTGCCGCTCGGCATCGAGCAGCGTGGCGAAGTCGACCTTGCCGGTCTCGTAGGCGGCAAGCGCCGCCTGCAGGTTCAGCCGCGCCTGCGGCAGCAGGCTGGCGTCGGCCAGCCGCTCCATCTCGCGCGCGCCGGCCAGTTGCGCCAGCGCCGTACCGAGTTCGCCCAGCGCCCGCTGCAGCGTCGCCTCGCGGCGCGCCATCGCGGCGGCGACCATCGCCTCGGCCTCCTGCTCGCGGGCGCGCCGCGTGCCCTGCTGAAGCGGAATGGTGATCTCGAACATCACGTCGTAGTCGACGAGCCGCGTGCCGCGCTGGATCGGCGAGAAGCCGACCGAGAAGTCCGGGTAGCGGTCACGATAGGCGAGCTCGCGCGAACGCTCGGCGCCGTCAAGTCGCGCGCGGTCGCTGGCCAGTTCGGCATTGCGGCCGCGCAGCCGCTCGGCCAGCGGCGCGTACTGCAGTTCCTGCGCCGGCAGCCGCGGTGGCGCCGGCGCGGCCAGCGGCGCATCGGGCAGGCGGGCGAGCAGCGCGTTGACCTGTGCATCGACGCTGCGGCTGGCGGCGGCGAGCGAGATCAGTTCGCCGCGCAGCACCGTGCGCTCGGACAGCGCGCGCACCGCGTCGGCCTGCGCTGCCAGGCCGCCGGCATAGCGGGCACGGGTGATCGCCTCCAGCTGGCCGAGCAGCGTGTCGATCTCGCCGACGATCTCGCGCTTGTGCGCCAGTTCGTAGCGGCGCGCCTGTGCCACCTTCAGCTTCATCGCCAGCTCGTTCCACAGCGCCCGCGCCGCCTCGTTCGACTGCTCGGCCGACGCTGCCGCAGCGGCGCGGGCCAGATCGCGCTTGCCAAACCACGGGAACATCTGCTGCACCGTGTACTTGGTGCTGCCGACCTTGGACGGATTCAGCGTCGCGCTGCTGGTGCCGTCGCGCGTGATGTCGCGCAGTTCCATCGAGAACGACGGGTCGGGCAGGTTGCCAGCCGGCGCGATGCGCGCCTGCGCCGCCTCGGCCTCGCGCCGCATGAAGGCGAACTCCGGGTTGTTCTGGCGCGCGTAGGCGAGCAGCGAATCGACGGTCGCGCCGGGTGCCTGCGCGACGGCGGGCGCGGCCGCGAGCGCAACGACAGCGGCCAGGAGCGGAGCGAGTCCGCGGCAAAGCGGTTCAGGCATCTTGCCTCCTGCAAGCAGACGGGGGGATGCGCGCCGAGCGCGCACCGGTGCGCGGCAGCGGCCCCGGCGGGCCGCGCGCGCCGTCTAGCGCAGCAGGCGGTGCAGCAGGATGTGCAGCGGCGGGCCGCTGTCGCGGCGGGGCGGCGCGACGTCGAGCGCCGCCGGTTCGAGCGGATCGACCGGCGCCAGCGTGGCGATCAGGACCGCGGGCGCCACCGCGGCGAGGTCGAAGCCGACGGAAGTGCGGCCGGTCTGCGTGTCGGTGCGGCAGTGCACTTCGCAGGCCGCCTCGGCGAGATCGACCTCGGCCGCGCCGTGGTGGCAGGGTTCGCCGGCGCTGACGCTGGCGGGGTGCGCCGTGTTCATCCCCGGCTGGCAGGCCTTCGCCGCGTGCATGCCGAAGCCGTAGAGCAGCGCGGCCAGCACGAGCAGCAGCACCGAGCGCCGTCCGCAGGCGGCGCGCCGGGCCAGCGACCAGGGGGTCAGGAAGAACATGGGGTGGATAGTAGCCTCCCGGCGGCCCGCGCGCGATTGATGGCTGTCAATGTGACCGCGGCGGCGAGCCCGCGCGGGGCCGTCGAGCCCGCGCCTCAGCCGGCGCCGTTCGCCCGACCCTGCGGCCCCGGCACCGACGCCGTCGCCTTCGCCGTCAGGGTCCGCATCGCGCTGCGCAGCTTGGCCGGCGCCACCGGCTTGGTCAGCAGGAGGATGCCGCTGGAGCGCACGCGCAGCAGCTCGGCCGCGCCGGTGTCGCCCGAGACCAGCAGCGCCGGCACCGGGCGGCCGAGTCTCGTGCGCAGCGCCTCGATCACGTCGATGCCGTCGCGCGTCTCGCCCAGACGCAGGTCGACGATCATCAGGTCCGGCGCGAATCCCTGGTCGAGCGCGTGCAGCGCTTCCCTGCTCGACGACGCGAGGCGCGGCTCGGCCCGCCAGCGTCGCAGCAGCGCCGACGTGCCTTCGCGCACCATCAGGTCGTCGTCGACGACGAGCACGCGCAGGTCGCGCAGGGCGCCGTCGTCGATCGCCGGCATCGGCTCGGCGAGCGGTTCGGCTTCGCCCGTCGCCAGCGGCACCTCGAGGCGGAAGCAGCTGCCGCGCCCCGGCCGCGAATGCAGCGTCAGCGGGTGATCGAGCAGTTGCGTCAGGCGACGGACGATCGCCAGGCCGAGGCCCAGCCCGCGGCTGCGGTCGCGGCCCGGGTTGTCGACCTGGAAGAACTCCTCGAACACCAGCGCCTGCTGCTCCGGGGCGATGCCGATGCCGGTGTCGCACACCGCGATGGCCACGCGTCCGCCGAGCCGCCTCACGCCGACGACCACGCCGCCGTGCGGCGTGTAGCGCAGGGCGTTGGCCACCAGGTTGGTCAGGATCCGCTCCATCAGCAGCGGGTCGGTCCTGACGACGGCGCGCGTTGGCACGAAGCGCAGGCGCAGCTCGCGCGCCACCGCTTCGACGTGGAACTCGCGCGCCAGACGGTCGAACAGCGACTGCAGCATGACGTTCTTCGGCTGCACGGTGACGATGCCGGCGTCGAGCCGCGACAGGTCGAGCAGCGCGTCGAACAGGCTTTCGAGCGCCGTGATCGACTCGCGGATGCTGCTGGCGGTGGCGCGCGCCTGCGGCGAGGTCAGGTGCTCGTCCAGCGCCGAGGTGAACAGGCCTAGCGAGTGCAGCGGCTGGCGCAGGTCGTGGCTGGCGGCGGCGAAGAAGCGCGACTTGGCGATGCTGGCCTGCTCGGCCTGCTCGCGTGCCGCCTGCGTCTGCTCCAGTCGCAACTGCAGCTCGGCGTTGGCGGCCTGCACGCGCTGCTCCAGCTCGGCGTTCAGGTCGCGGTAGGCGCGGTAGGCCTGCTGGTAGCGGTCGAGCAGCATCCACGCCGCCAGCAGGACCAGCACCAGGCCGGCGTAGGTCGTCACGTAGACGGCCTGCAGGTCCTCGCCGGCGAGGCTGCGCAGATAGTCGTAGACGGCGCCGCCGACGCACAGGGTGCCGGCGGCCAGCAGCAGCATGCCCTTGGTATCGCGCGAGCGCAGCGCGAAGCGAAGGATGCCGAGCAGCGCGGCGCCGATGAACAGCAGCACGATGCCGCGCAGCCCGATCGAGGCCAGATCCCACTGGCCAAGGGCTTCTGCCGCGTACAGCACCGGGGCCGCCAGCAGCATCGTGCCGATGGCGATGCGCTCGAACAGCACCGAGCGCTGATAGGCAAAGCGCAGGAAGAAGACGGCCAGACACAGCGGGAACCAGGCGTACAGGGCGATGACCAGCACACTGAAGTGCGGCTGCGGCAGCAGCCGCACCGGCAACTGGACGGTGAAGTTCTGCACCGCCCACAGCAGCGTGCCGGCGCCGAGCCAGGCAAACAGCGCGTAGTCGCCGCGGCCGCGCCACAGGGCGAGCGAGATCACTCCGACCACGCCGAGCATCGAGGCGACGGCCAGCGGCAGCATGTTGTGCAGCAGCCAGCCGCGCCGGTCGAGCGCGGCGATCGCCTCGCCAGTGCCGACGCTCACTGTTCCGAGGGCAAACAGCCCGCGCCGGTTGGCGAAGACGATCAGCTCCAGTTCGTTTTCGCCCGGCCGCAGCAGCTCGAGCGGGATGCGGAAGGCCGGCGCGGCGCGCCAGCTCGCCAGCGGCACCGGCTGCGACCGCGGCCCGCCGTTCTCATGCGCGTGCCGGCCGTTGACGCGGGCCTCGAATGGCAGGTTGGTGCCGGCGATGCGCACGGCGAAATCGGAGGCATCGGCAGGAACGTCGAACTTCAGCCGATAGCTGGCCGTTGTCGGCGCGCCGGTGTCCTTGCGCCAAAGGTGCGGCAACCGCACCGACTCGCCCGCACCCTCGGCGCCGGAGGCAAAGTAGGTCGCGGCGGACAGCTCGACGGGCGCCGGCTCGCGCGCGTGCGCCGGCGCGGCCGGCAGCAGGAACTGCGCGACGACCGCGACCCAGCGCAAGTGAATATTCATGCGCCGCCTAAAGGGTCTTGATATTGCCCTTGCGCATGGCGATCCCTAGTCTCTGCCCTTTCCGGCGCAAAGGTACCTTGGACCCGTGGACTCTGCCAGCACCGCGGCGGCACTGCTGCACATCCTGCTCGCCGACGACCACGAGGTGATGCGGCTGGCGATGCGGCACGCGCTGCAGCCGCTGGCGGGAGAAATTCGCTGGCACGAGGCTGCAGACGCGGCGCAGGTCGACGTCCAGCTTGCCAGCGGGGTCGAATTCGACCTGGCCTTGATCGACCTGCACATGCCGGGCTCCGATGGCGCGCCGACCGTGGCCCGCTGGCGACGCGAGCACCCGGCGCTGCCGCTGGTGATTCTGTCGGCGACCGAGGATGCAGCCCTGGTGCGCGAACTGATCGCGCTGGGCGTCTCGGGCTTCGTGCCGAAATCGGACGCGGCGGCGGTCATGCTGCAGGCGATCCGCCTGATCCTCGCCGGCGGCACGTACGCGCCGCTGCGGTTCATGGCCGACGCGCCGGCCGACCGCGGCGGGGCCCCGGCGGCGGGCAGCCTCGGCCTGACACCGCGCCAGGTCGAGGTGCTCGGTCTGCTCGCCCGTGGCCTGCCGAACAAGAGCATCGCGCGCGAACTCGGACTGTCGGAAGCGACCGTCAAGGTCCATCTGCTGGCCATCTTCCGCGTGCTGCAGGCGCGCAACCGGACCGAGGCGGTCGTGGCCGCGCAGCGGCGCCTCGGCCTGATCGAAGCCCGTTGAACGCGGGTGGACGCGGCGCGCCGGCGTGCGCCGGGCGCCGCGTCCGGGCTCGACCACGTCAGTGCGCCGGTTCGACGGTCAGGCGCGCCAGCGGCCTCGCCTGCCACGGTGCGCCCGCGTTCTTCCAGCCGTTGACGATGCGCTGCCCGCTCGCGCCGAGGTCGCCCTCGAAGCCGTCGACGATCGTGAACACGCGCGGCAGGCCGGCGGCGGCAAGCGCGTCGGCGGCGATCGCGCTGCGCTCGCCGGAGCGGCACAGCAGCAGGATCACGCTGTCCTCGGGCCAGTCGCGGCGGGCGAGTTCGGCGCGCACCTCGCCGACGAACGCCGGGTTGCGTTGCATCTTCAGGCCCGAGTCTCCCGCGCCCCATTGCAGCGGTTGCGCCGGCTCCAGGTAGGGCACGTGGATGTCGACGCGATCGGGTTGGCCGACGAAGGCGATCTCGGCCCGGCTGCGGATGTCGATCAGCGCGACCTGGCCGGGATGCGCCTGCAGCAGCCGATGCGCTTCGGCCGCGGTCACGTGCAGGCCGCTGTCGGTGCGTTTGCGGGCGGCCACCCGCTCACCGGCAAGCGTGGCGATCTGCATGGGCGCGTCGTCGGCCGGCCGGGCGACGCGGTCGCCTTCGCAGGTCGCGAACGCCGCGATATCGGCCGCGTAGGTCGGGCAGGCGCCGTCGCCGACGACCTGGATCTCGGCCAGCGCCAGGGTCGGCGCAGCGGCCAGCAATGCGAGGGTTCGAAGCAGGCGCATGGCTTCTCCTTTGTCTGCAGGCGCGCGCGCTCAGCGCGCCAGCCAGAGTTCTTCGAAGTCGTAGCGGCCGCCCGGCTTGCGCTCGGGCGCGGGCGTTTCCCAGACCCACTGCCGCACCGCAGAGGCCACTTCCGGGCTTTCGACCGTCGAGACGACGGGGATGTCAACGGCGGCGGAGACGGCCGGTGCCGGAGCGCGAGGTTCCGGCGTCGGCGCCGTAGCGTCGATCAGCACGGCGGCCGTGAAGCCGGTGCCGAGCAGGGCCAGGACGATCGCCGCGAGATGGGCGCCTTGGCGCGCCTCGCGAAGCGTCTCGTCCCGGGGGGCCGTGGCCAGTGTCGACGGGGACTCGTTCATGGGATTTCCTCCTGTGTTCACTGCGCTCGAAGCGCGTGACCCCATGGTGCGCGGCGATGAACGCGGGTGGAATTCGGCGCACGACCTAGTCGGGGCGATCCGTCGGCTTAAGCCGGTTGCTCAGTGCCCTCACCGATTGGCGGATCCGCGGCCGCCGCGCGCGGGGGCTGTCGTATGCTGGCTCCATGGCGAGAGCACCGTCGCAAGGCAGTCGGGCCGGCGGCCAGCCGATCGAGACCGAGCTGAAGCTGGCGGTCGATGCCCGCGACCTGCCGGCGCTGCGCAAGCGCCTGGCGCGCTTCGGCGCCGGCGAGACGGTCAAGGTCGACAACACCTACTTCGACACGGCCGGTCGGCTGCTGCAGCGGCATCGGATGGGGTTGAGGCTGCGGCGGATCGGGCGACGCTGGGTGCAGACGCTGAAGACCGAAGCGGCGATGCAGGCGCTGGCGTCGCGCGGCGAGTGGGAGGTGCCGGCGCCGCGCGGACGGCTCGACGTGCTGCGCTTTCCCGAGACGCCGCTGGCGCCGCTGCTGCGCGCGCATCCGGATTCACCGCTGCGGCCGGTGTTCCGCACGCGCTTCGCGCGCACGCTGTGGCGGGCGGACGGCGGCGCCGTCGAGATCGTGCTCGACCGGGGCGAGATCGTCGCCGGCGAACGACGGGCGCCGCTCCTCGAAGTCGAGCTCGAACTGAAGTCCGGCGCGGCCGACGCGCTGTTCGCGATCGCGCGGTCGCTGCTCGGGCGACGGGCGCAGGCCCTGGCACTGGTGCCGGCGGTCGAGTCGAAGGCGATGCGCGGCTATCGGCTGGCCGACGGGACATCGCTGCAGCCGGCGAAGGCGAACGCGCGGGCCGTCGTCGGCGACCTGGCGCGAGACGTGTCGCTGGCCGCCGTGCTGCGCCGTGTGATCGGGCGCGGCACCGGACTGCTGCTGGCCAATGCCGGCGGATGCCTCGAGTCGACCGACCCCGAATTCGTGCACCAGGCGCGGGTGGCGGTGCGCCGCATGCGATCGGCGGCGCGACTGATCGGCACGGCGGCTGGCTGGCCAGCGAAGCTCGATGCCGAACTGCGCTGGGTCGGACGCGCCCTCGGCGCATTGCGTGACTGGGACGTGCTGCAGGCGCAGACGCTGCCGGCGCTGTCCGGGGCAGCGCCTGCCGCCGGGACGGGGCTCGCGGCAGCGGTTGCCGAGCGGCGGCAACGCGATGCCGCGTCGCTGCATGCGTCGCTGCGCGGGCCGCGCTTCGCGGCGCTGGCGCTGCGCCTGCTCGAGTGGGCGCATTCGGCGGGAACAGAAGAGGCGATACTGGCCGCGACGGCGCGCAAGCTTCTCAGGCGGCTGCACCGCGGATTGTTCGAGGACGCGGCCTTCTTCGCTTCGCTGCAGGTGCATGCGCAGCACCGCGTCCGCATTCGCGCCAAGCGGCTGCGCTATGCGCTCGACCTGTTCGCCGCCGCGCTGCCGGCAAAGGCGACTTCCCGCTACGTCGAGCAGCTGGCACGCGTGCAGGACGAACTCGGCGCGTTGAACGACGCCGTGGTCGCCGCCGAGCGGCTGCCGGCGCTGGCGCGCGCCGCCCGCGTCGATCCCGCGCCGGCCCTGGCCTGGCTCGATGCGCAGCGGCAGCAACACGCGCTCGCCGCCGAGGCGGCGCTCGCCGCGCTGTCGCGCCTCCCCCGGCCGTGGGCGCGCGGCGGGCGCGGTTCCTGATCCCGGTCAGCGGGCGCCGGGCAGGCCGGGTTACTGTGCGGGCGTTGCCGGCCGTCGACAGGCGGCCGGCGATCCTTCCAACGAACCGGGTGGTGGAGCAGGCCATGAAGAACCGTTACGGCTTCGGCAAGACCGTGGATCTCGACTTCGACGCGGCGATCCGCAAGGTCACCGAGGCGCTGGCGAAGGAAGGCTTCGGCATCCTGACCGAGATCGACGTGCAGGCGACGCTGAAGAAGAAGCTGAAGGCCGACGTGCGGCCATACAGGATCCTCGGCGCCTGCAACCCGCCGTTCGCGCACCGGGCGCTGACGGCGGAGCCCTCGATCGGCCTGCTGCTGCCGTGCAATGTCGTTGTTCGCGAGGACGACGCCGGCAAGGTGCAGGTCGAGTTCATGGACCCGGACGTCATGGTGCCGCTGGTCGACCGGCCGGAGGTCAACGCCGTCGCGGCCGAGGTGCGCGCCCGCCTGCAGCGGGCCTGCGACGCGCTCTGAGCGGGGCCGGCTGGAGGAAACCCTCGGCCCGGCCGGCTTGCGCGGATACCCCTGGGGGTATATAGTGCTCTGCTGTACCGCCACGGAGCCGCCATGCCGCGCCTGATCCGCCTCACCGCCGCCGTCCTGCTGCTGGCCCTCGGCGGCGTCGCGCGCGCGCAGGCGCCGGCGGCCTCGGCCACCGTCGAGCTGCGCGAGGTCGACGATGTCTACGCCGCCGATGCGGTGATCGAATCGGTGCGCCAGGCCACGGTGTCGGCGCAGATCGCCGGCCAGCTGACGCAGCTCTACGTCGACGCCGGCGACCGCGTCAAGCGCGGCCAGCTGCTGGCGCGGATCGACACCCGCGAAGCGGACGCGCAGGTGGCCACCGCCGGCGCGCAGGTGGCGCGCGCCGAGGCGGCGCTGGCGCAGGCGCAGCTCGAGCACGACCGGACCAAGAGCCTGGTGGCGCAGAACTTCGTCAGCCACGCGGCGCTCGACAAGGCCGACGCCGACCTGAAGACGGCGCGCGCCGCGCTCGATGCCGCGCGCGCCGGCACGTCGCAGGCAGCCGCCGGACGCAGCTTCGCCGAGCTGCGGGCGCCGATCGACGGCGTCGTTTCGCGCCGGCTGATAGAGCTGGGCGAACTGGCCACGCCGGGCCGTGGCGTCATCGAGATCCACGACCCGGCGGCGCTGCGTGCGGTGGGCACGATTCCGCAGTTCGTGCTGCCGCGCGCATCGCGCGTCGACCAGGCCGACATCGAGCTGCCGTCGATCGGCAAGCGCGTGAAGGCCGCACGCGTGACGGTATTGCCCGCTGCGGATCCGCGGCTGCTGTCCACCCAGGTGCGCGCCGACCTGCCTGCGGCGGCGCCGGCCGGCATCGTTCCCGGCACCGCCGCCAAGGTGCTGGTGCCGACCGGGCGCAGCAGGAAGCTGGTCGTGCCGGCGGCCGCGGTGGTCCGACGCAGCGAGCTGACGGCCGTGTACGTGCTGGCCGACGGCGCGCGGCAGCTGCGCCAGGTGCGCGTCGGCAACCGCGTCAGCGACGACGCGGTCGAGGTGCTGGCCGGACTGGCCGCCGGCGAGCGCGTGGCGCTCGACCCGACGGCCGGGCGCGGCCCGATCTGACGCCGTCCTGCCGATGAACGCGCAGTCGCCTGCCGGGGCCGGCGCGCCGCTCGGGGTGTCCGGGCGGATCGCGCGCGCCTTCCTCGACACGCAGATCACGCCGCTGCTGGCGTTGATCGGCCTGCTGCTCGGCGTCTTCGCCGTGCTCGTCACGCCGAAGGAGGAAGAGCCGCAGATCAACGTGACGATGGCCAACGTGCTGATCCCGTTTCCGGGCGCCGGAACAGAGGACGTGCACAACATCGTCACCGTGCCGGCCGAGCAGGTGATCGCGCAGATCACCGGCGTCGAGCACGTGTTCTCGGTCACCCGCCCCGGGTTGGCCATCCTGACGGTGCAGTTCAAGGTCGGCGAGGACCGGATTGCGGCGCTGGTGCGGCTGTATGACACGCTGATGTCGAACAGCGACTGGGTCAAGCGACATGTCGGCGTGCACGATCCGATCGTCAAGCCGAAGGGCATCGACGACGTGCCGATCGTTGCGCTCACGCTGCACAGCGAGCGGCCGGAGGTGGGCAGTCTGGCGCTGTCGAAGATCGCGAACGCGGTGGAAGTGGAACTGAAGCGCGTGCCGGGCACGCGCGAAGTGGTCACGCTCGGCGGACCGGACCACGTCGTGCGCGTGACCATCGAGCCGGAGCGGATGAACGCGCACGGTGTCACGCTGGCCGACATCGAGCGCGCGCTGGCGGCAACCAACGTGTCGATGCCGGCCGGGGCCGTCACCGCGGGCAACCAGGACATCGAGGTGCGCGCCGGCCAGTTCCTGACCAGCAGCCGCGAGGTCGCCGAACTGATCGTCGGCGTACGGCCGGACGGCCGCGGCGGCAGGCGTCCGGTCTACCTCGCCGACGTGGCGCGCGTGGCCGACGGCGCCGATCTTCCGACGCAATACGTCTGGCACGGCACGCGCGAGCAGGGCGGCTCGGGCGCCGCCGAGCGCCCGGCGGTGACGATCGCGGTATCGAAGAAGGCCGGCGAAAACGCCTCCTCCGTGGCCGACGACGTGATCGCCCGTGTCGGACAGCTGAAGGGCCAGTTGATCCCGGCCGACGTCAAGGTCGTCGAGACGCGCAACTACGGCAATACGGCGCGCGACAAGGCCAACAAGCTGATCCAGAAGCTGGTCTTCGCCACGTTGTCGGTGGTGGCGCTGGTCTGGGCGGCGCTCGGCCGGCGCGAGGCGGTGATCGTCGGTCTGGCCGTCGTGCTGACGCTGGCCACGACGCTGTTCGCCTCCTGGGCCTTGGGCTTCACGCTGAACCGCGTTTCGCTCTTCGCGCTGATCTTCTCGATCGGCATTCTCGTCGACGACGCCATCGTCGTCGTGGAAAACATTCATCGCGTCGCCCACGGCGACGCGATGAGTGTTTCGGCGCAGGCTAACGTCGACGCAGCCGACGTTAAGGGCGCGGAAGCGCCCGGCCGAAGCCAGAACATCCGCCGCTTCGATCCGACCGAGATGATTCCGCGCGCGGTCGACGAGGTGGGCGGACCGACGATCCTGGCCACGCTGACGGTGATCGCCGCGCTGCTGCCGATGGCCTTCGTCACCGGGCTGATGGGCCCGTACATGAGCCCGATCCCGATCAACGCCAGCATGGGCATGCTGCTGTCGCTGGCCATCGCCTTCGTCGTCACGCCCTGGCTGGCGCTGCGGCTGCTGTACCACCGGAGCTCGGGCGCGCACGCACAGCCTTCGAGCGCCGACAGGCTGGGCGCCTGGCTGGCCCGGTTCTTCGGCAACGTCATGACGCCGTTCCTGCGCGGCGCCGCCGGCCGGCGCAACCGCTGGCTGCTGGCCGCGGGCATCGGGCTGGCGATCGTGGCTGCCGTGGCGCTGGCGCCGATGAAGCTCGTGGTGCTGAAGATGCTGCCGTTCGACAACAAGTCGGAGTTCCAGGTCGTCGTCGACGCGCCGACCGGCACCCCGGTCGAGCGCACCGCGGCGCTGCTGCGTGAACTCGGCGCCGAGGTGGCAAAGCTGCCGGAGGTCACGCACTACCAGGCCTACGCGGGCCTGTCGGCGCCGATCAACTTCAATGGCCTCGTGCGACAGTACTACCTGCGTGCCGGCGGCGAGGTCGGCGACCTGCAGGTCAACCTCGTCGATGCGCACGAGCGCAAGCGCAAGAGCCACGAGATCGCGCAGGCCGTGCGGCCGGCGCTCGAGGCGATCGCGCGCCGCTACAACGCCGACCTGAAGGTGGTCGAGGTGCCGCCCGGACCGCCGGTGCTGTCGCCGCTGGTGGCCGAGATCTACGGGCCCGATTACGACGCGCAGATGGCGCTGGCGCGCGAGGTGCGCAGGGTCTTCGAGTCCACGGCGGACATCGTCGCCATCGACGACAGCATGCTCGACCCGGGCACGCGGCTGCTGCTGCGCGTGGACACCGCCAAGGCGGCGTTGTACGGCATCCCGGCGGCGGACGCGGCGCGTGCGGCAAGGCTGGCGATGGCGGGCGAGGACATCACGCCGCTGCACGACGGCCAGTCGAAGTACGCGGTGCCGGTGCGCGTCGGCCTGGCGCCGGAGGCCAAGGGCGGGCTGGAGGCGCTGCTCAAGCTGAAGCTGCGCGGCCAGTTGCCGACCGCCGACGGCCGCACCGAGAGCTACGAGATCGCGCTTGCCGAACTGGTGACGCCGGTGGCCGCGCCGCGCGAGCGCGTGATCCACCGCAAGGACCTGCAGCCGGTCGTCTACGTGGTCGGCGACGTGGCCGGCGGCGCCGGCAGGACCGACTCGCCGCTGTACGGCATGTTCGACATGCGCCCGGCGCTGGCCAAGCTTGCGCCGCCGGGCGGGCTGCCGCTGAACGAACACTGGATCGCGCCGCCGTCGGACCGCTATGGCGCCTTCGGCCTGAAGTGGGACGGCGAGTGGCAGGTCACCTACGAAACCTTTCGCGACATGGGCATCGCTTACGGCGTCGGGCTGATCCTGATCTACCTGCTGGTGGTGGCGCAGTTCCGCTCCTACCTGACGCCCCTGATCATCATGGCGCCGATCCCGCTGACCATCATCGGCGTGATGCCCGGGCACGCGGCTCTGGGCGCGCAGTTCACCGCCACGTCGATGATCGGCATGATCGCGCTGGCCGGCATCATCGTGCGCAATTCGATCCTGCTCGTCGACTTCATCAACCTGAAGCTCACCGAGGGTGCCGACTTCCAGCAGGCGGTGATCGACGCCGCCGCCACGCGTGCCAAGCCGATCGTGCTGACCGCGGTGGCGGCGATGCTCGGCGCGCTGTTCATCCTCGACGACCCGATCTTCAATGGGCTGGCGATCGCGCTGCTCGGCGGCATCTTCGTCTCGACGCTGCTGACGCTGGTCGTCATCCCGGTGCTGTACTACGCCGCCAACCATCGCCGCCTCGGCTCGATCACGGCGGCCGCCGCTTCGACCCCCGTTCCTGAAGGAAGCACGCCATGACCGTCGATCGCCTGATCCGCATCTTTGCCGGCAGCTTCGTCCTGCTGTCGCTCGCCCTCGGCGTCGAGGGCAGTCCGCTCTTCGTTTCGAAGTGGTGGCTCGCCTTTACGGCCTTCGTCGGCGCCAACCTGCTGCAGTTCGGCTTTACCAACGTCTGTCCGCTGGGCTGGATACTTAAGAAGGCGGGCGTGCCAGAATCACGCCCGGTCTCACCATGAACGAGTGTGCCCTGATGGACAAGAGTGCCGAGGAAGCGCGACGCGGTCTGGTGCTGCGGCTGAAGCGGGTCGAAGGTCAGCTGCGCGGGATTCAGAACATGATCGAGAACGGCGCCGACTGCGAGGAGATTGCATTGCAGATGTCCGCCAGCCGCAAGGCGCTGGACAAGGCGTTCTTCGAGATGGTCGCCTGCGCCATCGAGCACCCGCAGTTCTCGTCCGCCAAGGGCGAGAAGACCAACCAGCGGGTGCAGCGCATGGCGCGTACCCTGGCCAAGTTCGCCTGACGTCTCGGCGGCGCGCCCGCGTGTCGGCAGCGGGCATCGTTCGGTCGCGCCGTGCAGGCGCGGCACTGGCCGTCGCGGGAAACGCGGTCGCGCTCGTTAGCGTCTTCGGGATGACCGGCGCCGCATCAACGGTCGCCGGCGTCTACCGGCGTGCGCCGGCGCCTTGGTGCTACTCGGGCTAGAAGGCGACGCCGAACTCGACGCCGCCGTAGGCGCCGCTGTCGCCGGATTGCCTGCGGTAGCCGCTCTTCAGTCCTATCGACCATCCGGCGCCCGCGGGCTGGGCCACCAGCACCACCCCCGCCGAGCGAAAGCTGCTCTCGCGATTGCCTGCCGCAACCGCTTCGACGCCGAGGCTCGGCGTTGACTCGGTCCGATGCATCAGGCGCAGCCGCGACCAGTACGCGGCCTGCGTGGTGGTGTAGGCGCCGATGGCATTGGCTCGCCAGGCGGGCATGAATTCGTGCTCGCCTTCGAGCTGGACCCGCACACCGGTCTGGCTGCCCCGCGCCTGCGCGCCTGTGTCGTCCGGGGTCAGGCGCGTATCCGTGTAGCGCAGGCCGAGGTAGGCGGCCCACCAGCCGGCGCTCGTCGGCGCGCTGTAGCCAAGGGCAGCCTCGG
>Ga0114939_10002340_pt1 | contig 14116 bp, 15 predicted proteins | sample AshMeaCrysSpring_FD_87196 | JGI IMG/M metagenome (GOLD analysis project Ga0114939, IMG submission 87196) | Groundwater microbial communities from Big Spring, Nevada to study Microbial Dark Matter (Phase II) - Ash Meadows Crystal Spring | ecosystem: Environmental > Aquatic > Deep subsurface >... | reverse complement strand
CACTCTTTATCATCGCTGGTAATATCCCATTCTGCCATTAAAAAATTGAGCGCTAATTCTTCGGCTTCGCTTGGCGTTAATTTCATCCTTCATCCTGCCTCCTGAGATGAAACTTCGGGATACAAGCCTAATTGCTTACCTAACTCTCGCGCCAAATGGACTAGAAATTTAGCAGCATCAGGATTATCATGGTGTGCGAAATAAGATGCTACTTGCACAAGTGTTTGCACTAACCCAGCATCTAGCAAATCTGGCTGAGCATCCAATACTTCTGGTTCTTGACCATTAGGACATTTCAGTAACTGGTCAATCAAATTCAGATATTGCGCTTGTCTTTCTTCTGTCATGATAGTTATTGTTTGTAACGGAAACTTAAGTAGCAAATGAAAAGCAGTAGACTATTTGCAAAAGCAGTAGACTATTTGCAATAGTGAATTATGAATCGCTCCATTACCCATTACCTATTACCTATTACCCTAATCTACATACTTTGTTGCCACATTCTCTCTAGAAATTCAACTTTTTTTTGATAAATTGATGCTCTATAAACCATATATTTCTGATGAATTAAAATCAAACTCCAAATAAAAAGAGGTAGAAAAAATAAAACTCCTAGTGTAATTTTCAGCAGTATAGCTTCTGCTTCAAAAGTCATTAATGGCTCCGTCAAATCAGCATAAGAGTAATTGATTTGATTGGCAGGTTGAGATGATTCTGTAGCTGTATTGATATAACTAACTGATTGATGTTCTCCACTCACAGTTTTTCCCGGTGAGACTAAATACTGGTTTTCCACTAAATCCATATGTTTGTCCCAGACAACAGCTAACACTAATAAATCTGGAGAAATCACGGCAAATGTCACTAAACTAACGGTGAGAAGATTTAAGAGTGTAAATTTCATAATTAGCTCTCAGTTCGCTAGCCATTAGGCACCCAATTTTAATTGTTCGGTAATATCTAGCACTAAATCAGTGTCATCCCGAATAGCTACAATTTTTTAGTTGTGTCTGAGGATGGTTGAAAACTGCAAGTCTTATACCCAAGCACAAACAACATAATATTTAGCTTTTATATCAGTCGCTTTAATTTTGAAGAGCGGATTGTACCCGGATCAAGATAATTAAATTAATTAAAATTGTACTCAACGCCTCTCAAGCTTAACTCATCGGCGATAAAAAAAATTATAGGGTTAGGGGTACTAGTATTTTGCCGGTGGGGTACTAGTATTTTATAGCCTGGGTGCTGGCATTCTTGTACTCAAGTTCAAAGTCAAGCTATGCTTGATTTATGTACAGATTTTAGTGGTGATTTTTATGAAAAAATCTGTACTCATATATTGATTTAGTAATTCATGAAACTTTTCTTACTTTAAGAATATGCTACAGCTTCTCTATCTTAAAATTTGCTGAAAAATAGCTAAAAATCATTTCAGCAAACTCTCAGCACTACCTAGCATCAATCCTTAGCTAAATATCATTCTTCCACCTCTGGACTGCGTGATGATATTCTCAGGTTCGGAGATAGCATCATGTCAAAATCCCAAATTGCTATGAAAATCAATCAAAACGCCTTATTTATGCAACCCGGTGAAGGTTGTTCCTCCTGGGTACTTGGAGACTTGTATACCTTTAAAGCTCCAAGTGAAGAAACAGGAAATGCCTATGCACTAATTGAAGTTATCATGCAAATTAATAGCGCAGTTCCACCCCATATTCATACCCAGGAAAACGAATCCTTTTACATTCAAGAAGGTGAAATGGAATTCCAATTAGGGGAAGAAACAATTATCGCCACACCAGGGACTTTTGTCCATTCTCCCAAAGGACAACCCCACAGTTTCCGTAATATTGGAGAAACCCCAGCTAAATTTTTGTGCTTGTTAACACCCGGAGGATTGGATAAATTTTTTAGGGAAGTGGGTACAACCGTATCTGAGGAAAAGAGTAAATCTAACCCACCGGAAGTTACTCCCACCGACATTGAAAAATTAATGGCAAATGCTCCTAAATATGGCTTGGAAATTCTTCCTCCACCTGCGTCTGATTCTTAGTAGTTTTTACTAGCATTTTGGGGAATTAAATAAAGCATTATGGAAGCTTTAATTACCAATTTGATAACTTGGTTAGCAATGGTAATTGATATGGTCACAGGTGTCATCATTGGCTTTGCTACCTTGGAAGCTACAGTGAAAACCATAATGCTTTATTTTGCTTACCGCCATATATTTGTTGATTTACCGTACCCCAAAAATCTGGAGGAAACAAAAGAAAGAATTCGTTTATCGCTTGGTAAATGGCTTGCTCTTGCGCTTTAATTTGCCCTAGCTGCTGATATTTTACGCAGCACAATTGCGCCTAGTTGGGATGATATTGGTAAGCTAGCAGCAATTATTGTTTTACGAACAATTTTGAATTACTTCCTCAGTAAAGAAATTGAGCAAACTACGAAAAAAAGGTTACAAAAGACCAGTGATTATTTTTAAAATATCGGCATAATTCACAATCAAATCATTTCGGCGATTACACGAGGAAAATTATGAATAAATCATGGACAACAACAGGGAAAATTCAGCCCCAAAAACTAACCGAAAGTAGATTGCAAATACACTATGCAATTCAGTTCATTGCTATTATTGGTTCGGCTCTAGCGGAACCTGTACCCGACTACAGCCACACAAGTTTTGACTGGAATCCTGAATTAGAGGTTTTTGTGGGCACATTAATTAGAACAATAAAACCTTTCCGAATAGCACTGGAACCAGTTAGTCTGACTGCAATTATTTTAGATAAACAATACGATACAATTGCTACTTTTCCTCTACATCAACAAACAATGTTAGAAACATTAAATTGGCATAAACAAGAAATTGTTAAATTAGGTGCTGACACTAGAAAAATTGAGTTACCTGACTATCCACCAGATGATTTCCCAGATTATGTAATTGCTCATGGTGCAACTTTCGATGCAAACAATGAACAATCTAGACGGCAGGAATTAGTAAATTACTACGCCAATACTCAACAAATTTTACAGGAAATTGTTGCCACTACAGAGGAAGCCTCGGCTATTCATATTTGGCCTCATCACTTTGATATTGCCACATTAATTACTCTGACTAGCATTAAAAATGGGCAACCAATGACTATAGGAATTGGTATGTCACCAGGAGATTTTAACTACAGCGAACCTTACTGGTATGTCACTCCTTATCCCTATCCTGATACAACAGATCTTCCTAAGTTAGAAGGTAGTGGTTTTTGGCACACTCAACATTGGGTTGGTGGTGTTCTTACTGGTTCTCAATTAAGTGGTGAGGGAGATATGCAACGCCAACAAATTACAGCTTTTTTCAACTCTGCTTATCAAGCCTCAAAAGCTCTCTTGATTTCATGATTGAAAGTCTTGCTTGTCTTCTATGTTCACTTTTTCGCCATATGCATTCGGGAAATGTTTACTGGTTTTGTAGGTATTGCTATCAATAAATTATTCCTATCTCTAGGTTTAATGAACCTCATCGCGGTGCTATCTTGGAGTTACAATGAAAGTATCATACAGCAAAATCAAGTGTATCAAAATCAAAGGTCTTTTCTCTTTATGTCCAGACTTAATCATGAAGATTCATCTGTTATGAAACCAGAAGAAATTCGGGCTATTATTCAACAAGCAGCCAAGGCTTGGATGACAGGAGATCCTGATAATTTTGCCAAGTTATTTACAGCGGATGGAGTATTTATTGTTCCCGGTAATCGTTGGGTAGGAGAAACAAAAATTCGGCAAGTTGTGGCTGATTTTGCTGCAACTCACACCGATGTAAAAATTGAGATTCAACAAATAGTAATTGATGGAAATCACGCGGTTGTTGAATGGTTGTGGTCAGATACAGAAACAGCCACTGGCTTGCATCAAAAAGCAGAAGATGCCATTGTTGTTGATTTTAAAGATGGTTTAATTAGCCGTTGGCGTGAGTACATCGATACCGAAACAAGCAAAAATAAAAATTGATGGGGTGTGACGCCAACTTTTGAAACTAGATTCAATTCTGGTAAATCACTGATATTTATTGCCAGCACCGAAAAGCAAATAGACTTAAATGCTGGTAGAATTCATAGCAGGTAAATTAAAGCTATACAGGATTCAATTTACCCCGAATATCTCCGAAAAAGGTCTGAGCTTTTGTATGTAAATTAAAGTAGAGTTCGCTACGTTTAGCAAATTGTTCCATTCCTGCAATTGTTTTTACTTTCCCCGGTTTCCCTGACTCAATTGGACATCCCAAGGTGTAAATTGATAAAATATCACGCCCAGAATTAGCAGTTTTTTCGATATTTTCGTTTGTCAGTTCTGCTGAAAAAACACCATCGGAGAAGTTCTGCTGAATGTCACCAGAAAGAGCAAAGTCAACTAGAATTGGACCTAGCACGTCTGGGTTTCCGCAATGAATATGGAACATGACTATATCTTTGGGATTTACACCATCAACCTGAACATCGACAAATGCTTTACTTTGGTCTTTAGTAAATTGGACTACCCCATGTCCTCGTGACTTGCGCTGATTTCTGGGAACAGAAGGTGCTGTAGAACGCAAGGATGGGGGGGCGATTTTTGGTGTATTCTCCTCTTCATCTGGTTCCTGATGAGGACTCAAAAAAGCTTCGTAAACAAAACCAATTTCTTTACTTTTACTGGGGTTAAGGTTAACTTTACTCGACTGACTTGATGCGACTGCTTGATTTCTATTTTGAGCAAAAGCATTCATTCCCGATTGAGGTAATACAGTTACCCATGCAAAAATCACCATAAAAATGATAATTGTGAATATATATTTAGTACGCATACGCATAAAAACCTCCTTGTAGATAGCTAGGTTAGATAACTATTTATTAGACAGATAATTACCGCGTAAATACCCGATTTCGGATAGTTATGCCGGATTTTTCCATCTAATATTCCTATTGGAACATGGAATTATTAGAATTAACTTCCGTTTAATTACTTAATTTGGGATAGTTATCCAGATTTTTGTTATTTAAAAAGCTGGTAGAAATTAGATATTCCTCATGTCCACCATGACTACAGTTGCGTGACCTCCAGTGGCTGACGATTACATCTTCCGTGAGGGCGATCGCATGGCTGGGTGTGTTCTCAATTTCCGTGATTTCATAGTTTTAAGCCTTTGATAATTTCTGACTTTATTCTCTAACTTATAGCTGGCGAGCGCGTACCAATTACTTACAAAAATTAATATTAATTTTTGCTGAAGATATCCTACATTTTTATTTAGCAATTTTACCATTATTTTTTAATTAAACCTTCAGTGTCATCTCAGATAAAACCGCCATACTCCAAATAGCAAATCAGTATAGGGTGAAGGGAATTATGACAAATATAACCCAGGAAGAAATGAGATTAGAACAAACCCGGAACAATCAAGCTAAATGGCGTAAGTGGGGACCCTATTTAAGCGAAAGACAATGGGGAACGGTACGGGAAGACTATAGCCCCAACGGTGCTGCTTGGGATTATTTTACCCATGACCAAGCGAGATCGCGCAAATTTTTTGAGCATTTTCTCTACATTGCCGATGCAATGAATCATATTGGTGAAGGGGAAGATAGTTTGTGGAACGAGTCAGATGGATTTTTCTACGATGTTTTACACCTAACTGAAAGACAGATTCCTCTAAAAGTTCGGTCAATGGTTGGGCTAATTCCCCTATTTGCCGTTCAAACCATTGAACCGGAAACATTAAATATACTTCCCGACTTTAAAGCCAGGTTGAAATGGTTTATTAAAAATCGTCCTGATTTACGAAAAAACGTGGCTTGTATGGAAACACCAGGTGTGGGTGCGAGAAGATTATTAGCGATTGTTTCTAGAGATAAATTGCGAATAATTTGCCAAAAAATACTTGATGAAAGTGAGTTTTTTGGAGATTATGGAATTCGGGCGCTTTCAAGATTTCATGCTGACAATCCCTATATTTTTAATGTCAATGGTTCTCAATTCATGGTAAATTATGAAGCGGCGGAATCCAGCAGTGGTTTGTTTGGCGGTAATTCTAATTGGCGTGGTCCAGTGTGGTTACCTGTGAATTTTTTGTTAATAGAATCTCTGCAAAAGTTTCATTATTATCTCGGAGATGATTTCCAAGTGGAATGTCCCACTGGTTCCGGGAAAATGATGACACTTTGGGAAGTTTCTGCGGAATTATCGCAACGGTTAATTAAAATTTTTCTGAGAAATGATTCTGGTAAACGACCTGTTTATGGCGGCACAGAAAAGTTTCAAACCGACCCTAATTGGCGAGATTTGATGCTTTTCTATGAATACTTTCACGGCGATAATGGTGCAGGAATTGGTGCCAGCCATCAAACTGGATGGACAGGTTTAGTAGCAAAACTTATTCAACAATTTGGTGAATATGAGGAAAAATACAGCATTCCTAAATAGTTTGTAAACTCATATCAGACACCACGGGAAGTTATACCTTCCGGATATTCCAGGTTCAAGTTGGGAGAAATTTAGGCTACCGCTGTTGGCTGCAAGATGTCATACAGTTTCACTTATATCATGATACAAATGGGTGAATAGGGGTAAGACATTGCCTTACCCCTACGTAGATTTTGATTGATCGCGAATTTGATGAAATGGTATCAGTTACTTAACTTCGCTAGGTGCAAACGCAGTAATTTTACCTTTCCTGACTGCAACCACTACATCATAAGTTGCACAATAAGCAATCGTAATATTGTTAGCTTTGTTGTAGAGATTAACTACCATACCTGCACCACCAGGTTGCACAGCGATTGGTTCCAAATCTCCAAAAAAGTAACGTCGCAGTTGGTCTCCACTCCCAAATTGACCTTTGCTTTTTATGAGCATATCAATTTTTTGTTGACTATTTAAGCCCGTTACATCTTTCATTGCTTGTTTCATTTCTTGCGCTGAAGCCTGAACCTGTAAAGGATTAACTAGTTTAACTGGAGCATCCCAAACTGTAATTATACTAGCTAAGGTAAAAGTTGTGAGCAGTGATGTTAATTTCATTTTGTTACCCTTCATATTTGAATTATTACCACTGCTAAAAGCATCCTATTTGCTCATGATAAATAATTGAACTTTAGATAGGATTTTCCTGAAAATTTTCTAAATTAAATTCAATGATTTCTCAGGATTTTCTCAGATTCACCTCATCCTAACTTCATCAGGTAAGACTAACATCAAGAAAAAATGTTTTGATGGCAGGGTTATTATGGTTCTCAATTCAAAAAGACGCCAACGTCAAATCTACAAAATTCCCGGACAAATTTATCTCTGGCTGGCCATTTTAATTTTTGGAGCATCTAGTGCCATTACCCGGAAATTAACAGAAATTGGTGCCGAACATTTTATGGGCGATCGCAATCCAATTTCGCTATGTAATGTTTTGTTTGTAGGAAATGTATGTGCCTTGCTAGTGATGATAACGATTTACTGGCGACAGTGGAAGAAATCTATATTGAAGAATATATCAAAGAAACACTGGTTTCATCTAACAGTAGTTGCAATTTTATCAGGAGCCTTGGCTCCTGGTTTAATTTTCCAAGCATTGGCGTTAACTAATGTTAATAATGTGGTCTTGGTTGGACGCTTGGAACCACCTTTGACATTGGCTTTATCAGTTTGGTTGTTAAAGGAAAATGTAAATCTTTGGGAAATACTAGGAGCCGTTGTTGCTTTTATTGGTGTCACCTTAACAATTATCCTTCAACCTGCAGGACAATTCATGATGAATATGGGAGGTTTTCATATAGGGATTGGAGAAATTTTAGCAGCAGTAGGAGCTATGGCTTTAGCTATTTCTACAATTATTGGTAAACAACATCTCTCCCATGTTCCCGTGGGAATCTACAGCGTTTTTCGTACAGCCTTGGGAACAATAATATTTTTCTTCATTGCTTTAATACTTTATGGCAGCGACCATTTTATGGATGTATTTTCGCCTTTTCTCTGGCAGTGGATGTTAGTCTATGGTGCAGTAATTGTAGTGTTAGGACAGTCATTTTGGATTAAGGGTTTAAAAGCTGCCACAGTCTCTCTAGCTTCTTTAGTTGGCTCATTTACCCCACTAGTGGGCATTCTAGCAGCTTATTTTGTTTTGGATGAAGCTCCAAATTTCGCTCAATATATTGGTGGTACTTTGATTGTAGTTGGCGTCTTAATGAGTCAAATTGGAATTCGTCGTCAGGCTTATTTTAGAAGTTTATCTAACCATAAAATTTCTACTCCAGCGGAACAAAAGATAGAAAATAGTATGGGATTTAAGGGTATCTAAAATCAGGCGATTTTTTTCAAATTGAAATTAATCCACCTTCAAGTTAAATACCCGACTTATTGAAAAAGTCAGGTATCTAAGTGCTATGTTTATTTATCCCCACTTGAACCTACATAACTAAACATCCAACACTACTCTTGAACTCCCCGGTTGAGAAATGCAAATTAACACCGAACCTTCATCAATTTCCGCAGTGGCTTCTTCCTGATAATTAACCTTACCCGCACGAATTTTACACATACAAGTTCCACAAATACCAACCCGACAACTAAAAGACGGATTAATATCATTAGATTCGGCAAATTCTAAAATACTACCATCTCCCTCTTTCCAGGTTAAAGTTTTACCCGATTTGGTAAACACAATTTCAGCTTCTTCTACCTGATCACTAACAGTTATATTAGATGCTTGTTTCTCAGACGAAACCTTTATTGGTTTACCAAAATATTCAAAGAAAATTTGACTTTCACTTACCCCCGATTCTTTCAAAACTGCCATAATTGATTGCATAAAAGCTGGAGAACCACAGAGAAAATATTCAGCTTTTTGCCGAACTAATTCTTTAATTAAAGCAGCATCAACATAACCCACGCTGTGATATTTACCTTCATCATCAGAAATGGGACGACTGTAGCGATAATGCACATTTAGATTAGGATTTTGTCGGGAAATTTCCATCACTTCATCACGAAAAGCATGAAATTGACCATTCCTAGCACCATGTACAAACCAAATTGAGCGATTAGGATTAAAACGAGTTACAGCCTTTGCCATACTAATCATGGGAGTAATACCCACACCATTACTAATTAGCACTGCCGGAATATCTTTTTCTACATCTAAAACAAACTTACCATTGGGCGGTTTGGCTGGAATTATCGAACCTTCATGAATATAATCATGCATAAAATTAGATGCTACTCCCGGCGGTACATCTAACCCTTTTGGTGCAGGTTCCCGCTTAATGGAAAGCCGATAATATTCACAAGGTTCAGGGTAATCAGAAAGCGAATAGGTGCGAATTACAGGTTTATCTTGTCCGGGAATATCAAGCTTAATAGTTAAGAATTGACCGGGTTTAAAGTTAGGAATTTCCCCCTTATCTTCAGGCATTAAGTAAAAAGAAGTAATTTCTTCGCTTTCTTTTACCTTGCTAACAACTATAAAATTACGCCAATTTTTCCAGGTTTTATTGTCAAAAATTGGTTGAGACAATTGATTTTCAGTAATCTTAGAAACAGATTTTTTTTCCCCATGCTTACTTGTATAAACTAAGCCAAAAATAGCACCACACCCCGCACCCAACAATGAGGAATAGGTTCCAAATCGATACACAGATTTATCTTTGGCATTTGTCAATCCAATTATCAAAGCTGCTGTTAAAGTTGCCACAGAGAAAGTTGTTGCGGCTGCTGTTAAACTTCTAACTAATGGATTCTTAATTCTTCTTAGATTTTCCAGCACGTTTCTTTCCTCTCGTCTCGATTTTAGGGTGTGCTGAATATCAATATAAAATCCTCGATTTATCCTAGATGTATTACTATGTTAAGTCTCTATTAACAAGGCGTTTCACATAATAACCAAATTGGAAAAATCTGAAAGTTATTGGGAAATTTATATAGATAATCAGCAAGTCAAAAATTTAATTACTTAATTACTGTTCCTGATAATTCCAAAGCAATCCACCATCGACAAAAAAGGTGCTACCTGTGATGTAGTTCGCATCTGAGGAAGCCAAAAACGCTACTAATGAGGCTACATCCTGCGGTTGACCGAGACGACCAAGCGGAATATTCTGCAACAAGGTTTTGCTGTAACTTTAATTAACTTGATTGTTGCTTAAGTAATTAATTTAAAGATTATTCTAGTCTAAAAATTTAAGTCTATAAAGCTGAGATTTTCCCAGGGAGAGTTATTATGATTTTCTCAGCTAATTTTAATCTTTTAATTTAATCTTTTAAGGCGTTGTATATTTTCGAGATGATTTATCCTTAGAATATGCAACGCCACTCGATTTTATGGTGGTTATAGTTTGAAAACACACCCTAAATAGACAAGGAAGAAAATACGACTTTTTCTCCCCCTCTGTGTTCTAGTAAAGAGTATTTAATCCCCAGTCACAGCACAAGGGTGTACTTGACGAGAACGGGGACAGTTTTGCAAATCTTGATGTTTAAGATTCTCGCTGATAGCTTGCTGGGACTCATTCGCAGGTTGCAACCCAATCCAACTATCAACTAGTTCAGTATCAAAACCAACTTCGCGGTGTTCTCCTACTTGTATCAACGGACGCCGAATCAGTAACGGTTCTTGCACCATCAGCCCCAAAGCAGCGTCTGCATTCAACTGTTCTGGAACTACCTCCCCCGATTTTACCCGTGGAGCGCTGCGATTAAACCACTCAGCAACGGGACGACTACCAAAAAACAAGCGTAGCTGTTCCGTCGTCCAAGGTTCAGTTAGCAGGTTGTGCGCTTCCACTTGATGACCGGCAGCAATAAGCAGCACCTTCTGCTTGGTATTATTAATACACCCCGGTTTTTCGTAAAAAATCACCGTAGCCATTGCAGTTTCTCCAGTAATTAAAAGTCTGTAGGGGACTAGTGTTGCAGAGACATTAAGAAGAACGGAAAAAAACTTGCTAGTCTATTTGTGTTTTTTTCTCCCATTACCGATTACCAATTACCTATTCCCCATTCTCAATCGGAATCTCAATCACAAAATCGACCCCTTGGTTTGGTTCAGAAATACACTTTAAATGACCGTGATGTTTCTCCTCTACAATATGCTGGGCAATGGATAATCCCAAACCAGTTCCTTTACCCATTGGTTTAGTAGTAAAAAAGGGTTCAAACAGATTTTGCTGCACTTCTTTTGGGATACTCGGACCATTATCAGCAATAGAAATCATCACTGAATCTGGATATAATTGTGCAGTTTTAATCCTAATAATACGCGGTGCTGGTTGATTTTCTAGAGCGTCTATAGCATTGCTAATAATATTCATAAACACCTGGTTTAGCTGGGAAGCATAGCATTTTACTAGGGGTAATTTGCCGTATTCTTTAATGACGGTAATTGCTTGCTTTCCCGCTGAACCTTTGAGGTAGCTTTGTAAAATAAGTAAAGTGCTATCAATTCCTTGATGAATATCAACTAAACTCATTCCTGACTCATCAGTTCTGGAGAAATTTCGCAACGATATAACTATGTCACGAATGCGGTTAGCTCCTAATTGCATGGAATCAAGAATCTTCGGTAAATCTGCTATTAAAAAATCAACCTCCAGTTCTTCTATAGTAGTTTGAATTTCTGGCTCTGCATCAGGATAATTTTTTTGATAAAGGTACAGTAAATACAACAGGTCGCGAATATATTCTTTAGCATGGATGATGTTCCCGTGAATAAAACTCACAGGATTATTAATTTCATGGGCAATACCAGCGACTAATTGCCCCATTGTAGCAAGTTTTTCTGTTTGCACTAATTGAGCTTGGGTGTGCTTAAGTTCTTGGAGTGCATTTGCCAGCCTATCGGCTTGTTGTTGAAATTTAAGTTGTGATTTTATTAATGCTTCTTCTATACGCTTCCTATCTGTAATATCAAATCGAATCGCTAAATATTGATAGGGTTTACCAGATTCATTTACAAAGGGTACTACTGTAGTAGAAACCCAATACTCCGAGCCATCTTTAGCTTTATTTTTTATTTCGCCTTTCCAAATTTTACCGGCTTTAATAGTATTCCAAAATTCTTGAAAAAATTCTTGAGAATGATATCCTGAATTAATAATCCGATGGTCTTTACCAATTAATTCTTCGCGGCTATATTTAGATATATTGCAAAAAGTATCGTTGACATAACGAATGATTCCCTTGCGGTCAGTCATAGCAACAATTGCTGCCTGATCCAAGGCAAATTTTATCTCTGATAATTCATGAACTGTTTCTTGAAGTTTTGCGCTCATACCTTCACAATCGGCAACTGCCATGTTATAAGACTGTAAAGGATATTCACAGAAAGTTGCACCTATTACATCCGCCCAGTTAATATCGTCTTCTTTCGTGAATTGGGCTGGTATGTGAATTTGAGGTTCATCCATCGCTGTTGCCTAGATATTGTGAGGAATTTTGACATCATTTACACCCTTGAATAAAGTGATATTTAATGTGCTAAAAATTTTTAGCCCTATGAGTAATTGTGTCAAACTCAAATCGCTGTGAATGATAAGTTTCGCCGTAGATATTAAAAGTCACCGTTGGTTCCTCTCCTACCGCTTCTACACGGTGAATGGCATTAGGAGTAAAGCTAATAATATCCCCAGGTGATAGAATTAATTCACCTACAGGTTTAATTTTGTCAGGAAATTCTCGTTCAGGAATACGCTGCCAAAATGTGTTTTTTTCCTGTCCTTTTAAAACTGCAACTACTCCCCAAGTACCATGATTGTGAATTGTAGAGATTGTACCAGGGGCAAAATTAACAGTCTGTACAGTCATGGAAAAACCCAACTCATCGTACAGCATTAAAACTGAAACCCCAGTAGTGGGTGAAGCTTCTAGATATTGACTTTGTACCCAGTAGGAGTTAGTAATTAGACGCCGCACCAACAGCCGGATTTGTGGTAGCTGAGTAACTTCATCCTCAGCGTCATTTAAAGCGTCTTCTACCTCTGTCAAAAACCGATAAAGGCGATAATTTTCCCTGAGTAAATCCCATTCTCTAGGCGATTTACAGGCTTGACAATTGCCATTATCTGTTACTAACCAATCTCTGGGTTTCATATTACATTAACTGTTGTAAGAAGTTTAATCTTCTTCATCTGGTGGGCGGGTAATAATATCCAAAATTAAGGCTGCACCAAACTCGTTTTTATCATCGACCTCCTTAACTCTAGTGGTAATTTCTTTTGCTTGTTCTATCTCTCCTAATTTTGCCAATATCATCCCCGAAGCAGCATAAGCATTCAAATATAATCTGATGGGACGTTCTTCTTTGCGGGTAGCTAATATTTGTTTTAGCTGTTCCCAATCATCCGGAAATTTTTCTGATTCTTTAATTATTTCTACAACTTTTTCTGCTGTTCGTAGCGCTAAGGACAGATTATTTTTATAATAAAAATAACGATATACTGCTACAAAAACATCTGTATTGTCCCCGGTTTTGGCTAGTGCCTGATTAATGTATCTTTCTGATTCGGCTGTATTTTCCCAATTTTCTGCCGCCAAAATCAACAACCGCTTCACCTCTTCCGGAACATCAAACCATGAGAATGTTTTTTGGTAGACCTGCATAATTAGCTCCTTGGCAATGGGTAATAGGGAATGGCGAATGGGTAATGGGTAATAAAAAAAACTGAAATTCATCTTACCTATTTCTTGTTCCTAGGTTGAACCTGGGAACAACAAACAAGAATTAAAGGCTCCGCCTTTTGGTACAAGATATCAGGTAATAATTTCTATTTACCCAACCCTATTACCCATTACCCATTCCCTATTTCAAAAAATCGTGAGAATGTACAGTAAGGTAAACAGAATAATCCAGATAATATCTACAAAGTGCCAGTAGATTTCGGCCATCTCAATGCCAGTGTGTTTATTCGCTCCATAATGACCAGGACGACGAGAACGCCACAACACACCCAAAATTAACAACAGCCCCACAAATACATGCAAGCCGTGGAACCCTGTCATTAAATAAAAGCAATTGGAAAAAACATTGGTAGTCAGTCCGTAACCTAAAGTCAAATATTCATAAACCTGACCACCCAAGAAAATTGCACCCATCAACGCTGTAATT
>Ga0114939_10002339_pt1 | contig 14124 bp, 11 predicted proteins | sample AshMeaCrysSpring_FD_87196 | JGI IMG/M metagenome (GOLD analysis project Ga0114939, IMG submission 87196) | Groundwater microbial communities from Big Spring, Nevada to study Microbial Dark Matter (Phase II) - Ash Meadows Crystal Spring | ecosystem: Environmental > Aquatic > Deep subsurface >... | reverse complement strand
CGTTTACACCAACAAAAAGCGTGATTGCAGGTTTGGGTAGCGACGGCTGCACCACCCCCTTTTGCAACACGGTAATGACATAGGCCGACAATTTCCGTTTGATCCCCGCGGCGTCGGTCACCTCCCCGCTGTCGACCGCCGAGCGTAGGCCGTCGAGAAACCGCCGCGTCACCTCGACACCCAGGTCGGCACCGATCAACAGCGCTTCGAGGCGGTCGAACGTCTGCGGATCGATCTTCGGTCGATCCACAAAGAGCGCCTGTAACCCCTCCGAGAGGGCCCGCCGCGTTGCAGCCAATCCCGATCCAATTTTTCCAAAAAAACTCATAGATGCGTTGTTTGATTTATTCGTAACACCGTTTGTCCCTCGACGGTTCGACAGGCTCACCCCTCACCGCGAACGGGGTGTGACGCGTCACGCGTGCCCCGCTGCAAGCGCAGGGCGTTGGTGACGACGCTGACGGACGATAATCCCATCGCGGCCGCCGCCAACATCGGCGAGAGGCGGATACCGAGGCCCGGATAGAGCACACCCGCAGCCACCGGAATCAGGACGACGTTATAGAGAAATGCAAAGAAAAGGTTTTGCTTGATGTTGGCCAGCGTCGCTTCGGCGATGGCGAAGAACCGACTGACAGCGGCGGGGTCGCCCCCGATCAGTGTGGCGTCCGCTGCCGATTTTGCAATGTCGGTCCCGCCGCCGATGGCAATGCCGACATCGGCCTGAGCCAGCGCCGGCGCGTCGTTGATTCCGTCCCCCACCATCGCTATGCACTGCCCCGCCTGCTGTCGCCGCCGGATCGTCGCCATTTTATCCTCTGGAAGCGCGTCTGCAACGACGTCGGTAATGCCCACCGCCCGTGCCACCACCGTCGCTGCGCGACCGTCATCGCCAGTCAGTAAGACAATCTGCCGCCCTGTTGCCTGCAAATCGGCGACCGCTTTGGCCGCCGACGCCTTGAGAGGGTCAGAAATCACGATTGCCCCAAATGGTCGATCCTCGACCGCCACGTAGACGATGGTCCCATGCTCTCGGACCAAAGTGTGCGTCGTCATCCCGCACTCGCCCAACCAGCGACGGGCGCCGACCCGGACTCTTTTGCCTTCAATGCGCGCGCAGATCCCCCGGCCGGGTACGGCCTCAAACTGTTCGGGGTGAACCCGCGAAATCCCGTCGGCCTCGGCGGCCGCTACGATCGCCCGCGAAAGTGGATGCTCCGATCCGGACGCCGCGGATGCCGCATAAAAAAGGAGGGCGTGCCGGTCCTCACCGAGGATCTCCGCCACCTCGGGTCGGCCGACGGTCAGCGTGCCGGTTTTGTCGAAAATGACGGTATCGACGCGGGCGGCGGCCTGCAACGCCTCGCCGTTTTTAATCAGGATGCCGCAGCCTGCGGCGCGACCCATGCCGGTCATCACTGCTGCGGGGGTCGCCAAGCCGAGGGCGCAGGGACAGGCGATGATCAAGACAGCAATCGCCGACGTGAGCGCAAAATCCCGCGACATGCCGACGGCAAGCCAGCCGAACAGCGTGACCAGAGCGATGACGACAACCGCGGGGACAAAGAGGGCCGACACGCGGTCGGCCAGCACGCCGATGGGCGCCTTGCTGTTTTGCGCCTGCTCGACAAACTGGATCATCCGGGCTAGCGTTGTCTCGGCGCCGACCCGCGTGACTTGGCAGACCAGCCGACCGGTCTGATTGATCGTCCCGCCAGTCAATCGGTCGCCTTCCTGTTTGTCTGCCGGAAACGGCTCGCCGGTCAGCATGGATTCATCGACTGTCGACCGGCCGTCGACCACAACGCCATCGGCGGGGATCTTCTCGCCCGGCCGAATCAGAAGGCGATCGCCGACGGCCAGCATGTCTGAAGGAATCTCCTCGGTCTCCCCATTCTCCAAAAGGCGGCACGCCTGCGGCGGCTGCAAGTCCATCAGTTGCCGAATGGCGTCGGCGGTGTGCGAGAGCGCCCGCGCCTCAAGCCATTTTCCCAAAAGCACCAGGGTGATAATGACCGCCGACGTCTCGTAATAGACCATCGTCGCGTCACCGGACGGCGCGGGGATCAGCGTTACCCAGACACTGTAGAAATAAGCGGCCGAAGTTCCGAGCACGATGAGCGTGTTCATATCGGCCGTACCGCGTTTGGCCGACGCCCATGCCCCCTGGTAAAACGACCGGCCGGTCCAAAACTGAACGACGGTCGCCAGCGCCCACTGCAGCCACAACGTTGGGGTTGATGGATTTCTAGGCATCATGGCAACCACCATCAATGGAAGCGTCACCGCGATGGCAACAAGAAACCGCTGCCGCCAAACCCTTGCCTGTGGATGAGACGCATCGCCTGCCGACTCGGCCCCCTGCACCGAATATCCAATGTCCGAAATGACAGCGCAGAGACGATCCGGTGCGACCACTGCAGGATCGTAGACCACCGACGCCACACCGGACGCCAGGTTCACCGACGCCGTAACAACGCCCCATTGCCCCAACAACGCCGTCTCGATTTTAGAAACGCAGGAGGCGCAAGACATCCCCGAAACGCGGAACAGCACCGTTCGCCGTTCGGCGGCTGGGTGATGGTTTGAAGCGGTCGGCAATTCAGAGGCAGGCGGAGTGGACGGACGCTTCCATGCGAGGACAAAGGGCGGCGTGGCGTCGGACGCGGATACGGAGGATGTTGGCGAAGCGGCTGCGGTCTCGGCCCACTTCAGGGCGGCCACCGGGTCATGCTCGAAAGCAGCACGGCAGCCAACGGTACAAAAATAGTAGGTCCGACCACGGTAGACAGCACGGGCCGGCGCCGTGGCCAGATCGACGGTCATCCCACAGATGGGGTCGATGGGCATAAGTCGCCAAATTTTCCTCCCCACCCCAACCCTTCATTTGAAGGGAAGAGGGCCGTCCCTCCCCTCTTTTTGGGGAGGAATAGGGTGAGGGTGGGGTAACGTGTCAATTACGATCTACGACTCAACTCCAACGCTCTAGCGATCGCGGTAAACCGCATAATCCGCGACGGCAAAGAGCGCTTCTCGGGAAGGAGAATCGGGAAAAGCAGAGAGGACGGATCGGGCGCTTTCGGCAAACGCCTCCGCCCGGTTGAGGGCATAGGCGATCGATCCGTAGCGCTGCATCAGTGCGACGACGTCATCCAAATGATCCGACGCGGTGTCTGGAGAGGCGGGCGACGGTATAATCTGTCCGCGCTCTGCTGGCGTGCAGCGCGACAGAAGGTGGAGGAGTGGCAGGGTAATCTTCCCTTCCCGTAAATCTTTCCCGATGGATTTTCCAAGTTGCCGGCCATCCGCAACGTAGTCGAGGGTGTCGTCGGCCACCTGAAAGGCGAGGCCAACGTTGCGTCCAAAGCGCGAGAGGACCTCTTTTTGCACCGGTGACGCGCCGGAGACAATCCCGCCAAAGCGGCATGCTGCCGCAAAAAGCGACGCCGTCTTCCGGTCGATAATGCGAAAGTAGGTCTCTTCGGTCAGATCGAAGTCACCGTGATGAACCAACTGGAGGGTCTCCCCTTCGGACATCTCTCGACAGGTCGCGGCAAAGAGATCGCTCACTTCAAAATTGGCCATCGCCGATACTTGACATGCGGCAAGGGTGTAGAGATAGTCGCCGACCAGAATACAGACATGGTCGCCCCAAATCGCCCGTGCCGACGAGATTCCACGGCGCGTCTGGGCACCGTCGAGCACGTCGTCGTGCAAGAGCGTCGCCGTGTGAACGAACTCAACGACCGCGCCGCCCGTGAGCACCGCGGCGCGGTCGTTGCCGCCGCACAAGTCAGCGCTTATCGCCAATAACAACGGCCGAATTCGCTTGCCCCCGCTGTTGAGGGTATACCCGGCGACTTGATTGATCAGCGGCACGTCGGAATGGATCGTCTTCCCGATATGGGCCGCAATGGCATCCATCGTCTCTTTATACCGCGCCCAAACCGGGGCCATCGTCTCGACTGTCGCTGTCAAAATAAGCCCTCCCGTCATCCATCCCGAGCCGGCCCAGGGTAGGCAAAGCCCCATCCAAAGTCAAGGCGTTCTCACACGGGTCGTATCCTTTTCCAAGAGGCGATCCCCTTGTAGGACAAGGCCGGTTCGCGCCGCAGCGCGCGTTTTCCGGATGAGCCCTCCAACGAGGATGACCGGCAAGGCGGAGGCGAGGAATATTCGGACCAGATCGACCAGGAACAACCAGGCGGCCGACCGAGGTCTGACGAGGGGCGCCATGCTCGGATGGTAGGGAATTCGTCCGCGATTGAGCGCGTTGGCCAGGATGCGGTTCTGCGTTTCTTCGATGCCGGCTTCCACGGGGTCGGTGCGAGTGCTGCGCGCCGCGTCGTAGCGGGTCGGCGACATCAGAAGTCCTACGCCAACCGATGCCAACGCGCCCGCAAGGCCGAAAATCCAGAGCACAAGGAGCAACACGTATTGGAAACGCCTTCGATTCACTGCGCCTCCCACGGCATGGCGCGGGCAAATGCAGAGACGGTCACCGCGCGGGCGCCTGCGGCCATCAACGTTTTTGCCCCTTCACGCAGCGTGGCGCCGGTGGTATAGACATCGTCGAGCAAAAGAATCCGCATTCCCCGGAAGGTTGCCGGTCTTGCCACGTGAAAGGCCCCCTTCACGTTTTCGGCGCGCGCCTCTTTCGACAGTCCGACCTGGGGCGGTGTGGCGCGGGTGCGCACCAAGTCATCTACGGAGAGCGGCAGACAGAGGAGACGGGCCAGGTCGCGTGCCAAGAGGAGCGCTGGATTCATCTCGCGTTGCCGCAGACGCGAAGGATGGAGCGGAATGGCCGCAACCCGGTCGGCATCAACCCCAGAAAGATGCGCGGCCAGCCGGTGCGCCATCGGCGTGGACAATGGTGTTTTGCGGTTATATTTAAGATATTGAACCGCGAGGGCGGCCGTTCCGCTGTAACAAAACGGCGTCACGGCGCGGTCAAAGGCCGGCGGGATGGTGCGGCATTCATTGCAATTGTACGACGGAGTGCTGTCCGGCAATGGTGCGGCGCATCGGTGACAGGCGGGTGTGGGAAGGGTCGGCATCCGGTCGAGACAGTCTCCGCAAAAGAACCCGGCGATGGTCGCCGGGGTGGCGCGGCAGCTCCGACAGGTGACAGGGTAGATCAGACGAAGGAACCTCGCCCCCAATTTCTGCAACCGATGATACAGCGCGTGATGACTTTGCACCTCTGCGTTGTTCTCCGGTTCGTGTGGTAACGACAAATAGCTCACCTTCGTCGCGCGCTGACCTGCGCGTTCTGACGCACTTGATATGGCGTTATCGATGACGTCGTGAATCGCGACGCCGGGAACCGTAGAAGGCTCCCACGATTCCAGATAACCCGCCGATACCGGCGATTAAAGCCGCCATGCCGCCCATGTCGAACGGGCCGCCCCGCCAAACAATGAGCAGCATGATCGCCGAGAAGCCCCCCCAGGCGAACCACCAGCCGAAAAATTGCGCCCGGCGTGTTGCCTGCGGAGAGAGGCGTCTCCACTGTTCTGCGACGATTCCAGGCGCTTGCCCAAGCAGCACACCGACGAAATCGATGCCGACATCAACAATGCTGGCGGTGCGAGAGGCGACAAACGACTGGCGGTATTCGTCCAGCGCGGCCCATCCCCCGCAGATCGCAATCGCTCCGGGAACGGATCTGCGTTGCGGCGTGATCGGGCGCACAAGCGCCCGTCCCCACAAGGTCGACAAGATAAAATATTCCGTCAGATGCGCCACCTTCCGGATCGCCACGAAGAGCCGGTCAATCTGGGGGGGCGTTAGGTCGGGAGCAAACCACAAAAGTATCGGTCGCAAGAGACCGCTGATGTTATCGTGCGAACCGACGTCGCTCGAAAAGAAGAAAATCACCCCCATCCACAACACCGCCGCGACGACATATCGGCGATTCACGACATTCCCCGCGTTCGGTTCGAATCGGAGCCCTCTGTGGAGGGGGCAGCGGCGATCGGTTCGTTAAAGAGGACAGAACGGATCAGGTGCTCTGCGATTTCCACGATGAGCGGCGCGTGCTGGGCGAGCATCAACAAAAATGGGGTGTCGAGCGTCGCCATAATCGTGCCGACCCGCTGGCCGAAGTGAAAGGCATAGGCCACCGTCGGGTCTTCAAAGTGCGGGTTGCGGTAGGTAAGATAGGCCAAAACCCCGGCGTCGGGGGTCGGAAGGCGCCGGTACATTTCAAAGTGGAGCGCGTCGGTGAGCCTTGCCACGCACTCGGGCGATTCGGGATAGCGCACCGTACAGGTGCGATGAAATGTGTAGAGCATCACGGCGGCAATCTCGTCCAGCAGCGCGGCTTTTTGGACCGCGTCGATCCGCCTGGCAATTTCGCTTCCCGCGCGGGTATCGTACTCGCGGAAGACCTCGTAAATTCCCAGGTCGTACAGGTAATCACGTCCCTGCGCAAACGTCTGCGAAAGTTTTGGGAGCCGCGTAAGGATCTGCGACATCCGGGGGTCGAATCGCCGCCGATGCCACTTGAGTTCGGCGATGACCGGATTTCTCGGTTCGGATCGAAAAAGTCGCCACATCGGTGAAGAGGACTATACACCACGTGATTGATGATGGACGAGACTCCCGCCGAACGCCACCGGTTGAGGCGTTTGAGCGATCAGGTCGCCTCCGCCCCGTTTTCTCCGGTTCCCATGGACGTCCGTTGCCGATGGAGAAAAGGTCGCATACTCAGTTCCTTTCGGATCGGCTGACTGAAGAGGCAAAAGCGGTCGGGGTGCCGTTGTCGACTGAAACCGTCGCGCAGCTGATATGTTACCTCGACGCGCTCTGCCATTGGAACCGAAAGATCAACCTGGTTGGGGCGCTTCCGGCGGCGGAGATCGTCACGCGGCATTTTGTCGATTCGTTGTCGCCGCTGGCGCTCGACCTGCCGGCGGGCCGATGGGCGGATGCCGGCAGCGGCGCCGGGTTCCCTGGCTTGGTCTTGAAAATTGCCCGGCCGGAAATTGCGATGACCCTGATCGAATCCTCTCAGAAAAAGGCGGCGTTTCTTCACCATATGATCGGGCGGCTCCAACTTTCGGGTGTGTCGGTCTGCTGCGATCGTCTGGAGCGGTGTAGACCGCCCCACCCCGGGTTCAATCTCATTGTCAGCCGAGCCGTGGCACCCACGAGGGTCATCGCGTCAGGCGCACGACTCTTGCGCCCGAATGGGCGGTTTCTTTTCTTCCAGTCGCAACGCGGGGCAATGACACTTGCGCGCTTATCATTCCCAGACATAACGTGTGAGGCAACGTATCCGACGCCGGCATTAATAAAGGGTAGCGCTCCGCGTACCCTCGTACTGATGCGGCGAATCTCGATCGCATGAGGGGGTGTGGCCGATTCATCCATGATGACCTCTTTGGGCTCTGTCCGTTGTGTCATTCCGAACAGCGTGAGGAATCCTAACCTGAATTAGGCCACAGAGCTCTCCCTTGGGTCGAAGTGACAAGACCACACCCTGGGGGGTGTGCTGAAAGCGGTTCACGCTTTCTAAACTTGAAGCCGGTGCTATACTACAAAAGCCATCTCCGTATGTAGGCCACGTCGCGTCACACCACTATGCGTCTCCAAACAAAAACTGCCATTTCCCTCTGTGTCACTGCCCTCATTCCCGTGGGTCTGCTGGGGTTCACCTTTCTCCCCGTCGTTCAGAAGGCGCTGACCCAGTGGGTCGCCCGGCATCTGGAATCGGTTGCAGCGGTGCAGGTGGCCCGGATCGGCCTGATTCTCAACCATCGGCGAGACCTTGTCCGTCAAATCGGAAGCCTAAAGATGTTGGGGGAGGGCCTTTCGGCATACAGCGCCCATCAGCAGGCCGAAGATCGGTTACTCCTGCAAAGCCATCTCCAATCCATTCTTTCCGCCACACCCAGTTTGCAATCCATTACCCTTTTAGACTTGGAAGGCATGGTGGTGGCGACGACCGATCCTGGCCAACATGGGATTTCCTACGGGGGTGCACCGTTCTTTCAACCTGCGCTGACACAACCGCTGTTCGTCTCCCTCTCCACTGCGCCGGAGGGCGATTCAAGGCGTTTCATTGATCTAGCCGGGCCGATGCTTCTGGAGAAAAGGACGGTGGGCGTGGTCTTCGTTCGGACCGAAACCGGCGAACTTTCCACGATGGCGCGCGATGACCCAAGGCTGGGCAGAACCGGCGAGACCTTCCTGGCGACGGCGGACCCAAACCGCAACCTCCTCGTCTACCTGACGCCACGCCGGTTTGATCTGAATGCGATGTCGGCACGCCGCCCACCATCCACCAACGGTTCGAACACCCTTGCCGCCGCTATCCTCGCAGGCCGAAGCGGATTTTTCCAAAACATCGCCGACGATCGAGGGCGATGGGTCTTGGCGGTCCTAAAACAGATCGCGTCGACCCCATGGTTCCTCGTCGTCCAGATCGACCAGGAAGAGGCCTTTGCGCCGGTCACGCACCTGCGCGGCGTCTTGATCGTGTCGCTGGGGCTGACGATCCTCCTGATCGGCATCGTTGCGCTTTGGATCAGCCGTTCCATCACCGCGCCAATTCTACACCTGGAGGAGGTTGTTCAAAAGTTAGATGCCGGCCATCTGTCCACGCGGACCACCCTCGACTCCAAGGATGAATTCTGCCGTCTCGCCACCGCGTTCAACCACCTGGCAGAACGCCTTGAACGCTCGCATCGGCAATTGCAAACCGGGCTCGCCGATCTCACCCGCTCCAACGCTGATCTAACGCAGTTCGCCTATGCCGCGTCGCACGACTTGCAGGAGCCACTGCGGATCATCGTGAGTTACCTCGCGCTCCTCCAGCGGCGCTACCAGGGACATCTCGATCAAAACGCCGACGAATTTATCGCCTTCGTGGTCGATGCCGCAAAACGGATGCAGCGTCTGATCCACGATCTTTTGATCTACTCGCGCGTGGGACGCGAAAAGACGCTCGCACCGACCGATCTGAATGAGGCGTTGCAAACGGCACTCGACAATCTGCAAGCCGCGCGTCATGAGGCGGCCGCGGAAATTACCGCTGGTCCCTTGCCGACTGTCATGGCCCGATCGACCGAGATGGTGCAGCTCCTCCAAAACCTGTTAGGCAACGCCATCAAGTTTCGGGGCGAGCGTCCACTGAAAATCCATGTCGGTGCAACCCGCGCAGCAAACGGCCTCGAATGGGTCTTCTCCGTGCGCGACAACGGCATCGGGATCGATCCAAGCTATGTCGACCGTATCTTCATTATCTTCGAACGGCTGCATGGCATCGGGGGAAAATACGCGGGAAGCGGCATCGGCTTGGCCCTCTGCCGAAAAATTGTCGAGCAGCATGGCGGCCGCATCTGGGTCGAGTCCGTACCGGATCAGGGGAGCACATTTAGGTTCACCCTCCCCGTCGCCGATGCGCAGGCAAAAAAGACGGCGTCCGTTGAGGTAAACGGCGACGGAAATGTACCGATCGTTCAGGACAGGTTGCATGTGGAAGCTGTGGAGAAATAGGGGACTTGGCGCCCGATTCGCTACGCGCCTCGTGATCGGAGGCGCGCTGCTCCTTTTGGCGAAGGGATTCTTCATTTACGGGCTCTTTCAGGAGACCCATACCGCCAACCTGGAACGTCGGTTGGCCCGCGTGGCCGATCGCAAGGTTCAGCAGGTTGAGGCAGCGCTGGACCACAGTTTGAAACTGGCCACTATGCTGTCGCGGATGCCCGATGTCGGCCAGTTTCTGGAAACATTCACAGGAATGCCAACCGCGAGGATCAATCTCGTCGAATATGAAACCCGTCATGCCGCCCTCCGAACGATGCTAAAAGACGCCACAGGCTACGCCGATCTGATGTTGTTGTCCCCCGGCGGTGAGTTGTTGTTTTCTATCGGACGATCGGTCCGAATCGGGACCCATGTGGTCGAAACAGATCCCACGCTGGCCGCCGTCTGGAAACGGGCAGTGGCGCTTTTGCAGCCGCAGCGGTCCGGTCTGCAATATGATTTTTCGACCGATCGACTGGTGGGGTGGTCGGTCGCCCCCGTCGTACGCGCGCAGGCCTCAATCGGTATGGTGGTCTTGCGGATACCGCCTCACCTCCTCGACCCGATTGTCCTTGACCCAGACGATCTGGGAAAGACGGGTGAAACGGTCATGGTCACGACTCGACAGGATCAGGCGGTTCTTCTAACGCCGACGCGACACGATCATGCAGCGCAGACACGGCAAATACGAATCGGTAACGGGCCGGAAGATTTCCCGATGCGTGAATCCGTTTCGGGGCGGTCGGGTTTTGGTCGTGCGGTCGATTATCGCGGCGTGGCGGTGACTGCGCTCTGGCAGCCGTTACCGTCTGTGGCGGGCGGCTTGATCATCAAAATCGACCTGGACGAAACGGAGGTGCCGATGGTCCGCCTGAAACAGGGCCTCTTCTGGGTTGACGGGGCGATCTTGCTGCTGCTCATCGGCATCGGTTGGTTTATGGCACGGCCGGTGGTGCGACCGATTACACAAATCACCCGGATGGCGCAGGCGATTGGCGAGGGGCGATTTTCCGAGACAACGGCCCTAGAAGGGGCGGTGGGAGAGGTGTGTGATCTCGCCGAAGCGTTCCAGACCCTGTCCGCCCAGGTTCAAAAATCGTATCAGGAGGCAACAGAAAAGACGCAAGTCCTCGTTCAGAGGCTGGCTGAAATGGAAGCCGCCCGCGAGGAAATGCAGCGGGAGATCTCCCGTCTCCGGAAATCGGAGGCGCGTCTCTCTTCCATCGGAGAGAACTTGAAGTCACGGTTGGCCGTATGGACGGAGCAGATAAAACAACAGTCCGGTGCCCTATCCGACGCGAATGCCGAGCTGGCCTACTTCGCCAAGATCGCCACCCACGACCTGCAAGAACCCCTCCGAACGATCTCCAGTTACACGCAGCTGCTGGCGAGACGTTACAAAGGCAAATTGGACAGCAACGCCGACTGCTTCATCGATTACATTACGGAAGGGGCGCAGCGGATGAAACAGACCCTCAGGGATCTGGCCGATTATGCCGAGGTCGATGCCCGGGGCGGAGTCCACCTCATGGCGTCCTGTGACGTCGGATCGCTGCTTCGGGAAGTCCTTTCAGAGATGCAGCAGACCATCCATACCCGACTCGAAGGTGTCGTTTCGTACAATCCCATGCCGACGATCACAGCCGATCCGGGACAGATGACACAACTGTTTCGGCATCTCATCGAGAATGCCTTGAAGTTTTCCAACGGTCGAGCGCCAAGGGTCCATATCAGCGTCGAAGTCTCCGAGACGGCATGGACCTTTTCCATAACCGACAACGGTATCGGGATCGAGTCGCAGTATTTCGACCGGATCTTCCAATCCTTCCAAAGGCTGCATCCCCCGGGAAAATATCCGGGTACCGGCGTCGGCCTGGCAATCTGCAAGCGAATCGTCAACCGTCACCAGGGAAAAATCTGGGTCGAGTCGGTGGTCGGAGAAGGCAGCACATTCAAGTTTTCCATTCCAAAGATCAGTGGGGATGCGACCTCTGCGGCATGACCGATCTCGTTTCCTCCCCTCCCGCCCGGCGTTTGACAGCCCAGCAACCGTTTCAGAATAATCGCCGCGTCTATTTCCACGGGATCTGTTCACCTTGAGCCTGTCGAAGGACAAAACACTGCAACGATGGAGTTCATGGTTCGACCGGCTTAACACGAACGAGGCGTCAATGCATCAATAGAAGTCCCAAGAACAGGGGCTTGCCCTTTCGATCCAACGGAAGAAGTCTTTGACTCAATTCATCTCAAGAGGCCTCACTTCGTTCAGAATGACACCCCGGGCTTATTTCACAAGAGGTCTCATAACGTATCATCTTAACGATGGGGCTCTGACACGATCCTTCGCTCATGGAAAACACACGCCATAAAATTGCCAGGTGGATCGAGGCTACCGGGGGCACCACGAACAACCCTGATCTTATCGTAGAGATCATCGAAACCGCCTTGCGCCTTGTTCGAAACACGCCGGATCGCGGCGATCTGAAAATTCTCCACACCACACTCACGGAGATGCGCTACGCCTTTCAACTGTTTACTCCCTACCGCAAGGTTCGTAAGGTCAGCGTCTTCGGTTCGGCGCGGACGGTTTTGCCGCAGGCGATTTACGACCAGGCATCGGAGTTCGGCCAAAAGATTGTTGCGGCCGGGTGGATGGTGATTACCGGCGCGGGCGACGGCATCATGCGGGCGGTGCAGCAGGGGGCCGGGCGGCGTAACAGTTTCGGCATCAACATCCTCCTCCCATTCGAGCAAGAGGTTAACGAATTCATCGACCACGATCCGAAGCTCGCCACATTCAAATACTTTTTCACCCGAAAACTCTTCTTCGTCAAAGAGGCCGACGCCATTGTCCTCTTCCCCGGCGGTTTCGGCACGCATGACGAGGGTTTCGAGGTGTTAACCCTCCTGCAGACCGGCAAGTCGGAACCCATGCCCCTCGTCATGATCGACACACCCGAAGGCCGCTACTGGACGCGGTGGCAGGAATATGTTCAGAAGGAATTGCGAGCGGCCGAGTTGATTTCAGAGGAAGACACGCACCTGTTTTGCGTGGTGCATCGGGTGGATGATGCGGTCGACGAGATTACACGCTTTTACCGCAACTACCATTCGCTCCGGTTTGTGGATGACCGGCTCGTTCTTCGGCTCCAGCGGCCGCTCTCGCCTACGCGGCTTGCGGCGCTCAACGACCAGTTCGCCGACATCATCGAGCGCGAACAGATCGTCGCCCTCGAGGCATTGCCTGCGGAGGCCAACGAGCCGGACCTGCACGACCTTCCCCGGATCGCGTTTTATTTCAACAAGAGAAGCTTCGGCCGCCTTCGCCAGATGATCGACGCCATCAACGTTGATGAGTAAGTCCCAACCCAAAACGCGTTTCGATTTGTTGTAGCACAGGCATCCAGCCTGTATGAAAGCAGGCCAGATGCTTACGCCCGACCGTTCGGTCGTTCACATGAACGCCGTCACCGTCTTTGCGCCAGCCTCCACGGGGAATATCGGCCCCGGGTTCGACGTCCTCGGGATGGCCCTCGAGGGGATGGGCGATACGGTCACCGCGCGCCGTATTCCGTCGGGCATTATCTTCGACGCCATCACCGGCGATGGGGGAACCCTCCCGAAAGAGGCGAAGAACAACACGGCCGGAATAGCAGCACAGGCTGTCCTTGAGGCGATGGGTGGATCGGGCGGCGTGGCGCTCACGCTGCACAAAGGGGTGCCGGGAACGGGACTGGGAAGCAGTGCCGCTTCCGCCGTCGCAGCGGCTTGGGCGGTCAACCTCCTCTTGGGCGAACCGCTGACGAAAACGGATACGGCGTCGCTTGCCGCCGCTGCCGAGGCGCAAGTGAGCGGCGGGTTTTTCATCGACAATATCGGCCCGTCGATGATGGGTGGCATCACCTGGAACAACCCTCAAACGCGAGAAATTGTCCCGTTGGGCACCCTCGATTCTGCCGTGGTCGTCGTGGCGGTACCGGATTTTCCGCTCCTTACCCGCGAATCGCGCCGGGTCTTGCCCACGACCGTTCCGATGGCGGGATTTATTTCAAACATGGCCCATGCGGCGATGATGGCCTGGGCGGTCGCACGACAGGATGTCCCCCGCTTTGGCCGTGCGATTCACGACGTCATTGTCGAACCGGTGCGCGCACCGTTCATTCCCGGCTTTACCGACGTCAAACATGCGGCGTGCAACGCGGGGGCATACGGCTGCTCCATCTCCGGCGCGGGGGCCTCTGTCTTCGCCGTAACCGACGAGATCGACCAGGGTCACAAAATTGGCGCAGCGATGCAGGCGGCATTTTCCGCCGCTGGAGTCACCGCCCAAATTCGCGTGACCCGAATCGATCCCCTCGGTGCCCGCATCGTTCCAACGCCCGCATCCATATAAATTCTCTCTCCGGTCGAAAGGGCGGCAGGCATTTCTTTTCGCGGCATGACCATGACGAAAGATCTCGTCCCCTGGCGAGACTTTTATTGAATCTCGTATAAATAATGGATATCCACTGTAAGGTTTGTTACACTATGGGGCATGAGACCCCAAGGAACCCCTCAACAGCTGGAGGCACGGAGGCGCTGCGCCAT
>Ga0114939_10002336_pt1 | contig 14145 bp, 10 predicted proteins | sample AshMeaCrysSpring_FD_87196 | JGI IMG/M metagenome (GOLD analysis project Ga0114939, IMG submission 87196) | Groundwater microbial communities from Big Spring, Nevada to study Microbial Dark Matter (Phase II) - Ash Meadows Crystal Spring | ecosystem: Environmental > Aquatic > Deep subsurface >... | reverse complement strand
GGGCCGCAGCGGTGGTGGTCCGCTCGTTCATGATCGCGACGGCGAGCGGTTCCCAGAACGCCAGTCGGGCCTCCGCGGACTGCCCGGCGGAGCGGAGCCACTGGTCCACGGTCATCCCGGTGATGGGCCCCTCCCCTTTCGCATCGCGCCGCAGCATGCCGCCCCCTGCAGCCAGGAAGCGAAGGCGGTCCCGCAGCGGCAGGAGCGGCGAGGCGAGCATGCCGGCGGCCAGGTGGAGCGGCGCCGGCAGGCGGGGGAGCTCGAACCGGAGGAACCCGCGGGAGGGATGGTGGAACAGGTACGAGGCCTTCGGCTGGACGGTCACCAGGTGCCGCGCGCCGACGGTCTCGAGGAACGCCATGGTTCGCTCGTATCCGGCGATCAGCAGGTGCTGTCCGTTGTCGAGGATCTCGTCGCTGGGGGAGTCATGGTAGGACGCGGCGCGGCCGCCGCCCCGGGCGCGCCGTTCGAGCAGGAGCACCGGCCGTCCGGCATCCGCGATGCGGACCGCAGCCGCGAGCCCTGCAACGCCCGCCCCGACCACCACCACCGGCGGCGGAGCGGAGGTCATGAGTAGCGGAAGCGGTGGCTGAGCCAGTAGCGGAGGGTGATGAGGACCTTCAGCGGGGTCGGGATGGAGATGCGGCGGTCGAGCACACGGTATCCGGACCGCTCGATGCGGCGGAGGATGTGGGCGTAGATGGACCACATCACGCGGGCGGCGAAGAACGACGACTTGTCCTCGTCGCGCAGCGCGCTCCGCGCGGCGTCGAAGTACCGCCGTGCACGGTCGCACTGGAACCGCATCAGCTCGACGAACTCCGGCGTGGAACGGCAGCCCAGGACGTCCTCTTCCTTCACGCCGAACCTCCGCATGTCCTCCTCGGGGAGGTAGATCCGGCCGCGGCGCGCGTCGTCCGCGACGTCACGGATGATGTTGGTGAGCTGGAGGGCGATCCCCAGGTTCACCGCGTACTCGCGGGTCGACTCGTTCCGGTACCCGAAGATCTCGCGGCACATGAGTCCGACCGACGACGCCACGAGCCGGCAGTATTCCTCCAGCTCGGCGAAGGTCCTGTAGCGGGTCTTCGTGAGGTCCATCTCCACGCCCCGGATCAGGTCGTAGAAATGGTCGACCGGGATCTTGAACTTGCGCGCGGTCCCGACCACCTGGTTCAGGATGGCGTAGGCGGAGCCGCCCCGTACCGCGCGTCCCAGCTCCATGCGCCAGCGGCGCAGTGCCGCCTCCGCCCGGGCAGCCGCCGGCGCTTCGTCCACGATATCGTCCGTGGTGCGGCAGAAGGCGTACACCGTCCGTATCGCCTCCCTCTTCTGCCGTGGCAGGAGCGAGAACGAGTAGTAGAAGCTCGTATTGCTGTTCTTGGTGATCGCCGCCGCGTCCATTGCGTCCTACCGGAATCCTGTCAGCGCTCGCGCGAGAATCCTCATCGTGTCCGCCGGCGTCAGCCCGGGCCGCCGCCGCAGCGTGTCGTAGTCCTGCTCCGCAATCTTCTCCAGGATCCGCACCCCGCCCAGCCAGGTCGCACCCAGCTCCCTGCGGAGGAGAGGGGGGACGCGGCGGAGGAGAGGCCGTCCCTCGTCGAACAGCGCGCAGGTGCGCTCCACCTGGAACCGGAGCAGATCGCGGTACGCCTGCGAGACCTCCCGTGCAGCGAGCGACCGTTCAGTATACCCAAAGCGCTCCAGATCTTCAAGCGGCAGGTAGACCCGCCCCTTCTTCAGGTCCACCGCGACGTCCTGCCAGAAGTTGGTCAATTGCAGCGCGGTGCAGATCCTGTCGGAGCAGAGGACGTTTTCCGGTGTGGCCTCCCCGAACACGTGGAGCACGATCCGCCCGACCGGGTCGGCCGAATGACGGCAATAATGGAGGAGGTGATCGAAGGTGGGGTGCCGGAGGGTCGTGACGTCCATGCGGAAGGCGGTGAGGAGGTCCTCCAGCGGGCCGCGCGGGATACCGTACCGTTGCGCCGCGTCGGCGAGTGCGACGAAGACGGGCGTCTCCGCACGGCCCGCGTACGCGTCCTCGAGCTGGTTTCCCCATGCGTCGAGCCGGGCGATCCGTTCCGCGGGGGGAACATCCCCTTCGTCCGCGAAATCGTCCGCCGTCCGCGCAAACGCGTAGACTGCGGCGAGGGCGGGGCGCTTTTCCTTCGGCAGGAGGAGCGACGCCACCGGGAAGTTCTCCGCGTGCGAGCGGGCGAGGCGCGCGCAGTGTTCGTAGGCCTGCCGGACCCGGGGGTCGGCGCCGGGTGGAGAGGCCATGGCGGGTCAGTTGAAGCGGTAGCCGAGGTCCCCTTCTTCCACGGTCATCACGGGGGAGGAGTGATGGACGATCATCCTCCACTCCCCCGCTTCGAAGGCGAAGAGGTTGGTCGCCGCGGCCTGGATGCTCTGCTGGACCACCTCCCCCGCCAGGACGATCTCTTCGAGGAGCGAGACCACGCCGAACGTCCCGCAGACGCGGGCGTCGACGTTGCGGAGGGAGAAGCGGAGCGCGGTGCCGCCGGAGAAGATGGACTCCCAGCTCTTGCGCACCGACTCCCAGCCGGTCGCGGCTCCCCACCCGGGGTGGATGCAGCGGACCTGCGCGTCGTGTGACCAGACGGCCGTCATGGTATCCATGTCGGCCTGTTCGAACGCCTCGTAGAACCGGGCGTTCTGCATCAGCAGGAGTTCGAGGGTGTCCATCGTGTGCGTACGGCGGAATATATTCAAAGAGGAGGGGGATTCCAATTTCTTGCTCTTTGGAGGGGGATTGAGTATATTTTCGTTCCCCGCGGCGCGCCGGCCGCATTCGGCCGGACCGCGGATGCCCTTGGCGGGATAGCTCAGCCGGTTAGAGCGTCGGAATCATAATCCGTAGGTCGGGGGTTCGAATCCCTCTCCCGCTACTTGCAGCCGTCCCCCTTTGCATCCGCCGGTCCGCGAAGGGGTATTTTTTTCGTTGAGGCCCGGATGTCCTCTTCCAGGAGTTTCCCGGCGCACTTCCGCGAGTTCAACGCCCGGGAACGTCTGATCGTACCCGGCGACACGGTTCTCGCGGCCGTCAGCGGCGGGGTCGATTCGATGGTGCTCCTGGAACTGCTCGTGCGCGAACGGGGTCCCCTCGGCATTGCCGTCGAGGTGGTGCACGTGAACCACGGGCTGCGCGGCGGCGAGTCGGACGACGACGAGGCTTTCGTGCGGGAGCGGGCCGGGGCGATGGGGCTCCCCTGCCACGTCGCGCACGTCGACACCCGCCGTGCCCTCGTGGAATCGGGCGGGGGGGTGCAGCTGGTCGCGCGGCGGCTTCGCTACGAGTTCTTCGCCTCCGTGCGAAACGGGCGCTCCGGCGTGAAGGTGGCGACGGCACACCACGCGGATGACAACGCCGAGACCGTTCTGATGAACCTGTTTCGCGGCGCCGGGCCGCGCGGCCTCGCGGGCATCCCGGTCCGCCGCGACGATCAGGGTGTCGTGCGGCCGCTGCTCTTCGCCGAGCGGACCGACATCGAGGCGTATGCGGAGGCGCAGGGGATCGGGTTCCGCCGGGACCGGACGAACGACGGGGACGAGTACACCAGGAACGTGGTCCGCCGGCACGTCCTGCCGCTGGTCCGCGAACGGGTCTCCCCCGCCGTGGCACGGACGCTGTTGCGGGAGAGCGGGCAGTTCCGCCGGCTTGCGGAGTACCTCGACGCCGAGCGCGACTCCGCGGGGCGAAGGGTCCTGGTGCACAAGGGGACGGACGGGGTCACCCTGGCCGTGGAACCGCTGGCCGGCTTGCACCCCTTCCTGCGAACACTCGTGGTGCGCGAGGCCATCGAGGAGTGCACGGGCCGACCCGCGGGGTCGGCGGCCGCAGAGGCGGTCGCGGCACTGGTGCGGAAGCCGACCGGCACGCTGCACACCGTCGCGGGCGCGGTGGTGGCGTTGCGGGACAGGGACACGATTGTGCTCCGACCCGCGCCCGCCGACTGCCCGGTCGAGGTGCGGATCGGGCCCGGCGGGGAGTTCGCCGCGCCGTCGTTCCTCGTGCGGATCGGCAAGCGCGAGGGCGGGATGGAGCTGCTCGGCACGCGGGGGGAGGGGGAAGAGCTAGTGGACGCAGACCTTGTGCCGGGTGATATGCTGGTGCTCCGCTCGTGGCGCCCCGGCGACGTTTTCATGCCGCTGGGCATGCACGTGCTGAAGAAGGTGAGCGACTACTTCGTCGGGGCGCGGGTGCCGCGCCTGGCGAAGGGGGAGTATCCGCTCCTCACGACGCTGGACGGACGGGTGGTCTGCCTGTGCGGACAGCGCGTGGACGAGCGTTTCAAGGTGACCGGGAAGACCCGGCGCGTTCTCTCGATCCTGTTCCGGCGCACATCGGACCATGCCGACAGCCAAGAGCATCACGAGAAACGGTGAGACCTTCGTCGAGCTCCTGAGCGAGCGCCGCATCCAGGCGCGCGTACGGTCGCTCGGGCGGCAGATCAGCAAGGACTACCGCAGCACCGTGCCGGTGTTGATCGGGGTGCTGAACGGCTCGTTCATCTTCTTTGCGGACCTGGTGCGGTCCCTCACCATCGACTGCGAGGTCGATTTCCTGAAGCTCTCCAGCTACGGCGAGGAGAAGATCAGCTCCGGCAGGGTGCGGCTCCTGAAGAGCCTCAACTGCAAGATCGAGGGGCGGGACATCATCGTGGTCGAGGATATCGTGGATTCCGGGCTGACCATGGGGTATATCATGGACCTGATCCTGAAGGAGAACCCCCGGTCCTTCCGGAGTGTTACACTCTTGTACAAGCGGGAGGCAGTGAAGGCCCCCGTGCATCTGGACTATGTCGGGTTCGAAATCCCCTCGGATTTCGTGGTCGGCTACGGACTGGACAACGCGCAGCGGTACAGAAATCTCCGCGCGGTCTACCGGGTCGGGGGACCCGCGTAACGGCAGAAGAGGAGCAGAAGCGATTCATGGATCAGCAATCCCAGGACAACGGACGAAACGACGGCGGGAGGGGCCGCAAGCGCGGCTTCCAGCGCCCCCTTCGCAACCGGCGCCCGCAGCAGCAGTTCCGCCAGGATGACGACTTCAACTGGAACAAGGTGTTGAAGGTCGTCCTGAGCTGGTCTGCCATCATCCTGCTGGTGTTCCTCGTGATGACGGTCTTCAAGGGGACCGAGACGCAGGAGCAGGAGGTCACCTATACCGAGTACCTCGGGTTCCTCCAGGGGGACATGATCCGGGAGGCCACGGTACGGAAGTCGGAGCTCACCAACTACGACTTCCACGGCACCCTCAAGGAGCCGGCGCGGCTCCGCCGCGGGCAGCGCGACGTGCTGGTCTCGAAATTCCATGTGACCCTCCCGGTGATGGACACCGGCACCGTGAAGGAGTGGAGTGACCGCGGCATCCAGTTCACGGTGGTGAAGGAAGACAACACCTGGGTGAGCGCGCTCATCGGCGCCCTCCCGTGGATCCTGCTGCTCGTGGTCTGGGTGATCATCATGCGCCGCATGCAGGGGGCCGGCCCGAAGGGGATCTTCTCCTTCGGCAAGAGCCGTGCGAAGATGCTCAACGAGGGGTCTCCGCGGGTCACCTTCGCGGACGTGGCCGGCGCCGACGAGGCCAAGGTGGAGCTCTCGGAGATCATCGAGTTCCTGAAGGAACCCACCAAGTTCCAGAAGCTCGGCGGGAAGATCCCGCGGGGCGTGCTGCTGCTCGGCCCTCCGGGGACCGGGAAGACGCTCCTCGCGCGCGCGGTGGCGGGCGAGGCGGGTGTTCCCTTCTTCTCCATTTCGGGCGCCGACTTCGTGGAGATGTTCGTGGGCGTCGGCGCAAGCCGCGTGCGCGACCTGTTCGAGCAGGGGAAGAAGAGCGCACCCTGCATCATCTTCATCGACGAGATCGACGCGGTCGGACGCCATCGCGGCGCCGGCCTGGGCGGCGGTCACGACGAGCGCGAGCAGACGCTGAACCAGCTCCTGGTGGAGATGGACGGCTTCGAACAGAACAGCGGCGTCATCATCATCGCCGCCACCAACCGTCCCGACGTGCTCGACCCCGCGCTCATGCGCCCGGGCCGGTTCGACCGGCAGGTGGTGGTGGACCGTCCGGACGTGAAGGGGCGGGAGGGCATCCTCCGCGTCCACACCAAGAACATCCCCCTGGGCGAAGACGTGCGCCTGGAGGTGCTCGCGAAGGGGACCCCCGGACTCGCCGGTGCGGAGCTCGCCAACCTGGTGAACGAGGCCGCTCTGCTGGCCGCCCGCCAGAACGCGCGCACCGTCACCATGCGGCACTTCGAGGAGGCGAAGGACAAGGTGATGATGGGCACCGAGCGGAAGAGCCTCATCATCTCGGAGCGGGAGAAGAAGGTCACCTCCTACCACGAGATCGGGCACGTGCTCGTGGCGCGGATGATCCCGGAAGCGGACCCCGTCCACAAGGTCACCATCATCCCGCGCGGGCGCGCGCTGGGACTGACCACCTACCTGCCGATCGACGAGAAGCACACGTACTCGAAGGGGTACCTCGAGGCCATGATCACCTACGCCCTGGGCGGGCGCGCCGCGGAAATGATCGTATTCGGCGAGCTCACCACCGGGGCCGGAAACGACATCGAGCGGGCCACGGAGATCGCCCGGAAGATGGTGTGCGAGTGGGGCATGAGCGAGCGTCTCGGGCCGCTGAGCTACGGCCAGAAGGACGAGGAGATCTTCCTGGGGCGTCAGATCACGCGGCACAAGAACTACAGCGAGGAGACCGCGGTCGCGATCGACTCGGAGATCAAACAGATCGTCTCGAACGGGATGACCCGCGCCGAGCGCATCCTCCGGGAGAACATGGACACGCTCCACCACCTGGCCGCGGCGCTGCTGGAGCGGGAGATCCTCGACGCAGGCGAGATCGACATCATCATGCGCGGCGGTGATCTCCCTCCCGTGGAGCGGCGGGGGAACGGACAGCCCTCCGAGGAGCGGAGCCAGGCGGCCGCACCGGGCACCGACGCCGCCACCGCATGAGCGGAGCACGCGCGGCGGAGCACACCTACACCGCGGAGATCGTCCGGAAGGGAATTCACCTCGTCTCCCTCTCCATCCCGGTGGTCTACGCCTTCATCCCGAAGGCGACCGCGCTGTGGATCCTGGTGCCGCTCACCGCGGCGGCGGTTCTCTTCGACGTGGCACGGCACTACTTCCGTCCCGCGCGGGAGCTCTCCCACTCGGTGTTCGGGTGGATCATGCGCACGCACGAGAAAGACACGCGCCGGAAGCGCCTCACCGGCGCGAGCTATGTCCTCCTCTCCGCATCCCTCTGCGTCTTCTTCTTCCCCAAGGTCGTCTTCCTGACGGCCTTCTCGATCCTGATCATCTCCGACTCCGCCGCCGCCCTCGTCGGCCGTCGCTTCGGCCGCCGTCCGTTCCTCACCAAGAGCCTGGAGGGAAGCGCGGCGTTCCTCCTGTCGGCCCTCGTGGTGGTGGCGGTCGCACCCAAGGTGGCCTCCATCCCCGCGGAGTATCTCATCGGCGGTGCGGCCGCCGTCGTGGGGACCGTCGTCGAGGGGGCCGCCGTCGGCCTGGACGACAACCTCTCCATCCCGATCTCCGTCGGGCTCACCATGTGGGCCCTCTACGCCCTCCTCCTCCCCGCCCTCGACATCTTCGCGCTCGGCTGAGCCGGTTCCCCCCATGCGTCAGGTCTATCTCTCCGGAGGAATGGAATACGCCCACGACGAGGGGAGGTCCTGGCGCTCCGCACTCCAGGAGTGGTTCGAGCGGGAGGGGGAATGGACGGTCTTCAATCCCAACGCGGAAAGCATGCGCCTCCTCCGTGAGGAGTTCGCCGGAGCGGACCTCCGGGCGATGAAGCCCCGGGACCCCGCGCGGTACCGGAGCATCGTGTCCCGCATCGTCCTGCACGACGCACGCGAGATCGCGGAGCGGAGCGACCTCGTGGTGTGCCTCTGGGACGAGGCGGCCGCGCGGGGTGCCGGGACGAAAGGGGAACTCACCATCGCACGCTATTTCGGCAAGCCGGTCTACATGGTGACCGCTGTCCCCCAGACGGAGATCCCGGGCTGGGTGCTCGGATGCGTCACGGAGATCTTTCCGGATTTCGAATCGCTGCAGAGCTTTCTCCGGCGCAGGCCGGCCCCCTGAACCTGCGTCACCCCTCACCGCTCCGCGGTGACGGGGATACCTTGCAACTCGCCTCGGTTTTCCCGTACTTCAAGCCACTTCGTTCTTTGTATCACGCGGAGCGGTGCCGGGCACCTGCGGCCAGGGTGCGTACCCCGGTCCCGACTCGCCCCCACAGGTTCGACCGACCGATCCGACAACCCCAGATTGTACCGTCGTCCACTCAGGAAAGGGTTTCCATGCACCCGTTGAGACCGCGATTCATCGCCCCCCTGCTGCTCGTCTCGATGCTCGCTCTTCCGGCATTCGCGCAGGATGACCCCACCCGCGACAACAACCCGCCCGACCCGTTCGGCCCGCCGACCGGACCCCGCTTCCCGCTCCCCGCGCCGGCCGTGATCACCACGCCGGACGGGTTCGACAATTTCGACCTGGGCGTGGACAACGCGGAGCCGCACATGTCCAACAGCCCGGCGAACCCCCGCTGGTACTTCCAGGCGTTCAACACCAACAACCCGCGCTACACGGTCGACGGCCACGACTGGACGTTCAACCGTCCCGCCTTCCCGAACGCCGCCGGGGACCCGGTCACCTGCTACGACAGTCTGGGGAACCTCTACTACCAGACGATGAAGAGCCCCATCACCGGCACCTGGGTGGCGAGGTCGACCGACGGCGGGCGCACCTGGGGGACGCCGGTGAGCTCGGTGAACGGCAACGACAAGAACTGGATCTGCGCCGACCAGACGTCGGGTCCGTACGCGAACTACCTGTACAGCTCGATGACCAACAGCGGGGCCGGCGGGGCGAGCTTCGCGCGCAGCACCGACTTCGGCGCGACCTGGCAGCAGACCGATACCCTGCGGCCGCACGCCCTCCCCGGCACCATGCCGGCCGTGGGACCCAACATGGGAGCCGGTTTCGACATCCCGGGGGGCTGCGTCTATGCCGTCACGCACTCCGGAACGAACGCCGCCGGCGTCTACACCTTCTTCCGCTCCACGGATGCCGGGCTCAACTTCGTCCAGCGCTCCCAGCACCAGTTCAGCAACCTCATCGGCACCGAAATCAGCGGCCGTTCGACGGTGCAGAACATGCGCTGCCGCCCCTACCCGTTCATCACGGTGGACAACAGCTACGGCCCCTACCGCGGGCGCGTCTACCTCGTGTACGCCTCGAATAGCCCGGCCGGGAGCGGAAACAAGTCCGACATCTTCATCCGCCATTCCGACGATCAGTGCTCCACCTGGACCGCGCCGCGCGTGGTGAACGACGACCCGAACTCGCAGAACAACTTCCAGTTCCACCCCGCCATCTGGTGCGAGAAGTCGAGCGGCCGGCTCTACGTGAAGTTCTACGACACCCGCCGTGTGCCGACTTCGGACAGCATGGACGTCTATGCCACGTACAGCGACGACGGCGGGATCACCTTCGCCCCGAACCAGCGCCTGACGAACCGCACGTTCAAGATCAATTTCCGGAACCTCACCGGAGCGAACTACCAGGGGGACTACGACGCCATCACCAGCAACCCGGTGACGTCCCTCTCCGTCTGGACCGACTTCCGGAACAACAGCTACGGGAGTTACGTCGCCTACTTCCCCGATTTCGCGATGCTCACCTCCCCCGCGGCGGACACGCTGCGCGTCATCGACAGCACACTCGTGAAGGTCCGCATCCCCGCGACGAAGCTCTGGAGCGAACGGGTTCGTTTCAGCGCGACCGTGACCCCGGCCGCCAACATCTCCTTCGTGTGGACGCGCGGCGACACCCTGAGGACCTTCCCCGATTCGCTCGATGTGAGAATCCGGACCAACGGAGTGCCGGAGGGACTGTACACGGTCAGGATCCAGGGCGAGGGCCCGAACGGCACGCCGGTCCACCGGAGGACCGTCGCGATCCGCGTCCTCCCCGTGGTGACGGTCAACCGCGATTCGGTTTTCGCCACGCTCGATGCCGGGCCGAACACTGCGCGGGATACACTCAGGATAGGGAATACCGGCGTCGTTCCGCTCGTGTGGACCCTGAGCGATACCATGGGCTGGTTCGCCGCCGCACCCGCCAGCGGGAGCACCCCCGTGGACAGCGTGGCCAGATCCACCCTGACCTTCTCGGCTGCGGGGCTTCCGCCCGGCACCTATCGGGGAACGCTGACCCTGGCCAGCAACGACACCGTCGGGGGCACGCGGCGGATCCCGGTGCGGCTCACGGTGGTCGCACCCACAGCCATCGAGGTGTCGGCGTCGAGCATCGCCTTCGGCTCGGTGATCGTCGCGGACACCGCGTCACGGACCCTGACGGTGCGCAACCGCGGCACCGACACGCTTGTGGTGATCGGCGCGATCCTGTCCCAGGAGCCCGAGTACGGCTCCACCGCGACCGGCGCGCAGGTCGTTCCGCCGGCGATCTCCTCCGGCAGCGCTACGGCACGCGCGACGTTGCAGGGGGTGGGCGGATCGCAGCTAGCGTACGCCATCCACGTCAGCGGCCTCAGCGGTCCCGTCACCGGGGCTTTCTTCCGCAGCGGAGCGCGAGGCACGAACGGACCGGTGCTCTACACCGTTCCCTTCACCGGCGATTCGGCGGTCGGCATCTGGCGCAACACCGGCGGCGAACCGTTCACCACCGCCTACCGGGATTCGGTGAAGACCGGCAGGGTTTATCTCGAGGTGCGCACGTCCGCCTTCCCGAACGGCGAGGTCCGCGGGCAGCTGGACGGAGCGTTCCTCACGGACCTCCTCCCCGTGCGAATTGCTCCGGGCGATTCCGTGATCCGGCGGGTCTCCTTCTCGCCGGTTGCTCCGGCCTCGTACGTCGGTACGCTCTCCATCGCGAGCAACGACCCCAATCCGGCGACCGACACGATCCTCGTGACCCTGTCCGGCACGGGCATTCCGCGCCCGACGGGCGTCGCGGAGGAGCGGGGCGGCGTGCCGCAGACTTATGAAGTGGACCAAAACTTCCCCAACCCCTTCAACCCTTCCACGCGGATCGACTTCGCCGTGCCGGAGGACGCCTTCGTGACCTTGCGGGTATTCAACCTGCTGGGCCAGGAGCTGGCGGTGCTGGTGAGCGGGGAGAAGTCCGCGGGGTACCACAGCGCGGTCTGGGACGCGCGGTCCGCGGGGAGTGCGATGGCGAGCGGCATGTACTTCTACCGCTTCGAGGCGAAGGGGGCCAGTGGGAAGAAGTACACCGCCATGCGGAAGATGCTTCTCGTAAAGTAAGCCGACCCCACCGAAACGACGACGAGCCGGGCGCCATGCCCGGCTCGTTCGTTGTTGGACCCCAGCCCTTCGGAATCCCCCGCGGTTACGTCCCCCCCCCGTGCTGCTTCCCCACCCGCGCTCCGAGCGCAAGCCCGATGAGCGCCCACAGGATCATGATGATCTCGGTGTCGCCGAAGTTCCACTCGAAAAGCCCGTTCACGTGGAACCCCGCCATTGCGGCCAGCACCCCGAGCCCGAGCGAGCCGGCGTACCACTCCCCCCGCACCTGACGCTCGAACCGTGCGATCACGATCCATGCGAGAACGAACAGCCCGATCAAGCCCGTGGTCCCTGCAATCCCGAGTGTCACCAGCCACATCATCAGGTTGTTGTGCAGGTGCCCCTCCACCCCCCACCCCGGCTCGGCATAACGGTCCCAGACCGTCTCCACACCCACATCTCCGATCCCGGTCACCGGATGGTCCAGGAAGGACCGCCACCCCACCTGCCACATGTGAAGACGCGTGGCGTTGGCGGGGTGCGACGGGTCCACCAGCGCGTGCAGCCGCTGCTCGCGCAGTTCGGGCGTGGCCAGCAGGTAGACCAGCGCCACCAGCGCCAGCGCGGCGTAGAAGATCTTCCGTGTCCGCTTGAACCCGATGACGAGAATCCCGGCCAGAAACCCGAGCCAGGAGCTCCGGGTGAAGGTGAACACAAGGCTCACGAGCACGGGCACCACGGCCGCCGCGGTCCATAGACGCACCCGCCGTGGCGTCCGCTCGTGCAGCACGAACGGGATCATGACCAGCAGTGCCGTCATGCTGATGCCGCCGGCGGTCATATAGATCTGGAACTCCCCGAGGCGGCGCCGGAACTGCAGGAAATCCGCCAGGTGCATCACGATCGGACCGAAACTGTAGAGCGCCACCCCCACCGCGCTTCCGGCCAGCAGGGCGAGGAGCCGCATGTTGATCCGCTCCTCCGCCGTAAAGCGCGCCATGATGTACACGATCGGTATCAGAAGGAGCCGCCGCTGGAGATAGAGAAGTGCATAGAGCTTCTCCTCCGCGAAAAGCATGGCCAGCACCTCCGCCCCCGCGAACCAGAGGAAGAACGGGTCGAGCGGGGTGCGCGGCACCTCCCACTCCCGGCGCACGACCATCCTTCCCGCCCAGATCGCCAGCGCGCCGAAGTACCCGATCTGCGTCAGCGCGATGGAGAACGCAGAGCTGAGCGCGAAGAGGCCCAGGAAGAGGAGGATCCAGAAGTCCGCGGAGCGAAAGGGGACCGGCTTCATGCGGGAGCGGGGGTAGGGGGAGAGAACGCCCCGCCCCGTCCTGCGGACAGGGCGGGATGCATTGAGGTCACTTCAGGAAGAGCTCCGTCACCGGGACGATCTTCACGTCCCCGGCCCTGATGGCGAGCGGGAACGCAACGATCTCCTTGTCCTCCGCCAGCACGCTTTCCGGTTTCGGCGAGGAGTAGGTGATGGGGCTGGGGGCGTTTGTGACGAGCGCCTCCTTGAACGCGGCGGCGTCCTTCGTGACGACGGCGATCTGCATGGCGCCGTACTGCCAGTGCTTGCGGATGGCAGCGTTCACCTCTTCGCGCGTGATCTCCCCCATCATCGTGCGGAACTTCTCCAGGTGGCTCCCGGCGATGCCGTAGAACCGGTCGTCCAGGGCGTACCCGAGTCGTTCGCTGGTGGTCGGCGCATAGTGGAGCACGTATTTCCTCAGGAACCCGCGCGTGAGCTGGAAGTCCTCCTCGCTCATTCCCTTCTCCACCAGCGTCTTGAACTCGCGGAGCGCCGCCCGCAGTGCGAAGTGCCGTGTCTCGTTCGGCACCGGCCGGATCCAGATCTCGAAGATCTGCTTCCGCCGGGCCACGTTCTGCGGCGGCATCTGCCGCGCGCCGCCGTTGGGGAAGTTCTCGACATAGGAGTAGTCGCCGTAGTTCAGCCCGCGCGCCTCCCGGATCACCTTGTACAGGTGGCTGCTGGAGTTGCGGTGTTCGCCCAGCCAGGAGTTGGCGACGGCGAGGGCGTACCACTCGCGCGAGCCGCGCAGGACGTCGATCGGGAACCCCATGCTGATGGCGGTGGAGGCGGCGTCTTTCTCCACGATCGCCACCTTCATCCCTCCGAGTTTCGACGGCGCCGGAGCGGCCACAGCAGCGGGCTTCCCCGCAGGCAGAGTGGCAAGGTCGGCCTGGAGGCGCGCCAGGAGGGCTTCGTCGTATCCGCCCCCGAGCCCCACAATGACGTTCTCCCGCGTGTAGTACTTCTTGTAGAACGTCCTGACGTCGTCGAGGGTGATGGCCTTGAGGGAGGCGATGGTGCCGGTCTGAAGATGCGCATACGGCGTGCCGCGGAAGAGCTCGCCGTAGAGCACCGCCTTTCCCAGTTCCTCGTCGCTCGCGTAGCGGAGGGTGTTCTCCACGTAATTCAGGGCCTGGCTGCGGATCCTCTCCAGGTCCTCCTGCCTGAAGGCCGGGCGGAGGAGGGCGTCCATCAGGAGCGGATAGTATGCCCCCAGGTTGTCCCGGTGCGTCCGGCCGCTGATCACCGTCATCTCCACCGAGGTGGAGGCGTTGTAGCCGGCGGCCAGGGGGAAGAGCTTGTCGAGGATCGTCTCGTAGCTGTTGTTCTTCGTCGAGGCGTCGGCCAGCATCTCGGCGGTGATGGACGCGAGGCCTTCCCGTCCGGCCGGGTCGTTTTGCGCACCGACCTTGAACCAGATGCGGAACGAAACGGTGGGGTCGTCGGCGACCGGGAGGAGGACCATGGATTCCTTCCCGAGGGGTGCGGCGT
>Ga0114939_10002334_pt1 | contig 14149 bp, 11 predicted proteins | sample AshMeaCrysSpring_FD_87196 | JGI IMG/M metagenome (GOLD analysis project Ga0114939, IMG submission 87196) | Groundwater microbial communities from Big Spring, Nevada to study Microbial Dark Matter (Phase II) - Ash Meadows Crystal Spring | ecosystem: Environmental > Aquatic > Deep subsurface >... | reverse complement strand
GGCTTGTCATCCGCGCCGGGCTTCGGTGCGTGATAGCGGGACGCCGGTCGCGACCGTGATCGGGCTGGAGTTCGGATAACCGGGAGAAGACGACATGTGGAAGCGCGTTTCGGTGCTGTGGTCGGTGGTCAAGGGCGACGCCAAGCGGCTGTGGTTCGCGCTGCAGCATCCGCAGGCGCCGGGCTGGCTCAAGGCGGGCACGGCGCTGCTGCTGCTGTATCTCGTCTCGCCGGTGGACCTGATCCCCGACGTCGTGCCGCTGTTCGGCATTGCCGACGACCTGGTGCTGATCCCGGCCGCCATCCGCTGGATGCTGTCCAAGCTGCCGCCCGAGGTCCGGCAGTGGGCAGAGCGGCGCGCCAGCGGCAAGGCCGACGACGTGCAGGTGGTCGAGGAAGTCAAGACCGGTCGCTGAGGCCCGCGGCTCACGGCCTGCCCGCGCAGGCCGGGACGGGCCGAAGAGCGTGGGCTCTGCGAGCGCGCGGCCTGCGGGGCTGAGGCCCGCGGCTCACGGCCTGCCCGCGCAGGCCGGGACGGGCCGAAGAGCGTGAGCTCTGCGAGCGCGCGGCCTGCAGGGCTGAGCGGCGCGTCTGCCGGACCGCTTGCGCGGACTTGGACGGCACGAAGGGGCCGAGCAGAGCGGCCCCGCCGCCGCTCCTACTCGATGACCTTCACCAGCTCACCGACCTTCGGCTCGCCTCCGCCGTAGTGGCCGTTGATCAGCCGCAACTGTGCCTCGGCGCTTTGGGGCTGGGGTGAGCGGCGGGCGAGTTCGGCAAACCCGCCCCGCGGGTAGGGCACCAGCCGCACGGCATACGGGCGTGCGGCGCTGCGGTCGGCTGCCGACAGCGGCCGGAAGCTGCGTTCGGCCTCGTTCATCTGCCCAAAGGCCCGCCTGAGGGCCGCGGCGTCCTTGGCGGCGTACAGCATGATGTAGTGGCGGGACTGCGGGCCGCTGACCACGGTGGCGATCACCGGTTGCGAGGCTCCCTGCTTGTTGCGCACCGTGCCCTGGAAGTGCGTCGCCGCCAGCCCGTTGATGGTGCCGCGCTCGACCTTGCCGTCGGCGGGCTTGAACAGGTTGCGCAGGATCTCGTCGTGCGCGGTGCCGGCCTTGGGCGGCACGAGCTGGATCACGAGCCCGGCGTCGCCGGCCTCGTTGGCGATGGTGATGGCCGACGGCGAGTTGTCGACGCCCCAGCCCTGTGGCGCGGTCAGGGCAATGCCCAGTGGCTCGTGGTAGAAGTTGCGCCCCCGCGTGACGCCTTGTTCGCGGCTCTCGCCGTAGGGCAGCCCGTCGATCGCACGCAGGTAGCGGTTGCGCTGGTCGTCGCCCCAGGCGGCCTGCCCTTGATAGGCCGCCGCGCGTTTCTGGATCTCGGCCAGCCGCTGGTCGTTGCTCGGGTGCGAGCTCAGCCAATCGGTGCCGCCAGGTGGCTCGCGGCCGGCGGCGCGGGCCTGGTCGGCGGCGAAGCGCTCCTGGTTCTTGAGCACCGTGATTACGTCGATCATGTTGCGCGGGTTGTAGCTGGCGCGCGCCAGGTACTCGGCACCCAGCCGGTCGGCCTGCAGCTCCTGCTCGCGGCTGTAGCTGGCCACATACCCGGCGGCGGCCGCCTGCGACACCTGGCCGGCGATGTCGGCGGCGCCGCTCATGCCGGTGGCACCCTCGATCAGCACGCCCAGCACGGTGGCCGCCAGCACGCCGATGCCGGCCTTTTGCTGGCGCGTGGCGCGCTGCGCGCCGTGGCGCGCGGTGACGTGGCCGATCTCGTGCCCGATCACGCCGGCGAGGTCGGCCTCGCTTTCCATGTAGGTCATGATGCCGCGCGTGACATAGACGAAGCCCCCGGGCAACGCGAAGGCATTGACCTGCGGGCTGTCGAGCACGGTGAAGGTCCACTGCAGGTCGCTGCGGTGCGACAGCCGCGCCAGCTTCTGGCCGATGTCGTTGACGTAGGCCTGCACCTTCGGGTCGGCGTAGGCGCCGTACTCGGCCAGGATCTCCTGGTGCGCCTTGCGGCCCTCGGCCAGCTCGGCCGCCTCGTCCATCACCGTGCTCTCGGTGCGGCCGGTGACGGGGTTCTTGACCTGCGTGGTGCCGCAGCCGGCGAGCAAGGCGCCGGCCACGAGCAGGCTCAGCCAGACGGTGTGTTTCATGGTGTCTCCCTGGGGCGGTCGAATGGCCGCCGTTACAGACCGCCAAGCATAGCCGCGCCGGCCGTCCGCTACACGCGACGGGCCTTGACGCGCACGCCGTCGCGCACCGTGGTGGGCGGATAGACGATCACCGTCGCGCCCGCGTCCAGCCCGCGCTTGACCCAGGCATGCTCGCCGTTGCGGGCGCCCAGCTCCACCGGCGTGATGCGCGCGCGGCCCTCGTCAAGACGAAACACCCCCATGCCTTCGCCCTGCGGCAGCGGGAACACGGCGCTCACCGGCACGAGCAGCGCCTGGTCCAGGCTCAGCGTGACCAGCCGCAAGCCGACCCGAAAGCCGTCGCCCAGCGAGCGCCACTGTTCGGCCGGACTGACGATGTCGATCACCACGTTGACGCGCTGCTCCTCCACACCGAGCGCCGAGACCTTGGTGAACGCCGCCGGCTCGACGCGCTGCACCCGCCCCTCGAGCGCGGCCGGGCCGCCCCAGCGCTCGATGCGCACCGTCGTGCCCGGCTTGACCTGCAGCGCGTCGGTGGTCAGCAGCTCGGCGACGATCTCGAGTTGCGTGGTGTCACCCACCTCGACCAAAGGCGTGCCGATGGCCACGACCGATTCGCTGGCCTGCAGCACGCGCAGCACGCGGCCGGCCACCGGCGCGCGCACGGCGAAGTCGCGCGGCGACGCCCCCGGGGCGCCGGGGCTGCGCACCGCGTACAGCGCGGCCCGCGCCTCGTCGAGAGACGCCTCGGCCACGCGCCGTTCCTGCTGCGCCGCCTCGAGTTCACGCCGGGCCGCCTGCAACGCGAGCCGGCTGTTGTCGAGCTGGGTGGCCGACACGAAGCCCTGGCCGGCCAGCTGCTCGCTGCGCTGCAACTCGTTTTGCGCCTGCTGCTGCGCCACGCGCGCACGCTCGATGCGCGCGGCCGCCAGCCGCACCCGCGCCTGCGCCGTCTCCACGCGGGCCTCCAGCTCGCGCCGCGAGCGGTCGTCGAGCATCGGCGCGTAGGTCGGCTGCAGCCAGGCCACGACGGCGCCGGCCTCGACCGCATCGCCCGCACGCAGTGCGATGCGCGCCAGCCGACCGGCCAGCGGCGCCGAGACGACGTAGCGCTCGTGCAGCCGGGTCTTGCCGTCCTCGTCGATGGTCGTCTCGAACGGGCCTGCGGCGGCCGTCGCGACCTCGATCTCGACCGGCCGCGGTGCAAAGGCCCACACCACGAGGGCGACCACCGTCACCCCCGCGAGGGCGCTCCAGAGCAGGGTTTTCTTCTTCATGTCGATGCAGGTCGAGGCCGATCCTTGTGACGAGGCTACTCCCGCGTCTTCAGCGCGGCCACCATGTCCAGCTTGTCGATGCGCCGGCGCACCACCAGGGCACTGGCCACGCCCGCGGCCAGCACGCACAGCCCTGCCCAGGCATAGGTGCGCGGTCGGATGATGACCGGGAAGAAGAACTGGTCGGAGCGCAGCAGCTCGCCGATCAGGTGCACCAGCCCGAAGCCCAGGCCCATGCCCAGCGGCAGTGCGACGGCGATGCCGATCGCCATCTCACCGAGCAGCAGGCCCGACACCTCGGTGCGGGTGAAGCCCAGCACGCGCAGGCTGGCGAGCTCCCAGGTGCGCTCCGACAGCGCGATTCGCGCGTTGTTGTACACCACGCCCACCGCGATCACCGCCGCGAACAGCGTCAGCACCGTGCTCATGATGCGGATGTTGCGCGCGCTGACCTCCTGCATGTTGCGCAGCAGGGTGGACTTGCTGAAGGTGCCGACGACACGGGGCAGCGCCTTGCTGGCTTCCAGCAGCGCCGGCTCGCGACCGCGTTCGACGGCCAGCGCGTACTGCGTGGACAGGTCGCCCTCCTGCAGCAGCTGGTTCAGCGCGCGGCGCTCCATGTAGGCATTCAGGCCCATCATTTCGCGCACCGTGGCGCTCAGCGCCACCTCCACCGTGCGCTGCCGGCCTTCGAGCACCTCCACACGCACGCGATCGCCGATGCGCAGCCCCAGCTTTTCGGCCAGCCGGTCCGTCATCACCAGGCCGCTGTCCTCCAGCCGGCTGGCCTCGCGATTGTCGGCATCGACCACGCGGCGCAACTCGGGCCGCAGGGCGAAGCCCTGGATCGCACCGCGCTCGCTGACGTGACCCTTGACGAAGCGCACCGACACGTCGCGCCCCGATTCGACCGCGGTGACACCGGGCAGCCGGGCGAGCTGATGGCGGGCGCTGTCGTCCACGGCCTCGGTCATCCACACGATCACGTCGCTGCGCATCGCCACGTTGAACTGCGAGTCGACGATGTAGTCGATGGCGTCGCGGAAGAAGTTGCCCATCACGACGATCGCCACCGAGGCGGCCACGCCGGCGATCGACAGCGTGGTGCGCCAGGGCCGCCGCTCCATGTGGCGCAGGATCATGCGCAGCGCCGGTCCGAGGCCGCCGATGCCCAGGCGCTCGACCAGCGTGCGCCGGTAGCGTCCGGGTGCCGGCGGGCGCATCGCCGCCGCGGGCGCCAGGCGCACGGTGGCCACGATCGCGTTGACGGTGCCGGCCACCGCGGTGGCCAGCGTGATGCCCAGGCTGACGACGAGCAGCCACGGCTCGATGCGGTGCTCGAAGCTCGGGAAGAAGAAGAACTCCGCGTACAGGCCAGTGAACATCGTGCCCAGTCGGTCGCCGATCAACACGCCCAGGGCCATGCCCACGGCCACGATCACCAGCACCAGCTTCAGGTAATGAGTGCCGATCGCGCGGTTCGGGTAGCCCAGCGCCTTCAGCGCGGCGATCTGCTCGCGCTGCGTGGCCACCAGGCGCGACACCACGACGTTGAGCAGGAAGGCCGCCACGCCGAGAAAGATCGACGGCAGCACGGTGCCCAGCACATGCTGCTCCTTGATCTCGTTGTCGAGCATCGCGTGCGAGGGCTGGTCCTCGCGGCCGTGCGCCTCGCGCCCGCCATAGCGCGCGAGCTGCTCCGACAGGGCGTCGGTCACCGCGCGCTGCGACGCGCCGGGCGCCAGCTTGACGGCGACGCGGTTGAACGCGCCTTCCATGTCGTAGGCAGCCTCCAGCGTCTGCTTCGGAACCCAGAACACGCCGAAGCCGCGCAGGTCGGGCATGCCCATGAGGCCGGCGAAGATGAACTCGGGCGACAATGCGATGCCGGTGATGACCAGCGTGCGCCGCTTGCCGTTGATCAGCGCCCCCACGCGCGAGCCGGGTCCGAGCGCGCGCTTTTCGGCGAAGGCCGGCGACACCAGCGCAGGGATCGCGTGGTCGCTGCGTTGCACGTCGTCGAGCGCGCGGCCGCTCTTGAGGGTGACCCGGTTCATGCGCGGCGGCGAGCGCGGGTCGATGCCGATCAACTGGCCCAGCATCGGATCGACGATGCCCTCGATCTCGATGCGCACGATCTGCTCGATGCCGGTCTGCACGTCGGCCACGCCAGGCGTGGCGCGCAGCGTCGTGGCCAGCGCGTCGGGCGCGCGCTTGACGCTGGCGAACACGTCGGCGAAGCGTCCCGAGGCGTAGAAGCGCTCGCGCGCCAGCGCCAGCGAATCGACCGCCGACAGCGTGGTGATGAAGCCGCCGACGCCGCTGGCCACCACCAGCGCGATCGTCAGCGCCTGGCTCCACATCAGGCGCAGGTCGCGCAGCAGCTTGCGGTCGAGGGCTTTCACCAGGACAGCTCCGAGGGGCTGATCTTGTGCCGGTTGACCTCGACCCTCTGGATGCGCCCGTCGCCCAGGTGGATCACGCGGTCGGCCATACCGGCGATGGCCGCGTTGTGCGTGATCACCACCGCCGTGGTACCCAGCTCCCGGTTGATGCGCGCGATCACCTCGAGCACCAGCTTGCCGGTCTGGTAGTCGAGCGCGCCGGTGGGTTCGTCGCACAGCAGCACGTCGGGTCGCTTGACGATGGCCCGCGCGATCGCCACGCGCTGCTGCTCGCCGCCCGAGAGCTGCGCCGGGAAGTGGTCGCGCCGCGGCGTCAGCCCGACCCGCTCGATCGCCTCGTCGATCGGCATCGGCTGCTCGGCGATGTCGGTCACCAGCGCCAGGTTCTCGCGCACCGTCAGGCTCGGGATCAGGTTGTAGAACTGGAACACGAAGCCGACGTGCTCGCGCCGGTACGCGGTCAGGTCGGCCTCGCCGGCGCCGGTCAGCACATGGTCGCCGAAGCGCACCTCGCCGACACTCGGCGCATCCAGGCCGCCGAGGATGTTCAGCAACGTCGACTTGCCGCTGCCCGAGGGCCCGAGCAGCACGATGAACTCGCCGCGGTAGATGTCGAGATCGACGTCGCGCAGGGCCTGCACGTCGACCTCACCGGTGTGGTAGGTCTTTCCGAGGCCTCTGGCCGCGAAGACGACGGGGGTGCCGGAGGCAACCATCCGTTCATGATGCGCGGCCACCTCGACGACCCGATTGACACGGGTCAAGCCCGCACCGGCTCACGCGGCAGGCCCGCAGCGAGGCGGGCCTGCCGGACCGACACGGGTCAGGCTGGCAGCTTGGCCAGGATCTGATCCATTTCGGCCGCCGTCCACGCGCGCAACGACTGCGTACGGATGTTGCCCTGCATCGCGAGAGCCAGGTTGAAGGTGGCCAACGCCTTCTCGTCCTGGGCCTCGAGGATGCACACGAGGTCGTACTCACCCATCGTCCACAGGATCTCGCGCATGTTCACGCCGAAGCGCGACGCGACCTCCTTGGCCGCGGCGGCGCGCTGGGTCGTGCTCTTGACGCCTTGGATACCCTTGTCGGTGAAGTTCACCAAACCCACGTAAGTGACCATGGTCACCCTCCGTTCCTGCAAGCCAGGGGGCCATCTCGAGACCCGGGGATTCGCGTGGCCCCCATGCGTGACCCTCGGGTCATCGCCAGTGGACGGGTGTGTCCGTAAGGGGACACAGGCATTCGCTGCGCGGTGAAGCGGACGATGCTACGCCTTCGACGCGAAACCGCAAGCCCCGGAGGTGCCTCGCCGCCCCGCGCCGCAGGCCCGCGTCACAGCACGCAGAATCTGCCCATGCCGGCCCACGCCACCCAGACCGAAACCGCCCGCGAGCCTCGCGACCTCACCGCGGGCCATCCGAGCGACGCGGCCGAGCGCTGGTTCGCCTCGCGCGGCTGGCGGCCGTTCGACTTCCAGCGCGAGGTGTGGGCGGCGATGGCCGCGGGCCGCAGCGGCCTGCTGCACGCCACGACCGGCAGCGGCAAGACATACGCCGTCTGGCTGGGAGCGCTCGAGCGCTCTCGCCTCGTCGATCGAGCGGCGGGCCGTTCCCGCCGGCAGGGCGCTGGCAAGGGCGGCGGGGGCCTGGGCCCGCCCGGCGCGGTCGCGAAGGGGCCGAAAGTCCTGTGGCTCACGCCGATGCGGGCCCTGGCGGCCGACACGGAGCGCGCGCTGCAACAGCCGCTGGCCGACATGGCGCCGGCGTGGCGCGTGGGCATGCGCACTGGCGACACGCCGAGCAGCGAGCGTGCACGCCAGGAGCACCGCTGGCCGCAGGCCCTGGTGACCACGCCCGAGTCGCTGAGCCTGATGCTCACGCGCGAATGCGTGCGCGAGGAACTTTGCGGCGTGCACACCGTGATCGTTGACGAGTGGCACGAACTCATCGGCAACAAGCGCGGCGTGCAGGTGCAACTGGCGCTGGCGCGGTTGCGCCGGTGGAACCCGCAGCTCGTGGTGTGGGGGCTGTCGGCCACGCTGGGCAACCTGGACGACGCCATGGCCGCCCTGCTCGGCCAAGGGCAGGGCACGCTGGTGCGCGGGCACGTCGACAAGACCCTGGTGGTGGACACGCTCGTCCCGCCGGACCCCGGGCGCTTCTCGTGGGCCGGGCACCTGGGCGCGCAGATGCTGCAACCGGTGATCGACGAGATCGACAAGGCGTCGACCACGCTGGTCTTCACCAACGTGCGCTCGCAGGCCGAGACCTGGTACCAGCTCATTCTGCGCGAGCGGCCCGACTGGGCCGGCCTGGTCGCGGTGCACCACGGCTCGCTCGACAAGTCCGTGCGCGAATGGGTCGAGCTCGGGCTGAAGGAGGGCCGCTTGAAGGCGGTGGTGGCCACCTCCAGCCTGGACCTGGGCGTCGACTTCCTGCCGGTGGAGCGCGTGCTGCAGATCGGCTCCGCCAAGGGCGTGGCGCGGCTGCTGCAGCGCGCCGGGCGCAGCGGCCACGCGCCGGGACGCGTGAGCCGCATCACGCTCGTGCCCACGCACAACCTCGAGCTCGTGGAAGCCGCCGCCGCACGCCGCGCCGCGCAGGCCGGCCGCATCGAGAAGCGCACCGCGCCCGACAAGCCGCTGGACGTGCTGGTGCAGCACCTGGTCACGGTGGCCCTTGGCGGCGGGTTCGCCGCCGAGCCCGCGCGCGGCGGAGGTTTCGAGGCCGAGGCCCTGTGGCGCGAAGTCCGCAGCGCGCATGCGTACCGCAGGCTCACGCGCGCCGAGTTCCAATGGGCGCTCGATTTCGTCGAGAAAGGCGGCGCAAGCCTGGGCGCCTACCCCGAATACCACCGCGTGGCGCGCGTGAACGGCGTGTACCGCGTGCCCGACCGCGGCATCGCACGGCGCCACCGCATGCAGGTGGGCACCATCGTCGGCGAGACGGCGATGCGGGTGAATTGGATGAGCGGCGGGACGCTCGGCAGCATCGAGGAGGGCTTCATCGCCCGCCTGCGCCCCGGCGACTGCTTCGTGTTCGCCGGCCGGGTGCTGGAATACGTTCGCACGCACGAGATGACCGCCTACGTGCGCAAGGCGACGAAGAACCGCGGCATCGTGCCGGCGTGGTCGGGCAGCAAGATGCCGCTGTCCACCGAGCTGGCCGATGCCACGCTCGACCTCATCGCCCGCGGCCGCCAGCACGACGGGCTCGAGCCCGAGATGCAGGCGGCGCAGCCGATGTTGCACACCCAGGCCCAGCTGTCGCGCCTGCCCACGCCGAACACGCTGCTGGCCGAGCGCTTCCAGTCCAGCGAGGGCCATCACCTGTACCTCTACCCGTTCGGTGGCCGCAACGTGCACGTCGGCGTGGCCAGCCTGCTGGCGTGGCGGCTCGCACGCACGCAGCCCAACACCTATTCGATCAGCGTCAACGACTACGGCTTCGAGCTGCTGGGCGCGCTGCCGATCGACCTGGCTGCGCTGCGCGACGGCAGCGCGTTCGCCTGCGACGACCTGCTGCGCGACGTGCTGGCCAGCCTGAACGCGAGCGAGATGGCACAGCGGCGCTTCCGCGAGATCGCCCGCGTGGCGGGGCTGGTGTTCACCGGCTACCCGGGCGAGGGCCGCAGCGCACGGCAGCTGCAGGCGTCGAGCAGCCTGTTCTACGAGGTGTTCCGCAAGTACGACGCCGGCAACCTGCTGCTCACGCAGGCCGAGGCCGAGGTGCTGGCGCAGGAACTGGAACTCGAGCGCATGACGGCCGTGCTCGGGCGCATGTCGCGGCTGGCGCTCGATGTGGTCGATCTGCGCGCACCCAGCCCCTTCAGCCTGCCGCTGATGGTCGAGCGTTTCCGCGAGCAGCTCAGCACCGAGAAGCTGGAGGACCGCCTCGCGCGCATGCTGCGCGAGGCCGAGGCCGCGCTGGCGGGCGAAGCCGCTGATGTGCCGGCCGCACGCAGGCGTTCGGCATGACGAGGGCGAATACGGCGCGCGACGGCGTGCGAGCCGCAACCCGCGGTGGACTGGGGCGGATCGCCATGCTCCTCGTCGTGGCGCTGGCCTTCGGGGGGGCACCGCCGGCCACGCGCGGCGCGCCCGCGAGCGATGTCTGGACGGGCACCGTCACCCGCGTCAGCGACGGCGACACCTTGTGGGTGCGGCCGGCCGAAGGCGGGCGGCCGGTCAAGGTGCGCATCGAAGGCATCGATGCGCCCGAGATCTGCCAGGCCGGCGGGCGCGACGCGCGGCGTGCCCTCGAACGCCGGGTGCTGCGCCGCACGGTGCAGCTCGAGACCGTGGCCCGCGACGACTGGGGCCGCCGCATCGCGCGTGTCAGCCTCGACGGGCAGGACGTCGGCGAACGCCTCGTCAGCGAAGGCCACGCGTGGAGCGACCGCTACCGCGACCGCCCCGGCCCCTACGCCCAACAGGAACAGGCCGCGCGCGTCGCGCGGCGCGGGCTGTTCGCCGCTCCCGAGCCGATGCTGCCGCGCGACTTCCGGCGCGTGCACGGTGCGTGCATGCAGGGCAGGCCCTGAGCGATCCTCGCCGCGCCCTCTGCCTCCTTGACCGCGGTCAATCGGCGCAGCCGGTCGGCTCGACACAATGAGCGGGACGCCGACGCGGACGCGACGGCGCGCACGAGTCCACGGCCATGCAAGCCCTTCTCCAGTCGCTGCAAGGCGGGGGCGGCAACCTGGCGGCCTACCTGGCTGCGCACGTGCTGCTGTGCCTGCTGCCGGCGTTCGCGATCGCCGGCGCGATGACGGCCCTGATCCCCAAGGCCAGCATCACCCGCTGGCTCGGCCGCAGCACGCCGGCCCGCGTGTCCTACCCGGCCGCGGCCGCAGCCGGCTCGCTGCTGGCGGTGTGCTCGTGCACCATCGTGCCGCTGTTCGCCGGCATCTACAAGAAGGGCGCCGGCCTCGGGCCGGCGGTCACCTTCCTGTTCTTCGCGCCGGCGGGCAACGTGCTGGCGCTGTCGTACACCGGCAGCATCCTGGGGGCGGAGTTCGCCGTGGCGCGCGTGGTGCTGTGCCTCGCCTTCGGCATCGGCATCGGGCTGCTGATGGCCATGCTCTTCCGGCGCGACGACGCCGTGCACGACGCGCGTACCGACGCCCTGTTCGCCGCCCGCGAGCGCATCGGCGCGGCGCCCGCCGGCGTGCTGCTCGCGCTGGTGGCCGTGCTCGTCGCGGGCACGCTGAAGGTGGCCCCGCTGCAGGCCGCGTGGGCGTCCGTGGATCTGCCGCTGGGCTGGGCGCCAGCCTGGCAGGCGCAACTGGCGGCCTGGGTGCCTTTCGACGCCAGCAAGGGCGAGGAGGGCGTCAGCGTCCAGGGCTCGCTGCTGATCGTGCTGCTGGTATCGATCGGCGTGGCGGCCTGGCGCGGGCTGGAGAACATCGTCGAAGGGGCCAACCGCTGGACCTGGGCGGCCCTGGCGCTCGTGGCCGCGACGCTGCTGGTGGCGACTACACAGTGGCGCGTGCATGCACAGGGCGTGGAGCTGGCGTTCACCGGGCGCTCGCTCGCGGTGGCGGCGGCGCTGGGCGCGGTGGCGGCGTACGCCCGCCGTCTGGAAGCCGACGCCTTCGGCGCGTGGCTGTGGGAGTCCTGGCGCTTCGTCAAGCAGATCTTCGGCCTGCTCGTGGTGGGCGTGTTCCTCGTGGGCGTCATCCGGCAATGGATCCGCCCGGAGTGGGTCCAGGCGCTGGCCGGGCGCAACGACCTGCTGGCCAACGCGACCGCGGTGCTGTTCGGCGTGTTCATGTACTTCCCGACCCTCGTCGAGGTGCCGGTGGCGCACATGTTCCTCGACCTGGGCATGCACCGTGGGCCGCTGCTCGCCTACCTGATGGCCGACCCCGAGCTCAGCCTGCAGAGCGTGCTGATGGTCGCGGCCATCCTCGGCCGCGCCAAGACGGCCGCCTACGTCGGCCTGGTGGCGGTGTTCAGCGTCGTCGCCGGGCTGGTGTTCGGAGCCTGGGTCGACGGCGTGAGCCCCTGGTGGCTCGCGCTCGGCCTGGCGGCCTTCGGGGCCGTGCTGGCCGGCGCGCTGGCGTGGCTGAACGCCCGCCGCGCCGAGGCTGCGCCCGCCACCTGAAACCTGATAGGAGTACCCGACATGACCACCGTGAAGATCCTGGGTTCCGGATGCGCCAACTGCCGCAAGCTCGAGGCCGCGGCGCGCGAAGCCGCGGCTGCGGCCGGCGTCGATGCCGAGTTCGTCAAGGTCACCGACATGAAGGCGATCATGGCCTACGACATCCTCTCGACCCCCGGCCTCGTCATCGACGACAAGCTGGTCAGCAGCGGGCGCATTCCGACCCGGGCCGAAATCCAGGGCTGGCTAGCCGCCTGAAGACGCCGGCCGCCGCGCAGCGCCGGCTGCGGCAACCCGCGCCGCGCGCACCGGGCTTTCACTGCCGCGGCGGCCACAGCACCGAGGCGATGGCTGCCAGCACCAGGGCCACGGCAGCCCAGTCCTGCCCGTGCAGCACCTCGCCCAGCCACCACGCGCCGCTGAACACGCCCAGCACCGGGATGAACATCACCGACAGCGTCGAGGCCACGGGCGGCAGGTCGCGGGCCAGCATCAGCCAGGCCACCTGCGCAAAGGCGAACACGAGCAGCGCGTTGTAGACGACGGCAGCCCACACCACCGGCGTCGGCCAGGCCCAGGCATCGCGCTCGAACAGCACGCTCAGCGCCGTCATCCACGCCGTGGTGATCGCGGTCATCCACCACGCGATCGCCAGTGTGGGGTGAGCGATGCGCGTGCGGCGCATCATCTGCGTGCCGATGGCCCACGCGGCCGCAGCGGCGAGCATCATGGCCACCGCCGTCGGGCGCCCCGCCAGCGTGGTGAACTCGTGCCACAGCAGCAGGCACACGCCCAGCGCCGCCGCGGCGACGCCGGCCCACGCGCGCGCCGGCAGACACTGGCCGAACCAGGCCGCGCCGACGAGCGCCGAGAACACCGGCATCGTGTAGCCCAGGATGGCCGCGCGCCCGCTAGACAGCGACGGGATCGCCACGATCGACAGCGAATACCAGCACAGCATGTTGAACACGGTCAGCCACGCCAGCTCGCCCCAGTGCTCGCGCGCGATCGCGAACGGCACCCGCCGCACCATCAGCACGCCGGCCAGCACTGGCAGGCCCAGCCACATGCACAGCGTGCGAAACGTCAACGGCGGGTATCCGGTGACGCCGAGCTTCATGACCGGCCAGTTCAGTCCCCACACCAGCGTGAGCAGGGCGAGCAGCACCAGTTGACGGCGCGAGAGGGTGTGCATGGGGCGTCATGCTATCCACCGATGCGAGCCTGCTCACGCCGACCCTCGGCGCGTGCCTGCATTGACCAGGCTGACGCGGTTCGTCGAGGTGCTGGAGGAATCGGCAAAGCCCAGGAGTGCCGCCCCCGGAGACGAGCGAAGAACGTTCGGGCAGACCTCGTTCCACGCCGCGTCAGCGCAAGCGGGGTGCGCGCCCGCGAGACGCCGTGCTCGCCGGCGCGACACGAGGTGCCGGCTCTGCGCTGCCTGCCTTTAGGCCGTCGTCTTGCATCGTTTGAAGGCTTGCAGCCTGCTGCGTGCGGTCAATACACACCTGGTCGGTGTCGAGCGCGAGGGGGCGTGCTTGACATGTGGCGCGGGTGGCCTCGGTGGAGGCAGGATCATGCGCGTTCGCAGGCCCGGGAGCCGCTCTGTGGCGATGGAATGGAGCCCGGCCAGCGCCTCGTCAACGGGTTGCGCGGCAAGTGCACGATTGCTCGAACCTTATGCAGGCTCGTTGATCGCGGAGTGTGTAGAGCGAAGCGCGTGGACTGTCTTCAAGGCAGACCGCGCGGAGCGCGCTCACCCGACCGTGGGGGCTTGTGCCCCCGCGGTCGGGTGAGTCCGGTTCATCCCCACGCGCGTGGGGAACACACCAGCTTGACCACGCGCCCCTCCTGGATGGACGGTTCATCCCCACGCGCGTGGGGAACACTTCTTCTGAGCCAGCAGCAAGTCCGATAGTGCCGGTTCATCCCCACGCGCGTGGGGAACACAACACGCGGCGGACGTAGAAGGCAGCAAATGTCGGTTCATCCCCACGCGCGTGGGGAACACTCGATACGGTTGCCGTGCCCCTGCACGACGATCGGTTCATCCCCACGCGCGTGGGGAACACGGCTCGATCCTCGTGCCGCTGCTGCGCTACGACGGTTCATCCCCACGCGCGTGGGGAACACCGTATAGGCGCGCGCGCGCGTGAAGGCGTTTGCGGTTCATCCCCACGCGCGTGGGGAACACGATCGT
>Ga0114939_10002333_pt1 | contig 14162 bp, 12 predicted proteins | sample AshMeaCrysSpring_FD_87196 | JGI IMG/M metagenome (GOLD analysis project Ga0114939, IMG submission 87196) | Groundwater microbial communities from Big Spring, Nevada to study Microbial Dark Matter (Phase II) - Ash Meadows Crystal Spring | ecosystem: Environmental > Aquatic > Deep subsurface >... | reverse complement strand
GCGAGCAGGAAGGGAAAACCCGCCGCGATCTCGGCCGCGACGAGTTCCTCAAGCGCGTTTGGGATTTCAAGAACAAGCACGGCGACATCATCATCAAGCAGCTCAAGCGCCTCGGTTGCTCCTGCGATTGGAGCCGCGAGCGCTTCACCATGGACGAGGCCTACACGAAGTGGGTGAGCCATGTGTTCGTGGAACTCTTCAAGGAAGGTCTGATCTATCGGGGGAAACGCATCGTCAACTGGTGCCCGGTGTCTCTAACGGCGCTCTCCGACGAGGAGGTCATCATGACCCCGCAGCGCTCGAAGTTGTATTTCATGAAATACGAACTCGCCGATGCGCCGGGCGAGTATCTGGAAATCTCCACCACCCGTCCGGAAACCTTGATGGGTGACGTGGCCGTGGCGGTAAATCCGAAGGACGAACGATTCGCGAAATACATCGGCCGCAAGGTGAAGCGCCCGTTTCCGCATGCCGAGATCCCGGTCATCGCGGACGAGCATGTGGACATCGAGTTCGGCACCGGCGCGCTAAAGATCACCCCGGCGCACGACAAGGCGGACTTCGAGATCGGCATCCGCCATGGTCTTGAAATCATCGACGTGCTCACGCCGGACGCGCACATCCACTGCCCCGAGTGTCCGGATCTCCACGGCCTCGATCGTTTTGTCGCGCGCAAGAAAGCCGCGGCGAAACTCGAGGAGATGGGTCTGCTCATCAAGGTGGAGGAATACGAAAACAACGTCGGTTTCTCCGAACGCGCCCACGTGCCGATCGAGCCGCGCATTTCGATGCAGTGGTTCCTGAAATATCCCTGCGTGAAGGAAGCCGCGGACGCCGTGGCGAATGGCGACATCCGGTTCCGCCCCGAGCGCTGGGCGAAGACATACGCGCACTGGATGGAAAACCTCCAGGACTGGTGCATCAGCCGCCAGCTCTGGTGGGGGCACCAGATCCCGGTGTGGTATCGCAAGGACAAGTTCGCCTCACTCAAGGATGCCGAGTCGCTCGATATGTCCCATATGACCCATGGAGACCTCTACGTCGGAGTCGAACCACCCGCCGACTCCGAAAACTGGGTGCGCGACGAGGACGTGATGGACACTTGGTTCTCTTCATGGCTGTGGCCCTTCGCCACCATGAGCGACCTCGGCGAGGGCAGCACGACCTTGAAAAAATTCTATCCCACCACAGACCTCGTCACCGGGCCAGACATCATTTTCTTCTGGGTGGCGCGCATGATCATGGCCGGCTTCCGCTTCGCGGGCGGACTGCCGTTCAAGAACGTGTTCTTCACCTCCATCATCCGCGACCTGCAAGGCCGCAAGATGAGCAAGTCGTTGGGAAACTCGCCGGATCCCATCGACCTGATGGAGAAATACGGCGCGGACGGCCTGCGCTTCGGCCTGCTGCGCATCGCTCCGGTCGGCGGCGACCTGCGTTTCGACGAAACCTCCGTCGAGGAAGGACGGAACTTCGCCAACAAACTCTACAATGCCTGCCGTTTCCGCCAGATGGCGGGCATGGAGATTTCAGATTCGAAGTTTGAGATTTCAAATGGCGAAGCCCTCCCGCCCTATCACATCGACATCATGGCGAAGCTCGATGCGCTTGCGGCTGACCTCGAGGGAAGTTATGCCGAATACCGCTTCGGCGAGATCGCCCAGCTCTTGTATGATTTCCTCTGGAACGAGTTCTGCGGCAGATTCCTCGAAGCGGTGAAACTTGACCTCCGCGAGACCGCCACGGTGGAAGCCCGCAACGCGACGCTCGGCACCTTCGATGCGGTGATGGCCCGTTTCCTCCAACTGCTCAGCCCCTACATGCCGCACATCGCGGAAGAACTCTCACAGCGGATGGGCTATGTGAAGGATGGCGAGTTCGTGATGCGGAAGGGGCTGCCTTCCGCGCCGCTCGTTTCCTTCGACGCATCCGGCGCGAAATCCCGCGCCGAGGCGATCTACGAAACCGCCAGCCGCCTCCGCAACCTGAAGGCCGAATGCGGCCTGGCCACCCGCAAGGACGTGAAGTTCGTCGTCAAGGGAGCCGTCGCCTGGCTGGCGGCCGAAATGAAGGTTCTCGCGCTGCTCGCCGGGGCCGGGGAAATCATTCCGGACGCGGCTTACGAGGCTCCGAAGGGAACTCCGGCCGCGCTCACCCCGGTCGGAGAGATATATCTGCCGATGGAAGGACTCATCGATGTGGAGGCCGAACGGGCGCGCATTTCCAAAGAGATCGAAAAAACCGCGGTCGAAATCAAAAAGTGCGAGGGCAAGCTGGGCAACGCCAGCTTCGTGGACCGCGCGCCGCCGGAGGTGGTGGAGCAGGAAAAGGCGCGTCTTGCGGACTGGAATGCCAAACTCGCACAACTCGCGGAGATGCTGGCAGCCCTGGCATGATGCTTGCCAAGCATGGATCATTCGCTAGGCTGCATGTCGAAAGCGGAAAGATGACAACTTCCGATGGCATTGCCGGCATTGATGAATCCTCGCTCGAATTGCTCGAAGCGGCGGGCTTTCTCGACGTCGGCACACTGGCCAGGGCGGGTGTGGATGAGTTGACGGCCGAGTTGGAGCGCGCCAATACGATTCTCAAGATCGCGCAACGAGCGCCGTCCCGGGAGACTGTGGGGGAATGGATCCACAAGGCGCGTGAAGTGGCGGGAATGCCCGAAGAATCCGCCGTCCCCGCGATGATGCCTGTGGATTACGAGCAGACTCCGCAAGTGGCCGCGATGCTTGCCGCCGCGCCCTTCGCCATTCCAATGCCGTCCCGCATTCTGATGGCGAACCAACTGGCGGTCGCGGACGTTCCCCCGGCCATATTGCTCAACCGTTACTCAGGGGATTTCGATGTGAAAACCGGCAGGAACCTTCCCGGAAGCCGGGTTCCCAAAGCACCCGCCGTGACGGGCGCCTATGTGCGGCTTGCTGAAAGCGGCGGCCAGCGTGCGGAAATGGACATCGCCAGACTGCGCTCCACCGGAGATCTCGGGCAGACGTTGCTCAAGGAGCCCGCGTCCAAAAGCTCGCCCGCCAACAACGAACGCGTGGCCTTGATCCGCGCGCCCCGCTCCGCCACCAACAAGGGGCGCGATCCCCGCTCCCGCTTTTACATCCGCGGGGTGCTCCACAACCATCCGATCTCGATCACCATCGGAGCGCTGGTGACGCTGGTGTTGATGGTGATGACTCCCCTCTCACTGCTTTCGGCACTGCTGCTGCTGCTCTCCAGGGAGACGCCCGAGCGCTTCGCGTGGGTGCCGGGCTGGCTGATTTTTTTCCCGCTCTTTCTTCCGCTATCCGGAATCTGCTATCTGATCTGGGGAATGACCGCGAGTTGCCGGATCTGCGGCCAGAGGATTTTCAAACACCACCACCACTTCAAGAACAAGCGGGCCCACCACATTCCCGGGCTGGGGTACATTCTGCCGCTTTGCTTTCATGTCCTGCTCTTCCGCTGGTTCCGCTGCACGCATTGCGGCACCCCGGTGCGGCTGAGGGAGTAGCAGGAGCCGTCCGTCCGGGATTCTCATGATGAGGCGCTTTCTCCATTGCCTGCTGGCCCTCGCCACCCTGGCCTCCTGCGCGAAAACCGGAACCGGCGGCGGACCCGCGGCCATCGGCCCCTCCGGCGTGCCGCCACAACTCAGGGCCTCCGGCGAGGACTCCGGAACTCCTGTCGCGCCCGGAGGAAACGCCGTCAGCGCGGACCGGCGCATCGATCTCACCCCGGAGGAGGACATTGTCTTCACCGATCCTGACAATCCGGACGCCGGCCTGCCCGAGCTTTCCGCCCTGCTTTCCGCCGCTCCCAAGCGCCGCGGACCGTGGGAGGAAAGCGAGACCATCGCCAAGCGCCGGGCCGTCCGCGAAGGCAAGCCGCTGCTCATCTGGTTTACCGACTCCGCCCGCAGCCCGATGTGCAAGGCGCTCAACGAAGAGCTGTTCTCGACATCGGCTTTCGAGGCATGGGCCTCGGAAAAAATCATCCGCCTGCGCGTGGACGCCAGCGCGAGGGTTGAAGGCGACGATATTTCGCTCGATGAGAAGGAGACGCGTCTTGCCGATGTCAGGCACTACGTCACCCGCTTGAAAAAACAATACCGGATCCTCGGGCATCCCTCGCTGGTCATGCTCAATCCCGGCGGAGAGGTGATCGGGCGCTACCGCGGCTACAAGCGCGGCGACGCCGATTACTTCTGGGGACTCATCAAGCAGGGCGAGGCGGCGTCGGCGAGCGCCTATCAGGAATGGCGCGCCGCGCTTGAGAAAAAGGGCTACCGCGAGTGGAGCGACAGGAAGGACCGCAAGGTGTTCGCCAAACTCACCGGCTACGCCGACGGCTCGCTCACCCTGATCGAGCCGGACGGCACCCGCAGCCGCACTCACGAGAACCAGCTCTCCGACAAGGACCGCGAGTGGATTGCCCGGCGGAAAGCAGTGAGCGCGCAGGGTGCCTGGTGATGAGCACGGTGACTGCGAATGGCGGGAAACACGCGGAATAGGCTCGGCACCATGGTCCGGGTCCATCACGGAATCGAATGGCCGCCACACCGGCGGATGGCGATGATTCAGATGCAGCTTGGAAAACCCGATTTTTTCATCGTGGGCGCGTCCAAATGCGGGACCACGGCGCTATCCGCCCTGTTGGATTGCGATCTATCCGATTGGAACGAAGATCCGGCGGCGTCACCCATGCGCCCCTGAAGGAGAGCGGCGCGGTTCCTTTCAGGGAACGATCCGCGCCACTGCGGTTGCAGGCATCCACCGGATCAATCCGCGATCTCGACGATCAGGTTGATCTCCACCGCCACGTTGAGCGGCAGGGCCGCCGCGCCGAGCGCGGTGCGCGAGTGCCGGCCCTTGTCGCCGAAAATCTCCACGAGCAGTTCGGACGCGCCGTTGATGACCTGCGGGTGGCCGTGGAAATCCGGCTCGGAATTCACGAAGCCGTTGAGGGCGACGACCTGTTTCACCTTGTCGAGCGAGCCGACAGCCTCGCGGATCACGGCGAGGCGGTTGAGCAGGATCATGCGGGCGGCTTCCCGCGCTTCCTCGATGGAAACCTCCGTCGGCACCTTGCCAATGATCTTCTTTTCCCCATCGACGGGCAATCCGCCTGATAGAAAGAGCAGGTTTCCGGCGCGCACGCAGTTCACGTAAGCCGCCACCGGCGCGGGCACGGCGGGCAGCGAGTGTCCGAGCGCGTTGATTCGTTGCAGGGTGTGATCGGTCATGGCGGGACGGGGGATTCGGGTTCGGGAACCGTGCGGCGGTCAGCTCTTGGGCGCGGGTTTCTTCGGCTCGTCCATCACCTGCTCGGCGGGCATGGGGAAATCGCCGGTGAGCAGGGCGACGAGTTTTCTGCCGGAGTCGGTGAGGGTGGCGTGGTTTTGCTGGCCGATGATGAGATTGCGGGTGAGGTAGCGGTGGGGCGCATCGGATGGGCGAATGGCGGTGACGACGGGCGCGTCCACCTGTTTTTGGCCGGGTGTGAAAGCCACGGGCTGGCCGGTGGAGCTGAAGCTGATTTCCCATGAGGCGGCCCCTTCGGGATTGCCGCGCATGATCCACGGGTGGCGGATGACGAAATCCGGCACGCCCCTGAATGGCACCGCCACCTTGAAATAAACCGGAGTGGACGCGATGAACTCGCTGAAACGCAGCTCCGGGTTGGCGCGGTGCTCGAGGAAGAAGCGCGCGACATCGGTGCCGGTGAGGTTCATGCCGTTGAACGGGCCGTGGTGGTTCACGCCGCCGCCGAAGGCCTTGTGCCAGTCCTCGTAGCGCCGGCTCATCAGCATGGCGAGTTCCAGATGCACATGCGCCCGCGTGCGGTCGATGCCCGCGCCGGTGTAGCCCATGCGCCCTAGCACCGAGCCGGCCCTGACAGGATCTCCCGGATTGCAGGCGGTTTCCGCGAGGTGGGCATAGAGCGAGAAGATCGCGGAGTTTTCCCACTGGTGCTCGACGACCACGTATTTGCCGTAATTGCTGCGCCCGGCGAACGGGCTGACGTAAGCCACGCGGCCGTCCGCGATGCTGGTGACGAGATCGAGCGGATTGCCGGCGCGGTCGCGGTTGACGGGTGCGATGTCGATGCCCTCGTGGAACTTGGTGAGCAGCACCTCGCCGTTGACGCGCATGGCGTTGCGGACGTAGCCGAAGGAGCCGGCTTCCCACGGCTTGCTGGCCACACCCTCGAAGGTGCGGTCCACATACATATAGAAGCGGTCCGGCCGTCCGGTGAAGAGGTGGTGGTTTTCCGTGGGCAGGCGCAGGTCGATTCCGGCCCGCGCGATGCCGGCCATGGTGAGTGCGAGGAGCAAATGACGAAGCATGGCGGCCGCTGGCTATGGTTTCTTCTTCCGTCCTTCCTGGCCGACGCGCGGCAGGCTCTCGTCCGAGGCCGCGATGTCGGCCAGCGTGGCTCCCTTCCAGACCACGGCCACGCCGTCGTCCACCTGTTTGTCGATGAGCACGCCATCCACGACGCGGCCGTTGAGCATGGCGGCCATCCAGCGGCCCTGGTTGGCGTTGGTGATGGCGGCCAGGCGGCGGGCGGCGTTTTCCTTGAGCTTGAAAACAATGCCGAAATCCCCGGCATCAGAGGGGAAGGGACTGAATGAAACGGCGTCCTTGGTGGAGATTTCCGGATTGCGCAGGAAATAGCGGGTCTGGCCGTTGGCCGCCTGTGGGAAGATCATCTTCGGGTTGTCGGTGGCCTGCGTCTCCATGTGGAAGGAGATCGAGGCCTTCTTGTCGGCCTTGCTTCCGGCGAAAACCGCGGAACCGGGCGCAAGGACCAGCATCATCACGAGCGCGGCAAGGCGTGGCTGCATGGCCGGAGTGAACCACATTGCGCGGATTCCAAAAGGAAAAAGCGGGCCGCGCACGGTGGCGGTTCGGCGTGGGGGGCGGAGGGATTTTCCGCTTCCGGAAATCCTCCCTGCAAGCCAATCCTGCGCCATGCGCTACGCCGAACGCCTCCAGCAACGAATCGAGAAAACCGGCTCCCGCCTGTGCGTGGGACTGGACCCGCGCCCCGGTGAGGGAGGAGCCGCGTTCGCCAGGAATTTCCTCACGCGGGTCATCGGGGAAACCGCCATCTGGGCCGCCGCCTTCAAGCCGAACATGGCTTACTTCGAGGCCATGGGCATCGAGGGCATCCGCCTGCTGGAGGATTTGCTCGCCGCCATGCCGGCCGAAGTCCCCGTGATTCTGGACGCGAAACGCAGCGACATCGGCGAGACGCAGAAATACTACGCACAAGGATACTTCAGCGGCTGGAATGTGGATGCGGTGACGCTCAACCCCTTTCTCGGCTATGATTCCATCGAGCCCTTCCTCGATTGGGAAGGCAAGGGGGTGTATCTGTTAGCGGTGACCTCCAACGCCGGTTCCGCGGATTTCCAGCGCCGGAAACTCGACGACGGGCGCGCGGTCTTCGAGCTCGTCACCGCGCTCGGCGGGCGCGCCGCTGCGGAGGGGCGCAAGACGGATGTTGGCTACGTCGTCGGTCTGACCAACGCGGCGGACGTGCTGGAAAAAATCCCGGACGCGCCACTGTTGGTTCCGGGACTTGGCGCGCAGGGCGGCGATCTCGCCTCGCTGGCGGCCGCGAAACGCAGCGCGCCGGATGTCATCAACGTCTCGCGCGGCATTCTCTACGCCGGAGACGAGCGCGGTTTCGGCGCGCGCGCCAGGGATTGGGCGGAGAAAATCGCGGCCGCGTATTCCGGTCACTGACGATCACCCCTTCACCGCGGCGATCAGTGGCGCGGTGAAATCCCGCACGGCCCGCGCCGGGTTTTCCGGATGAAGCTCCACCTGCCTGACGATGGCGGAGCCGACGATCACGCCGTCCGCGGCGGCGGCGACCATGGCGGCCTGTTCCGGAGTGCTGATGCCGAAACCGACGCAGACAGGCACCGCGGTGTGGGCTTTGATCGTGGCGACGAGTCCGGCGATGTTGGCGGAGGGAGCGCCGTGGGCGCCGGTCACTCCGGTGCGGGAAAGCGCGTAGATGAAGCCCTCGGCCGCCTGTGCGAGCAGCCTCACGCGCTCCGGCGGCGTGGTGGGGGCGATCAGGCGGATGTGTTTCAGGCCCGCGCCAATGGCGAGATCCTTGTTTTGCGCGGCCTCGTCCGGCGGCAGGTCTAACAATAGAATGCCGTCCGCGCCGGCGGCGGCGGAGTCGTGGTGGAAGGCCTCGAAGCCGTAGGTGAAGACCGGGTTGAGGTAGGTGAAGAGCACGATCGGCGTCTCGTGCGTTTCGCGGAATTCGCGGATGAGATCCAGCGCGCGGCGGGTGGTCATGCCGGACTTGAGCGCGCGGTCGGCGGCCATCTGGTTGACGATGCCATCGGCCAGCGGATCGGAAAACGGCAGGCCGAGTTCGATGATGTCCGCGCCGAGATCCGCCAGGGTTTTCATGATTCCGAGCGACTGTTCGAAATTCGGATCGCCGGCGGCGATGTAGGCGACGAAGGCTTTTTTTCCGGCGGCGCGGAGTTTTTCGAAGGTGGCGGCGAGGCGGTCGGTCATGGGGAGCACGGTTAGCGGCTGGCAAATGCTTAGGGAAACGCGGAGCGCTCGTCCAATCCGGAAACGGGCGGAATTTTTTCGGAAATGCCCGTTGCCAGCATGGAGTTGTGAGGTTATGCAGCGCCCATGTCCATTATCGCAGAAGATTCCGCCGTCATTCTCAAAACCCGCGAATTGTGCGCCCACATCGCGGGCGATTCCACATTTCTCAAGCTCCAGGACAGCGTCGAACGCTTCCTCAGCGACGATGCCGCCCGCCTCCAGTATCAAAGCGTCCACGAGCGCGGCGAGGAGCTTCACCATAAACAGCACGCCGGCATCCAACTCGGCGCGGACGAAATCCGCGAATTCGAGTCGGCCCGCGAGGCGCTTTTCGAAAACGAGATCGCCCGCGAATTCCTCACCGCCCGCGAGCAACTGGAGGGTCTGCGAAAGCAGATCGGCAAATACGTCAGCATGACCCTAGAGCTTGGCCGCGTGCCGACGGCGGACGAAATTTCCGAAGCCGGCGGCGGTTGCTGCGGTGGAGGTGGAGGAGGCGGCGGATGCGGCTGCTCGCACTGAGCGTCCGCGCGGTGAATCACTCCGATGGATTCAAACCGATGAGTTCCAGCAGGCGCTAGAGGTCGTCATCGCCGTAGTATTCGATTTCGATCCGGCCTTTCTTCGAGCTGTGATGAATGGCCACGTGGGTGGCGAGGTGCTCGCGCAGACGGTTGGTGAGGACGCGGACATGCACATCCACCTCGCGGGAGTCGTTGGCTTTCTTCGAATCGGCGGCTGTTGCCGGTGGGCCGTCGAGCAGGGTCTGGGCGAGTTTTTCCGTGGCGCGCACGGTGAGCTGGCGGCGGATGACCTGATCGGAGGCCAGCAACTGGCTTTCGGGGTTCTTGATCGACAGGATCGCCTTGGCGTGGCCCACGGTGAGGCGGCCCTGGGCGACGAGCAACTGCACGTCGGGATGCAGGTCGAGCAGGCGCATCGCGTTGGCGACGCTGGCGCGGGCTTTGCCGACGCGCGCGGCGATTTCATCCTGCTTCATGGAAAACTCGCGTGCCAGGCGGACGTATCCGGCCGCCTCTTCCATTGGATTGAGATCCTCGCGCTGGAGGTTCTCGATGAGCGCCATTTCCAGCACGTCGCGGTCGCTGGCCTCGCGCTCGATGACCGGCACGGTGGGCAGCCCGAGTTTGCCGGAGGCGCGCCAGCGGCGTTCGCCGGCGATGAGTTCCAGCTTGCCGTTCACCGGTCGGACGATGAGCGGCTGGATGATGCCGTGCTGGCGGATCGACTCCACGAGATCATCCAGCGGGGATTCGACAAACTGCACGCGCGGCTGCAGCGGGCTGGGCACCACATGGTCATGCGGCACGTCGCGGATGCGCTTGAAGTCCTCGGGGGGCAATGCGGAATCATGCGCGGCCGCGCTTTTCCGGATGAGTGCTCCGAGTCCTTTTCCGAGTGCCTGCTTCGCCATGGGGGTGGGAGCATTACGCAAAGCCGCCGCACAATCCAAGCGGATTTACAGGAGACTTCCACCGCGCTTTCCGACGCGGATTTTCCAACCGCGGATGAGGTGGAGCCATGCGGATGCTGCCTGATGAAAACGCCGTGCGCCGCATGGGCCGCTGTCTGATGATCCGGCTCCGGAATCCCCGGCACGGACGCTTGCCAAGCCCGCGCCCATGTGGACGATTCGGGCTTGTGACCCCCGAACTCGAAGACCTGTTTTCTTTTTTGCGCTTTGCGAGTGTCTCGACGGATTCGCGCCATGCGGCGGATGTGCGCGGTTGCGCGGAGTGGTTGCTTGCGAAATTGGGCGGCATGGGTCTGGCGGCGGAGTTGCACGAAACGCCTGGGCATCCGGTGGTCATCGCCCGCAACGCCCGCGTCACCGGCCGCCGCACCGTGCTCATCTACGGCCACTACGACGTGCAGCCGGTCGATCCGCTGGAACTCTGGACGAGTGATCCATTCCAGCCGCAGATCCGCGACGGCCGGATCTGGGCGCGTGGCGCCACCGACAACAAAGGCCAGATGCTCGCCCACGTGCTGGGTGTGGAAACATCCCTGCGGGAAAACGCCGAACTGCCGGTGAATCTGATCTTCCTGTTCGAGGGAGAGGAGGAAATCGGCAGTCCGAACCTCGCCTCGTTCCTCCTCCACCACTGCGACGATCTGCGCTGCGACGTGATCGCCATCTCGGACACCGGCATGGTCGCTCCCGGCGTGCCCACGCTGGGCTACGGATTGCGCGGCATCACCTGCTGCGAGGCCATCCTGCGCGGTCCGAAGAGCGACCTCCACTCCGGATTGTTCGGCGGCGCGGTGGCCAATCCAGCGGCGGCGATGGCCCGCCTGGTGGCCAGCCTGCACGCGCTCGACGGCCGCGTGGCCATCGATGGGTTTTACGATCAAGTGCGTCCGCTGGAGGATTGGGAGCGCCACATGTGGTCGCACGTCCCCGGCGCGGGCGATGCGGATTTCCTGCAAGTCACCGGCTCGCCGGGATTGTTCGGTGAACCCGGCTACACATCCGCCGAGCGCGTCTGGGCTAGGCCGACCGCCGAGGTCAACGGCATCGGCGGCGGCTATCAGGGCGAGGGTTCCAAAACCGTGCTGCCCGCCGAAGCCTTTGTGAAACTCTCCTTCCGCCTGGTGCCGGACCAAATTCCGAAGGATGTTTTTGAAAAGGTGAAAAACCACCTGGAATGGCACTGTCCGCCGGGTGTGGACATCGAGGTGATCCCGGGCCACGACGGCAAGCCTTACCTGACCGATCCCAACTCCAAATTCGGCCTCGCCGCCCAGGCCGCGCTGCGCGCCGCATTCAGCGCCGAGCCCGTGCTGATCCGCGAGGGCGGCAGCATCCCCATCGTCCAGACTTTCCGTGACATCCTCGGTGCCGACACCCTGCTGCTGGGCCTCGCGTTGCCCGACGCCCGGATCCACGCGCCCGACGAGAACTTTCCCGTTGAAAACTTCGAAGCCGGCATCCGCCTGAACCAGGCGCTGCTCAAGGAACTGGCGAAATGAAATCCTGAATCCCGAATTTCAAATCCGAAACGAAGAAGGATTCATGTCCCATTCCGTCATCACGCCCGCTTCATGTCATATTCCAGGTTCAATGCCCCGTGCTTGAGATCCAGTGCGTTTTTCTCCATGTCCCAGCCATCACCCAAGCCCGACTTCATCCGCGAGATCATCGCCGACGACCTTGCTTCCGGCAAGCACGCCACCGTCATCACCCGCTTTCCACCGGAACCGAACGGCTACCTGCACATCGGCCATGCGAAGTCGATCTGCCTGAACTTCGGCATCGCTCTGGAAAACAGCGCGGCCGGCGCGAAGTGCCATCTGCGCTTCGACGACACCAACCCCGAGAAGGAGGAGGCCGAATATGTGGAAAGCATCAAGACCGACGTGAAGTGGCTCGGTTTCGATTGGGGCGGCGACCTCTATTACGCCAGCGACTACTTCCGGTTTTTTTACGACTGCGCCGTGCATCTCATCAGGGCGGGCAAGGCCTACGTCGATGACGACAGCGCCGGGGAAATGCGCGCGAAACGCGGCAATCTCACCACGCCGGGAACACGCTCGGAATGCGCCAGCCGCACGGTGGAGGAGAATCTCGCCTTGTTTGAAAGGATGCGGGCCGGGGAATTCAAGGATGGCGAATGCGTGCTGCGCGCCCGCATCGACATGGCCTCGCCCAACATGAACCTGCGCGATCCGGTGCTTTACCGGATCATGCACGCCCGCCACCACAGCACCGACGGCGCGTGGTGCATCTATCCGATGTATGACTTCGCCCACCCGCTGGAGGACGCCCTCGAACACATCACCCACTCGCTCTGCACGCTGGAGTTCGAAAACCACCGGCCGCTCTACGACTGGTTCATCGAAAACTGCCCGGTGCCCTGCAAGCCACGCCAGATCGAATTCGCCCGGCTCAATCTCACCTACACCGTGATGAGCAAGCGCAAGCTGCTCCAACTCGTCCAGGAGAACCATGTCTCCGGCTGGGACGATCCGCGCCTGCCCACCATTTCCGGCCTGCGCCGCCGCGGCTACCCCGCCGCCGCCATCCGCGATTTCTGCAAGCGCATCGGCATCACCAAGTTCAACGGCACCACCGATGTCGCGCTGCTTGAGTTCGAAGTCCGCGATTTCCTCAACCGCGAAGCCCCCCGCCGCATGGCCGTGCTCGATCCGGTGAAGGTCGTTCTCGAAAACTGGGCCGCCGAACCGCTCGCCCGCGCCGTTATCCCCAACCACCCGCAAAACCCGCAAATGGGGGAACGCAGCGTGCCGATGAGCGCCGACCTCTGGATCGAACGCGACGACTTCATGGCGGATCCGCCGAAGAAATTCCATCGTCTCGGGCCCGGCCGCCACGTGCGCCTCAAGGGCGGGCACATCATCCGCTGCATCTCGCATGAAGAGGATTCCAACGGAAACGTCGCCCTCATCCGCGCGGAGATCCTTCCGGGCACCGTCGGCATGGACGCGCCGGAAGGCGTGCAGTGCAAGGCCGCCATCCACTGGGTGGACGCCGCCACCGGAGCCGATGCCGAGGTGCGTCTCTACGACCGGCTCTTCAGCGTCGAGGAGCCGGACGGCGCGGAAGGCGGATTCACCAGCGTGCTCAATCCGGATTCGTTGAAAACCATCACCGCCAAGGTCGAGCCCGCGCTCGCTGCGGCGGATGCGGGTTTCTCCTGCCAGTTCGAGCGCGTCGGCTACTTCGTGGCCGATCCCATCGACCACCAACCCGGCGCGAAACCCGTCTTCAACCGCACCGTCGCGCTGAAGGATTCATGGGGCAGGCTGTCGGGCGGGTGACGTAGCCGGTCAACGGTTCACTTCATCGCCCCGGAAGGCGGAGCAGGCACCCGCAGGATACCCTGGCATTTCCCGCTGCCGGTGCTGCTGCCGATCACACGGCCGGACGCATCGCGTTGCGTGCCAGAGAAAGATCCCGACGGGCTGCCGCTGGTCGTTTGACTGCCAGTACACCGCCCCGAGGCATCCCGGAACTGGGTGCGGCTGCCGGTTGCGGCGGCCTTGCTGGTATCCGCACTGCCGGTGAGCCGCCCACAGGCATCCCGGTAAATGGTGCGGGCATGGTTGGTGGAGGCGCCATTGGTCACCGCCGAACCCGTCAATCGCCCGCTGCTATCGCGGAATTCGGTGCGGGTGGTGCTGCCGCCGCTCGGGCGCGTGGTGGTTGTTCCAATGATCCTGCCCGAGGAGTCTCGAACCACCTCCCGCCCGGCACCGCCCGCCTGTTTCTGTCTCTCAATGGTCCGGACAACGCGGCCGGACGAGTCGCGCACCACTTCCCGGCAGCTCTGGGCAGGGCATATGGTGACGAGGGATAGGGAGAACAGGGCTGGAAGAAGAATCACCTTCATGGGGACTTTGACAACCGGATGGCGGGATTCATTCGATCCAGTCTCCCTTGCCGCCGGATTGGGCCTGCCATGGAAAAATCCGGATTTCTCGGCTCTCCGTCAATTTTGCTGAGCGATGAGAGCGTGACATACCCGCCGTTCCTGGCTCTTTCAGGGGTGTGAAGTCACTGAATTTTAGAGCATTGTATCGGTTCGACGG
>Ga0114939_10002330_pt1 | contig 14184 bp, 10 predicted proteins | sample AshMeaCrysSpring_FD_87196 | JGI IMG/M metagenome (GOLD analysis project Ga0114939, IMG submission 87196) | Groundwater microbial communities from Big Spring, Nevada to study Microbial Dark Matter (Phase II) - Ash Meadows Crystal Spring | ecosystem: Environmental > Aquatic > Deep subsurface >... | reverse complement strand
TTCTACCTGTGTATTGGTATGCGTACCACTCCACATGGTGTAGTTACCATTAAGGTGGGTAAGCTTACCGTCTTTTACCGAGCGGGTGAAAATGCGGGCGGCAGAAGTGCTGTTGTTTTTGGCTACATGCGTACCTTCTACCTGCACGCTATCTACCCAATGGTTTTGGAAGGTAGTGGTGGCAATGCTGCCCGGCTCAAACATGGGGCCACTGTAAACAGTAATGATTTTGCCCTTGCGAAGCTTTCCATCACGCATGATACAGCCATTACCATAGTCAATAGTAACTGTTTTGGGCCAGGCGTTGCGATCGCGTGGTACAATGGTTACCGTGGCGCAGCGGGGGCCCATGCTATCCTGCATAATGGGCACAATATCAAAATCGCTGGTGCTGGCCTGAATGATGCCTATGTCGGTAAGGCCAAAGTCGGCGGAAGCATCAAGCACTTGCTCGTACACATCATTGAAGGTGATGTCGGCCGTGGCGTCGTCTTCGCTGGCTGTTGATAACTCGGCGGCGGCTGTGGTGGCAGCATCATCAGTGCCGTTGGAAACCTCTTTTTGGCAAGCCGTAAAAATGGTTAGAGAAGCAAGCAGTAACAGGGATACCGGAAGTTTTGCTTTGAGGATCATGGTAAATAATTTGTTTATGTGCTAATGAGACGATGTATTGTAACCTTAGTTTAACTGAAAACAAAAAAAAATGAACCGCCATTTTGCAAGTGGCAAAGTTGCTGATTTTTTGATGTATGCGCCAAAAATGATGCGGGCTGCAGTAATTGCAAGGAATGCATGGTAGCGGCCGGCCTACCTTTGCCTAATATGCAACTAATTGATACGCACACACATTTATACCTCAAGCAATTTGACCACGACAGGGCGGCCATGCTGGAAAGGGCCCGTGCAGTGGGGGTGTACCGGTTTTACCTGCCCGCCATAGACAGCGAAACCCATGAGGCCATGCTGAAAATGGAAGCCGATTTTCCTGACGAATGCGCCGCAATGATGGGGGTTCACCCCTGCTCGGTAAATGGGGATTGGGAAAAGGAAGTGAACCTGGCGGCCGATTGGCTTAAAAAGCGCCCCTTTGCGGCTGTGGGCGAAATAGGCTTTGATTTCTATTGGGACAAAACCTTCACCGCTCAGCAATACGAGGCATTCCATGCACAAATTGAGCTAGCCTTGCAATACAAATTACCTATTGTAATTCATACCCGCAATGCCATGGAAGAAACGTTAGCAGTAGTACGTAATTATATAAGCCGCGGGCTTCGGGGTATTTTCCATTGCTTTAGCGGCAATGCAAAGCAGGCAATGCAAATAGCCGACCTTGGCTTTTTGCTTGGTATAGGGGGCGTGGTAACATACAAAAATGCCGGGCTTGCCCAATCGCTTGCCAATGTGCCTTTGAGCAACCTGGTGCTGGAAACCGACGCCCCATACTTAACGCCTGTACCCTTTAGAGGCAAGCGCAATGAAAGTAGTTACCTGCAGTATGTGGTGGCTAAACTGGCCGAAGTGTATGGCAAGAGCGAAGAAGAGATTGCTACCATAACGACTTCAAATGCCTTGTCGCTTTTTAAGCCTGTTTAAGCCAACCGTTAATCCTGTTGAATAAACCACGAGCTATCGAATAGGATGTACCAAAGAGAGCAGTAGGTAGCAGCAAAACAGGGTGATGATTATTATGCTCACCCCGTTCATTACCAAAGCCGCCTGTAGCCTATGGCTCAGTTTTAGGCGGCCGCCGGCAAACACAATGACGTAGGCGGGGTGCCCATGGGCAGCATGCTGGTGTAGCTTGTAGTCAACTGGCTAAGCTGCATTATGTGGCAGAAATAACACGCAGTTTTTCAGTATGCAGGATAGCGTCAATTTTTTCGGGAGTAATGTGGTGCTTGCGCAGCAGTGCCACCGATTCGCCCGTGCCGTTGCGGGCAATATCAATAAACACATCGAGCGCCGAAAGCTGTTGCCCGGGCCGCAATACATTGCCTAGCCTGTGGAGGGAGCCCTTTATACAGTGGCTCAGCCATGGTTGCTCAGTGGCTATGTATGGTTCGTCCACCAGTTCGCCTTGCATAGGTTCGGGCAGGGCTTCGGCGGGTATGTGGCGCATTACGGCCTGCAGTTCCAGCGTGGGCCTGCTCATCATGGCTGCAAACAGGTCTTTGGTTTTTACACCGCCATCGCCGCGCATACGGTTTTCGTTGTACGGCATGCTCAAAAAGGCTTGCAGTTCGGGGGTCATATGGTTCCAAACCCTCCGTAGGGTTGCGGTACCCTCAGTATCGGGTATGGCTTTTGAGGTTTGGCCGTTGCTTTGTGTACTTTTCATTACTTCTGCCATCTTTAAACAAAGGTGTTTGCGAATGATGGCTTCAAAGTCGACAGGGTTTTTATAATGCCAAACAAAGGAGTTGCCCGCAAGCTTTTTTCTGAAAAGGTCCACCTTGTTCAGCTGGTCAAAATCAATTTCGGCAGGATTAACGGGCTTATTGCTAAAATAAAACATGATATCGAGTACCCTCTTTTGCTGCCACAGCTCGTAGGCAATATTGTACTCTTCCTGCGTGCCCGAGCCTGCATTTGGAGTGGATGTGCCAAAGCGCTTCCACATAATGCCAATAAACAGGTCGTATGGCGCTTGAATGGCGTTGATGAGCTCCTGGGGTTTACTTGCCGAAGGGTAGGCCTGGTCTTCGTAACGCCACAAATTGAGGCGGTAATTTAGCGGAATACCGTGCGTTTGGTTTACTTCGTCTATAACCCTGGCCAGTAAGTTGCGCTCTCTTTGTACATCGCCTGGCGATGATACGAAAACCGTAAAGCTCTTCATGTGTGAGGTATTTTATTTGTACCAATTTACAAATCGAAAACCGCACTTCCGGTACCTGAAAAAGGAGCAACTTATCAAACCCTGTGGTAGTCTGCCTTCCAGTTATTAATAGCCTGCTTGATGTCTTTGGCGCTCAGTTTTTCGGCAATCGCTTGTTTGGCTAAAGGTACAAATTCCTCATCGGGTGCAAAGCGCAGGGCGATAATTTGACTCAGGCGCAATTCTTTTGGCAGCCTTTCGCCGGTAAGCTGGTAGTACCTGAGCGACTCTTCGGCACGAATGGCACGATCTTGTGCGGTAAGGGCAAACGTGCGGGCGTACCAAAAAAGGCTGGCAAGGGTAAACGCTATGAGCAGAAACATCAAGCCTTCTGTCCAATCCTCACCCTCCCTGATTTCGCTAATGAGGTTTATGATTCCTAACACAAGGATGGCTAAAATGAAAAGAGTGGTGAGGTAGTGGAACCCGGGTACCATGCGTACATGGTTTTTAAAATTTTGCTGCATAACAAAGAATTTGAGCCACTAAATTACGTGTGACGATTTGTGTTGCTTCAAAAGTTTTGCTTATGGTGATGGAGTGCCTGCTTTTTCCGGTAACGTATGCGTAGAGTTTTTGGTAGTGGTGGGCAAACGAGCATTGAAGGCTGCTACATTTGTTGAGCGGCTGCAAATGGGTGATGTGGCAGCTATTGAATTGCTTTTATTTTAGTGCCAGAGAAAAAACCAACAAAAATATGCAGTATGAAAACGCTTGATTCTTTTGTATTAACCGGTAAAACGGCATTGGTAACCGGTTGCGACACCGGGTTAGGGATGGGCATGGCCATTGCCCTTGCCGAAGCGGGGGCCAACATAGTAGGCGCCTCCATAGTAGAGGACTACAGCGCGGTGAAGGCCGCTGTGGAAGAAACGGGACGAACATTTACCTATTTCAGGGTAGATATTGGCGACCGCGATGCCTTGTATGCTTTTGTCAACCAGGTGAAGACTGATCATGGCCGCATCGATATTCTTGTAAACAATGCAGGCATCATTTTGCGCAAACCTGCAGCCGAACACCCCGATGAATACTGGGATAAAGTAGTAGACATTAACCTGCATGCACAGTTTATACTTGGCCGCGAGTTTGGCCGACACATGATTGAGCATGGGGGCGGAAAAATCATTTTCACCTGTTCGCTGCTCAGCTTTCAGGGCGGCATAAATGTTCCCGGTTACACAGCCACCAAATCTGCCGTAGCCGGCCTGGTGCGTGCCTTTGGCAACGAATGGGGTAGCAAAGGCGTATGTGTAAACGGTATTGCCCCCGGCTACATAGCCACCAACAACACGCAGGCCCTGCGCGAAGATCCCGAGCGCAGCAAGTCCATCCTCGACCGCATTCCCGTTGGTCGCTGGGGTTTACCCGACGATTTTAAAGGACCTGTTGTATTCCTGGCTTCACCAGCTTCCAACTATGTAAATGGCACCGTGTTGTTTGTGGATGGTGGATGGATGGCGAGATAGTAGTTACTCATTCAGACCTATAGGTTTTATTGTGTCTGCGTTTAGCGGACAAACAGCCAGCGGTAAATAGGAAAACGCTGCGAAGGGAAAAACTTGCGGCGTTTTTCATTTGCTTCAGAGATAAGGTTGATTTGCATGTGTAAGCAATGCTGGCTTCAACATATAAGGATGGTTGGTTGCACCGCACTTGTTCTTAAAGGTTTCTGGCTACTCCAATCAACTATTTCCAGCCTTGAATAGTTTTCATCCAGTCGCGTATTATTTTATTGTATCAACCGGATTCAAATTCTCATTTTGAGGCTTAATCCTCATGCCACAATTTGTCGGGCAGATTATAGTTGCGCAAATCTTTCTCAAACTGCTTTTGCTGCTTTCTGTCGTGTTTTACGCCAATGTTGGTGAGCAGGCCTGCAGCGCCAATACGTGCCCAGTATCCAAAGATACCCCTGTTGCGCACACGCTCCTGAAGCACTACATCGTTGCGGGCGTTATCGTTGGTGCGTACAATCCTGTTGATGAGCCAGTTGATGCCGGCCGACATGAAATACTGCTGTTCGCCTTCGGGGTTCAGCCTTGATATTTTCAGTTTCTTATAGCGTAGATCCATATTGCCATATGCCAGCAAATCGTTTCCACGAACTACCATTAGCATACTGTCTATTTGCCCACTGTTAATCCTGATACGGAGCAACGGTTCCAGTAGCCTGTTCAATTCCCTCATATCCATAGGCCCCATGCGGGTGCGCATCCAAAAGCCCTGAAGCGTGTCGGTGTAGGATTGCCTGAACTGATGCCGCAACAGCCCTTTTCCCATTAACAAAGCCGATACCCGCATCCTTAGGGAGTCGTCGGGCCGGTAATCAAAATTTTTAATATTTGCTACAAACCCATTTAGGTTTGTAAACGAAACAAATATTTCTTCGCCGGTTTTGGCGGCTATTTCATAAGTCTCGATAAGGCCGTTTGAAAGCAGCAGCGAATCAATTTTGAAAGGGAAAGGAATTTGCTGGAGTTGCATTGCCAACAATGGGCGATAGTCAATGGGGCCCATTGGTTTTGTTTTGTCTTTTTGTGGTACCACATATAGGTTGTCAATAGATATTTTGCCAACTTTCAATTTTGGCTTCTTGTCGTTCAGGTTCAACTGCACTTGCTTTGCGTTGCTTTTGCCTGTGCGCAGGTTTATGTATGCTTTTTCGTATGGTGATGCCGCCCAAACTGCTTCGCGGGTCTTGCGCTGTTCAAGCGCCATGCTGTCTAACTGCAGGCTGGCAAGCCCATTGTTTTGAACAAACTGCGCGTTCCACACACGAATGAATTGATCAGGCAAAGCATAAGTTGCCTGTATGCCTTTTACCACAATGTCGCTGCGCTGAAGCAGGTCAGGTAATTTGAGGCTGTCTCCCTTCTTTACCTGCAAATCCTTGAGCATCACTTCGCCCAGGCTTACGGTTAGCGTATCATCCTTTTTGCCAACGATTACCTGTTCAATGTTGCGAAGCCTCGCCGTATCCAGCCTCGCCGACCAGAATTTTGTTTGCGGAACAAACAAGCAGTTGCTAAACTGCACCAACATGCCAGATGGATTTATCAGTCGTTTTCCAATATGGATTTGTGCCTGTTCATTACTGTATGTGATTTCTTCAAACTTCATTTCGGGTACAGCAAGAGTTGGATTCCAGTCGAGACCTTTGCAGTAAAAATTACCAGACAAAGAAGATGTGCCGGCCTTGCGTTCTCCTGCTTCGTCCAGCAGAAACAATTCTATTTGCGGGTCTTTCATCCGCAGCTCCTGAAGCTGAATACGTTGTGCCAGGGTCTTCTTCTTCAGGGTCTCTTTTTTTTGCGTTACCCCTTTTTGCGCCAGGTGCACTTTCAATACCGGATAGTCAAAATCAAGCCCATTTACAACCAGATGATTGATGCTGCTGGATTGAATGCCTACCTTTATGTTCATTTCATTTGATTCAAATTCAAGTTTTGACCTGCCATTTGCAAAACTGCCCTTCGCCTTTTTGATATGCAAAAATCCCGGCTGGTCAATTTCCAATTCAGCGGCTTCAAATTTTGCAGCAACATTTTGGAACTTTGACTCAGCTGCATCTACCTCCAGCTTTTCCCAATATGCTGCTTTATCCCGGAATCCAAAGTTGGTAGCCTTAATATCGAGCAAAGAACTAATCAACATCTTGCCATCTTTCCAAACGCCGATTTTTATATTATTCAGATCTACATTTGATGCAAGCAGGCTTGCTGCTTTGCCGGTACGCTGCTGTTCTTTACCAGTCATTGGTTCAATGGTGATTATTCCGCTGTCAACAGAAATGGCTTGCATGCTGAAGTGCTGATTCGTTGAGCCAGGATTAAGTCCCGCATTCGGATGCAGGTTTACCCCAAACAAATCTGTATAGATGTTTTCTTTAGGCTTTCCTTTTAGCCGAGCCACATGCACACCTTTTCCGCGATCTGCCAAACGTAAGCCTGTTGCCTCAAGCGCCATATTAGGCCCACGTAGTTGTATTTGGGAAATGTTGAAAAGTTGCAGACAGGCAAATAGCTCTTGCACCGACCTCGCTTTGTATGCTTTGCGACCATTTATAGTTAACGAAAGATCATTGACATCTACTTGAGCCTTTCCCTTTTCATACGGAAATATTTTCACCTTTGCATCCTGCAGCACCAGTTTGCCCAGTTCAATCTTTTTTGAAATTGCACTGATTAAAGTTTCAATACTTCGGCTTTGGGTCGATCCCTGGCTTTCCCTTTTTTTTGGGGGGCCTTGCCTCAATTGAACGAAAGGGCGCAGTATTGTGAGTGTGTTGGCTACCAACCGCTTGTTCCATAACTCTGCAAGCGAATAGTTTTCAAGTTTTAATTCGGGTATTTCGAGGAGTAACATACCAGGATTGCTATCCTTATTGCCTGGCCGGAACTTGAAGTTGCTCAATTGCAAGTTCTTTTTGTCAAGTTGAAGTTCACCAAGAGAAAGTAAATAATTTCCGGCACGGTCTATATCGCTCAGGTTGGTAAATCTTAACTGGAAGTCCTGAAGGTCCAATGCCGGTTTGCGGCCCGGCATCAGCGAAACTTCGTTTACGGAAAAGTTGTTGCCGCGAAGGGCAAGGTCAGAAACCATTTTCCCTTTTTTGGACTTAAGCTCAACCCGTAACTTGTAACCTACATCGTTTACAAAAACATGGTGAATAAGAACGGGCGGACCGGAATATCCCGCTGCCTTTTCACTCGGTGCTTTTTCCTTTTTAAGCCGGCCTGCTGAAAAATCCCACGATGCCAGGCCACTGCGTATCAGTAGCGTGTCCATTTCAATAAATCCTTCTTCCAGAAATTTACCCCAGTGAACCTTTGATATCCTCAAGCGGCTCAGGAAAATACTATCTGTTATGTTTCGATCAGTGGTATAAAGTAAGGATACCGAATCCAGTGTAGTACGGCGCACCCTTGAATCGTAGCGAAATGTGTCGAGCGTTACCCTAACCACTTCGTTTGGCAGGTGAATCTCGGGGTGAACCACTTCCAGCCAAACCTGACCCTTAAATTGTAGCCTGTTTGTGTCTAAAGGTTCATGTGTCAGGTCAATTTCCTGAAGTCCTAACGTAATGTTGTTGATGCTGAAAAAACTGTCTTTGGCCGGAGATTGATATATTCTGATTGCACACGACTTCAGGTCGGCATGTTTGATACCCAACTCGTGAAAGGTTCGGAATAATCCCCGCTGAATATTGCCCATGGCTTGTTGGATACTCGTATTGCGCTGCACATGGCTTCCATCGCTTACTGAAACAAAGGACAACTTCTCCAGCCTGATTTTTTCAATCAGGAGCTTCTTTTGCCTTAGCAGGTCTACTACAGTAGTCAGGCTTAATTCGGCTCGCTCAGCTTGTACAGTTATGCTATGTCCTGTATCGCGTACCGGTTTCAGTACTAGCGCACTTACATTTATTGCGGTTGGCCAGTAAGTTAAGGAAACCTTGTCGGTAGAAACGGCGTATTTGCCATGTGACACACGCTCTACCAGTATGCTGAGCAATTGCTTTGTTTTATAGCGCAAAAGCAAATGTGCCCCCAAAATGATGAGGGCTAAAACCAATATGGTATAAAGAAATATTCTTTTGAAAATCTTCAAATGATAAAGAATTTCTTGTATCAGGCAATTTACTGATTCTTATTGGAATTATACTTGCCTTGTAGCAGCCTGGCCTTTTTAACAAAAAGAACTTTATTGAAGTTGCATGGGAAGCACCTTCCAGAAGCCTTTATGCCATCACGGCTAATTCCAGAAATTGTGATAAAAACAGGAGAAAGTTGCAATAGAGCATGCGCATATGCCAGCCACTATTAGTGGCGCTAGAGTTGCCCAACTGGATGACAACAGCAATAATGATTATATTTGGCGGTACCTTGATGCAAGTTGCTGATGCAGGGCTTCTTTATACGAATCACTTACCGGAATTTCTTGGCCATTAACAACCACAGAATTCTTGTCAACCGATTCAAGATAGAGCAAGGATATAAGAAACGATTTGTGAACCCTGATGAAATCATAAGGGGCTAATTGTTCTTCCATACCTTTTAAAGTTAGCAGTGTAAGTACTTTCCCTTTCATAGTATAGAGCACCAGGTAGTTTCCTGCCCCTTCCACATACACCAATTCGTTAAGCCTGATTTTTACGATTCGGTGATCGGCTTTCACCAATATAATGTCATCGTGCCTGGGTATAAGGGTTCCAGGATGTTTTGCTTCGTTTTCGGGTCCTGCGGTTATTATCCTGAATTTTTCGATTGCACGTAAGAACCGTTCAAAAGAAAATGGTTTCAACAGGTAGTCAATTGCCTCCATTTCAAAACCTTCGATGGCGTATTCGGAGTAGGCTGTTGTAAGTATAATTTTTGCATGCTTTGGTAACCTCGCCGCCAGTTCCAAACCATTCATACCGGGCATCCTGATATCAAGGAATACCAGATTTACCTGGGGATGATTCTCAATGGCTGCAAGACCTTCTTCCGGATTGGAAAAGCATCCAAAACATTCTAAGTCGGGAATTTTGCCACAGTAGTTCCTGATGACACCCAATGCATTTTCTTCGTCATCTATCGCGATACTATAAATCATCCTATAAATTTATTTCAATTTTTGCAAAAAAAAGCCAATCGCGTTCCACAGTTTCAACAAAATGATTGTCGGGATATGTCAATTGCAAGCGCTTGCCCAGGTTGTATAAGCCAAGTCCTTTTGCATGGCCATTTTCAGGATTTGAGCGACTAATCGGATTTACAACAACATATTCCAACTTCTGCTTACTAAGATTCAATCTGATGCTTATTGGTTGCTCATTTGTTCTCGGATCGCCATGTTTGAAGGCATTTTCAACAAATGTTGACAGGAGCAAGGGCGGTACCATCATGTGTTCGGTACCTGGTTGTATTTGCCACCGGGTAAGGATTGCCGAATTGGGGAAGCGAATATGCTCAAAGTCAATCATTCGTTTTAAGTGCTCTATTTCCTGCCCTATTGGCACCAATTCATCTTGCTGATGCAGCACGTACCTGAACATATCCGACAGTTTCAAGAGGGCATCAGCTGTAAGATCTGATTTGCGGAGCGCCATGGCATAAATACTGTTTAAGGCATTGAACAGGAAATGCGGGCTGAGCTGATACCTGAGCGTGGCCAGTTCCGATTTCAGCTTTGCCTGCTCAAGCGCCCTACGATTGCGTTCAAGCAGCACCCTGTCTATAAACAGCCGGAATGCATAAGCAATGAAAACAAATTGCGCTCCTCGGGTAAATTCGAACTGCACAATCTCATACCAGGGGTATGGTGATTTTTCGTTTTTGGCAGAATAGGTGGTGTAATATTCCGGTTCAAGGTAGGTATGGTAAAGATATCGCGCCAGAATATAGGCGCCCAGGCATACAACGATAGTTACCACGTGAGTAATATACTTTTGGTGTTTCAGCGAGTAAGGAATAGCCCATACTGCTAAAGTGTAAGTAAGTACGAAATTGAGCCACGACCATTTAGTATAGTACACCATGCGGAAGACAAAGGTCCATGGCGATGGGCCAAGCATGGTGTACATTACTATGCCTGCATACCAAAGCACCAGCAGGAACAGGAAATTTTTAATACCCGGTTCTGTTGCCAACTCCAGCAGATGCAGTTTTGGAAGTTTCAATGGCATGACTTTCAGGGGGTTCTTCAATAATGGATTTATGCAAACAGGCAGCCATGGAGGGCTGCCTGCTGCTACAAAGGTATAGGTCTTCTGTTGGAATATATCGAAATCGTCGCATTAAAGGTTAATCCTCAGGCCGGCGGTAAGCCAAAAGTTTCTTGCCTGACCAATATCTATTTGGTTCACATTTTCCTGGATGTTGGTAACCGACCATTCGTAGGAGGCATCAATAAATAATTTCCAGAAATCGAGGCCGGCACCGGCGTACAAACCAAAATCGGTGCTCTTGATATCAACCGTGGCGGGTACTCCGCTTTTTGACGTGATGAAAAACGCTGAAGCGCCGCCAAAGCCCCGCAGGCTTACCAGAGTTTTTTCGTTGCCTAAAACGTTTATACCAACCCCTACCGGTATCCTGAAACCCTTCAGGTCCAATGTCACATTTTGTGCGCTGGAACCCGTTGTTACAAATTCGGTAGAACGGCCCACATAAAACAAGCCGGGTTCGAAGTAAAACTTTTTGCCAAAAGCCACGGTACCACCAAGCTGCCAGCCGGTTTTGCCGCTTACTTCACCATTGGCAGGGTCTTTGGAAAAATTGGAAATGTTGATACCTGCACCGGGTTTGATGGTGGTTTGTGCTTGCAGAGTTGCAGAAGCGCACAGCAGCATTCCTGCCATTACCAAGAGTTTGTTCATTCAAAACATTTATACAATGCTAAAGATTAAGTGAGGGAGGAGTAGAGTTTTTATTCAAAATGTATACAAATGATTACGAAATAGTGTTTTATTTATGCGAGTGCACTTTTTTGATGCAAGTGTTCTGCGCAAAGGGCTTCCGGGATTCTTTTTGTGAGTAGATCTTGCCATTGTCGGCCTGATTCAACCTCATTACAGGTTGGTGCATTTTGAAAAGTGGTTACGTTAACTGCCCGACGAATTACTGTTGGAATAAAAAAAGCTTCATCTCGTCATGAATAAGCATCTATTCGTCCAATGTCCTGTATTGGCAGCTATCACAAACTAAATTTGTTATACACTAATTAATAAGCTGAGGATTGTTGAAAGCAGTCACGAAAATAACTTTTGGCCCACGCAACTTTTGTATTAGCTGTTGAATCCAACCCTGAGTAGGAACATTTTAATAAACCATTGGGATTTATCTCTTATATGATTCATGATTCAACCTGCTCAGTTCGCTCTATTTCCTTTCTTAATGTGATTGAAGAGGTGACTTACCCTAAAAATTTTCAAGACTTTGATTGCAGTACCGAGTTGAACAATAAACCGTTTAAGATGTACTTTTTTGGAATTTTACTATGACCTCACTGTGGGCTACCCCTACAACTTCAGGAATCTACCATGATGGGCTATTATTTGGTCAGGATATAAAAACCAAAAAAAATTTCAGGATAAACTGAATACCGGGTAACATAAATGAATTTTGGATATGACAACAGTTTGCACTGATACAGGCACAAAGAGATTTTAGAAATGATAACAAACACCAGTAATTCAAGAGGCATGTTTCGGAAAGTATTGTACATGGTGTTGCTGTTACCGTTTGCCGGCATTACCCATGCACAATCATCTGCCGGGGTAATGCCTGATTCCACAAAAGCACTCATTGAAGGGTATGTAAAAAATTATGCCACACAGCATAAAAGTCTTTTCATGGTGAGTGTAACGGATAAGGGCGGCAGCAAATATTATTCAGGTTTTAACGGGCGCACAGGGAGTGCCATAAAGGATTTTAATACGCCATTTGAGATAGGCAGCTGCTCCAAAATGTTTACTGCCACAGCCATCCTTCAGTTGGTGGAGCAAGGGCGTTTATCCTTGAATGATCCATTGGTGAAAGTGCTCCCCAATCCAGCCCTGTACAAAGATCTGCTGGTTATTGACGGAAAAGATTATACCGACTCAGTCACCATCCTCGACCTGTTGCACCACTCTTCGGGCTTTGCCGACTATTTTGTGGGCAGTGACAGTATGGAGATTGCCATTAGCGCCGATAAAACCTTACAATTCACTCCCGAGCAACTGATACGCCGGTCAAAAAGATTAAACAAGCCCTATTTCAAACCTGGCACCGGGCAATTTAAATATTCCAATGTAAACTATATCTTGCTTGGGATGATCATTGAAAAGCTGAGCGGAATGAAATACCAGCAGTATATCCAAACTAATATCCTGAAACCGGCAGGGTTGAAGCAGACCTGGTTTGGTTCTGTGAGCAGGCCATCCAAAGAATTGCAGGGACATTTCGAAGGCAAGCCGGTGGAAATGCCCCCCACCATGGCATGGTCGGCCGGAGAGATGATTTCTACTCTGGACGATATGACCCGGTTTATCCGGAGTTGGTTCACCGGTAAATTTTTCCGCGATAAAAACCGGATGGAAACCCTGTTGCAACAGGACTACCTGAGTATGGCAGCTGGTATCATAGATTACGGCCTGGGTAACCTTACCCTGGGCAAAAAAGCCTGGGGGCATGCCGGGCAAACCTTTGGATGGCAAAGCTTTATGGGAGCCTTACCAAACGGGTACAGTTTTGTTTTTGGTATTGATGATGCTTCCGTAGATGGATGGGGTCCGGCGGTGCTATTGACCGAAATTGCACGCAGTGCTGAACGATAAAGTAGAATCGCCTGAGTGAGTAAAAGCCGATTCAATATAAAAAGAAGTAACGATGAAGAAAAATCTTATCAGTAAAGACAAATAGCAGTTATTTCTTTTGAAATTTACAAGAAAACTAAGAAAATGACCCAGATAGCGCCCAATACGGATTATGCAGGCTGCCTCCGAGGCCTGGAAACTTCCAGGAAAATTTGGGAAAAGTATGATGACGGGCAAGCATCGGAAGGTGATGCGAAAGTAAACGAAGAACGCAAAAAACTAAAGGATGCAGGATTTCAGGCCTCCTATTGGATCCATGAAGCGTCTCCCGGTAGGTCTGCCGAATATTGGGTGAATGACGCCAGCAAAAAGCTTAAAATTAATTATTTAGGAGAGCTCCAGTGGAAAATGGGCGATGAACAATAACAGCGATTACTCTATGGGGAAAAACCTTGGCAACAAAAAAGTGATTCTTAAAAACAAATCATAGTATGAAACATTTATTCCGATTAAGTTTAGGTATTTTGCTGGCATTAATGATATTAACTGCCACAGCCACCGCCCAAACAGCAGAAACCGAACCCAACAACGATTGTACCACGGCCAATTTAATTGCTGCAAACGGAATTTATACCGGAGCGCTTGACCTAAATAATGGAGATCCAACGGATTGGTTTTACTTCCAGGGAACCAATTCGCAAGTTACCATAACAATGGGTGTAAGCGGCACCACTACGGATTATTTTTACGACATAGTAGAAGTATCAGGAACAAAATGTGGTTTTGTTACTAGTACAATTGCCCACGATAAAATTTTTAGTGATAATCAAAATACCTTTGTATTTAGTACCAGTTTGAGTAGATTTTATATTATCAAGATTAAAGAAATTCCCTTCGATGTTCCTCCATATAATTACACCATTGGCGTATCGGGCTTGGTTACGATTCCACCCCTTACCCCCGGTGGGCTTACCAACGGACCAACCATCTGGTTCGAAACCTCAAAAGGTGTAGTTACGGA
>Ga0114939_10002329_pt1 | contig 14189 bp, 11 predicted proteins | sample AshMeaCrysSpring_FD_87196 | JGI IMG/M metagenome (GOLD analysis project Ga0114939, IMG submission 87196) | Groundwater microbial communities from Big Spring, Nevada to study Microbial Dark Matter (Phase II) - Ash Meadows Crystal Spring | ecosystem: Environmental > Aquatic > Deep subsurface >... | reverse complement strand
CAACCACACCTTAGCACTTACGGATCTCCTCACTGCATTTACCCTATAAGAGAGATAGATTATCTACAAGACTACATAAAAGTTTATGTAGCGGTGAATGCTGCTTCACCCATAGTCCAAGCAGCAAGGGAGCAGGAAACCCACGATGTTTGAATACTTCACTTCAGAAGCAATCAAAGTAGTTATGCTCGCTCAGGAAGAAGCAAGACGCCTGGGGCATAACTTCGTAGGAACCGAGCAAATTCTCCTAGGGCTAATCGGAGAAGGAGGGGGGGTTGCTGCCAAGGTGCTGAGCGACTTGGGTGTTACCCTCAAAGATGCACGCAACGAAATCGAAAAAATTATTGGTCGGGGTAGTGGGTTTGTCCCCTCGGAAATTCCCTTTACGCCTAAAGTTAAGATGATATTCGAGCAGGCATTTAAAGAAGCTCGCAATTTGGGCAACAACTACATTGGCACTGAACACCTACTCTTAGGATTGACTGAAGCCGGTGAAGGTGTAGCTGTCAAAGTCTTGGAAAACCTTAATGTTGACCTCTCTCAAGTCCGTACTGCTGTGATTCGTGCCTTGGGAGATGTAACACCTGTATCCGGAGGTAGCAGCAGTCCGAGAAAGTCCAGCAAAACTATAACATTAGAAGAATTTGGTACAAACCTAACTAGATTGGCTGCAGAAGGTAAACTCGACCCTGTAGTTGGTCGCAGCAAGGAAATTGAACGGGTTGTGCAAATTCTGGGACGCAGGACAAAAAATAACCCTGTGTTGGTTGGGGAACCGGGTGTAGGGAAAACCGCGATCGCCGAAGGTTTAGCACAACGCATTGCTAACCAAGATGTCCCGGAAAATCTCTTCGACAGGCAGGTTATTAGTCTGGATATGGGCTTGCTCATCGCCGGAACCCGCTTCCGGGGAGAATTTGAAGAGCGGCTGAAGAAAATTATGGATGAAATCCGCACCGCCGGAAATATCATCCTGGTGATAGATGAAATCCATACCCTAGTAGGTGCAGGTGGTGTGGAAGGTGGCATGGATGCTGCTAACTTGCTGAAACCGGCATTAGCGCGAGGTGAGTTGCAGTGTTTGGGTGCCACTACCTTAGATGAATACCGCAAGCACATTGAAAGAGATGCGGCTTTAGAACGTCGCTTCCAACCAGTGATGGTGGGTGAACCTTCCGTGGAAGACACCATTGAGATTTTACACGGCTTGCGTTCTGCCTACGAGCAACACCACCGGGTGAAAATTTCTGATGCGGCACTGGAAGCTGCGGCTAAGTTGTCTGACCGTTATATTAGCGATCGCTTCTTGCCAGACAAAGCAATCGATTTGATTGACGAAGCTGGTTCCCGCGTGCGTCTGCGGAATCCCCAAGCCGGTGTAAATCGTGAACTAAAACGGGAGTTGGTTGGCGTTACCAAAGCCAAAGAAGAAGCCGTCAAAGCCCAAGATTTTGACAAGGCTGGCAAAATGCGTGACAAAGAGTTGGAACTGGAAGCCAAACTCAGAGAAACACAAAATGACAATTCTGTCAATACTCCGGTCGTCGATGAGGAAGATATTGCCCAAATCGTCGCCGCTTGGACTGGTGTACCCGTCAGCAAGCTAACAGAATCTGAATCTGAGTTGCTGTTGCACTTGGAAGACACCTTGCACGAACGGGTTATCGGTCAACACAACGCCGTTACCGCTGTTTCTCGTGCTATCCGTAGGGCACGGGTTGGCTTACAGAACCCCAACCGACCAATTGCTAGCTTTATTTTCGCAGGTCCGACGGGGGTAGGTAAGACAGAATTGGCGAAAACCTTGGCTTCCTACCTGTTTGGTTCTGAGGAAGCGATGATTCGCTTGGATATGTCGGAATACATGGAACGTCACACCGTTTCCAAACTGATTGGTTCGCCTCCTGGTTTTGTAGGATACGACGAAGGCGGGCAACTTACGGAAGCCGTGCGGCGTAGACCCTATACAGTGCTGCTGTTCGACGAAATCGAGAAAGCACACCCCGATGTATTCAATATACTGCTGCAAATTCTTGATGACGGACGGCTCAGCGATGCTAAAGGTCGGGTGGTATCCTTCAAGAACACCTTGATTATTCTTACCTCAAACATTGGTTCGAGAGTAATTGAAAGAGGTGGCGGTGGTATTGGCTTCGAGTTAGCAGATAATGAAGCGGAAGCTACCTACAACCGCATCCGTAATTTACTGCAAGAGGAACTGAAGAATTTCTTCCGTCCAGAATTCCTCAACCGTCTAGATGACATTATCGTCTTCACCCAACTGAAGAAAGACGAAGTGCAGCAAATAGCGGACATCATGTTACGGGATATTGCTACTCGTTTGGCGGAACAGGGAATTTATCTGGAAGTTTCTCAAGCCTTCAAAGACCGAGTTTTACAAGAAGGCTACAACCCCAGCTACGGTGCTAGACCATTACGTCGGGCTTTAACTAGTTTATTGGAAGATTCCCTCGCTGAAGCGATGTTAGCGGGTGAAGTTTCCCAAGGTGACACTGCTATGGTCGATATTGATGATGACGGTCAGGTGAAGGTCGCGAAATCTGAGCAGCGTGCTTTGTTGAGTGTTGGATAAGGTTTCGTGTCTTTCCCCTCTCCCCTGGTAATCTTACCGGGGGATTTTTTTATTCCCCTGAGAGCAAGACCTAACTCAACTCTTTGATTACAAGATTTAGTTAGACTCAACTAAGTTTGTAGACTTAGTTTCATGACAATTTTTTAGCAATAATAGTTTTTATATCCACATCCTTCAAGCCTAATTGTTTGAGCAAACAGATTTCTAGCAAGACTCTTAATCTTCTACTCAAATCAAGTAAATCTTTACCAGAAGCTACATGCTCATCCTTCTCAGAAGATAAATGGGTTAAATAATTTCTTGTTTTTCTAATCTTTTTAAGAAAATCACTCTGCTCTTCTGGGGATGTAAAGAAATTATCAGGCAAACAAGAGTGATATTCACTTATTATTTCTGTCAGACGCTCTCTTAAAGAGTAGCTATTTAAGTGTGAAAGTTTTTCCTCCTTCAAGATTCTTTTGTATTCTCTTAAATCTAAACTTTTTTCTCCAGTCTCTACAGGGATAGAATCTGGAATAGAATTTACAGCTTTTTCTAGTGTTTTTCGCACCACATTTTTATAAACATTCTTGTCAATGTATCTTCCAGAGTGTGCAAGACTATGGAATGCTTCTATGGCTTGAGCAAGGCTTAGGAAAAAATCATTAATGTGTCGTTTTGGTATGTAGGTCAATCTCAAATATAAATCTATAATTGACTCTATGTCTTTTGAATTCTTCTCCCAAAGATTTAGTAGTTCATTAAACTGTTCCTTGACATCTTTGAATCTAAATAACACCCTTTGAGAATTGAATTTAACATCTATATCATCTGATTCCCCAACCTGAAAATATATCTCGATGGGAACTAGTTTCTCCTTTTCTTCTTCAATAGCTTTTACCTCTTCACCAAAATCATGTATCTCAAAACCTAAGTCACTTTTTGAAATTCGCTTCGGTTGAATCCAGCCTGCCATTAAAGCAAGATAGAGATGATCGGGTATCCTAACCTCTTTTTCTCTGACTACAATAACTGATTGAATGTCATAGGGATATGTCATTTGACCAGACGCAAAAATTAATAGTTCTTGAAATAAGTAGATAACGTTAATAATATCCTCTAATTTTTTTTCGGCATCTGCTCGGATAATAATAGATTTTCTTTCTTCAAGTGAAACTTTTCTGCCTATATTTCCAAAAAAGCTAGCGATTTGTAGCCTTTCTAACTCAAATGGCTTATCATAAAGAATTAACGTAAAATCTGATAGTCTACCAAGTTCAACAGGTTCTAGTGTTGTCTGTTTCACATTTATCTCTTTAACCTGGGTTCCTTCATCATTAATAGACCAATTGATTTCAAAATTTGGTAAATCTACCCAATCTTCTAAATGCTTATATCTTAAAGAGACAACTTTAAAGCAAATTTCCTCTAATGTCTTAAAGTGATGTCCAATAAGTAGATATTTCGCATAAATTTTACTAGTTTGAATACCTGTTTTAAAACCTATAGGCTGATAGCAATTACACAGCGTCACTTTTTTTCCGTTGACTAAGTATCCATTGACAATATCAAATTCAAATTGCTGGGGAATTTTATCATCCAATTTAATTTCCTGTAGCTGCTCGAGCAGATACAGCTTTGGAGATTCGTCAGCAGAAAATGTCAGCTTACCATATACCTCTTTATTTGGATTGTTGGGAAGGAACCAAACGCCGTCTTCTTCAATACTTTTCATGGCTTCACGTTATAAAACTCATCCTGAGTTTATCTATGAACTCGTACATCTCGCAAACCAATCAACTCTAGCTCAAGACATGGTTGATAATATACTGTGTCTATCCTTCTGTGAGCTTGTTCGACATTCCTGAGATTTAATTCAAACCCTATGTAATCAAAACCCTTGTTAACAGCAGCCATCCCAGTAGTTCCACTTCCTATGAATGGATCGAGTACTATTCCTGTTTCAATTCCACTAGCCTCTATGCAGGTGAGAGCTAAACTAAGGGGGAAAGTACTTGTGTGTCCCTTATTCTCCACCGGATCGGGTTTTAAGTCCCATACTGAAGGCACAGGAGGCTTAGTACGAAAAAAATGTCTTTCATCTTTGGCAATAATATATATTGATTCATGCTTGCGATGAGGTCTGCGGCACTTACCTTCAGGCATGGCTTTTCTTTTTGACCAAATCACTTCTCCTCGATAATACATACCGCGATCGCATAAGTTAATTACAATCCGCCAAGGTAAAGCAAGTAAATTGCCGTACTGTAGCCAACCTGCTTCTTTTTGGATAAAAGCACGACGCGATCCTCTATCCTTGGTGTAAGCAGAATTAGTAGCAGCTAAACCAAGACCATCTGCTCCTAGTGATGAATACTTGAGATCGTCCGGCTTCCAGTTGATGGGAGTGTTGTAAGCATCACCAATATTCAGCCAAAGAAGTCCAGTAGGTTTAAGAACCCGCATGACTTCCAGTAATATCTTAGTTAAATTGTTAACGTAGTCTCGTGGATCTTCCTCCGAGCCAATTCCTTCATCACCCCTTTGTCCCCAGTAAGGAGGACTGGTTATGGCAATATCAACGGAATTTTCTGGCATCTGCCTTAAACCCTCTAGGCAGTCCATATGATGTACTCGATTGAGTTCCAACTGTTTGACCATGCGTTCCCTTATCAGCTAGGGGTTGAAGTGATTAGATGAGTGCTTTTTTACCACACACCTATGCTACTAGCAACATCGCATATCAACACTGCAATAGCCACCAGACTAACCGTGGGTTGAAGCCAACTACAAGTTGGTATTCTTATTCCCCTTTACCCTTCTCTCCCGACACACTAGAAGGACTGACATTAATCAAAGGCAATGTACCATTTCCACTCATCACCGTCGGGAACTTACCATCCCATTTTTCAATGGCTTGCTTTTGCAATAACTGTGGAGTTAAAGTTTGCCTTTGCAGCCTTTGCGCTTCCGCTTGACCTTTAGCGCGGTTAACATCTGCTTGGGCTTCTTTCGCTGCTTTCAAAGCTACAAATTCTGCTTGTTTTGCTTCCTGTTCGGCGACTTGTTTGGATTCAATTGCCTTGCTAAACTCTGGTGAAAAAGAGAAATTTACCAGAGATACATCATCAACAATTATCCCGTAAGATGCCAGACGATTTTTAATGTTGGTGTCAATTTCCTGCTTCAAATCCGTTCTTTGAGTGATAATCTCCTCTGCGGTTTTCTTAGCAGTTGCTGCTTTGAGAACTTCAGAAATTGCCGGAGTAATAATCCCGACGACAATTTGTTCTTCATCCCCGACTTGTTGATAGACTCGATTCGCTTTCGCCGGGTCAATGTGCCAGTTAACAGCAAGTTCGGTGGATAAATTTTGTAAATCACGGGAAGCTGCATCGGCTTTTAAATCACTTTTTTGCACCCGCACGTTAAGGGTTTTCACACTCGTGACAATTGGAATAATCGGGTGAATTCCCTCGTCTAAGACTGTATCCTGAACTTTGCCAAAGCGCATGACAACGCCCCTTTGACCGGCATTAACAATTGCAAAAGGACGAAACATCATCAACAAAATTAATAAAACTAGCCCTCCAGCAAAGTAGAAAGCAAACCGATAATTATTGGCGGTGGTTCTGGTAATGTGTTGCATATCCCTGTCGGAGATTTTAAGTGTGTTTGTTCTGAGATAATGTTGGCAACGGATGGGTAGCGGATGTAGGGGATAATTGACTTGTATAGGACTTAGGCAAGTTTCACAAAGTTTTGTTCGTAGTAAGCGACTAAGCGACCTTGCTATGAGGACGCGCATTCCTCACTAGAAACTTCAAGACATAGGTAACTACAAATTTATTACTCCCGATTCCAGAGGTTTTCCACCACTCAGTAGTGTTTTAAATATGAATATTTATGAACTGGATTCTGTATGCTTGATATGCTGAGTGCAGCGGCGACTAGGGTTGCAGACGCAGGAAATTGTGTAATCATGTCCTCACTAGTAACTTAATGCTAAGAAAATGCCTAAATTTCCCCCCAAGGACTACATTGAATCTGTAACATTTCCTGCTGATGTCACTTTACGTCCTATTGGTGTAGTGCATTCCCCCTACAAAGAACGACACGGTACACCACGACAGTCCCAACTTCAATCTGTGCCGCAAGATTACCAGCCTGCGATCGCACAAATCGAACTCTTCTCTAATATTGTGCCGAAAATCGCACTCAAGGATATGGATGGCGTTGAGCGTGTTTGGGTAATTTCTTGGCTGCACCTCAACAAGCATTGGAACCCTACTGTTATCCTTCCCCGCGGTCCACGGATTCGACGCGGTACCCTAGCGACTCGCGCTCCCCATCGTCCTAATCCTATTGGTCTCAGCGCACCTAAACTTCTAAAAATAGAAGGTTTGATTTTACATGTAGAGGGAATTGATTTACTCGACCAAACGCCCGTACTAGATATTAAACCTTACGTAGCTTACTGTGATTCCTTTCCTGATGCTAAATGCGGCTATGTCAGCGATATGGAAAAAGAGGAAGAATTAGAGGAGGATGTATTTGGGAAGAATGGACACCCGCTAATGTCATAGGTTTGACAACACACATCCAGATGTTAGGGTAATGAGAACCACAGATGAATAATTTGGAATTATCTGTGTTCATCTGTGTTCATCTGTGGTTAATTTTTCGGGATTTTTAACTTTTTATTCTTAATATGAAGACTTATCACCACTATGCTTGGTCGCTAACGCTAGATGAAGCGATTATCGTCCAAGAACAACTACAAAAAGAGGTAATTACCCAAGACCAACTATTAGAATCTGTGCAGTATGTAGCTGGTGTTGATATGGGTTTTGCAGAAAACGGTACCATTAGCTGTGCTGCAGTGGCAATATTAAGTTTTCCTGACTTAGAAGTCAAAGAAACTGCTATTGCTAAGCGTCCTACTTCCTTTCCCTATATACCCGGATTCCTGTCGTTTCGGGAAATACCAGCTGTACTCGACGCTTTAGAAAAAGTTAGCATAATACCAGACCTGATACTGTGTGATGGTCAAGGGATAGCTCATCCTCGGCGATTCGGTATAGCTTGTCATCTGGGTGTACTAATAGATATACCGACTATTGGTGTAGCAAAATCCTTATTTATTGGAAAACATGAGGAGTTGCCAGAACCACGAGGAAGCTGGCAACCATTAATGCATCAGGGTGAAACCATAGGGGCAGTTTTACGGACACGCACTGGTGTCAAACCTGTGTATGTATCAAGCGGTCATCGAGTGAGTTTATTAACAGCAATTGATTACGTATTGCGTTGTACACCAAAGTATCGTCTACCAGAAACTACACGGGTCGCCGATCAATTAGCTTCGGGAAATTAACTTGGGCATACAGTTATTACCTTGATTCATTGATTAAATACCTCAAAACTTATGTTTACTTTTTCCTGAATTTTGTCAGAAACGTGAGGAATTACACAGTAATGGGCTGAATAAGTTTAATGTGAGTTGCAAGTTATAACAATGAACCAGCTAACTTTAGAATGGCATGACTTAGGTCGAGATAAGATTCAAATAATCTCCGAACATCAACCAAGTAAAAATCCTGGAACAGTTAGACTTGGACGCGATCCACAGCGATGTGACATTGTTTTAGGGGACCCTACCGTGTCTGGTTTGCATGTAGAAATATTTTTCCAGCCGCAAGACCAAAATTTTTACATCCGTAACCTGCGACTGAGTAATCCCCCGATTATTGACGAGCGCCAATTGATACATGGTGAAGTGTCTTTAAGGAAGGGGAGCTTAATATATTTGGGACAAATGGAACTGAAAGTCACTAATATTTCTGTCCCCGTCAGTAGTAGCGTTCCCGCAACAATTTTAATACCACATCACCCTAGAGGCTTGCATTCACCACCACAGACACCAGCACAGACACCACCAGGTGTGTATGGATTAGTTTGTCCCAGATGTCAGCGAATCTCCTCGATGCAGCATCTGGAATTGGGTTGTCCTTGGTGCGGTACATCGTTAGCTGCAGCCATGAGTGCTTTGATGACACCGAGTAGTATTTAGGGAGTGGGGAACACGGATAGCACGGATGCACGGATGATGAACTGATGTACGGATGATGAGCAGGGGAGACTTGGGAGACGAGGGGGATAAGGGAGAGGGATAAGGGAAGATGAATTCACAGAATTTAGAGATTCGCTTGAGTTGGGATGATCCAGCAACGGGGGAGAGACGGGAACCCAGACTGGCTGTACCCATTGCTTTTGGGCGGGAATTTGCGAAAATGCCAGGGGAAATTCGGGGACAGCGGGTAGCAAGGATGCTGCTGTCTAGCAATGAGGTTTCGCGCTACCACGCTTTGATTGACTGGGAAGGTAGTCAACTGGTGGTGATTGACCAAAACAGCGTCAACGGTATCCTTGTGAATGGTAAGTTACACAAAAAGAGCTTGCTAGCGCACGGGGATGTATTACAAATTGGTCCCTATGCGATCGCTATCTCCTTTGCTGTCAACCCCCCGACAGCCCCACCTAGCAGCCCCTCAATCATTCAATTTAACCCCAGCACCAACCTCCCAGACCCCAACCAACCGCCACCCCGAATTTCCCGACCTGGTGCCACTTCTAGTTTTCCACCACCAATATTTCAAGCAGAAAAGGTTTCTGTACAAGCACTTCACGCCACAGGTTTACCAGTAGATGAAACTGATTATCTAGCCGTGGGGGCGGGTTTGGGTAGCTATATCTGGGTGGATTTGCTACGAATTTGCGGGGTTCGTCCAGAAAAAATTATAGCGCTAGGGTTAGAAGCCCAACCCTACGCTCGTTACAAACGTCTGTGTCTGTCTTCCCAAATTCCCTTATACGAACGGCTGCGTTCCAATTCCGATTCCTGTCCTGATAATATTTGGGGATGGCCTGGTTATGCCCTGCGGGAGGCTGTTCACGACTTATTCCAAGGGAAACTGGAGACACCTTGGCGGTATTTTTGGCATGTCTTTGCTGAACCGACCTTTGCGGAAACTTATACCCCTCGTGCCGGTAATGTTTTCGACTCTATCGATAGGGAAGCACAGCGTATCGGATGGAATGATATATATCGCTACGGACGAGTGCGGTCAATTCGCAAGACCGATGATGGCAGGTATGCGATCGCCTATTCCCGCCAAGGTGCAGGTAATTATGCTTTTCTAGTAACTCGTTATATTCACTTAGCCACTGGGTATCCGGCGATTCAGTTTTTGCCAGACTTGCAAGCTTATCGGGAAAAATATCAAGATTTTAAATCCGTCGTCAACGCCTACGAACCCCACGACCACGTTTACGAACAGCTAGAACGCCGGGGTGGGACAGTGTTAATTCGGGGACGGGGAATAGTCGCCTCGCGCATCGTCCAGCGGTTGTATGAGGCTAGACAGAAAAATCGCCAGATTACCATCTTGCACTTGATGCGATCGCCCAAACCCCAGGGTAACAAGTTTGGTAAATCCCAGCGTTTAGTCAAAAATCATTACGAATTTCAGCCCTTTAACTGGCCAAAAGCCTGTTGGGGCGGAGATTTACGGGAAATGCTAGAAAAAGCTAGCCCTGACGAACGCCAGCGTCTGCTAGCAGACTGGGGGGGTACCACCACCGCTGACCGTCACGACTGGCAACAAATTACGGAAACTGGAATCCGGGAAGGTTGGTATCAAATTACCTTTGGGGAAGTGGAAACTGTAGAACGGGACGCCCAAAACCGCATCATCACCTATATCCAAGAAAAGAGCTTTGGTGAAAGGTCGCTAGCTGCTGATTTTATTATTGACGCCACAGGATTGGACGCCAAGGTGCAAGCAAGTCCCCTCCTCGACGACTTGGTGCAGCATTACCAATTACCGCTCAATGCTCTGGGACGCTTTGCCGTCAGCAATAATTTTGAATTAGTAGAAATGCGGAATAATTATGGTAAAATTTATGTCGCAGGTGCTAGTACCCTAGGCGGACCCTACGCCGCCGTAGATAGTTTCCTCGGCTTGCAATATGCGGCTTTGCGTGCTGTAGATAACCTCGCAACCAACCGCGCACCTGGTGTCAAGCGGTTGCACCTCCTGCGTTCCTTGGCACAATGGTTGAAGTGGGCTTTGAATCAGACACCCTAGGGAGGGAAAGAAATTATTCCCCCATCCCCATTCCCATCCATCATCCGTATATCAGTGATATCAGTGTGTGCCCCATTCCCCAATCCCGATAAAGCTTCTCTAAAGGTTCAGTGAAGAAACGAATATGTACCTACTGCTAATCCGGAGAGGGCATCCTTAAAGGCTGTAGTTACGTATAGAATCTTTTAGAGATATGAAAATAATCTTTTCAAATGCATCAATTAGAGCTTGTTCCTTCTACAAAACATCTATCGGTTGTCCGTCGTAGTCAACCCTTGAAGATTGTCGCCCTTGGAGATAGCTTAATCTATGGGTTCGGCGATCCAGAAGGCGGTGGTTGGGTAGAGAGATTACGTCGTTGGTGGATGTCTCCCGATACTGCAGGTCATGTTGTTTATAACTTAGGAGTCAGAGGCGATCGCACCCAGCAAGTAGCACAAAGACTAGAAACAGAGTTTCGTCATCGGGGGGAATTACGAAATCGCGTTCCCGATTTGATTATTCTCTCAGTCGGTGTCAACGATTCGGCACGAGTTGCTCGTCCCAATGGCAAGAATTACACGGATTTTGCTGTTTTTGAACAACAAATCGCTTCTCTGCTAAATACAGCCCAACAACTGTGTCCGGTATTATTCGTCGGTATGGTACCGGTGAATGAAGCCAAGATGCCTTTTATGGATTGTTTATATTACAATCATGCCGACCAGTACCGTTATAAAGAAGCTACAAAATTAGCTTGTAACCAAAGGGGTATTCCCTATCTCGATATTTTCGATAAATGGATGAATCTTAGCGAAACTTGGAGATTAAATCGCGTCACTCACGATGGTCTACATCCCAATACCCTAGGTTATAAAGACTTATTAGAAGACGTACTCCACTGGGATGCGATCAGCAAAGTTTAGTCAATAGTCATTACTCCCCATCATTATGACTCCCACTCTCTTTGGTCGGTGGCAAACTCGGTTATTATTACTAGCAACCGTGGGCTTTTTAGTGTCCGTACCCTTTGCTCTGGGTATTATTAGTCCTGGTGCTAACTCAGTTTATTTCTGGATACTGGGTTATGTGGCGGTGTTTGGCTTGGGTTGGGATGTATTGTATAACTATCTGCAAAAGTTTCGCTGGGATAGAGACTGGCCGGCAGCTTTTCAACTGATGGCTGGTATTTGGGAATTAATATTTGTGGCTTGTGGAGTCAAATTTTTCGGCTTTTTACCCATACCTCTACCAAAGGAACAGTTATCGCTGTTTTGGTTGGTTTTACATTATAGCGTTGTCTGGTTGGCGGTATTTGTTGCTTCCCAAAGTATAATGAGAGTTTTATTTCCCCGCTGGCGTTTCCGGGGTGGACAATGGTTTTAAGGGTAGGGACAGTAACTTTCAATTGCTGCATTTTGCAGTTGTCGTAGCTATTTTCCTGTAATATGACTTACTTCATCCGAAATCTAGCGATAACGCAGTGAAGTATTTTGATGTAGCGTCTAAATACCTCGATTATTCCTGCGGCTACCTCTTAGTATCGGTTACTACATGTTCAATAAAGTAGGAATAGTTGCTGAAATCGTTCAAAAATCATGATATTGCTATGCCAAGCAAAAAAGCAAATGATGGATTTGGATGTGGGAGTATTCCCATTTCATTAATTATATTTTTATTAGGTGTTGGTTATTGGGGCTTTACCCATCTAAATAAACTAGATATCAGCCCACTTTTAGCTAATAGAAATAATCTTGATATTAGCAAACTTTTACCTAATAACGAACAACCAACTACTCCGATTCCAACTCTTGGGACTAGGAAAGCTATACCTAATAACGAACAACCAACTACTCCGACTGTAACCCTCGGTACTAAGAAACCTCTACCTATTAATAATTCTCCACTTCCCCAAACTATCCCGACTAGTATACCAACCACTAATCCACAAATTTCACCATCACCCGTAACCACCCAAAAATCACCCTTACCTCAAAATTATTGGCAAACAAAAGAAATCCGAGGAATTTATTTAAGTCGCTATCAAATTACTAATAATGCTGACGAAAAAACGATTCGCGAACGAGTTCGTTATTATCACAGTCTAGGGATTAATACAATTATTCAGGGAGTCTGGGGTAATGGTTGTACAATGTACAATAGCGAAGTAATGCAGCAAATACAGGGAGCTAAAAGTTGCCCAAATCAATTTCAAGACAAATGGTTAGATTGGTTGATTGACGAGGCACACAAACAGGGAATACAAGTTCATGCCTATTTTGAGAAAGGAATTAAAATCGATAAAAATAGTCCGATTTTTGATTTAGCAATTGCTAAACGCTGGATTGTCCCTGGAGTCGATAAAACTTACCCTGGAATTGAACACTATGTGCTGGATGTAGAGCTTCCAGAAGTGGCTAATTTATTCAGGCAAATCTCAGTAGAATTTGTGCAAAAATATCCTACCATCGATGCCGTACAATGGGATGATTATTTAGGTTATCATGCGGAATTACCCGGTAAAGTAGATCGCACTACTCGGTTGACTAATTTTGTGCGGCAAATGAGAGATGACATTAAAAAAGCTAACCCCAAGGTTAGTTTTGATATTTGTCATCATAATCCTTATTGGGCTAAGCGTTATTTTGCAGCAGATTGGCAAAATTGGCAAGTTGATAGAGTCTTCATTCAAGTTTACAACGATGCTAATTTCAATGAAGAATTAAATTATGCCCAAAATTATGCGGGAGTAGCAATTTCCGATAAGCAATTCTCTCGCTTACAAAAATTGGTTGATAATCCTAAAATCAAGAGTATTTTATTGTTTCCCTCCTCTGGAAAACCAGAAGAAACCGCTGCTATGGTCAAAAACTTGGCTCAAAAGAGTAACTAGTTTTGTATCTTTATTTTCATCATCCCATCTGCACTTCAGGTGCAGAAACTTGCAAAAACTCTCGTACCCGCTGCAAGTAACTGGGTGGATCTTCCAGCATTGGGAAATGAGACGTATCCGTAATTACCGCAAATTCTATGTTCTCATTTAACTCGGCTGCTTGTCTTCCCATCTCGGCAGGGATAATCTGGTCGTACTCCCCTGCTACTAAGAGAGTAGGTACTGTAATTTTGGCAAACTCTTGGGGCATTAACTCGGCTGCCGTTTTACTTACCGAAGTAAAAATTGTCCCTATAGCCGCATCATAATCCGCGTCGAGAAAATCTTGCAAAAAAGCCTGCCGTTCTGCAGATGGTATGGAACGGTGCAGAAATCGCGCCATAAACATCCGGTCAACCAAAGGAATTTTACTGAGCCACTTGGGTCTAAATTTAACTACATAGCCGCCAAATTTATGAAAAGCAGCAAATGCTTTCTCGTCGTATTCAAAAATGCCGTTACAGGTCAAAATTGTTTGTACTACTCGCTCTTGGTAGCGGTTAACAAACAAAGTAGCAACGGAAGCTCCCATAGAATGGGCATTGATATAAACTCT
>Ga0114939_10002328_pt1 | contig 14192 bp, 9 predicted proteins | sample AshMeaCrysSpring_FD_87196 | JGI IMG/M metagenome (GOLD analysis project Ga0114939, IMG submission 87196) | Groundwater microbial communities from Big Spring, Nevada to study Microbial Dark Matter (Phase II) - Ash Meadows Crystal Spring | ecosystem: Environmental > Aquatic > Deep subsurface >... | reverse complement strand
GAGGTTGGCACCGTGCAGTTCTCGGATCGGGTGCTCGTGGAAGCAGAACTGCCGCGCCGCCTGCCAGCGGCCGGCGCGCACGTCGTCGCGGTAGGCGATCAGATTGCGCCGCAGCGCCAGGACGAGCGCGAACGTGTGCTCGGGCACCGTGTGCACCGCGTAGCCGCGGACGTTGACGACGAGGATGCCGAGGCTGCGGCAGCAGTCCTTGTCGACGCAGTCGGTGCCGGTGGCGGCGATGGCCACCAGCTTGAGCTGGGGCAGCTGCTGCAGCGCCTCGCGGCGCAGCGGCACCTTGTTGTCGATGACGATCGTCGCGCCGGCCAGCCGCGGCAGCAGCTCGTCCGCCTCGGTGCGCGCGTACTCGGTCCAGCGGTGCGGGAATGCCGGCCGGCGCAGGCGCACGGCGGGCGCGAGCGTGGCGCGGTCGAGGAAGACGATGTCGTGCATGCAGACCCCGCGCCGGCAGCAGCGTCAGCGGGCGTTGCGGCGGCGGCCCCGCACTGCCGGCCAGCACATCGTACAACGTATACGTTATTGCATGAGTTGATGGCCATCAAGCGGCGCCGATCGCCGTCCGGGCGAAGCCATGACCTCTCGGCCGCGTCGCAGCCCGGGCCTGCACCAGCTCACAATGCGGCGCGCACAGGGAGGTCGCCGCGCAGACCGACGCCGCGCCGACCACCGGGGCGCCGTCCGCCGTACGACCGGCGGCCGCGTTGCTCCGCCCTCGTGCGGCCGCACGCGGAGCGCCCGGTCGCCGGCCGCCTGCCGGGCGACGCGAAAACGGACGAGGCGTTGTCGCCGCCGACGGCCTGGCGGGCGGCGCACGCCAGCCGGCCGTGGCACGGGGAACGCGGACGCGGGGATGGCGCGGACTCGGAAGACGGTGCTTTCCGGTTCAGCCGGACCCGCCGCCGAGCACGCCGGCGTCGCGCAGGAACCGCGCGCACAGTTCCGCCAGCGGCGCGCCGCCGCGCTCGCAGTACGGGTGGCCGCCGGGGCCGCCGCTCCAGGCGTGACCCAGGCCGCCGATCTCGATGCGGCGCACGCGCACGGCGCCGTCGGCGCGAAAGTCGGTCACCGCCGTGCCGGCGGTATCCGGGACGTCCCGCGGCTCGGCCTCGATGCGGCTGCGCCGCAGCGACGCCAGCGCCTGCTCCTGAAGCTGCTCGGCGCAGCGCGGATGCACCACCGTGTCGTCCGCGCCGTGGACGATCGCCAGCGGCGCGCAGGCGCCCATCCCGCCGGGGAGCGCGATGACCGGCGGCAGCCGCAGCCCGTGCTTCATCACGTCGCGCGGGTCCTGCAGGTTGTGGCTGCCCAGCAGTGGCGGCGCGGCGACGACGATCACCGCGCGGAATCGGTCGGCCAGGTGAAACGCCAGCAGCGCCGCCAGCCCGCCGCCCGCGGATAAGCCGACCGCCGCCACCGCGCCGGCATCGACGCGCACGCGCGTTGCGACGTCGTCGAGCAGCGCGCGGATCACGCGCAGTTCGCCGTCGCCGCGCTGCGCCGCCGGCATGAACCAGTTCCAGCAGCGAAACGGATTCGCCAGCCGCCGCTGCTGCGGGCACAGCAGGCGCAGCCGGGAGCGATCGGCCAGTCGCGTCAGGCCGGCGGCCTGGGCAAAGCTTAGCGCCCGCTGGCGGCAGCCGTGCAGCACGACCAGCAGCGGCGCTGCTTCGTCGTCGCGCAGGCCCGCTGGCGCATAGAGCCCGTAGCGCCAGACGTGCACGCCGAACGGCCCGGCCAGCATCTGCACGCCGGCCACCGACACCCGGCCGCGCCGCCATTGCCCGCGCCACAGCCCCAGGCGCACCGCGAGCCAGGTGCGCAGCCGCAGCAGCCGATCGACCAACCAGCGGATCATGGGTTCACCCGCCGATCAGCGATGAACGTCGGCAGCTCGACCTCCTTCGCGCGCCGGCGGGAGTCGCGTGGCCCCTCCGTTGCGAGATCGGAGCCCCGCCGCAGCGGCGCTGCCGCGCGCGCCTCGCTTCACAGGAAGACCTGCGAGGGCGCGTCCTGCGGGTCGGCGAACCACTGCTGCGAGAAGTCGACGTCCGTGATCTGCCCGATCGACGTCTTCAGGTACCTGCCGCGGGCCTCGACCGCCACCGTGCCGTCGACGAGCACGATCTCGCCCCTGCCTTCGAACATCCGGCTCGTGTCGCGGGTGATGCGGGCCAGCGCGCGCAGCTCGCCGCCGATCGGGATCGGCCGCCGGTAGCGAAGGTTCAGGTCGATCGTCACGCCCCACCTGTCGGGCTGACGCCGCTGGATCGCCCGCCCGATCGTCTCGTCGAGCAGCGCCGAGGCGATGCCGCCGTGCAGCCGGCCGGGATAGCCCTGGTGCTCGGGCAACGGCGTGAAAATGGCGAGCAGCTCGTCGCCCTCGAGCTCGAGGAAGCGCGCCTTCAGACTCCATGCGTTCTCGCGCCCGCACACCGCGCACATGCGGCTGACGTTCTGCGCGGCCAGCACACGACGCCTCATCTATCTCTCCCAGGTATCCCGGTTCAGAACTTCGCCCCGCGAGCGCGGCCGAGGCCGACGGGCAGCTCGGCCCCCGCTCGACCAACCCCGGCTGCGGATGCTAGCCGCAGACGCTGGCGCGCGCCGGCGTCACGCCGCTCGATGTGCCCCGCTTGCGGTGGTAAAACCGCGGCCTGCGTTCCGCCAACGAGAGGGCTCATGAGCCTCGACACTGCCCGTGGCGTCTATGTGATCGCGCCGACGCCTTTCCACGACGACGGCCGCGTCGACGAGGCGTCGATCGACCGCATGACCGAGTTCTTCGTCGCCGCCGGCGCCGCCGGCATCACGGTGCTGGGCCAGATGGGCGAGGCGCCGAAGCTCGATGCCGCCGAAGCGCTTGCGGTCGCCGCGCGCGTGATCCGCCGCGCCGGGATGCCGGTGGTCGTCGGCGTCACCGCCCCGGGCTTCGCGGCGATGCGCGCGCTGGCCCGCGAGGTGATGGACGCCGGCGCCGCCGGCGTGATGATCGCGCCGCCGAACACGCTGCGCACCGACGACTCGATCGTCGCCTACTACCGCCAGGCGGCGGAGGCGATCGGCGCCGATGTGCCGTTCGTGATCCAGGACTACCCGCTGACGTTCAGCGTGCAGATGACGCCGGCGGTGATCCGCCGCATCGTGCAGGACAACGCTTCGTGCCGGATGCTCAAGCACGAGGACTGGCCGGGGCTGGAGAAGATCTCGGCGCTGCGCGGCTTCGAGCGCGACGACTCGATGCGGCACGTCTCGATCCTCTGCGGCAACGGCGGGCTGTTCCTCGATTTCGAGATGGAGCGCGGCGCCGACGGCGCGATGACCGGCTACTGCTTTCCCGACATGCTGGCCGACGTGGTGCGGCTGTCGGCGGCCGGCCAGCGCGACGCCGCGCACGACCTGTTCGACGCCCACCTGCCGCTGATCCGCTACGAGCAGCAGCAGGGCGTGGGGCTGGCCGTGCGCAAGTACGTGCTGATGAGGCGCGGCATCATCGCCTCCGAAGCGCAGCGCCCGCCGGGCGCCCGGCTGGCCGCGGCGGCGCGCAGCGAAGTCGACTACCTGCTGGCGCGCATCGCCCGCACCGACGCGCGGGCCCGTCTCGCGTCCTGATCCCTTTCCGCAACGGAGTCCCCGATGGCTGTCGAACCCCTGCCGCTCGACGCGGCGATCGTCGCGCAACTGTCCGCCGTCTCGACGGCGACGCTGACCACGGTGCTGCTGAAGAAGGGCCTGCGCAACGTGTGGCTGCGCGGCACGCGGCCGCTGCGGCCGGGGCAGGCGCGCGTCGTCGGCCGCGCCTTCACGCTGCGCTTCGTGCCGGCGCGCGAGGACCTGGCCACGCCGGAGTCCTGGTCGTCGCCGATCTCCACGCGGGCGGCGATCGAGGCGATGCCGGCGGGGTGCGTGGCGGTGGTCGACGCGATGGGGCTCACCGACGCCGGCATCTTCGGCGACATCCTCTGCTCGCGGATGCGCCGGCGCGGCGTGGCGGCGCTGGTCACCGACGGTGCGGTGCGCGACGTCGCCGGCGTGCTCGCCACCGGCCTGCCGGTGTGGTGCCAGGGCGTGGCCGCGCCGCCGTCGGTGGCGGGGCTGACCTTCGTCGACTGGCAGGCGCCGGTCGGCTGCGGCGGCGTGGCGGTGTTCCCGAACGACGTGGTCGTCGTCGATGCCGACGGCGCGGTGCTGGTGCCGGCGGCGCTGCTCGAGCAGGTGCTTCCGGCGGCGCTCGAGCAGGAGCGGCTCGAGGGCTGGATCATGGGCGAGGTCGAGGCGGGCGCGGCGCTGCCGGGCCTTTACCCGCCGAACGCCGAGAACAAGGCGCGCTACGAAGCCGCGATGAAAGCCGGGCGCCGCTGAAGCAGGACGCGGCTCAGGCCGCGTTCACCGCCGGCTGCGAGTGGACGAGGTGCAGGCCCGTCGAGCGGAAGCCGCCGGTCGGCTCGGCGGCGCGGGCCCGGACGAAGGCCGGGATCTGCTCGGCTGGCAGCGCGGCGCTGAAGACGAAGCCCTGCGCGCGCGCGCAGGACAGCTTGCGCAGGAACTGCGCCTGCCGCGCGGACTCCACGCCTTCGGCGACGACTTCCTTGCCGAGCGCATGCGCCATCTCGACGATCGCGGCGGCGATGATCGCCGCCTCCTGGTTGTCGACGACGTCGACGATGAACGAGCGGTCGAGCTTCAGGATCGTCGCCGGCAGCTGCTTGACGTAGGCGAACGACGAGTAGCCGGTGCCGAAGTCGTCGACCGCGATGTCGATGCCTCTTTCGCGCAGCCGCTCGAGCGTGGCCACCGCGTCGGGCCCGGCGTCGAGGAACAGCGACTCGGTGACCTCGAGCTCGAGGTGCTGCGGCGCCGTTGTCGAACTGGCCAACGCGCCTTCGACGGTGGCCGCGAACGACGGGTTGCGCAGCTGCAGCGCCGAGACGTTCACCGACACGCGCGGCAGCACCACGCCCGCTTCGGCCCAGCGCCGGTGCTGGAAGCAGGCCTCGCGCAGCACCCAGGTGCCGATGGCCTCGATCAGCCCGCTCTCCTCGGCCTGCTCGATGAACTCGCCCGGGAACAGCAGCCCCCGCTCCGGGTGCTGCCAGCGCAGCAGCGCCTCGACCGCGCAGACCTCGCCGGTGACGAGGTCGATCTGCGGCTGGTAGTACACGCGGAACTCCTCGCGCTTGAGCGCCTCGCGCAGCTCGCGGTCGATCGTCGCCCGGGCCGAGGCGTCGACGTTCATCCGTTCCTCGAAGAACGCGTAGCGGCCGCGGCCGGCTTCCTTGGCCAGGTACAGCGCGGTGTCGGCCTTCTTCAGCAGGTCGGCGCCGGTCTCGCCGTCGGCCGGGTAAAGCGCGATGCCGATGCTGGCGCCGGCGTACATGATGTGGCCGTCGATCTCGAACGGCTCGTTCAGCGCCGCGATCAGCGTGCGGGCGACCCGCCCGGCGTCGGTGGCACCCTTGATCTTCGACAGCACGACCGTGAACTCGTCGCCGCCGAGCCTGGCGACGATGTCGATGTTGCGGACCGCGCGGCGGATCCGTCCCGCGGCGTGCCGCAGCAGCACGTCGCCGGCCGCATGGCCCAGCGTGTCGTTGGTGCGCTTGAAGCGGTCCAGGTCGATGTACAGCACGCCGACGCCGTGGTTGTCGCGGCGGGCGCGGGTGAGCTGCTGCGCCAGCATGTCCATCAGGAAGTGGCGGTTCGGCAGCCCGGTCAGGCTGTCGTAATGGGCCTGGTCGTGCAACTGCTTGTCGCGGGCGACCGAGGACAACGCCACGGCCAGCCGGTCGATCACGCCGGCCAGCGCCTGCGCCTGCTCGCCGGACAGCCCGGTGCGCTGGTCGTGGCCCAGTGCCATCACGCCCCAGACCTTGTTGGCGCGGGCGATCGGCAGCAGGTACAGGTACTTGGCGCCTTGCCCGTGCAGCATCGCCCGGTAGTTGGCCGGCAGGCGGATCGAGCGCGACCACTTCTTCAGGCTGGCGTCGGCACCGGACAGGTCCAGTGGCGAAGGCAGCTCCTCGCGCAGCGTCACGCCGTCGGACGCGCGGATGTAGATGCGGGTGCGGTCGGGCGCGTCGGCCTCGAGCAGGCCGAGGCTCACCACCTTCACGCCGCCGGAGATTTCCTGGATGCAGGTCAGCGCGATGTCGGCCACCTGCCGCATGTCGACGGTGGTCAGGATCGTGCGGTCGATCTCGGAGAACGCCGACAGCGTGCGGAAGTGCAGGCCGAGCTGCGCGGTCATCTTGTTGAACGACTTCGCCATCTGGCCGAACTCGTCGGCGCTGAGCACCGGCACCGGCGTGCCGAAATCGCGGTCGGCGACGCGCTTCATGCCGGCCAGCATCCGGTGCAGCGGCAGCAGGATGCGCCGCACCTGGTCGATGCTCAGCAGCACCACGAGCAGCACGCTGAGGATCGAGATCGGCAGCACCGCCTCGCGGAAGGCGAACGCCGGACGCAGCAGCACCGACTCGCGCTGCGTGGCCGTCGTGACGAGGTCCGGGCCGATGAACCGCGACCGCAGGTCGAGCACCGCGGCGCCGGCGCGCAGCGATTCGCCGCCATGCTCGAACTGGAGGGTCCGGCCGCCATGCGGCGTTTCCAGGGCCAGGCGCAGCAGCGACTTGTCCGGCATCGGGCCGGAACAGAACAGCCGCTGCCCGCTGCCGGCCGCGGCGCACAGGCCGGTTTGATCATGAACGCCGGCCGCGCTGCCCCACAGGAACTCCGGCGCCACCGCCGCGGCGATGAAGCCGATGTCGCCCGGGCCCGAGGTCGCGTGCACGAGCACCAGCGCGGCCGCGTCGCCCGCCTCGGTCGGCAGCAGCGCCGTGCGGCGCGAGTCCTTGCTCGGATCGATCGACCGCGGATCGAAGCCGCCCAGGAGCGGCGGCTTGCCGAGTTGCGCCAGAAGTCGGCCCGACCGGTCGAGCACGGTCGCACCGACGAACTCGTAGCCGATCCGCGTCGCCAGCAGCAGCTCCGGGTTGTCCTTCCGGCCGGCGTCGGCCAGCAGCGATTCGCTCCAGCGCAGGCGCTCGGCGACGGTCAGGCCGAAGGTGCGCGCCAGTCCCACCAGGTTTCGGTCCGCCTCGCTGCGCAGCGCGTCCGCGGCCTGGCCGAAGGAAAGCACCGCCATCAGCACCACGGGCGCCAGCGAGGCCAGCACGAACATCAGGAACAGACGCCGGCCAACACCGCTGGCCAGTTGCTCGCGCAGCCGCAACAACCACAGCGGCCCGGTGAGCCGGGGTCGCCGCCGTTCCTGCACGCCGTCGTTCGGCGCGTCGTCCTCGCGCATCACCGTCACCCGGGGATCGGCGACGTCACCCGCGGCCGATCCCGACCGGGTCATTGCATCGAGACGGGGGGCGGTGTCCGACGCCCGCCTGCGGTGCGCCGAGGGCTTCGCCGATGCGTGCGAACTGCCGACCCCGTGCCTGTCGGCACGACCGTCGGCGGGGCTGTCCACAGCATCGGGTGCGCTGACGTCCTGAGCCACTGCCGCGATCTCTCCTGTCGATACGGTTCGGCGAGCAGCGGTTCCGCCCGAGCCGATGCCAACATGCTATCCCGCGAACAGGGTATGTGCTCCTTTGGGCCGGCCCGCTGGTCTGATCGTCAGCACCTTCGGTCTGCAGCCGACCAGGGCCTATCGACCGAGCGCTGCATTCAGCTGCAAATGTGAGCGCCGGCTTTCGCCTTAAGGCCTGAATTCCCTTGATACTTCTGCCCGACGCACCGATGTTCCGGATCGGATCCGCCACGCGTCGGAGGGGATCGAACGGTCCGGCGCGGTCTCGGCCGCGCCGCCGCCTGGCGATCCCAAGCGGGTCAAAGCCTCTATTGCGAGCCGGCGCTCACTTCAACTTCGAGGTGGCGCGTCGGACCGCTGCGGACGACGAAGACGTCGTCACGAATCGGATCGACGGTGACCCGAACCCAGCCAGACAATGGGTGGCCGTGCGTCTGCACCCGGACCAGGTTGGCGACCGGTGGCGAGGCCGAGGCCAGCGGCCGATCGACGACGTAGATGTGGTGGTCGCCATGCGCCAGAAGCACCGGCCGCCCGAAGCGCCGCGTGTGCCGTGCCAGGGCGTCGATCACGGTCTCGAAGCCCCGCCGGTCCGGGTGGCCCGGCGGCAATTCGAAGCGCGGATTGGCCTGCATCAGCACGACCACGGCCGGCGCCGCGATCGACTGCGCGCGGTCGAACGCGGCCTGCAGCCAGGCGAGATTCGCCGCCTCGCGGCGGCGGAAGGCGTCGATGCGGGCCGCGCGCGGCGCCTCCGCGCGGTCGCTGGCCTCGACCCCGCGCCACGGCTCGAGGCCGTTGCCGGAGCCGACCACGTGCAGCGTGACGAACACCACGCCGCCGGAGACGAACATCGCGTTCTCGGCGAACTCGCGATACGCCGGAACAGCGGCCTGCGACTCGAGCGCCAGCGGCTGGCGGCCCAACGAGCGGTGCGGATCGGCGTAGGCCAGCCGGCGCAGACGTTGCAGGCGCTCGAGCGGATCGAAACGGCCGGCGCCGGCCCGGTGGCAGTCGGTCCAGTCGTTGTCGCCCGGCGTGTACACCAGCGCCCGCACTTCGCCGAACTGCGCCAGCCGCCGCTGCAGCAGTCCATCGGCGCACGGCTCGTCGCCGCCCTTCAGGTCGCCGGCGTGCAGCACGAACCGCACCGCCGGATCGCCGTCGATGTCGCGCAGCATCTCGGCAAAGCGCGGCTCGTCGGCGTCGCGATAGGGCGCATCGCCCACCACGGCAAACGAGAAAGCCGATGCCGACGGCGACGGATCGGCGCTGGCGCAGCCGGCCAGCACCGCGAACGCCGCCTTGGCGACCGCGCCCATGGCGGCGCGCCGGCAGGGGCGCTGCCTACAATCGGCCATCGCTGAAGGGCCTGTGCATTCGAGGTTCGCCATGCATCACGACTCGCACATCCTGCACCGGCAGTTGCGCGGCCGCTATCCGCTGGCCGCGCGCGCGCAAGGCTGCATCATCGAGGATGCCGCGGGCAGGCGCTATCTCGACGCCTCCGGCGGCGCGGCGGTGTCCTGCCTCGGCCACGGCCACCCCGACGTGCTGGCGGCGATGCACGAGCAGCTGGACCGCATCGCCTACGCGCACACGAGCTTCTTTTCGACCGAGGTCGCCGAGTCGCTCGCCGACGCCCTGGTGGCCGACGCGCCGGCCGGCATCTCGCATGTCTACCTCGTCTCCGGCGGCTCGGAGGCGATGGAGGCGGCGCTGAAGCTCGCCCGCCAGTACTTCGTCGAGATCGGCCAGCCGCAGCGGGCCCGCTTCATCGCCCGCCGCAACAGCTACCACGGCAACACGCTCGGCGCGCTGGCGGTCGGCGGCAACGCCTGGCGACGGGCCCAGTTCGCGCCGCTGCTGATCGACGTCGAGCACGTGGCGCCCCCGTACGCCTACCGCGACCGGCGCGCCGACGAGACCGGGGCGCAGTACTGCGCCCGGCTGGTCGCGGAGATCGAGCAGTCGTTCGAGCGGGTCGGCGGCGAGAAGGTCATCGCTTTCGTCGCCGAGACGGTCGGCGGCGCCACCAGCGGCTGCCTGACCGCGCCGGCGGGCTACTACCGGGCGGTGCGCCAGATCTGCGACCGGCATGGCGCGTTGCTGATCCTCGACGAGGTGATGTGCGGGATGGGCCGCACCGGCACGCTGCACGCCTGCGCGCAGGAGGGCGTGGCGCCGGACCTGATGGCGATCGCCAAGGGGCTCGGCGGCGGCTACCAGCCGGTCGGCGCGGTGATGGTGGCCGCCCGGGTGATCGACGCCCTTGCCCAGGGCACCGGCTTTTTCCAGCACGGCCACACCTACATCGGCCACCCATTGGCCTGCGCCGCCGCGCTGGCCGTGCAGCGGGTGCTCAGGCGCGACCGGCTGGTCGAGCGCTGCGCGCGGCAGGGCGAGAAGCTTGCCGCGAGGCTGCAGGCGACCTTCGGCGGGCATCCGCACGTCGGCGACCTCCGCGGCCGCGGGCTCTTCCTCGCGCTCGAGCTGGTGGCCGACCGCGGCACGAAGGCGCCCTTCGACCCGGCCCGCCGGCTCGCGGCGCGCGTCCGCGCCGAGGCGATGGCGCGCGGGCTGATGTGCTACCCGATGGGCGGCACCATCGACGGCCGGCGGGGCGACCACGTGCTGCTGGCGCCACCGTTCATCGTCGGCGACGACGAACTCGACCAGATCGTCGAGCGGCTGCGCCAGGCCCTTGACGCCGCCGTTCGCGAAGTTGCCTAGTCTGGAGTAGCGTTCGGCCCGCGGAGTTGCGCCTGCAGGCGGGACGCGGCGCTGGCGCCGTTGCCGCCGGACCGGATTCCGGCCTTCCGATCGCGCCCGCGCGGTCGGTTCGAATCAACCCAAGGAGATCACGATGCGATTGACGCTTTCCCTGTGTGCCGCGGCGCTGGCCGCGGGCTTCGCCACCGCACCGCTGCCCGCCGTGGCCCAGCAGAAGTTCATCACCATCGGCACCGGCGGCGTGACCGGCGTGTACTACCCCGCCGGCGGCGCGATCTGCCGCCTGGTCAACCGCGACCGCGCCAAGCACGGCCTGCGCTGCTCGGTGGAGTCCACCGGTGGCTCGGTGGCCAACGTCAACCTGCTGAAGTCGAACGAGATCGAGTTCGGCGTCTCGCAGTCGGACGTTCAGTTCAACGCCGTCAAGGGGCTGCAGCAGTTCCAGAAGGACGGCGCGATGGCCGACCTGCGCGCGGTCTTCGCCCTGCATCCGGAGCCGTTCACGGTGCTGGCGCGCAAGGAAGCCAACATCGGCAAGTTCGAGGACTTCAAGGGCAAGCGCTTCAACGTCGGCAACCCCGGTTCCGGCACGCGCGCCTCGATGGAGGAGCTGCTCGGCGCGATGGGCTGGAAGATGTCCGACTTCGGCCTGGCCTCGGAGCTGCGCCCCGACGAGCACGGCCCGGCCCTGTGCGACGGCAAGATCGACGGCTTCTTCTACGGCGTCGGCCACCCTTCGGCCAACATCCAGGACCCGACCACCATCTGCGGCGCCAAGCTCGTGCCGCTGACCGGCCCGGCCGTGGACAAGCTGGTCAAGGAAAAACCGTATTACGCGATCGCGGCCATCCCCGGCGGCATGTATCCGAACAACCCGAACCCGACGGCCACCTTCGGCGTGCAGGCCACCGTCGTCAGTTCGGCCAAGGTGCCGGCCGACGTCGTCTACGCGGTGACCAAGGCCGTGTTCGACAACTTCGACGAGTTCAAGAAGCTGCATCCGGCGCTCGCCCACCTGAAGCCCGAAGACATGGTGAAGAACGGCCTGTCGGCGCCGCTGCACGACGGCGCGGTGCGCTATTACAAGGAAAAGGGCTGGATCAAGTAACGGCCCGCCGGCTGCGGGTACAGTTCCACGGGCGGCTGCGGCCGCCCGTTGTATTTTTCCGAGGGGAAGCTCCGTGCAAGCGCAGAAGCTGCGGCAGACCTCGCCGCCCGGCGACACCGACGTGCAGCAGCTCGCCAAGGACACCGACTTCGGCGGGCGCTCGACGACCGGCCTGGCCGGCAAGGTGATGCTGGCGCTGGGCCTGGCCTGGGTGCTGTTCCAGCTCTGGTACGCCTCGCCGCTGCCGTTCGCGCTGCGCCTGGCCGTGTTCAACGACACCGAGGCGCGCTCGATCCACCTGGCCCTCGGCCTGTTCCTCGCGTTCTTGGCCTTCCCCGCCTTCAAGGGCTCGCCGCGCGACCGCGTGCCGCTGCTCGACCTGCTGCTCGCTGCCGCCGGGGCCTGCGCGGCGCTCTATCTCATCGTCTTCTACGACGCGCTGGCGCTGCGGCCCGGCAACCCGACCCCGCTCGACGTCGTCGTCGGCGCCACCGGCGTGGTCGTGCTGCTCGAGGCCACGCGGCGCGCGGTCGGGCTGCCGATGGCCGTACTGGCGGTGCTGTTCCTCGCCTACGTCTTCGCCGGGCCCATCCTGCCCGACGTGGTCGCGCACAAGGGCGCATCGCTGCCGCGCGTGGTTTCGCACATGTGGATGGTGACCGAGGGCGTGTTCGGCATCGCGCTCGGCGTCTCGGTGAGCTTCATCTTCGTCTTCGTGCTGTTCGGCACGCTGCTCGACCGCGCCGGCGGCGGCAACTACATGATGCAGGTGAGCTTCGCGCTGCTCGGCCACCTGCGTGGCGGACCGGCCAAGGTGGCCGTGGTCTCCTCGGCGCTGAACGGCTTCATCTCCGGCTCATCGGTCAGCAACGTGGTCTCCGGCGGCATTTTCACCATCCCGCTGATGAAGCGGGCCGGCTACGGCGGCGTCAAGGCGGCGGCGATCGAAACCTCGTCGTCCGTGAACGGCCAGATCATGCCGCCGGTGATGGGCGCGGCGGCCTTCCTGATGGTCGAGTACGCCGGCCTTCCGTACTCGGACATCGTCCGCCACGCCTTCGTGCCGGCGGTGATCAGCTACATCGCGCTGTTCTACATCGTCCACCTGGAGGCGCTGAAGCTGGGCCTCGAACCCGCCGCGCGCGAGCGCGACCGCACGGCGCGCAACCGGCTGCAGTCGTGGGCGCTGGGCCTGACGGGCACGGTGGCGGCCATGGCGGCGATCTACTACGTCGCGCTCGGGGCCAAGGCGCTGTTCGGCGAGGCCGCGCCCTATGTGCTCGGCGGCCTGCTGGCGGTGGCCTATCTGTTCAGTGCCCGGGTGGCGGCGCGGCAGCCGGACCTGCCGACCGAAATCGACGTGCACAACCCGGTGCTGCCGCCGACCTGGCCGACGGTGAAGGCCGGCCTGCACTTCCTCATTCCGGTCGGCGTGCTGATCTGGTGCCTGATGGTCGAAGAGCTGTCGCCGGGGCTGTCGGCCTTCTGGGGCGTGGTGGCGCAGGTGCTGCTGATGGTCACCCAGCGGCCGCTGATCGCCGCCCTCCGCGGCCGGGGCCGCCTTGTCGAGGCGTGCCTCGCCGGGCTGCGCGACGTCCTCGGCGGCTGCAGCGACGGCGCGCGCAACATGATCGGCATCGCCGTGGCCACCGGCTGCGCCGGCATCATCGTCGGCAGCATCACGCTGACCGGCCTCGGCCTGCGGATGACCGACTTCGTCGAGTTCGTTTCCGCCGGCAACGTGATGGCAATGCTGGTGTTCACCGCCTTCGTCTGCCTGGTGCTCGGCCTGGGCGTGCCGACCACCGCCAACTACATCCTGGTGGCCACGCTGATGGCGCCGGTGATCGTCGAACTCGGCGCGCAGTCCGGGCTGGTGATCCCGCTGATCGCCGTGCACCTGTTCGTCTTCTACTACGGGATCATGGGCGACATCACGCCGCCGGTGGGGCTGGCCAGTTTCGCCGGCGCGGCGATCGCCAAGGTGGACCCGATCCAGGTCGGCATCCAGGGCTCCGTCTATGCGGTGCGCACCGTCGTGCTGCCGTTCATCTGGATCTTCAACCCGGCGCTGCTGCTGATCGACGTGCACGGCTGGGGCGAGGCGCTGATGGTGGCCGCGGCCTCCACCGTCGCCGCGCTGCTGTTCGCGGCGGCGACGATGGCCTGGTTCCGCACCAGGTGCCGGTGGTGGGAGGTGCTGCTGCTGCTGGCTGCCACCTTCATCCTGTTCCGGCCCGACTGGTTCGCCGACCGGATCGCGCCCGAGTACACCGACGCGCCGGCGTCGAAGTTCCACGAGATCGCCGCCCGCCTCGACGAGGGCGACCGGCTGGTGTTCCGCATCCAGGGCCAGACGCTGGAGGGCGAGGACAAGAGCAAGACGGTGGCCGTGCAACTGGGCCCGAAGACCGGCGACGGCAGCAACGCCGTCGCCGACGCGCGCAAGCGGCTGGCCGAGGTCGGCCTGGTCGTCGGCGGCCTGGGCGAGAGGCTGCAGGTGGCCAACGTGCGCTTCGGCAGCGCCGCCGCCAAGGCGCGCATCGAGCCGGGCTACGACATCGTCGGCGTCAAGCTGCCGACCGATCGCCCGAACGCGCACTGGTTCTACCTGCCCGGGCTGGCGCTGGCGGCGCTGATCTGGCTCGGCCAGGGCTGGCGGATGCGGCGCAGCCGCGGCTAGGGCCGCCCTACGCCACGCCGACGCACTGCGCGGTGTCCACCGCGTCGACCGCCCTCGGCCAGGCCGGCGTCGAAGAACAGCGACGGTCGCCGCTGCGCGCCGTCGCCGCCGAT
>Ga0114939_10002326_pt1 | contig 14195 bp, 11 predicted proteins | sample AshMeaCrysSpring_FD_87196 | JGI IMG/M metagenome (GOLD analysis project Ga0114939, IMG submission 87196) | Groundwater microbial communities from Big Spring, Nevada to study Microbial Dark Matter (Phase II) - Ash Meadows Crystal Spring | ecosystem: Environmental > Aquatic > Deep subsurface >... | reverse complement strand
CGCGTCTCCGCGGATCAGAAGCTGCGCATCGTGCTGGCCCTGCAGCAGAAGCGCGAGACGGTGGCGGTGACCGGCGACGGCGTGAACGACGCCCCGGCGCTGCGGCGCGCCGACATCGGCGTCGCGATGGGGCGCAGCGGCACCGACGTCGCCAAGGAGGCCGCCGACATCGTGCTGCTCGACGACAACTTCGCGAGCATCGTCGCCGCGGTCGAGGAGGGGCGGGCGGTCTTCCAGAATCTCCGCAAGTTCCTGACCTACATCCTGACCTCCAACATCCCGGAGATCGTTCCCTACCTCGCCTTTGTGCTCCTGCGCATCCCGCTGCCGCTCACGGTGATCCAGATCCTCGCCGTGGACCTCGGGACCGACCTGCTGCCCGCGCTCGGACTCGGCGCCGAGCGGCCGCACGCCTCGGTGATGCAGGTGCCGCCGCGGCCGCGGGGCGAGCGGCTCCTCAACGGGCGGCTCGCCGCGCGCGCCTACCTGTTCCTCGGGGTCTTCGAGGCCCTCGCGGCGATGGCGGCGTTCTTCTTCGTGCTCGCGGCGGGCGGCTGGCGCTGGGGCGAGCCGCTCGCGCGCACCGACCCGCTGTATCTCTCCGCCACGACGGGAACGCTCGCGGCGATCGTGCTGATGCAGGGCGTGAACGTCTTTCTCTGCCGCAGCGCCCGGTCTTCGTTGCGCACGACCGGCCTCGGAGGGAACCGCCTCATCCTGTGGGGGGTGGCGGCCGAGATCGCGCTGATCCTCGCGATCGCCTACACGCCCTGGGGCAACGTGGCCTTCGGCACCGCGCCGATCGGCATCGAGGTCTGGCTGTTCATGCTGCCCTTCGCCGCGGCGATGGTGCTCGCCGAGGAGATGCGCAAGGCGCTCGCGCGTCGGCGCTGAGGCTCAGGCGCCGCCGGCGCCCGATTCGCCGAGGCGGATCAGCGCGTACTCCATGCTGTCGGACAGCGCGCGCCAGCTCGCCTCGATGATGTTCGTGCTGGCGCCGACGGTCGTCCAGCCTTCGCTGCCGCTCTGGAAATCGATCAGCACGCGGGTCGAGGCCCCGGTGCCGGTCTTGCTGTCGAGGATGCGCACCTTGTAATCGGTGAGGCGCACGGTGCGCAGGATCGGATAGGCGCCGACCAGCGACGCCTGCAGCGCCGTGGCGAGCGCGTTCACCGGCCCGTTGCCCTCCGCCGCGGTGAACTTCACCTCGCCGCCGACGCTCACCTTCACCGTCGCCTCGGAGAGCAGGCCGCGGCCGTGCCGGCGCTCGGTGATGACGAAGTAGTCGACGAGTTCGAAGGGGCGCGCGTACTCGGGCTTGAGGCGCCGGAACATGAGCTCGACGCTGGCCTCCGCCGCCTCGAAGGTGAAGCCCTCGTGCTCGAGATGCTTGATCTGGTGCAGCACCTTCTGCACCTCGTCCTGGTCGAGCTCGATGCCCATCGAGCGCGCCTGGAAGAGGAGGTTGCCCCGTCCGGAGAGCTCCGAGGTCACCGAGCGCATCACGTTGCCGACGCGCGCCGGGTCGATGTGCTGGTAGGTGTCGCCGGCCTTGAGGATGGCCGCGACGTGGATGCCACCCTTGTGGGCGAAGGCGCTGTGCCCGGCGTAGGGCTGATGGTCGTCGTGCTTGAGGTTTGCAACCTCGGCGACGAAGCGGGAAAGGCCGGTGAGCTCCGGCAGGTTTACTTCGGGCACCACCGCATGCCCCATCTTGAGCTGGAGGTTCGGCAGGATGGTGACGAGGTCCGCGTTGCCCACGCGCTCGCCGTAGCCGTTGATCGTGCCCTGCACCTGGGTCGCGCCGGCACGCACCGCGGCGACCGAGTTGGCGACCGCGCAGCCGGAGTCGTTGTGGCAGTGGATCCCGAGCGGGGTCGCGACGCGGCCCGCGACCTCGCGCACGATCTCTTCCACCTGCCAGGGCAGCCGGCCGCCATTGGTCTCGCACAGCACCAGCCAGTCCGCGCCGCCCTGCGCCGCTGCGTCCAGCGCGGCGAGGGCATAGTCCCGGTTGGCGAGGAAGCCGTCGAAGAAGTGCTCGGCGTCGAACACCACCTCCCGGCCCTGGGCCTTCATGTGGGCCACGCTCTCGCCGATCATCGCGAGGTTTTCCTCGAGGGTGGCGTCGAGCACGTGCGTCGCGTGGTAGTCCCAGCTCTTGCCCACCAGGGTGACGACCGGCGTCCCGGCGCGCAGCAGGGCGTCGAGGTTCGCGTCGTCCTTGCAGCGCTTGCCCTTGCGCCGCGTGCTGCCGAAAGCGGCGAGCCGGGTAACCCCGAGGTTCATGCGGTTGGCGCGGGCGAAGAAATCGGCGTCCTTCGGATTGGAGCCCGGCCAGCCGCACTCGATATAGTGCACGCCGAAGTCGGCGAGGCGCCGCGCGATGGTGAGCTTGTCCTCGACCGAAAGCGAGATGTCTTCGCGCTGGGTACCGTCGCGCAACGTGGTGTCGTAAAGAAATACCTGGGACATCGTTCAGATCGACAGCGCCTTCTTGACACGATTATCCACGGATTCGCCCCACCGTGGGGCGTGACACGAATCTGCAAGACCCGGCATGCAATCTGAATGGGGTTGATCTGCGTCAGGCCAAGCCCCTTCGTTCGCTTCGATCATAGTCGCCCATGAAAACGCCCCCTGACGACCTGCCCGCGCTGGACCCGATCCTCGACCGCTACGGCCGTGACCCGACCGCCCTCGTGCAGATCCTGCGCGAGGCGCAGGAGCCCATCGGCTGGCTGCCGCCCGTCACCATCACCACGCTCGCGCGCAAGCTCGGCCTGCCGCGGGCCCGCGTCGAGGGGGTTGCGGGCTTCTACAGCTTCCTCCACCTCGAGCCGGCCGGCCGCTACCGGGTGCGCTTTTCGGACAACATCACCGATCGCATGGCTGGCAACCTGGCGCTGCTCGACCAGCTGTGCTCGGCGCTGTGGGTCGAGCGCGGCAAGGTCTCGGAGGACGGCCTCGTGTCGATCGACACGACGTCGTGCACCGGCATGTGCGACCAGGGCCCGGCGCTGCTGGTCAACGGCTGGGCGGTGCCGCGGCTCGACGAGGCCCGGATCGACCGGATCGCGGAACTGATCCGCGAGAACCACCCGCTGGACGCCTGGCCGGCGGAGCTGTTCGCGATCGACGACAACGTGCGCCGCAAGGACATTCTCCTCGGCAGCGAGCTTCGGCCCGGCGACGCGATCCGCGCCGCCATGGCACGCGGCCGGCAGGAGCCGCTCGAGCTCGCCTCCAACGACCGCTCGTGGCGCGAGCGCATCGACACGACCTCGCTCGGCCCGACGGCCACGCTCGAGGAGATCAAGCGCTCCAACCTGCGCGGCCGCGGCGGCGCGGGCTTCACCACCGGGCTCAAGTGGGAGGCCTGCCGCAACGCGCCGGGCCAGGCGCACTACGTGGTCTGCAACGCCGACGAGGGCGAGCCCGGCACCTTCAAGGACCGGGTCCTGCTCGCGCGCCACGCGGACCTCGTGTTCGAGGGAATGACGGTCTGCGCCTACGTCCTCGGCGCCCGCCAGGGCTTTCTCTACCTGCGCGGCGAGTACCGGCACCTGCTCGCGCCGCTCGAGGCGACGCTCGCCCGGCGGCGCGCCGAAGGGCTGCTGGGCGAAGGCATCTGCGGCCAGCGCGGCTTCAACTTCGACATCGACATCCACCTCGGCGCGGGCGCCTACGTCTGCGGCGAGGAGTCGGCGCTGATCGAGTCGCTGGAGGGCAAGCGCGGCATCCCGCGCAACCGCCCGCCGTATCCGGTGACCCACGGCTACCTGCAGCAGCCGACGACGGTGAACAACGTCGAGACCTACTGCGCCGCCGCGCTCATCGCGATCAACGGCGGCGACTGGTACCGCAGCATCGGCACGGCCAAGTCGGCGGGTACCAAGGTGCTGTCGGTGTCGGGCGACTGCCTGCGCCCGGGCATCTACGAGTACCCCTTCGGCGTCACCGTGCGCCAGGTGCTGGAGGACTGCGGGGCGCGCCGCCCGCAGGCAGTGCAGATCAGCGGGCCGTCGGGCACCTGCATCGACGAGTCGGAATTCGACCGGCGCATCGCCTTCGAGGACCTGCCGACCGCCGGGGCTTTCATGGTGTTCGACGACAGCCGCGACATGTTCGAGGTGGCCTGCAACTTCGCGCACTTCTTCGCGCACGAGAGCTGCGGCTTCTGCACGCCCTGCCGCGTCGGCACAACTCTGCTGTGCCGTCTGATGGACAAGATCGCAGCCGGCAAGGGCTCGCGCCACGACATCGACCAGATCTACCGGATCAACCGCCTGCTGCAGGCCTCCAGCCACTGCGGCCTCGGGCACACGGCCTGCAACCCGCTGTTCGACACCCTCAAGCGCTTCCGGCCGGCCTACGAGAGCCGGCTCGAGTCCCTGGACTTCGAGCCGGCCTTTGACCTGGACGGCGCGCTTGCCCGGGCGCGGGCGGTCACCGGACGCGACGACCCGGGCGCGCACATCGGAGACGCGCCATGAACGTCGACCTGCAGCAGGCCAGCTTCCAGCTCGATGGCGTGGACGTGCCGTTCACGCCGGGCCAGACGGTGATGCAGGCGGCCCTCGCCGCCGGCCACTACATCCCGCACCTGTGCTACCACCCCGAGTTCAAGCCGCACGGCAGCTGCAAGGTGTGCACGGTACGGGTGAACGGCCACACCGCGGCGTCGTGCACGCTGCCGGCGCAGCCCGGCATGGAGGTCGAGAGCAACACCGACGAGCTGAACGACAAGCGGCGCACGCTGGTGCAGATGCTGTTCGTCGAGGGCAACCATTTCTGCCCGGCCTGCGAGAAGAGCGGCAACTGCCTGCTGCAGGCGGTGGCCTACGACCTGGGGGTGATGTCGGCGGAGCTCGATCACCTGTTCCCGGACCGGCCCATCGACGCCTCCCACCCCGGCATCCTGCTCGATTTCAACCGCTGCATCCTCTGCGAGCTGTGCATCCGGGCCTCGGCCGAGATCGACGGCAAGTCGGTGTTCGCGCTCTCCGGACGCGGCATCACCAAGCACCTGATCGTGAACGCGGAGTCGGGGCGCCTGGCGGACACGGACATCGCCCTTGCCGACAAGGCGATGGAGGTCTGCCCCGTGGGCGTGATCCTGCCCAAGCGCGTCGGCTTCCGGGTGCCGATCGGCCAGCGCCGCTTCGACGGGAGCCCGATCAGCGCGCAGGCGCTCGCCGACGCGCCACGCAGTCCGGCACCGCGGGGGAGGGGGCAGGCATGAGCGACGGTGCCAAGCGCAAGATCCGCGTCGCAACGACCTCGCTCGCCGGCTGCTTCGGCTGCCACATGTCGCTGCTCGACATCGACGAGCGGCTGTTCGACCTGCTCGAGCACGTGGAGTTCGACCGCACGCCGCTCACCGACATCAAGCACTGCGGCCATTGCGACGTCGGTCTCGTCGAGGGCGGCATCTGCAACGCCGAGAACATCCACGTGCTGCGCGAGTTCCGCAAGAATTGCAAGGTGCTGGTCGCGGTCGGCGCCTGTGCGGTCACCGGCGGCCTGCCGGCGCAGCGCAATCACATCGACCTCGGCGCCTGCCTTCGGGAGGTCTATGTCACCGAGCCCAGTGTCCTGAACGGCCAGATTCCAAACGACCCGGAGCTGCCGCTGCTGTTCGACAAGGTGCACGCGCTGCACGAGATCGTGAAGATCGACTACTTCCTGCCCGGCTGCCCGCCGCCGGCCGACGCCATCTGGAAGTTCCTCACCGACCTGCTCGCCGGGCACACGCCGCACCTCGGCCACGGCCTCATCCACTACGACTGATCTCAAGAACCCGGAGCACCGCGAATGAGCTTCGAGCTGGAAACCGCCGCCAATCCCGGTGCCCTGCGCCGCGTGGTGATCGAGCCCGTGTCGCGGGTCGAGGGACACGGCAAGGTCACGATCCTGCTGGACAACGACGATCACGTGCAGCAGGTGCGGCTGCACATCGTCGAATTCCGCGGCTTCGAGAAGTTCGTGCAGGGCCGGCCCTACTGGGAGGTCCCCGTGATGGTGCAGCGCCTGTGCGGCATCTGCCCGGTGAGCCACCACCTGGCAGCGGCCAAGGCGATGGACCAGATCGTCGGGGCGCGCCACGTCAGCCCGACCGCCGACAAGATCCGTCGGCTGATGCACTACGGCCAGATCCTGCAGTCGCACGCGCTGCACTTCTTCCATCTGTCGTCGCCGGACCTGCTGTTCGGCTTCGACTCGGACGTCGCCCGGCGCAACATCGTCGGCGTTGCGGCGGAGCACCCGGAAATCGCCACGCAGGGCGTCCTGCTGCGCAAGTTCGGCCAGGAGGTGATCCGTGTCACGGCAGGCAAGCGCGTGCACGGCACCGGCGCGATTCCGGGCGGGGTCAACAAGGCAGTCACCGTCGCCGAGCGGGACGAGCTGCTGGCGGACGCCTACCAGGTGGTGGCCTGGAGCCGCGCGGCGGTGCACCTCGCCAAGAAGCTGCACCTCGCCAATGTCGGCCTCTACAACAGCTTCGGGGCCTTCCGCTCGAACATGCTGAGCCTGGTCGCCGTCGATGGCGCGATGGACCTCTACCACGGCGTGCTGCGCGCGCGCGACGACGCCGGGCGCATCCTCTTCGATGGCGTCGACTATGATCGCTACTGGGACCGGCTCGCCGAGGAGGTGAAGCCCTGGTCCTACATGAAGTTCCCGTTCATTCGCTCGCTCGGCCCGGAGCAGGGCTGGTACAAGGTGGGGCCGCTCGCGCGCGTGCAGAACTGCGACCACATCCCAACCCCGCTCGCCGATGCCGAGCGCCGCGAATTCATCGACTTCGGCGGCGGCCAGCCGATCCACGCGACCCTCGCCTTCCACTGGGCCCGCATGATCGAGATGCTGTTCGCGGCCGAGTCGATCAAGGACCTGCTGCACGACGACGACATCCTGGGCGGCGAGCTGGTGACCGAGGGCGCGCGACAGGAGCGCGGCGTCGGCGTCATCGAGGCGCCCCGCGGCACGCTGATCCACCACTACCGGGTGAACGAGGACGACCAGGTGGTGCGCGCCAACCTCATCGTCTCGACCACGCACAACAATCAGGCGATGAACGAGTCGATCCGCCAGGTGGCCAGGCGCTATCTCGACGGCCGGCAGCTGACCGAGGGCCTGCTCAACCACATCGAGGTCGCGATCCGCGCCTTCGACCCCTGCCTGTCCTGCGCAACCCACGCGCTCGGTAAGATGCCGCTCGTCGTCGAGCTGGTCGACGCGGGCGGCGAGCGCGTCGATGCGGTGGTGCGGAACGGGGACGGGGTCTGCATCAGCGAGGACGCGTGAGTCCGGGCATTTACGGCGGGGGCCGGGCGTGACCCGCTCGGACACGCCGTGAACCCGTCCTTAGGGGCTCGATCGCGGCATCCCTGCCGCTCACGGTCCTCGCAGGTCGTGCCCGGCCCCCACCGCAGCGCGCCATGCCCGACCGTCCCGAGCCCACCGCTGGGCGTTGCGGCGAAAGCTGGAATGTCTCAGTGACCCTCGCGCTCCCGTCCGCGTCAGGCCCCGCCGCGCCCCGGCTGGTCATCGGCATCGGCAACCCGAGTCGCGGCGACGATGCGATCGGACCCATTGCGATCGAGCGGCTGGAGGCGCTGGGCCTGCCGAACGTCGTGCTGCTGACCGACTTCCAGCTTCAGGTAGAGCACGCCCTTGACCTGCTCGGCGCATCCGAGGTCTATTTCATCGATGCCTCGGTGGCCTGCACCGCCCCCTTCGCGCTCAGCGCGCTCGCGCCCGCGGCAGACGCGACTGCCACCACGCACGAGCTCTCGCCCGCCGCGGTGCTCGAAACCTGCCGGCGGCTGAGCCCGGGGCCGCTTCCTCCGGCCTGGGTGCTCGCGGTGCGCGGCTACGAGTTCGCGCTCGGGGCTCCACTCAGCCCGCCGGCAGCCGCCAACCTCGACGCGGCCCTGGAGACCCTGCTCGAGAGACTTTTCGGAGCGGCGCGTTATGCGTGACGGCAAGATGGCGCACCCCCCTCGCAGACCGCCGAACGGCGAGCAGGGCACACCCGGCATGCCTTCGGTGCCCCCCCTGCCCACCGCCACGACCGCGAAACCCCGTCCGGACTTCTTTCGCCAGTTCGTTCGCCTGGCAGGCCCCTACTGGACCACCGAGCGCGGGCTGCGCGCCCAGCTCCTGACCGCGGCGCTCGTCGTCCTGACCGTGGCCCAGGTGGGCCTGCCGGTTGCGATCAATTTCTGGAGCGAGAAGCTCTTCGACTCGCTCGAGCAGCGGGCGATGGGAGAGTTCCTTTACTGGATCGGCGCGCTGGCGCTGATCATCGGCGCGAACATCGTCGTCGTCTCGACCCACCTGGTGGTGAAGCGCCGCCTGCAGGTCGACTGGCGCGCCTGGGTGACGCGGCGGGTGCTCGACGAGTGGATGGCGTCGGGTCGCCATTATCAGCTCGGCTTCCTGCCCGGCGAGCACGACAATCCGGACGGGCGCATCGCGGAGGACATCCGCATCGCCACCGAGTACGCCATCGACCTTGCGCACTCGCTGTGCTACAGCCTGCTCCTGCTGTTCAGCTTCATCCACATCCTCTGGCGCCTGTCCGGGCCGCCCGAGGTGCCGCTCGACGGCTTCACGCTCTACCTGCCGGGTCATCTGGTGTGGATCGCGCTGCTCTACGCGACCGCGGGGACGGCCTTGGGCATGCTGCTCGGCCGACCGCTGGTGCGGGCGGCCAATCACCGTCAGACGCAGGAGCAGACCTTCCGCTTCGGCCTGGTGCACGCGCGCGAGAATGCAGTGGCGATCGCCCTGCGCCACGGCGAGGAGGCGGAACGCGAGAGCCTGTGGGGGCTGTTCCGCGACGCAATCTGCGCCTGGGACCGGCAGACGAACGCGCTGCGCAACCTGTTTCTCTTCTCCTCGGGCTGGTCGGTGCTGTCGCAGGCCTTTCCGATTCTCGTCTCGGCGCCGCGTTACATCGCGGGAACGATCAGCCTCGGCGTGCTGATGCAGACCGCGCAGGCCTTTCAGCAGACCATGGCCGCGCTGTCCTGGCCGATCGACAACCTGCCGAAGGTCGCGGAGTGGCGGGCCTCGGTCGGCCGCGTGCTCGGGCTGCACGACGCCGTGAGCGAGCTGGCCGAGCAGACGGCGACGCCGGAGCGGCCGCCGCTCATCGTCGCCAAGGCGAACCGGCCGGTGCTTGCGCTCGAGGAGGTCGCGATCGCGCGGCCCGACGGGGAGCTCCTCGTCGACTGCTTCAGCACCGAGATCCGGCCCGGCGAGCGTGTGCTGATCACCGGCGATCCGGAGGCGGCGATGACGCTGTTTCGCGTGGTCGCAGGGCTCTGGCCCTGGGGGCACGGTCGCGTCGAGCTGCCCGAGGGCGTGTCGATCTATTTCATGCCGCGCGTGCCGCGCCTTACGCCGGCCACGCTGCGCGCGATGGTCTCCTATCCGCCCACGGCGTACCGGATAGAGGACCGCGCGATCCAGGACGCGCTGCGCCGGGTCGGTCTCGATTACCTCATCGCCCGCCTCGACGAGACGGGCGACTGGGCGGAGCTGCTCGACATGGCGGAGAAGCAGCGCCTGGGCTTTGCGCGCCTGTTCGTGCATCAGCCGGAATGGATCTTCATCCACGAGGCGACCGACGCCCTCGATCTGCGGGGCCGCCGCGACATGATGCAAATGCTGGACGAGAGCTTCCCGGGCGCGACCGTGGTGACCATCGGGCACGACGGCGCCCTCGAGGCCTTCCACCATCGCCGTCTCGAGCTCGGCCGTGAGCCGTGCGCGCCGCGCGAGGTCACGCAAACCGCCTGAGCGCACGCGCTGCCGACCGCCGTGGCGCGACGGGCCCGGCGCCGGTGCTCAGAACAGGCGGTTGAGGCCGTTCAGCGCGGCCACGCGGTAAGCCTCCGCCATCGTCGGGTAGTTGAACGTGGTCTCGGCGAAGTAGGCGATCGAGTTGCCCGCGCCCTCGCGCGCCATCACCGCCTGGCCGATGTGCACGATCTCGGCCGCGTCCTCGCCGAAGCAATGGATGCCGAGCAGGGCCAGCGTCTCCCGGTGGAAGAGCAGCTTGAGCATCCCGACCGTGTGACCCGTGATCTGCGCGCGCGCGAGGCTGCGGAACATCGCGCGGCCCACCTCGTAGGGCACCTTCTCGGCCGTGAGCTCGCGTTCGGTCTTGCCGAGCGAGCTGATCTCCGGGCTCGTGTAGATCCCGGTGGGCACGGCCTCGACCAGGCGCCAGTCCGCGGTGCCCTCGGCGATCAGGGTGGCGGCGAAGCGACCCTGGTCGTAACTCGCGCTGGCGAGCGCCGGCGGCCCCGCCACGTCGCCCACCGCGTGGATGTGGGGCAGGGCGGTGCGGAACTGGGCATCCACCTCGACCTGGCCGCGGCCGTTGACGACGATGCCCAGCGTCTCGAGCCCGAGCCCGGCCGTCGTGCCGGTGCGGCCGTTCGCCCACAGCAGCACGTCGGACTTGAACTTCTTGCCCGAGCGGCAGTGCAGCACCACGCCGTCATCGAGCGGCTCGACGCGCTCGCTGCTCTCGTCGTGGCGGATGACGACGCCGAGATTGCGCAGGTGGTAGCTCAGCGCGTCGGTGATCTCGTCGTCCAGAAAGCTCAGCAGCCGGTCGCGGGTGTTGACCAGGTTCACCTTGAGGTCGAGATGGGCGAAGATCGACGCGTACTCGCAGCCGATGACGCCCGCGCCGTAGATCGTGATCGAGCGCGGCGTGTGGTCGAGCGCGAGGATCGTGTCGCTGTCGCGCACGCGCGGATGCGAGAAGTCCACGCTCGCGGGGCGGTAGGGGTGGGAGCCGGTGGCGACGACGAAGCGGTCGGCGGCGTAGCGCTTGACGCCGCCCTCGGGCCGCGCGACCTCCACCGTGTTCGGGCCGACGAAGCGCGCCTGGCCGTCGATCAGCGCGACGCCGTTGCGCTCGTAATGCCGGTGCCGCGTCTTCACCTGCTCGGCGATGACCGACTGTGCGCCACCCAGCAGGTCGGGATAGGACACGGACAGGTGCTTGCCGATCGACTGGAACAGGGGATGTCGGCGGCAGTCCGCGAGCATCTGCACCGACTGGCGCAGCGCCTTGCTCGGGATCGTGCCCCAGTGCGTGCAGCCGCCGCCGACCTTGGCGTGGCGCTCGATCACGGCCACGCGCTGGCCCGCCTTGGCAAGGCGCATCGCGGCCCCCTCGCCGCCGGGACCGCTGCCGATGACGATGGTGTCGAAGCGCGCGTCCGAATCGGCCATGGGCGTCACCCGCGTCGTGTCGATCGGGGCATGTTGCCGCCGACCGCGGCCGGAGGGAAGCAGGTGGAGCTCACATCCGGTTAGGGAATTCGCCGGTGATGCCGTAGACTGCGCGCTCACCGCGCGCTGTCCGGTCTGCGCGCCGACCGATTGCGGTAACTCCTCCCGGCTTTACCTCCAGTCCGTTCGCTTCCTAATCCGCCTGAGACCGGTGCGGAGCCCAAGGCTCGCGCCAGGCCATCACGAGAGCACTGATTCCATGTCATTCGATTCCCTCGGCCTCCTGGCCGAACTGCGCCGCGCCGTCGCCGAGCAGGGCTACACCGAGCCCACGCCCGTCCAGGCGCAGGCGATCCCGGCGATCCTCGCCGGCCGCGACATCATGGCCGGCGCCCAGACCGGCACCGGCAAGACCGCCGGCTTCACCCTGCCCATGCTGCAGCGTCTGCATGCCTCGCACACGCCGGGAGCCCGCGGCCACGCGATCCGCGCCCTTGTGCTCACCCCCACGCGCGAGCTCGCGGCCCAGGTGGGCGAGAGCGTGCGCACCTACGGCAGGCACCTGCCGCTGCGCTGCGCCGTGATCTTCGGCGGCGTGAAGATCAATCCGCAGATCGACGCCCTGCGCCGCGGCGTGGACATCCTGGTGGCGACGCCGGGCCGGCTGCTGGACCACGCCGCGCAGCGGACCGTCGATCTCTCGAAGATCGAGATCCTGGTGCTGGACGAGCCCGACCGCATGCTCGACATGGGCTTCATCCACGACATCCGCCGGGTCCTCGCGCTCCTGCCGAAGGCCCGGCAGAATCTGCTCTTCTCCGCCACCTTCCCGGACGAGATCAAGGCGCTCGCCGACCGGCTGCTCGACTCGCCGGCGATGATCGAGGTCGCGCGCCGCAACGCGCCGGCCGAGCGCGTCGCGCAGGTGATCCACCCCGTCGACCGGGAGCGCAAGCGCGAGCTGCTCTCGCACCTCATCGCCGGCAACGACTGGCGGCAGGTGCTGGTGTTCACCCGCACCAAGCACGGCGCGAACCGCCTCGCCGAGCAGCTCGGGCGCGACGGCATCAGCGCGGCCGCGATCCACGGCAACAAGAGCCAGGGCGCGCGCACGCGGGCGCTCGGCGACTTCAAGCAGGGCGCGGTGCGCGTGCTGGTGGCGACCGACATCGCCGCGCGCGGCATCGACATCGACCAGCTCCCGCACGTCGTCAACTTCGAGCTGCCGCACGTGCCGGAGGACTACGTGCACCGCATCGGCCGCACCGGCCGTGCCGGCAACGAGGGCGAGGCGCTGTCGCTGGTCTGCGTCGACGAGCACGGCCTGCTGCGCGACATCGAGCGGCTGCTGAAGCGCGAGCTGCCGCGCGTGGTGGTGCCGGGCTTCGCGCCCGATCCGTCGATCCGGCCCGAGCCGATCTTGAACGGCCGCAGCCGGGCGGGCGGGGGCGGGCAGGGCCGCCGCGCGCCGGCGCCGCAGGGCTCGAACACACAGGGCCGCACCGGCCACGCCGCGCCGCGGCCGCAGACGAGGGGCGGTGCAGGCGCGTCCGGCCACCGCGCGGCAGGCGGCAGCGGGCGGGGGGCCGGCGGGGATCGGCGGCGTTAGCCGGGCGGGCCGGTGCGCATCTGGGTCGATGCCGACGCCTGCCCGGGGCCGATCAAGGAGATCCTGTTCCGTGCGGCGGAACGGCGGGGCCTGCCGCTGATCCTCGTGGCCAACCAGGGGGTGCGCGTCCCGCCGTCGCCCTTCATCTCGGCCGTGCAGGTGGCGAAGGGCTTCGACGTTGCCGACAACCACATCGTGCAGGCGCTCGCCGCCGGCGACCTGGTGATCACCGCCGACATCCCGCTCGCGGCGGAGGTGCTCGCGAAGGGTGCCCACGCGATCAACCCGCGGGGCGAGCGCTATTCGCCCGACACGATCCGCGAGCGGCTGGTAATGCGCGATTTCATGGAGCTGATGCGCGGGACGGGGCAGGTGACCGGCGGGCCGCCGCCGCTCGGCCAGGCGGACCGTCAGGCCTTCGCGAACGCGCTCGACCGCCTCCTCACGCAGCTCCGCCGCTGAAGCGGCCGGGGAATCCCTGCCTTGGCCGGCGTCAGCGCGTTCCCTGCTTGAGCGCGTCCTCGAGCTGCCGCTCCAGCATGCGTTGCGCGTCGCGGAAGAATTCCGGCATGAACGCCTCCCAGCCGCCAAGACTCCTGCGGCGCAACACGGCGACCATCGCCCGGTTTGTATCGCTGTCCTCCCACGTGGTCGTGAGGTTTCCGTCGCGACAGCTCACGCTGAACGCCGCATAGGCCGGGAAGCCTTCCCACTGGCTGCTGTACGGATCGACCCGCGCAACGCGCAGCGACTCGAGGCTGACGCTGCCTCTGCAGGTCCTCGCCTTCTCCGCTCGCAGGTAGTCGCCAATGGCGGCGTGCGCTTCCTCGGCGGTCGGCGGCCGGTCGGCTGAGCAGCCCAGCAGGAAGGCGAATCCGAGGGCAGCGGCGGCGGTTGTCGTGCGCGGCATGGGTCGGGATCTCCTGCGGCAGAGCCGGAGCATACCCTCGATCTCCCGGGACGCCCCGAGCCGCCATGCGCACACCCTGTCATCGGCCCCACGGCCGCGACGACCTCTGCGCGTCGGCTTCGGAGAAAACGATTGGGGCAGCCTTTTCGATTGATCAAGATCATTCGAATCTTCTTATTAAATAATTTTTCTTGTCTCGCTTTACAAAAATCATTGACATCGGTCATCCTCGTCGCCCGAAAAAGCCGCGTCAGGGCGATATGCCCCACGAAGCGGGCGCGGGGAGGCGCAATGATCGAGGTGCACCGCGAGGTGGAGCGTGACGCGCAGATCGTCATCCGGCCCCAGGCCGCGCTCGACTGGGCGCGGATGCGACTCCTGCTGTGCCTGCTGACGGCCGCCATCGCG
>Ga0114939_10002325_pt1 | contig 14196 bp, 14 predicted proteins | sample AshMeaCrysSpring_FD_87196 | JGI IMG/M metagenome (GOLD analysis project Ga0114939, IMG submission 87196) | Groundwater microbial communities from Big Spring, Nevada to study Microbial Dark Matter (Phase II) - Ash Meadows Crystal Spring | ecosystem: Environmental > Aquatic > Deep subsurface >... | reverse complement strand
TCCACCGCGTTGTCGAGGAAGTTGACCCGCCCCTTGTACGGGGCGCCCGCGGCATCGGTCGAGGCGTCGACCTCGACGGGCCCGGCGGCCAGCGCGCGCTGCAGGCCCGGGAATTCCTTCTCGGGAAGCGTGAAGCTCACCTGGATCGGGTCGATCTGCGTCACCGTGACCAGCACGGACCCGTTGGGCTGCACGACACTTCCCGGCCGCACGCCGATGGAACCCGTGCGGCCGGCGAAGCTCGCGCGGATCTGCGTGTTGCCCAGCGACACCTTCGCCGCCTCGACCGCCGCGAGGTCGACGGCCAGCTGGCCCTTCAGGCTGTCGACCTGGTTCTCGGCGGCGTCCAGAGAGGATTGCGAGATGAACTTCTGCTGGAAGAGCTGGCGCTGGCGCTCGAGCGTGCGCTGCGCGTTGGCGAGGTCGGCGCGGTCCTTCTCCACCTGCGCCTCGGCCTTACGGAGGGCCGCCTCCTCGGCGCGCGAGTCGAGGGTGACCAGGAGGTCCCCCTTGGCCACCGTCTGACCCTCGCGGATGTGCACCTCGCGCACGGTGCTGGTGATCTGCGCGCGGATGTCGACAGATTGCAGCGCCGTGACCGTGCCGTTGGCGCGCAGCCTCACGGGCACGTCGCGCCGCTCCACGGTCGCGAGCGTCACCGACACCGGGCCGCCACCACCCTTGCCCGCGGCCTTCTTGCCGGCCGGCGCGGACTCGCCACCCTTCTGCTGCTGCAAGTACCACCACCCCCCACCCGCGGCCAGCGCGACGACGACCACGCCGGCCACGACGGCGGAGCGCGCCATCAGCGGACCGACGCGACGACCATGGCGGTCGCCACCGTGACCTTCTTCGCGAACGGCACGTGCAGGAACTCGTTGGGGCCATGGGCGTTCGACTTCGGCCCGAGGACGCCGGTGACGAGCATCTGCGCATCCGGGAACTTGGCGCCCAGCATGCCCATGAAGGGGATGGTGCCGCCCTCGCCCATGTAGGCCGCGGGCCTGCCGAAATTGGCCTGCGAGGCCGCGTCGAGCGCGGCGGAGAGCCACGGCGCCGTCGGCGGCGCGTTCCAGCCGGTGGAGCTGGAGTTGCCGGAGAACGCGACGCGCGCCCGGTAAGGCGGGTCGGACTCCAGCAGCGCCTTGAAAGCCGCCGCGGCCCGGGGCGCATCCACGGTGGGCGGCAGCCTGAGCGAGAGCTTGAGCGTGGTGAACGGCCGCTGCACGTTGCCCGCGGACGCCGTGGGCGGAAGGCCGTCGGCACCGGTCACGGCCAGTGCCGCGCGCCAGGTGCGGTTGAGGACGATCTCCACCGGGTCCTTGGTCACCGGTTCCGCGAAGATCGACGCCGTGGCAGGGTCGTCGCAACAGGAGGACGCCCACGGGAAGCGCTTCCAGAGGGTGTCGCCGAGGATGGCGGCCGCCTGCTTCGCCTGCTCGAGGCGGTCGGCGGGGATGTCGGCGGCGAAGGCCGGCGACTTGACCACGCCCGTGCGCGAATCATCCACGCGGTCGAGGATCTGCCGCGCGATGCGGAAGGACGAGGGCACGACGCCGCCCGCGTCGCCGGAGTGCACGCCCTCCTCGAGGATCTTCACTTCCAGGGTGCCGTTCACGAGGCCGCGCAGCGACGTGGTGACCCAGAGGTGCTCGTAGTCGCCGGCACCGGAATCGAGCGCCACCACCAGCTGCACGTCGCCCATGCGGGGGGCCAGCAGGTCGAGGTAGGCGGGGAGATCGTAGCTGCCGCTTTCCTCGCAGGTCTCGATGAGGCCCACGCACCGCGGCCGCGCGATCCCCTGCGCGTCGAGGGCCATCACGGCCGAGATCGCCGCGAACACCGCGTAGCCGTCGTCGGCGCCGCCGCGGCCGTAGAGCTTCCCGTCCTCGTAGGCGGGTGTCCAGGGCCCCAGGCCCGGCCGCCAGCCGGTCATTTCCGGCTGCTTGTCGAGGTGGCCGTAGAAGAGCACCGTGCGGTCGTTCGCGAGGCCGCCGGTGGCGGGGATGTCGAAGAAGATCACCGGCGTGCGTCCCGGCAACCGTTCCACCGTGAGGGCGAGGCCCTTGACGCCCTGGGCCAGGACCCAGGCCTCGGCCTGCCGCACGGCGGCGTCGATGTGGCCGTTCTTCTCCCAGTCCGCGTCGAAATGCGGGCTCTTCGCGGGGATGCGAATGTATTCCGTCAGCTGCGGGACGATGTCGGCATCCCACTGCTTCCCGATGCGCGCGGCGAGCGGCGCGACGGCGATGGCGGGGATTTGCGGGCGTGCGGTCATGGTGGAGGTCCCTTGCGGTTCGAGGCAGACACGCATTTTACCCCGCGCACCCGGGGCGCCCGCGTAGGTAGAATGGCACCTTGACTCAAACGGCTCCGAAGGCACCATGAAACTCACCGACCTGCACAAGAACCAGGGACTCAAGATCGCCGGCGAGTCCCGCAAGGGGGGCGTCGCCGACCGCTTCGGCAAGGGGGTGGCGCAGGTGCTCGACCGCAAGGAGCAGCGCAAGCTGGATGCCGCGGCGGGGCTCGTCCCCTTCGCCTGCAAGCTGCACGCCGATCTCGTGCGGAACCTGCAGGAGCGCGCACAGGCCGACGGAACGGGACTCAACGAGACCGTGGCCGACCTGCTGAAGAAGGGACTCGCGGCGAAGCGGTAGGGCCGCCCGTGGCCCTCAAGGCGACCATCTTCCGGGCGGAACTCGCCGTCTCCGACCTCGACCGGGGACATTTCGGGACGCACGCGCTGACCATCGCCCGCCACCCGTCCGAGACGGACGAACGCATGATGGTCCGGCTCCTCGCGTTTGCGCTCAATGCCGACGAACGCCTGGCGTTCGGGCGCGGGCTTTCGAGCGAAGGCGAGGCGGACCTGTGCCTCACCGACCTCACTGGCGCCATCGACCTCTGGATCGACGTGGGGCTGCCGGACGAGCGCGAGATCCGCAAGGCCTGCGGCCGCGCCGCGCGCGTGGCGGTCTACGCCTACGGCACCGGCGCCGGGCTCTGGTGGAAGCAGAACGCGGCCTCGCTGGAGAAGCTCGCGAACCTTTCGGTCACGGAACTGCCCGTGGATGCCTCGCGTGCCCTTGCCCGACGCGCCGCGCGGACGATGAAGCTGCAATGCACCATCCAGGACGGCCACGTCTGGTTCTCGGACGCCACCGAATCGCTCGCGGTGGAGCCGTTGATGCGCAAGGCCGCCGGATGAAGCGGCGCGGCGCACTGCTGGCCGCGATCGCGACCCTGGCCGTCGCGTGCGGTCCCTCCGTGCCGAAGCTGCCCCGGCTCGACGCCGACGCCGTGGTGCTCGCCTTCGGTGACAGCCTCACCTTCGGCACCGGCGCCTCGCCGCAGCAGGCCTACCCGGCGGAGTTGGGCCGCCTGATCTCGCGAAAGGTGGTCGCGGCCGGCGTTCCCGGCGAGACGTCCGAGGAGGGCCTGCGCCGCCTGCCCGGCGTTCTCGAGGACGTGAGGCCGCAGCTGCTCATCCTCTGCCACGGTGGCAACGACTTCCTGCGCAAGATGGACGAAGGCGCCGCCGCCCGGAACGTGCGGGAGATGATCCGCATCGCGCGCGAGCGGGGTGTCTCCGTGATGCTGATCGCCACGCCCAAGCCCGGCTTCGGCGCCTCACGGGTGCCGTTCTACGAGGAGATCGGCAGGGAGCTCGCGATTCCCGTGGAGACCGAGGCGCTGGCGGACGTGCTCACCGCGAGCAAGTACAAGAGCGACCTGGTGCACCCGAACGCCGACGGCTACGCGGTCATCGCCAAGTCGGTGGCAAAGGTCCTCCGCAAGGCGGGCGCCGTCTAGCCGCCGCCCGCCAATCCTCCTACATCTGCTTGAACAGGTGGCTGAAGCTGCGGCTGACTTCCAGCCGCTCGTCGCACCCGCGCACGTGCACCCGCTGGCGGCCGCGCAGGTCGCGGCTCACGCGCTCGACGGCCCCGATGCGCACCAGCGTGCTGCGGTGGATCTGCCAGAACTCCGCCGGATCCAGTTCCTCGATCAGTTCCTTGATCGGCTTGCGGATGAGCGCGCCGAAGGAGGCGGCCTGCACGCGCGTGTACTTGTCCTCCGCCTGGAAGAACAGGATGTCGCTGGTCGGCACCATGCGCAGCGACGACCCCACGCTCGCCTGCACCCACCGCAGGTAGTCGCGCGGCTTCGCATCGCCGCCGGCGAGCCGCCTCGACAGCGCGGCCAGCAGGTCCTCCATCGGCGCCGGCTTCTGCTGCAGCCGCTCGCGAAGGCGCCGGCAGGCGAGCGCCACGCGTTCGGGCTCCGCCGGCTTCAGCAGGTAGTCGACCGCCCCCTCGTCGAAGGCGCGCACCGCGTACTCGTCGTACGCGGTCACGAAGACCACGTGCACCTGCCCTGCGAGCGCCCGCGCCGCAGCGATGCCATCCATTTCCGGCATGCGGATGTCGAGGAAGACGATGTCCGGCTCGCGGCTTCGCACCAGCGCCACGGCTTCGCGCCCGTTGGCGGCCTCGCCCACGATCTCGAGCTCGGGCCACGCCTCCCGCAGGCGGGAGGCGATCTGCTCGCGCATCAGGCGCTCGTCGTCGGCGATGACGGCGGTGGTTCTGCGGGCATCGTGCATGGTGTTGCGGGCGGTTTCAGGTCGTGGCCGGAGAGGCTACCTCATACGGCACCGTGATGGCGGCGCAGGTGCCGCCCTCGGCCGGCACGCTGATCACCAGCTCCGCCCGCCCGGCGTAGAGCACGTTCAGCCGCTCGCGGATGTTGGCGAGGCCCACGCCGCCCGGCGAGGTGGGCGCGAAGCCCTTCCCCGTATCGCGGACGCGCACCGCGAGCCGCCCGTCCACCACTTCGGCCGCGATCTCGAGGCGCCCGCCCTCCGCCTTGGGCTCCAGCCCGTGGCGGATCGCGTTCTCGACCAGCGTCTGCAGCATCATCGACGGGAAGACCGCCGACTTCAGGCCTTCGGGGACGTTCACCACGGTCTGCAGCCGCTCCTCCATGCGCACTGCCATGATCTCGAGGTAGGCGCGCGAGAGGTCCACCTGCTGGCCGAGCGTGGGCCGGCTGCCGTCGCGCATCTTCGGCATCGCCGAGCGCAGGTAGCGGATGAGGCTCTGTTGCATGCGGGAGGCCCGCGGCGGGTCGGTGAGGATCAGCTGGTCGATGCTCGCCAGCGTGTTGAACAGGAAGTGCGGCTCGATCTGCGCCTGCAGCGCCTCGAGGTGCGCCTCCAGCGCGGTGCGCTCGAGCTGTTCCTTCTCCGCGCGCTGCACGGCCTGGCTCGCGGCCACGTCCGCCGTGTGCTTGCCACCGGCCACCGCCTTGATGATGAAGGAGACCAGGATGAACAGGATGAACGGTATCGGCGACGCGAGGATCGCCGCCACCACCATCAGCAGCACGGAGACGATGACCAGCGTCTTCCACGGCACGACCGCCAGCCAGTCGAAGAAGCGCCACCAGAGGACGACGAGGGCGTCCCAGATCTGGCGAAGGACTTGCCAGGTGCTTTCGGTCTGTTTCACGGCGATCGGGCCCTCGAGGGGCGGGTGGGTCGGGATGGCGCCAGATTAGACGCGCGCCGAGACCCGGACCAGCCCCCTCCGACGGAACGACTTGCGGCCCGGATGAAATGCACGGGGCCGCGACGGGCCGCGGCGACGCGCACCACGTCGCTACAGCCGCATCTCCAGCCGCAGCGCCGTGGTGACGAACCCCTTGCGGGTATCCACGACCGACTGCACCTCGTCGCCGGCGATGTAGCTGTTGCTCGTCCGGAAGTCCTGCGGGTCGGGCGCCGTCACCGACAGGCGCAGCTTCGTCGCCGAGTCCAGGTGCCAGAGGAGGTAGCCCTCCCACACGGTCTTGCGCGCGATCCGCTCGAGCTGGTTGTCCTCCACGCGGTAGTCGTAGGCGGGCGTCCAGTTCACCGACCCGCCGAGGGTCAGCGGCAGGCCCCGCAGGCGGTAGTCGGCCCCGAGGTTGCCGGTCATGTCCGGCTGGCCGGCGAGGCGGTTGTCCGGCCCTGCGATGCCATCCACCGATGAGCGGAAGAAGGACAGGTTGGCGCGCACGTTGACCGGCGGCGCGTCCTTCCACGCCTCGTTCAGGCGGAACTTGGCTTCGAGCTCGACACCGGCGGTGGCCGCGCGGCCCAGGTTCTGCGGCCGCGTCACCCACCGGGGGCTGGTCGCCCACGAGACGTCCTCCAGCGCCGTCACGTTGCGGATCACGTCCTTCAGACGCCGCGTGAAGAGGTTGGCCGACACCAGGCCGTTCTGCGGGAGGTAGCGCTCCCAGGCGAGTTCCAGCCCGTTGGCGATCTCGGGCTTCAGGTCCGGATTGCCGGCAAGGTCGGCGCTCGTCGCGGTGTTGGGGCCCGGCACGGGGTAGAGCGCATTGAGCCGGGGGCGCGCGACGAGGCTCTGCGTCGTGGGGGCACGGTAGCTCTGGGTGACGCTTGCGCGCACCTGGTCGCGGCTGGGCGGGTTGAAGCGCCACACCACGTGCGCGAGCGGGTTCAGCACGATGCTGCGGTTGTCGACCGGGTTGCCCTCCACGGGGCTGCGCGTGTCGATGGACTCCGCGCGCAGGCCCAGCGAGGCGGACCAGTTGGGGTTGGGATCCCACTCGTCCTGCGCGAAGAGGGCGGCCCGGCGGACCTTCACGTCGAGGCTGCTGCCGAACTCCTCGAGCTGCGGCTCGCCGTTGAGGAGCGTGAGCGGCGTTTCCCGGCGGCGCGTCTGCTCCCATTCGCCGCCGGTCGTGAAGGTGTGCGTCTCGCCCCAGCGCCGCGCCACCTTTCCGTTCATGTTCCACGACGTGTCCCGCACGTCGTTCTCGGTGGTCTGGCGCAGCGTCCGCCGGCCCTCGGCGTCGAACTGGTCCTGCAGGCTTTGCACGCCGACCGTGAAGACGCCCGCGCCGCCGCGCAGCTCGTACGTCGTGGCGGCGTCGAAACGACGGCTCAGCTGCGCCGTGAAGCGCGCCGAGCGGAACTGCGTGTCCAGCTGCGACGCGCTCGTGTCGTAGGGCGCCGGCGTTTCCCCGACCGGCTGGGTGAGCCTGCCGCGGCTTGCCGTGGAATTGTTGCTCGCCACGATGAACGGCTGCAGGCTGAACTGCTCTCCCGGCCCCAGCCGCCACTGGAAGCGCGAGGTCATGAAGAGGCTGGGATTTTCCGTCTCTGAGACGCTCACGTTGCGCTGGACGAAGGACGGAACGCCGGTGAGCGCGTCCGCGAAGACGGTGTCGGTGACGCCGTCGTTGGTGAGGTCGCGCGCGTTGACGGAGAGCGTGACGTTGTAGCTCCCCGTTTCGGAAAGCACGTCATTGCGCGAGATCGAGGCGTTGGACGAGTAACGGCCGTTCTCCTCCTGGACGCCCACCTTCAGGTCGTTCTGCCGCTTTCGCAGTGCCTCGCGCAGGATGATGTTGATGGTGCCGGCGATCGCCCGCGTCCCGGTTTCCGCCGTGGGCGCGCGCAGGATCTCGATGCGCTCCACCTGCTCCGGGGAGATGTCCTCGATGGAAAATCCCGGCGGAATGCGCTCGCCGTTGATGAGGATCTGCGTGAAGCCGCCGGCCATGCCGCGCATGCGCGGCGGCCCGCCCCGGCCGGGGCGCCCCCCCTGCGTGACGCCCGGCAGCCGGCGCATCACGTCGCCGAGGTTGGTGTCGCCGTACTGCTCGATCTCCTCGCGGCCAATGACGATCTTCGCGGCGGTGGCGTCGCGCCGCTCGCTCGTCGTGGTGCGCTTCTCGGTGACCTCGATCGCCTCCACCTTGGCAGGGGCTTCCCCCTTGGGCGGCTCCGAGGGCTGCTGCGCCTGCGCGAGCGACGCCGCCAGCAGCACGGCGCCAGCCAGGGCGAGCGGGGCTGGGGTCATTTCCGCGGAAATGACCCCAGCCCCCCTGCGTTGCGCGTCCGTCTCCTGTCCCATCGTCTGGATCCAGCCCCGGCAACCGGCGGCGCCGCAACGGCAGCGCAGCCGTCCCTCATGGTGGCTGAGGCCGTAGTCGACCGTGAGCTCCTCCCCCTTCGCAATGGGGCGAAGGGCGTAGAACTCCGCGCGGTTCCGGGTTCGGCGAAGGAAGGTATTGGGCTCGCAGGAGTGGTTGATGAACCGGAATCCGCTGCGCATGCCGCGCGCGTCGATGGCCTTGCGGTCGAGCTCGACGATGGCCACCACCCGCAGCCGGGAGGCCCGCCGACGCGCCTCGGCAATCGGTACCACCTCGCCCTCGAACTCGCCGATCTTCGCCCGCCGGGCGATTGCGCATCCGGCAAACAGTCCGTGGCCGGCGATGGCGCTCGCCCGGACGACCAGCCGGTCGTGGACGGGCGAGGAAAACGTGATGCGCTTCATGGGCCGAAAGTCTAGCATCGGGTTGCGCCACGCCCCTGCGCCTGCCGGTAGCATCCCGGAACGTCCAACGCCCCGAAACCGTCCCCGCATGCGCAGAGCCGCCAGCCTCGTCCTTTCAGCCGCCCTCGCCGCCTTCCCCGTCATGGCCTCCGTCGAGGAACCCCGCTTCGAAACCGTCCGGCAGAGCGGCGACTTCGAGGTGCGGCGCTACGCCCCGATGATCGTCGCCGAGACCTTCGTGGAGGGTGACCTCTCCAGCGCCTCCGGCGACGGCTTCCGGGTGATCGCCGGCTACATCTTCGGCGACAACGTCGCGGCGAAGGGCGCCGGCAGCGAAAAGGTCGCGATGACGGCACCCGTGACCATGGAGGCCGGCTCCGAGAAGGTCGCCATGACTGCCCCGGTGACCGTGGAATCCGCCGGAAGCCGTTACCGCATGCACTTCGTCATGCCGTCGCAGTACACGATGGACACCCTGCCGAGACCCCGAGACGGCCGCGTGAAGCTGCGCGAGATTCCGGCGCAGCGCATGGCCGTGATCCGCTTTTCCGGCCTGGCGGGCGACGAAAAGGTGAAGGCGAAGACGGGGGACCTCCTCGCCTGGATGAAGGACGAGGGACTCACCCCTGCCGGAGCGCCGCAGCTCGCCCGCTACGACCCGCCGTGGACCCTGCCCTTCCTGCGCCGCAACGAAGTCATGATCCCCGTGAACTGACGGGCGGCGGTGCTCCGGCCGCCCTGCAGATCGCCGTCTCGTTGATCCCGGGCAAGAAGCGGGCCTCCCTGCGGAACTACGATTGAACTGCCCAGACTTTCCTTGGGAGACTGCGATGAAAGACCATATCGTCCATCGCCATTCCGCAACGCGGCACGAGCCGGTCCTGGAACCGCGCCACGCCGATCCGTATCTCGAAGCGGGCAAGCCCACCCACGACGCCGTCTGTCCGGACTGCGGCGCGGTGTTCCGGCAGGGCCGCTGGACGTGGGGCCATGCGCCCAAGCACGCTGCCCATGAGCGCTGCCCCGCCTGCCTGCGCATCCGCGACCACTTCCCGGGCGGGTACGTCACGCTCCGCGGCGCCTTCGTCGACGCCCACCGCGAGGAGCTTCGCCAACTGGTCGCGTCCCGCGAGGCGCACGAGAAGGCCGAGCACCCCCTCGAGCGGCTGATGTCCGTGAAGGACGGGCCGCACGCCATCGAGATCAGCACCACCGGAACGCACCTCGCCCGGCACATCGCGAGCGCCTTGAAGGCCACCTACGACGGCCACGTCAACACGCGCTATTTGCCCGACGAGAACCTCGTCCGCGTGGTCTGGACGCGGCAGTAGTCCGCGACGTCAGGGGTGGGGGGCCTTCTCCCGCCACACTTGGCGGAACTTGCCGCTGATCGGGTGGGCCTCCACCCGGCCGGCGCTGACGCGGGCGGTCACGCCGGCAAGCCCTTGCCTTGAGAGGAAGGCCGAAAGCGCTGCGCGCACGCGTGCCGGCGTGACGCGCGATTGCGCCGGCGCCTCCACGCGCACCTTCACCGCGCGCGGCCCGGTCTGGACCACCTGGAAGCGGTGCGCGCCGGAGCCCTCCTCGATCGCCGTGCACAGCGCCATCGGCAGGACGGGAACCTCGTGGCCGCGCGCGTCGTGCAGCCGCAGGATCTCGTCGCGGCGGCCGTCCACGCGGATCACGGGGAAGGGGCGGCCGCAGGGGCATGGCTTCGAGACCACGGTCACGCTGTCGCCCAGTTCGTAGCGGATGATGGGCTGCACCCGGTTGGCGAGGTTGGTGAGCAGCAGCGAGGCCGACGGGGTGTCCGGTTCCACCGGGCGGTAGTGTTCGTCGACCGGCTCCAGCACCACCCAGTCGTCGTTCACGTGCAGTTCGCCCGCCTCGCACTCGAAGGCGATGTTCAGGAACTCGGAGGCGCCGTAGTCGCCGGCCACGCGGCAGCGGAACACGCGCTGGATGTGGTCGCGCGCGACGGGCGAGAGCCACTCGCCCCCGTACCACAGGACGCGCGGCGCGATGGCCAGGCGCCCGGCGGCCTTCTCGTGGGCGAGGGCGCGCAGGACCGTGGCGTAGGACGCGACGACCGTGGGCCGGAAGCGGTCCAGCTCCGCGCAGGTTTCCCGCAGCGGCACCGTGACGGGGAAGACGCGCGCGTTGCGCTCGAACCACGGGTGCAGGCAGCGCAGGCGCTCCCACCCCACCACGCCCGCGAAGTGTCCCTCGGTCGCCGCGATGAGGGCGTAGCGGTCCCCCGAGACCGGCCGCGACCAGTCCCAGGCGGGGGCGAGGGCCCCCATGCGGGCGGCCCCGAGGGCGTCGTACACGGCGAGCGCCGCCGCGTCATGCACGATGAGCCCCGGGATGCCGGTGGTGCCCGAACTGGAGAAGACGGCGCAGTCGCCGCGGAAGGGCTGGCCGATCCGCGCCGGATCGTCGACGAACTCGCGCACGCGGGCGAGCGTGATCCCCGGGTCCGTGACCCAGTCGTCGAAGCGGGCCATGAGTTCCGCCTTGCGCACCGGCGGCAGGTCGGCGAGCCGCGGCAGGCGCGCCGGCAGGCGCGACCAGCGCTCCCCGTAGAAACGCGAGTTGCGGCGCGCGAACGCCAGCAGGCTCGCGAGCCGGTCAGCCTGCAGGCGCCGGATGACGGCGCGCCCGCCCGCCTGGGTGAGAAAGGCGTCGGAGACGACACCGGCCCACCGCCAGCTGGCATCCAGGAAGGACCAGCCTCCCGACACCGTCACCGTACCCCCCAGCGGAACGTGATTCCCTCGTCATTGTTTACACCTTCCGCAAGGCGGCGTCATCCGCGATCGTCAGGCAGGCGCGCGAGGAGCTCGTCCCGCTCCTCGAGCAGGTCGGCGACCAGCGCGGCCAGCGGCAAGGTGAGGTGAATGTCGCGGCCTCGGGGCCGCAGGCGTTCGTGGGGCCTGAACTGCACCTCGAGGAGCAGGTCGCCCGCCGCCGGCACCCTCCGACCCCTGGCCTGCGAGGCGGATCACCTGCCCCTCGTGCACGCCGCGCGGGATCCTCACGTTGAGGGTGCGGGTGACGAGCCGGACGCGGCCGGCGGCGTCCAGGCGGGGAACGCGCAACTGCACCTGCCGCGAGGGGCCGGTGAAGGCATCCTCGACATCCAGCATCACCTTGGCATAGTGGTCCTCGCCGCGCCCCCGGAATGCCCCGCCCCGGGACCGGAAGGGCCCGCGGCCGCCCGCCTGACGCCCGAAGAGTTCGGCGAAGAAATCGCTGAAATCCGCCGCCTCGGCGGGCGAGAAGCCGCGCCCGGAATACTCGAAACCCGCATCCCAGCCCGGGGGCGCATGGAATTCCTGGCCTGGCCGGTAGCCCTGCCCCAACTGGTCGTAGGCGGCGCGCTTCTCCGCGTCGGAGAGCACGGCATAGGCCTCGTTGATCTCCTGCATGCGGGCCTGCGCGTCGGGCTCCTTCGAGACGTCGGGATGGTACTTGCGGGCGAGCCGCCGGAAGGCCTTCTTGATGTCGGCCTCGGGGGCGTCGCGCGGCACGCCCAGCACCGGGTAGTAGTCCCTGAATTGCATGGCCACGACTCCCGGACCCGGCGCGGCGGGCCTCCGGATGACCGCAACATGGGGGCGGACGCGCCGGCATCAACCGCTTGAAATCGGCCGCCGCGAACCCACCTTCGCGACATCGGCGCCCCGCCGGGCGCATCCGTCAACCTCCCAGGAGGATTCCATGCTCTACCGAACCCTGTTTCCCCGCGACATGTTCGCCGACCTGGACCGCCTGCAGCGCGAGCTCCAGCAGGCCTTCGATCTCTCCCCCGGCATCCGCGGCCTGCCGCGCGGCGGCTATCCCGCGATGAACGTGGGCGGCACGGCGAAGTCGGTCGAGATCTACGCCTTCGCCCCGGGCATCGATCCGGCCACGCTCGACGTGCAGATCGAGAAGGGCGTGCTGACCCTCGCCGGCGAGCGCAAGCCCGACACGGCGGGCAAGGACGAGAAGGCGTCGGTGCACCTCGACGAACGCTTCGCCGGCCGCTTCCGCCGCGTGGTGAACCTCCCCGACGACGTCGACGCCGACGCCGTCCAGGCGAAGTACCGCGACGGCGTGGTGCACATCAGCATCCCGCGCAAGCAGGCCGCGCAGGCCCGGCGCATCAGCATCCAGTGAAAGGGACACGACCATGAACGACACCGCCAGCGTCACCCGCCCGGAAGCCTCCCCCCGCCAGCAGCCCGCGCTGCTGCCGCCCGTCGACGTCGTCGAGGACCCGAACGGCATCACGCTGTATGCCGATCTCCCCGGCGTGCCGCGCGAGAAGCTCTCGCTGCACGTGGAGGGCGAGACCCTCACCATCGAGGGCGAGATGCACCTCGACACGCCCGAGGCCATGGAGGCGAGCCACGTCGAGGTGAGCCTGCCCCGGTACCGGCGCGTCTTCTCCCTCTCGAAGGAGCTCGACTCGGCCAAGGTGAGCGCCGAGCTCGCGCACGGGGTTCTGAAGCTGCGCATCCCGAAGGCCGAGCACGCCCAGCCGCGCCGCATCGAGGTGCGCGTATCGTAGGAGGATGACTTCCCTCGAGATGATGCTGCCCCTGCTGCTCCGGCCGGCGGCGGACTGGCCGCGCAGCGTGCTGCAGGCCGGCCCGACGGGTTACGATCGAATTCCGCAAAGGCGCGAATACCCCCATGTCCGACAAGCTCACCGCCCAGACAACCGACGCCGGTGATGCCACGCCGGTTTCCAGCCGCATCCGCGAGCGCGTCCGCCAGTCGGGCGAGCGCTTCCACGCCAACGACAACATCGCGAAGTTCATCGAACCCGCGGAAATGCCGGCGCTGCTGGACGAGGTCACGGCGAAGATGCGCGCCGTCCTCGAGAGCCTGGTGATCGACACCGAGAGCGACCACAACACGCAGGACACCGCCCGGCGCGTGGCGAAGATGTACCTCACCGAGGTCTTCCGCGGCCGCTACATCGCCATCCCGCCCGTCACCGAGTTCCCCAACGTCGAGCACCTGAACGAGCTGATGATCGTCGGTCCGATCACGGTGAGGAGCGCCTGCTCCCACCACCTGTGCCCGATCATCGGCCGGGTGTGGATCGGCGTGATGCCCAACGAGCACTCCAACCTGATCGGCCTCTCCAAGTACGCGCGCCTGTGCGACTGGATCATGAGCCGGCCGCAGATCCAGGAGGAGGCGGTCACGCGCCTCGCGGACCTGCTGCAGGAACGCATGCAGCCCGACGGCCTCGCCGTGGTGATGGAAGCCGACCACTTCTGCATGCAGTGGCGCGGCGTCAAGGACACCGACTCCAAGATGATCAACAGCGTGATGCGCGGCTCGTTCCTCAAGGACGCCAACCTGCGGCGCGAGTTCCTCGCGCTGCTGCAACGCAAGAACGCCTAGCCAATCCCGGGAGACCCAGAATGCTTGTCCGCCTTCTCTACGCCAGCCGCTCTGCGACGCCCCTGGGGCCGGAGGTGACCGAATCGATCCTCGCGCAGTCGCGCGTCCGTAACCCGGCGCTCGGCATCACCGGCATCCTCTGCCAGAGCGGCGACATCTTCATCCAGGTGCTGGAGGGCGGGCGCATGGCCGTCAACCAGCTCTACAACCAGATCGTGCGCGACGAGCGCCACCGCGACGTCGTCGTGCTGCACTACGAGGAGATCATGGAGCGGCGCTTCGCCGGATGGACCATGGGGCAGGTGAACCTCGCCAAGGTGAATCCCTCCACCCTCCTCAAGTACTGCGAAACGACCACGCTGGACCCGTACGCGATGTCGGGCAAGGCCGCGATCGCGCTGCTCGAGGAGCTGATCGTCACCGCGCAGAT
>Ga0114939_10002324_pt1 | contig 14197 bp, 12 predicted proteins | sample AshMeaCrysSpring_FD_87196 | JGI IMG/M metagenome (GOLD analysis project Ga0114939, IMG submission 87196) | Groundwater microbial communities from Big Spring, Nevada to study Microbial Dark Matter (Phase II) - Ash Meadows Crystal Spring | ecosystem: Environmental > Aquatic > Deep subsurface >... | reverse complement strand
TTCAACTCCGTCGGCCTTTACCGGAGGACTTCCCCGGACCATCAGGAGGCCGCCCTCGCCTGGCTGGAATTCCTGGGACTGCGGGCGCTGGCAGGCAGAAAGTTCAACCACTTGTCCCAAGGTGAGCAGCGCATGGTGCTGATCGCCCGGGCCCTGGTGAAACAGCCGCGGCTCCTGGCTCTGGATGAGCCCTGCCAGGGCCTCGATGCCGGCAATCGGCGCCTGATTCTCAATGCCGTCGACCGAGTCACCGCTGCGGGGGCGACGACGCTTTTGTTCGTAAGCCATCGCTCCGACGAACTTCCATCCCGCATCACCCACTATCTCACGCTGACCCGCGAGGGGAACCGGCCGTCCCGCGTGGTGATATCGGAGGCGCCCCCTCGGCCGTCGTTGGGCGCTGCCGGGCGCCCCCTAACATGAGCGATGAACGGGAGTCGGGTCAGGAAGTACTAAATATTCAACGAAATAAAATGGTTATATATCACGGGGGGCACCGCATCCGAGCGATGGCCATCGCCCGGATGGGTTGAGCTAGTAGAGCGTCAGCTGAATCAGGTAACCGATTCCGCTGAAAAGCCCGATGTAAAACGCAATCGAGAAGATGGCCTTGAACCAGCCTTTAACCGCTTTGTTTTTCAAGGTGAGCGCTCCGGCGGAGGAGGTCATATTCATGGCTTTTATTTTATCCCTAATCCGGCCGGTTGTAAAATTTAATCCTGATGACGTGTTACGAGTTCATCCATGTTCTGGTCATGACTCATCGAAAAAGGCTCGTTTCCAATCGGGCGGGGCTAGTCCTGCAGTCCGTTCTCGCGCACATCGGCGATCAACTCCGACACAAACTCCGGCGGCAGGTGATCCCCCCCTAAACGCTCAAGAATCGCCAAGGCTTCGGCCGTGGTCCGTTTCTTCTGGTAGGAACGGTCCGTCGTCAGGGCATCGAAGCAATCGGCGACGCTGATGATGGACGCCGGGAGGGGAATTTGGTCGGCTTTCAGGCCATAAGGGTACCCCGAGCCGTCCAGGCGCTCATGATGGTAGCGGACGCAGTCGATCACCGGCTGCGCGACGTGAATGGCGTCTAAGAAATCGCCTCCGATTTCGGGATGCCGCTTGATCTCCGATCGCATGGCATCCGAAAGGCGCTCCTGAGTGTTGTTGAGCAGTTCGGGGCTGAAAGCAACTTTGCCGATGTCGTGCAGCAGACCGCCGATTCGGATGGTTTCCGTGCTTTCGGCCGAAAGCCCTATGCGCTGTGCGATGCGCCGGGCATACGCCGACACGCGACAGGCATGGCCGAGCGTGTAAGCATCCTGGCATCCCAGCATCACGCTGATGGTCGCCAGATCACTGATGCTGGAATCATGGGAAGGCGGCCAGGCATGCTCGCTCAAGAGGGGATAGATGCTGATGGAATTCAAGTCAGTCCTGTAGCCCTTGTAACAGCTCCGTCGGCGCAGGACCGGATTTCGCAAGTTTCGATCGGTGGGCATTTGGGGCGCGATTTATATGGGAAGGCTCGGTGGCTGTCAAGGAAAAAGCGCGATTACCCGCCGTCCAGAAGGTCCATCACGCGGATGAAGCTCAAGGGGTTGACGTTGACGCTGTTGACCTTCACCCCCCAATGCAGATGAGGGCCGGTGGCGCGGCCCGTGGCGCCGGCCAACCCCACCACCATCCCCTTCTCGACACGTTGCCCCGCGCGGACCTCCATCCGGCTCAGGTGGGAATAGGACGTGAAGACTCCGGCGCCGTGATCAAGGACAACCGCGTTCCCGGAATAGAACAGGTCCTTGGCCAGCCGCACCGTCCCGGCAGCGGCGGCATGCACGGGGTCGCCGGTCTGGGCCCGGAAATCGACTCCATTGTGCTGGCTTTGAAGCTCGCCGTTGAAAACCCGTCGGGTGCCGAAAGGCCCGTTCATCTCGCCCGGGACCGGAACGCGGAACGCTCCCCGCCACAGCCGCAGGGGGCTGCCGGACGCGTAGATCATCTTGAGTTCGGCCTGCTCGCGCCGGATGCGCTCGAGTTCGACAGGGCTCGGGCTCACATGACGCGGATCGACTCTGAGGGTTTCCTCCCCGTAAACGCCATCCCGAATGACGAAGGCGCTCGTGGTGGAGCGCGTGTGCGGGCCCTCCTGCCAGGCGACCCTTACCTCGGCCGGACCCGGCCGCGCCGTCAGCGCGATTCCCACCAGCCCGGCATAGACCCGTTTGACATCCCCGGGATGCGCGAAAAGCGGAATCGCCTGTTCGCCGAGGGAAACGACCGGGTCACGGACCGTGCTCGGCAGTTGGCGGCAGTCGATCCGCACGAGCAGCGTGTCACCGGTTTCAACCGTCGTCGCCGAAAGCGTGACCTTGGGCATGGCCTCGGCCGCTGCCCGCTGGGCGCCGGCAGGTTGGACCCACAGGCCCGTGATCAGGAGCCCGCAGCAGGCCAGCGCGGGCGCGCCGCTGAAAAACTCAGCGCAGCGGCGCAGGACGCCCGGAATACGCTTTGAAGCGCCAGTATTCATCGTGCCGGAAACCATAGGAGCGGTCATATCGCACGCAAAGGGGAGCGCCGGTTTCGGCCGGCGCTTTTCATAATGTCAGCCTTTGATGATCCGGGGCAGCATCATCTGGTGGTGCGGGCAGATGGAGCGCGGGTTCTGGTAGGCGGCGCCGGCGAAGGCTTTCAGGTAATCGCGGATCGCCGTCATCTTGGCGACCTCGTCCACCAAACCATGGCGGGCACAGTATATCGGTCGGGAGTTGTCGTAATAGGATTTAACCAGCTTGTTCATTTCTTCGATGACCGGTTCAAGCGGTTTGCCGGATTCCTTCTCCTTCACCAGTCGCCGGGAGTAGCTCGCGGCGGCGGCGGTCTCGCCGTGCATGACGTAGATTTCGGTCGTGGCGGTGCCGAGCGTGAAGGCGTTGTGGCGGTTGGCCGTGGGGCCGCCCATGATGTAGTGGGCCGCGGCCGTCCCCTTGCGCAGGACGGTCAGGATCATGGGGATGTCGGTCTGCTGGATGGAATAGATCAGGGCCTGCCCCAGACCGAGCAGTTCGGCTTTTTCGGCAATGTCGCCGACATCGATCCCGCTCGTGTCCTGGAACCAAATGATGGGCACGCGGTCGCGGCCGCAGTGCACCACGAATTCGTTCATCTTGATGAGCCCCTGGCGGTAGAGCTTGCCGCCGATGCCGGGATAGGAGGCGTATTCCGGGTAGCCCTCGCCGAGAAACCCCTGACGGTTGCCGATGACGCCCATCAGGTATCCGTCAATCTTCACCAGCCCGGTGTAGACTTCCGGCCCGTAGCCGGGGCGGTATTCCATGTGCTCGCTGCCGTCGACCAGCCGCGCCAGCACTTCGTCGAAATCGTACATCTGCTTCTGGTTGAAAGGCACCAGATAGTAGAGGTCCTCGGCGGCGAAGCGCGGCTCCTTGGGTTCGCAGACGCGGAAGAACTTCGGGTCGTACCCCGGGATGCCTTTCATGTAGTCCTTGATCCCGTCCAACACCCCCTGTTCGGTGTCGTAGACATGGCGGAAGAAACCCGTGCCGTCGTAATGGATCTTCGCCGATCCGGGCGGCTCGGCCTTGAACTGCTTGGCGGCTGCAATGAGCTGCTCCGCGCCCTCGAGGTCGAAGAAGCCCTTGGGGGACATGCCGCTCAGGATCCCGCCGCCGCCGACGGCGATGTTGGCGTCCTTGTGGGCGAAGAGGATGGTGGGGCTGATGCCCTGATAGCCGCCGCCGGCCGGGTTGGTGCCGTAGATGCCGGCCAGGATCGGAATTCCGGCCTGTTCAAGCTCGGCGTGCCGGAAGAAGGTGGTCCCGGAGCCGCGGCGGTCGGCGTAGAACTTTTCCTGTTCGGGCAGTTTGACGCCGCTGCAGTTCACCAGCCAGACAAGAGGGATGTTCAGCCGCTTGGAGAGGTTGGTGGCCCGGAAGACCTCCTCCGCCTGGCCCGGCAGCCAGGCGCCGGCGATCACCTTGTTGTCGAAGCCGATGACCACCGCCCATTTGCCCGATATCTGGGCCAGGCCGTGGCAAACGTTGTTGGTCCCCTCCACGTTGTCGTTGGGGTTGTAGAGCGTGTTCAGCGGGGTCCAGGTGCCGGGGTCGAGCAGGTAGTCCAACCGCTGCCAGATCGTCAGCTGCTTGCGCTTGTTGATTTCGGCGGCCGGAAGGCCGACGTTCTTGAATTTCTCGACCGCTTGGTCCACCTCGGCTTCCACGTCCTTGATCAGTTTGACGTTGTTCTCCCTGCTCAAGATCATGCCGGGCTTCAATGCGCTGCCGAACTCCTTCATCTTCTCGAAATACGGTCGCATATCCTGCTTTCCTCCCCCTCTGAAGTGTGGTCTCGGCGGATGGTGTCGCCCGCCGCCTGGCAGGATTCCCCTGCTCAAAAAGTGAACTTATTCCTTTATCCAAAGAGGCAAGTGGCGTCAAGAACGGATGCGATGCCGGCCGGCCTTTCTCCTTGACAATTCATCGGCCTTTCAGTATCAAGCACCCATCTTTTCGCAAGGGCGCCCGCCGCGCGGATCCGATACAACACCGGGAGGAGAGAATCGCATGAGCAAACAAATCCTGGCCCCGATGCCTGGAAAGGTCGTCGACATTCTCGTCAAGGTGGGGCAAGAGATCCTGGAATATCAGGAAGTGCTGATCCTGGAAGCCATGAAGATGGAAAACGCCATCCCCGCTCCGGAATCCGGTAAAGTCAAGGAGATCAAGGTCAAGAAAGACGACACGGTGGCCGCGCAGCAGGTCCTGATGGTCATGGAATAGACGCGCCCCGCCCTCGCAGCCCCGATGATTGCAATCCACTCCGAAAGGTCCATGGCAGCATGGGCCTTTCGCTTTGAGTGACGTCGCCGATGGGCTAAAAAATCGCTTCCATCAAGCCGATGCGCCCGGTTCAACCCGGCGGACAATCTCGAGCGCTCCGGCCAGCGCATCCCCCCTGAGCCGATCCGCCAGCGCCGCCTCGAGCATTTCCGGGCGGATCACCCGCCCGAGCTTGGCCAGAACTCCCAATGACGCCAGGGCCCAGTCGGCGCCCTTTATCCCCTGCCCCTTCATGTCCACCCGATGAATCCGGGCGCGGCTGCCGGGAACCGCCACGTCGGAAGCTTGAAGGACCAAGCAGGTATCGTCGAGGCCGGAGAAGAGCTTTTTGCGCCGCGCCACACCTTCCGGACCGAGAGCCACGACCACCGACGGCCGGGTGATGCCGGTGTAGCCGATCGCCTGCGGCGACAGAATCATCTCGCTGATCGAAGGCCCGCGCAGAACGGTGATGTCGTAATCGTTCTTCTGGGTGACGTTCATGCCGGCGTGCAGGCCGGCCAGGCAAAGGATTTCACCCGCCGTGAGAACCCGCTGGCCGGCGCTGCCCAGCAGGATGACCTCCTGGCGTCCGGTACCGACGGGCCTGAAACGGGCCGGGATCGCCTGCGGCGGGGGGACGATCTTCTGGGCGGCTGCCAGCTCGCGGTAGTGATTGCCGAACTCGCGGCGCTGGTTCTCGGGGACCACCCCTTCGAAGGGGGGCAGCTGCGAGAGCATTTCCCCGATCGCCTTGGTCGTCAGCCGGTTGCGCCTGGAAAAGCGCCCCGGGCAGATCCCCCAGATGTCCAGCACCGAAAATCCCTTGAATTCGATGGCCTTGCGGATCACCTCGGCGATGTCGCTGCGGTAGGCCGAGCAGCGCACCACATAGGGTGCACCGGCCGCCTTCGCTACGCTGCAGATGTCGAGCGGCCGCTCCAGCCGGTTGAGGAAGCCCGAGCCCACCTCCGCGTCGGCAGGGGTGGTGGCGGAATACTGGCCGCCAGTCATGCCGAAGTTGAAGTTGTTCAAGACGAGCAGCGTGAGATCCAGGTTCCTTCGGCAGGCCGCCAGCAGGTGCGCGCCGCCGATGCCCTGGCCCCCGTCGCCCATGGTGACCACCACCGTCAGCTCGGGCCGGGCGAGCTTGAGGCCGGCCGCATAGGTGAGCGCCCGGCCGTGCAGGCCGTGGAGGGCGTGGGTGTTGAAGAAGGTGTCGAAAAGCCCCGAGCAGCCGATGTCGCTCACCATGGCGATGCGCTCGCCGCCCAGAGCCATCGCCTGAAATGCCTTGTCCAGGGTATGGGTGATGCGCTCGTGCGAGCACCCGGGGCAGAACACCGGCGGCCGCGCCGCGTTCAACAGGCTATCCATGGATGACTGCCTCCACAATCGTTTCCGGGGTGATCAGCCGGCCGTCCATCTGGCCGCAGAAGCCGATCGACTGCCCGGGCAGGACGCGTTCGATCTCCCGCACGTATTGCCCCAGGTTCATCTCCACCACGAGGATGCGCCTCAAGCCCTCCGCGGCCCGGCGGATGGCCGCGGTCGGCACCGGCCAAAGGGTCTTGACGATCAGGAGCGCGGCCGGCCGGCCACGGCGTTTGAGGTCTTCCGCGGCTGCCGCGGCGGCCCGGGAGGATACGCCGTAGGCGAGGATCAGGGTGTCGGCCCCCGCGACCGGGTGATGCTCGAGGATGGCCAGCCGGTCCGCGGCGGCGTCGATTTTGGACTGCACGCGGCGCAGCATGCGCGTGATCTCGGCCGGGTCGGTCGTGATGTAGCCGTCCGGCCCGTGGGTGGAAGACGTCTGGCGCACCAGCGTCCGGCCGCCCAGCGGCAGGAAGGGCGGCACCATCTCGCCTTCCGCGGTCTGAAAGGGCAGAAACGGCCGTCCCGGCGGCGGCGCGGCGCGTGCGACCGGGTCCGGCGCCTTGAGTTCATCCAGGTCCAGGCTCTCCCGGGTCATGGCGATTTCCTTGTTGGATGCGATGAACACCGGGCTGCGGTACTGTTCGGCCAGGTTGAAGGCGTGGGCGGTGAGGTTGTAGCAGTCCTTCACGTCGGCCGGAGCAAGGACGATCACCGGCAACCCGCCGCTGCTGCCCCACTGCAGGAACTGCACATCCCCGTCGGCGCCACGGGTGGCCGAACCGGTGGAGGGGCCCAGCCGCTGTATGTTTGCGATGACGATGGGGATTTCGCTGCCGATCGCGAAGGAGATCTGCTCGCTGTAGAGGCTGATGCCGGGGCCCGAGGTCGCCGTCATGACCTTCAGGCCCGCCATGGAGGCACCCAGGCAAAAGCCGATCGAGGCGATCTCGTCCTCGCCCTGAATGCAGGTCCCGCCGAGCGGCGGCAGCATGGCCAGCATATGGTTTAAAATGGTGGTCGCCGGCGTGATCGGGTAGCCGGCAAAGAAACGGCATCCGGCGGCCACCGCCCCCCGGGCGATGGCCTCGTTGCCTTCCATCAGGGATAATGCCATGTTCAAACCTCGCTCATCGAAAGGGGCAATATGAAAATCAGAATACGCCGAGTGCCTTCTTGGCTTCATCGGAGGCGGAGGGCGTCTGCTGCCAGGGGTAGCTCACCCGGGCATGGAAGGCGGCTTCAAGCGCGTCCACCAGGGAGCGGATGATGGCGTCGATGTCGCGCGTGTCGAGCACGCATTCGCTGAACTGACTGTCGGAGATGCGCGCGACGACGATGAAACGAACGAGCTTTGCGAAACCCTCACGGCTCGGCGACTCCAACGATCGGGAGGCCGCCTCAACCGCGTCCGCGAGCATCAGCACGGCAGCTTCTACGCTTTGGGGCTTGGGGCCGGCATAGCGGAAATCGTCCTCGCGGACACCGCCATCGGGCTTCAGTTTCACGGCCTTGTGGTAGAAATAATCGATCGCCTGGGTCCCATGATGCTGCAGGATCAAATCGATCACCTCGGAGGGCAACCGGGCTTCCTGTGCCATGCGCAGCCCGTGGGTGACATGGCTCGTGATAATCCCGACGCTTTGGTAAGGATCGAGCGCATCATGCGGGTTAACGCCGTTGAATTGGTTTTCGTTGAATTCCGTCGGCTGCTGCAGCTTGCCGATGTCATGAAAGTAGGCGCCGATCCTGAGCAGCAGGGCGTTGGCACCGATGGCATCGCCGGCCGCCTGGGCCAAATAGGCAACGTTCATGGAGTGCTGGTAGGTGCCGGGGGCTTCGGTGAAAAGCCGTTTGAGCAGCGGCTGATCGAGATCGGCAAAGCGCCGGAGGGAGATGGTCGAGCCCAAGGTGCTGCCGGCCTTGATCAGAGGGAGCAAAAGCAGCGCCAGCGCGCCGGACGATACGCCGCCCAAAAGCGCCCAGGCGCTCTGCGTCGCCCAGGGATGGGCTGCCAGGGCTTCCAGTGCGGCCATATTCCACCTATCGGAGGGGCGGGGCAGGGGGGCGATGGCGCCCTCGTCAACCCTCAAGAGAATCAGAAAAACCGCATGGACCATGCCGACCAGCACGCACGGCAGGATGATGTTGTGGAGGCGGAGTTTGCGCGGCGCCAGCATGACGGCGGCCATGCCAACCACCAGCGAATTGCTCAACAGGTCCCAAGACCGACCCATGAACAGCGTGGCCAGCACGAAACCGACCAGCAACGTGCCGACGGCGGTCACGCGGCCTTGGTTCATGGCGACCAACAGGAGCGGCAGCAGGACCAGCGGCAGGCTCTCCGCCGGAAGCGCTGTGAAAAGGAGCATGGCCTTCAGGATCAGGCCGTGAAGGATCAAGATCGCCAGCAGCAGCGGATGTGACACGGATCGTCGATACCCGCCCCTCGGCAGTACGAAAAGAAAAAAACCCAGGAAGACCACCATCCAGATATTTACGAAGAGAATCAGCGGCGATTCGCGGAAAAGAGCATCCGCTCGACGGGTTTCTAAACTGCGGATCAACCGCTGGTCGCGTTCATCGATCACCTTCAGGAAGGGGACGACCACCTCCCCCGGCCGGAAAAGGACCCCGGCAGCGTTCGGTCGCGGCGTTCCCGGCTCAGGCTCCGGTGTCATTTCCGCATGTGTGAACGCATGATTCGCCCTCAAGGTGACGGCAGCCCTCTGGCCGATTTGAGGAGGGCTGATGACCAGATAAAGATCCTCGATGAAACAGGACGCAAAATTGAGCAGCACCAACGCCAGGATGAGGGCTATGCGTGTCATGTACGCTGTCAGCGACCGCGCGGCCGGGACGACGCGGCACTCAAGTTATTCCGTCCTTCAGACGATGATATCCCCAGAAAGGGTCATTCTATAAATCCCCACGCCCAGAGTCAAACTCGTTGGGGAGAAAGCCGGGTCGACTCCGGCCGAGACGCGCACTGCGAGGCGCCGCAAAGAGGGATGCCTATGTTCGCCAGAGCCCTGAACAGCCTAAAAGGACATATCAAGCCGGTCCCGGCGGCGCCAGGGCACTACCCGCCGGGAGCGGCCCCCGGGGCCATCGCTCGGATGGTCAGTTATGCCGGCAGGATCGATCCGTCCATGCTGCAGCGAATGGCGCAGGCGATCTCCCGTGAGGATTTCATCGGTTTTCTGCAAGTGCCGGTGCTCGCGGGCTCCGGAATTCACAAGGGGACGTTGGGCTCGGCTCAGGCAGGCTCCGGTTCCAGGGAGATGAACCGCACCATCCTCTTTGAGCCTGAAGAAGTCGCCGGTCAAACCGTTTCGCCTTCCGAAAGCCTTAAACACGCCATCTATCCGTTGGTTAAGGGCGAGCATGCGGCCTCCGCCGGCAACTTTTTCAGCATCGGCCGCATCGACGGCAACGACTGCATCATGCCGGATTATGCCATCTCAAAGAGACACGCCATCATCGAGCTCCGGAAGGGCATCTACCTGCTGAAGGACAACGGGTCCACCAATGGCACCTTCCTGAACCGCGCACGGGTGCAGGCCAAGCCGGTCGAAATCCATGACCGCGACCTGATCAGTTTCGCCCGCTATGAATTCACCTTTTTCTCGCCGGAATCTCTCTACGACACGCTGAAAGCGGCCTGAAGGCCATTATTCCACCGGCTGCTTGCCTTCGTCGTTCGTCGACCTTCACCGATGGAAACACCGGGGTTGCGCTCCCATCCGGGGGCCCATACCCTCCGCACCGCACGAGGAGGCTACCTGACGACCCGCACCAGGCGGGAGGCCGGGACCAACTCGACCTGCCGGCGCAGCTCGGGCAGCATTTCTTTGAGAACGGCATAGGTGGTGGGGTGGGGATGGGCGATTGCCAGGGCTTCGCTTTTTTCCCTGGCAAGCCGCACCAGGTCCCGGACCTGCTTGCGGACGAAGGCCGCATCCTGTACATGATCCAGAAACACATCGCGCTGGGCAAAGGGCAGCTGCAGCAGGCGGGCCGAGGGCTGGCATACGCTTTCATCCGAGGTGCGGCTGTCGATGAAGTAAAGACCGTGCCGCTTCAGGACGGAGAACACCTGGTAGATTTGCTCGGAACGGGCGGTCAATTTGGAGCCCATGTGGTTGTTGACGCCTTTTACGTGCGGAACGGCCCGCAGGTTTTCTTCGAGTGCGGCGAGCAGCTCGTCCGGGCTCATGGAGGTGAGCAGGGCGCCGGGACCGGGGTCGATCGCAGGGTATTCCTGCGGCTCCATGGGCAAGTGCAGCATGATTTCGGCTCCTCGGGCCCAGGCGCTGCGAGCAATTTCCTGCCGGTGCGGGCTATTCGGCAGGATCGACAGGGTAAGCGCGCCGTTCAGCTCGATGAATTTTTCGGCAAGGGGACGATCGTACCCGATGTCATCGATGATGATCGCCACCCGGGGTGGTTTGGCGAGAGGCGGCCTTTCGGGGGTCAGCGGAGGCAGGGCGGCGTGCAGGCGGTCCTTTTCGTTCGACTTGGGGTCGGAGGCCGGCGGCGCTGTCGGGGCCGGTTGCGCTCGCGGTTTCGTTGTTGGCGCAGTCCCCACCGCATCGCTGCGGGTCGAGGTCTCCGGAGCGGGCTTGCGGGATTCCGTCTCCCGGGCGGATGCGGCCGGCGCGCGCGGCGCAGACGCCTGGCGCTCGGCGGAGGACGAACGCGATTCGGGCGTCGTCAGGAGGCGTGCGGCGATGAACGCACCCGAGACCATTACGGCCAGCGCCGCTATCGTAACCAGGGTCTTAAGGAAAGGTGATGCCGTGCCCTCGCGCCGGCGCGGTCGGGCTCGCCCCCCCTTGCGAGGTCTCTTGCGGGGCATGCGTGGGCTTCCCCCGGGCGGTCAGTTCCTGGCCTGCCTGAGAACGTCGTGGCCGATCAAAATTTCCAGCGCCCGCATCACCTGGTTGTCGTTCTGAAGGGTTTCCAGCTTCAGCGGACCCACCCGGGATTCGACCTCTTTCATCCGCGTTTTCTGGTCCTGCTCCGGCGGGGTCTGGGGCTTGGCGGCGTTGGGTTTTTCACCTTCACCTTCGGCCTCCAGGTGGTTTTCGAGGTCTTTTTCCTTGAGCACGACATCATCCTGGGAGCCGGATTCGCTGCCGTCCAGACGCTTCAGCTTGAGTACGATGTCGGGCTCGATGCCCTTGGCCTGAATCGAGCGCCCATTGGGGGTGTAGTAGCGCGCGATGGTGAGCTTCAGCCCCGAACCATCGCGCAGGTTCTCGATGGTCTGCACCGAGCCCTTTCCGAAAGAGGTCGTGCCGAGCACCAGCGCGCGTTTGTGATCCTGGAGGGCCCCCGCCACGATTTCAGACGCACTGGCGGTGCCGGCGTTGATCAGGACCACGATGGGATAAGTGCGCTGAACCGGGGACGGAGTGGCGTTGAAGGTTTTGGAGTTCCTCTTGTCGCGGCCTTTCATCGAGACGATCTGACCCTTGTCGATGAACTCGTCGGAGATGGTGATGGCCTGATTCAGAAGTCCGCCGCCGTTGTTGCGAAGGTCCAGCACCAGCCCCTTCAGCGGAGCGTCGGCCGCCTCGATTTTCTCCAGCGCTTTCTCGAAGTCCTGGGTGGTCGTGCCGGTGAAATTCGAAATCCGAATATAGCCATACCCGGGCTTGAGCTGGATGTATTTCACGCTTTGAATGGGGATTTCGTCGCGAAGGATTTCATAGTCGATCGGTTTCTTGAAACCTTCGCGCATGATGGTCACGGTCACCTTGGAGCCTTTGGGCCCGCGCATCATGCGCACGGCTTCACGCAGGTCCTTTGCCAGTTGGCCGTCGACTTTAATGATCCGGTCTCCGGGTTCGATGCCGGCGCGGTGCGCGGGGGTGTCCTCGATCGGCGAAATGACCGTCACAAAGCCGTTTTGCATCGTTATATGAATCCCGATGCCGGTGAACTTGCCCTTCGTGTCGATCTGCAAATCCTCGAACGCGTCGGGCGGAAGCAGCGATGAATGCGGATCCAGGCCCTGGGCCATTCCCTGGATCGCTTTGTGGATCAGGTCCTTGGCGTCGACTTCGTCCACGTACTCCTTCTGGATCAGCTCGATGACATCCGACAACAGCTTCAACCCCTCGTAGAGGTCCTCCTTGCCGCTGGCCGAATTGGCGCGCTCGAAGCCCGTGCTCATGATCCAGACCCATACGGCGATCGTCATGATGAGCCAGAGTTTCACGGGCCGATGATGTTTGCCCAACATGGACTTGCTCCTTCAATTGGGAAGTGATCCGGGGCTCGCGCGGCCAAAACGCCGGTCATCCGTCCCGGTTTGTACGATGGGTGTTGAACTCCGCTCGCGGTTCTATCCCTTTTGCAGCCACTCCTCGGGGTCCAGCGGCCGGTCGTGATGGCGAATCTCGAAATAAAGGCCCGCCACTCCCATGGCGCCGGAGTCTCCCACGGTGGCGATGACATCGCCGGATTCCACCCGATTGTCCGCGGATTTGAATACGTCTTCCAGGTGGGCGTAAACGGTGTAGTAGTTATCGCCGTGATCGATCACGATGATGTTGCCGTATGCCTTGAACCAACTGGCATAGAGCACGGTACCCGCATGCACCGCTCGCACCGGCTCGCCCCGATCGGCCGCAATGTCAATGCCGTTGCGAAAGGCATGAAGGTTCAACCGGGGGTGTCGGTAAGGTCCATATGAATGCCGAATTTTACCTTTAACTGGAAATATAAGCAAGCCTTTCGATGCCGCCAAGGGCTTGGAGGGCGGCGGCGGTCGCAGCGCCTGTCTCTCGGGCCCCCGGCTCAGATTCTGAATTTTCCTCTCCAGATCGCGAGCGGCCTCCTTCAAAGCATCAATGGCGATCCGTTGGATCTCCTGCCGGTCACGGATGCCGGCCAGGAGGGCTTCGCGCTTGGAGCGCTCGGCCTGCGCGGCTGCCGTCTGGCGCTCGTACGCGGCCATGCCGGCGCGTTTGTCCTCCTGATGGCGCCGCAGCCGGGCCTTGAGCTCCTGAAGCTCGGCCTGCTGGGCTGCCATGGTTTGGCGCGTCTGCTCGTCGTGCGCCAGGATGCGCTCCAGCGCGGTTTTGCGCTTCAACAGCTCGACGACGGAATCGGCCGGCGTCAGGACGTGCATGGCGCCCAAGCGGCTGGTCTTGTAAAGCGTCACGAGCCGTTGAGACAGAAACCGCCGCAGAACATCTGTCCGTCGTTCCAGGTCCTCCCCCGCCGCCTCGGTGCTGGCGATCTTTTGGTCCAGTTCCTCCAATTCCTCTGCGAGGACGGCGGCTTGGCGCTGATAGCGCTGGAGCATCCGGTTGGTCCGATCCAGGGCGGTCAGAATATCCTCCTGCTGGCGGGCGTTGCGCTCGAGGTCGGCTTCCCTTTCGCGCAAGTTGAGCTGCAGAGCGTCGGCTTCCTCCCGCAGTCGATCGGCGCTCGGCGCCGGAGCGTTTTCGGGCGCCGGCTGTCCCGTCGCCGGGGGGTGCGCGGCCGCGACGGCGGCCGCGACGGCCGCTGCCAGCAGGAGCCGGCGGCAGGCTTTGGCAGCGGGGCTGCACAGAGGCCAACTCTGCGGCGGAGGCGTCATGATTTCAGTTCCTGCTTCAGGGAGACGTAGCATCCCAGCCAGCCCACCAGCATGCTGGCGGCCGCGATGGCCCCCATGTGTTCCAGCCCAAGGAATCGCATCGGGATCATCCCGGCCAGGCCGCTTTGCTCGATGAGGGTCGCCAGTGCGCTGAATACCGCATAGAGAACCCCCAGGCCGACCGCCGCCGCTATCAACCCCTGAAGCATGCCTCCGAAATAAAACGGCGCCTTGATGAACCGTTCGGTAGCCCCCACCAGGCGCATGATCTCCACTTCTTCCCGGCGCGAGTGGAGCACCAGCCGGGTGGTGTTGGCCACGATGGCGATGGCCGCCACCAGAAGCAGCGCCATCAGCGCGAGGCCGGTCCTTTGAAAGAAACCCGCCACCC
>Ga0114939_10002323_pt1 | contig 14198 bp, 10 predicted proteins | sample AshMeaCrysSpring_FD_87196 | JGI IMG/M metagenome (GOLD analysis project Ga0114939, IMG submission 87196) | Groundwater microbial communities from Big Spring, Nevada to study Microbial Dark Matter (Phase II) - Ash Meadows Crystal Spring | ecosystem: Environmental > Aquatic > Deep subsurface >... | reverse complement strand
TATAGGCAGCCACGGCAAGTAGAGCAAGGCGGCGATCACCGCCATCCCTCCCCAAGCGATGAGGCTATGCCTGACAGTTCGCGACCGTGAGGAGTGATGACTGTTTTTACCACAACCTGGAAGAGTATCCGGCCAAACTGAAGTTGTGGGGACGATCAAAAAGTGGGCGGCCAAGACCGCCGGGAAGAAATAATGGGTGTATAGACCGGCCGCCAGTAACGTAACGTAGGTCAGTGCCCACCGGCGCGAAGATAAACCGCCTCGCCGCCGGTCAGTCCATATAAGGATCACCCATGTGCTCAGAGCGGCGATCAGAGCCAGGAGCATATACATGCGGGTTTCCTGGCTGTAGTAGACCATGACCGGGCTGATAGCTGCGAATAAACCGGCCACCAATGGCACAAGAGACGGCCAATTGCGGCCGAAAATCCGGCCCAGCGCCACGGTAGTGGCCACGACCAAGGTTCCGGCATACGCTGAGAAAGCGCGCAAGCCAAATTCTGTATCGCCGGCGAGTTCGCGCCAGCCGCGAAGGATCAGGTAATAGAGGGGTGGGTGAATGTCACTCGCCGTGCCTTCGATGATGGCGGGGATCGATCGCTCACTCAGCCGGGCGCTATTGCCCTCATCATTCCAGAATGACTGGGCCTCGATGAAATGAAATCGCAAAAACGCCGCCAGGATGAGAATAGCGACGACCGCAACCAAGACGCGAACCTTGACCATCATTCGCTTTTTGGCGGGGCCAAGGAGGTCAAGGCAATATAGAAGAGCACAACAGCCCCAAACATGAATAAGATCGGCCGAAGTCGCATCCAGACATAATGCCACTCCGCCTGCGGTTCGGCAGCTATCGCCTTGTTCGCGAAATCAGATACGGCTTCATAGACGGGCATGGGAGTGAAGTCCGGTTCCAACATTCGAAAGTAGTACCAGGCTTGATCTTTCTCCCAATCCGCCGCCCGCTTGAAGAACCAGTAATTATTGACGCCAATCCAGGGCCATTCTGCTTGCGCCCGCTGATAGGCTTCGACGGCATATCTCGCCTGCTGCTCTTCTGTAACGCGGCCAAAATTCGGCGGTATCTCATCCGGCACGGCATTCCACGCCATCTCACTGATCCAGATAGGCTTTTCATCGTCGCCATTGCGCACCATCAAGTCGCGGATAAAGAGAGAGTGAGGATAGTTAATGATCGTCGGGCGAAGGCGTTGATCGGTCGGGCCGGACCAAAGGCCATATCCCTGCGCCGAGAAAACATCAAAACAATCGGCCGCCCCGGCATCGTACATGCGCTGCAGGAAGATCAAATCATTCATGTGGCGGCCGTCGTTCGCCACGGTTGGCGTCAAGGCACCGGCCAGCACCACCGCGGCCGGATCGACCGCCTTGATGCGATCATAGGCCAAACACAGAAGGCCCGTGAAGGCCTCGGGATCGACATCTTGTAATCCCCATTCTTCGTTACCGTTTGGCTCATTCCAAACCTGATAATATCGGATCCTCCCCTGGTAACGCTCAGCGACGGTCGCCACGAAATCACCAAAGTCGTTCAAATCATCAGGCGGAGCGTTTGTGCCCAATTCATCACCGGCTGCCCTCGTCCAGGACGGGGGGTTACTCAGTCGAGCGATGATTTCGATATCTCTTTCTTCAGCCAGATCGACGATTTGATCATACTTGGCCCAGGCGTCAACACCGGCCGGGTCGTTGCGCCGGTCGAGGAAGTCTCCTTTGCCATGAATTTCTATATCCTCCCAGGTAAACTCTTGCCGGATAAAACCGATTCCGGCGCTACGAATCAGATCGAGACTGCGAGCTCTCTTCTCCGGTTCGACCTCTTGCTGCAAAAAGGTATTGACCCCAAAGGAAGAAACTACCGGATAAGTATCGGGATGCCCGGATACGGCTTCAGGTTGGAGAAGCGGCTGTGGTCGGATGGCCGTGTTAAACCAGTGGACAACACCGGCTAATTGCCCCGGCAATTCTTCTTCGCCGGTCAAATCATAAAGTGAATCCGCATCCGGCCAAAGGGCCACACCGAGTGATAGCGCGGCTAAAAGGACAAGTACGACCTTGAACAGCCGCCTCTTCTTGGTCAATTTCGTTGACATCGCCTGCTATTATAGCGGACAGATCAATTGCGTTATATTATGCAGTGCGTCATTCTTAATGGTATTATTCAATAATTAGAAAGGCGAACCGATAGATACTAGCGCCGCCGCGTTGGGATCGGAACCGGCGACGAAAACAAAGGAGATAGTATGTTATCAACCTTCGAAAGAATCATGTTCGTTCTGCTGGTCGCTATCTCACTAACGGCCGTTTACAACACGTTTCGCCAAATGTGGTTGGTGATTAACCGCGGCCAGGCAAAACTATATCTCGATAATCTGCCGAAGCGGGTCATGACCGGCATCGCGGCTCTCCTAACCCAGGGGCGCATCATCCGCCATCGCAAGCTTACATCCCTTTTTCATTATGGCGTTGCCTTCGGCTTTATATTCTATGGCCTGGTCAATGTCATCGATGTCTTGGAAGGCTGGATACCCGGCTTTCACTTTATGGAAGGCAACATCATCGGCGATCTTTATCGCCTGGCGGCCGATTTGTTCGCGGCGGCCGTGTTGATCGGCGTCATCTATTTTCTCTTGCGCCGATTCGCGGCTCAGGACCCGGCCCTCAAAACGCGCGAAAATGTGAAACTCATGGATAGCGTCCGTGCGGGCGGCATCTCCGTCGATTCGCTTATTGTCGGACTCTTCATCCTGTTTCACGTCGGCTCGCGGTTAATGAGTGCATCCTTCCTCGTGGCGTTGGAAGGATCCGACCCGTGGCAACCGGTCGCGTCTTTTATTGCCTCAACCTTTCTGAGCGGGCTGCCGGCCGAGACCCTTGAGCTTGGCTGGCACGTCTTCTGGTGGCTGGCAATCGGGCTGATCTTCCTGTTCCTCCCCTACTTCCCCTATACCAAGCATGCCCATCTATTCATGGGGCCTTTCAATTTCATGACCAGCCCCAAGCGAACCTATCTCGGGCAAATGTTCAAGCTCGATCTGGATGACGAGTCCATCGAGCAGTTCGGGGCCAACGATTTGGATGACTTGCCCAAGAAACATATCACCGATGCGTTCGCCTGTATTATGTGCAATCGCTGCCAGGAGGTGTGTCCGGCCTACAACACCGGTAAGGAACTTTCACCGGCCGCCATCGAGATCAACAAGCGGTATTACATCCGCGAGCACTTGGGACAACTGGCTTCGGGAGCAACCAACGGGATCCCGCTACTGGATTACGCCATCAGCGAAAGCGCTGTCTGGGCTTGTACCGCTTGTGGGCATTGCATTGAAATCTGCCCGGTCGGTAATGTGCCGATGCTCGACATTATGGAGATTCGGCGCGACTTGGTCATGATGCAAAGCGAATTCCCGGAGCAATTGAAAGGTGCGTTTGTGGGTATGGAGCGCCAGGCTAATCCCTGGCAAGCGACATCCAGCCGCCTTGAATGGACTGAATCCCTGCCTTTTGACGTACCGCTGGTCGAAGACAATCCGGATTTCGAATACCTGTTGTGGGTTGGTTGTGCCGGGGCTTTTAACCCGGATGCTCAGAAGACGGTTCAGGCGCTGGCTACCATCCTGCACGAGGCTGGTGTCAGTTTCGCCATTTTGGGCGATGATGAGAGCTGCACCGGTGATTCCGCTCGCCGGGCAGGCAATGAACCCCTGTATCAGGCGATGGCCGAGGCGAATATCGAGTTATTGAACGCGGTTGGCGCGGATAAGAAGCGAATCGTCACCAGTTGCCCCCACTGCTTCACAACCATCGGCAAGGAATACCAGGAGCTTGGCGGTAACTATGAAGTCTTCCACCACACCCAGCTTATCGCCGACCTCATCGGCAAGGGCAAGTTACGCTTGAATGGCCAGACGCTGGAAAAGGCGACTTTTCACGATCCGTGCTTCCTCGGCCGCCACAACGGCATCCTCCACGAGCCGCGCCAGGCGCTGGCCGATGCGGGTTTCACGCTCCTGGAGATGCCCCGGCACGGAAAAGATTCTTTCTGTTGCGGTGCGGGTGGCGCTCAATACTGGAAGGAAGAAGAGCACGGCACCGAGACAGTAAACGTCAATCGCTATCGCGAAGCACGGGCGACCGGGGCGGCCGTCTTGGCGGTCGGCTGTCCCTTCTGTAATACGATGATGGGTGATGCCAATCGCGAGATGGGCGCTCCGATGCAGGTTCGCGACGTGGCTGAGTTGGTGGTCGAAGCCATGCAGGTTCCTGCTGCGGCCGATTAGCGACGTAACCAGATCATCCCTGAAACAAGAGAGCCACCCGATGAGGGCGGCTCTCATTGTTTGTGGCGGAGAGGGCGGGATTCGAACCCGCGACCCCTTGCGAGGTACACGATTTCCAATCGTGCGCACTAGGCCAGACTATGCGACCTCTCCGGATAAGGAAAAACGATTATACGCCAGAATCGTCCCGCTGCCAAAGCTCAAAAGCCGGCCGCCGCCCCGTCATTCCGCGGCTCGCTGCCGCCGATCAGGACGCCGGTCGCCGGATCGCGAACGATCACCTGGCCGCCACCATAGTGGACGCTTGAGTCGGGCGGCAACAATGAATGTCCGCGCCGGGCTAATTCGGCGCGCACATCATCCGCTATCCCCCTCTCCAGGGCGATATCCAATCTCTGTAACCAATTAAAACGAGGCGCGTCTAGGGCAGTTTGCGGGTCCATTTCAAAATCGACCAGGTTTACCCCAACCTGGAGATGGCCTTGTGGCTGCATAAAACCGCCCATCACGCCAAAACTCGACCATGCCCGATCGTTCAAGGTGATGAAGCCGGGTATGATGGTGTGGTAGGGTCGCTTGCCTGGAGCGACTTCGTTGGCGTGGCCTGGTTTTAAGCTGAAGTTCGCGCCGCGGTTTTGCAATTGAACGCCGGTAGACCCCGCGGTGATACCACTACCAAAGCCCATATAAAGACTTTGGATCCAACTGACCATATTGCCCGCCTCGTCGGCCACCGTTAAATAGACAGTCTCGCCGGATCCATCAGGCCGGCCCGGCTCAGGCCAAAGAGCTTCCTGCCGGCGAATTAAAGAACGTCGGTCTCGCGCATAACGACTGTTCAACAAAGACGCAATCGGGACGTTTACTTGGCGGGGATCACCAATGAAAGTCTCCGCGTCGGCAAAGGCGAGCTTCATCGCCTCAATGAGAATGTGATAATAATCAGCCGAAGCATAATCCATATGCCGGAGATCAAAATCGCGAACGATGTTTAGGGCTAATAACGCCGCCAAACCCTGACCATTAGGCGGAATCTCGTGAAACTTATAGCCATCGCGGTATTCGATCGCGATTGGTTCGACCCATTCAGCCCGGTAATTGGCCAGGTCCGCCTCGGTCATCACGCCACCATCCGCTTTGACGCTGCGCTCGATCTGCCGGGCAATATCTCCGTGATAGAAAATATCGGGGCCATGTTCCGCTATTAGCTTCAAGGTGTTCGCAAATTCCGGGTTGGAGAAGACCTCGGCCGCTCGCGGCGACCGCCCGCCCGGCAGCCAAACGCGCCTTGAATCAGGTAACCGGGCCAGGAGATCGGTTGACCGCGCCCATGCACGAGCGATCACAGGGCTCACCGGATAACCGTGTTGGGCATAAGCGATGGGCCGTGCCAGAAGGGTATCAAGACCGATTGATCCAAATCGATCAAGGGCCAGTTCCCACCCCCGCAAGCTGCCGGGGACTGTCACAGATAATCCGCCTCGAACCGGAAACGAGTTATGACCTAAAGCTCGCAGCCAGTCGGCTTCAAGGGCCATTGGTGCCGGCCCGCTGGCGTTTAGACCATACAATTTTTGTTCCGCGGCCGACCAGATAAGGGCAAAGGCATCACCACCGATACCAGTCGAACAGGGTTCAACCACACAGAGCGTCGCAACCGTGGCGACGGCGGCATCGATGGCATTGCCACCGGCCTGCAATATCGATAACCCGGCTTGAGCGGCTAACGGCTGGCTGGTCGCCACCAAGCCGTTTCGAGCAATAACTGGCGAGCGTCTGCTCGGAAATCCAGGCTCAAGATATCTCATAAAAAATTCGCACTTGACACCGAACAACTGTTCGTGTTATACTCAGAACAAATGAGCGATTTCCATATTCATTGATGGCTATTTCTTTGAGAGGATCGCTGGAGTAATTTTCCATGAGCGAAAAACCTTTGTCGAAGCGTCAGCAAAACATCCTTCAATTCACACGAGACTACATGAATGAGCATTCCCGCCCGCCGACCATCCGTGAAATCGGCAAGGCGGTAGGCATCAACTCCACTTCCGTTGTCAATTATAATCTTGGTAAGTTGGAAGAGAAAGGTTATCTCGATCGTGATCCCGATGTTTCGCGAGGGCTTCGCCTAACCGATAAAGCCGGTGAAGTTGCCGCCGGCATTGGCAATGCCGCCACGGCCGTACGGAACGCAGTCGATCGCCTGATTCGCATTCCACTCGCCGGAGATATCGTCGCCGGCCGTCCGGTGATGACCGGTAACGACAGCTTCCAAACCTACGATGAAGAGGATGCGATTGAGTTGAGCCGCTCGATGCTGGCTGAAAAACCGGAAGGGTTGTTCGCCCTGCGGGTTCGGGGGGACTCGATGATCGATGCGATGGTTAACGATGGTGATATCGTTATCATGCGCCCGCAATATGAGGCCAAGAATGGCGACATGGTAGCTGTGTGGCTACTCAACGACTCGACAACTACCTTAAAACATTTTTTCAATGAAGGGAAACGGATCCGCTTGCAACCGGCTAACCCAACTATGGATCCGATCTATGTCAAACCTAGTGATGTCCAGATTCAGGGCAAGGTGTTAATGGTATTACGGCAAACTCCGTAATTAATTGTTCGATCTGGGCGGTTTGTGTAATCGCCTATTTTTTGGTGTATTGATTAGAACATTTGTTCAGTAATAACGGAAACAATTCAAACGTAATGGAAGCGAAACCTATTGAGGAGACCCGGTTGTCTCATCTATTGAGCGTTCAATCTCACCAAATCGAAATAGTCATGAGCCACCATCAGATACCCGCCACAGTCACGGGAGGAAAAGTGAACCGGCATACGGTGAGCTATGTTCTCCAGACCCAGTTCACGAGCGGTCTCGATAAAATTCGTGGTTTATTCGAAGACCTGAAATCGGCTCTTGGCGGTGGTCAACCGAGCCTGACCAATGAATCCGGTAACTGGGAACTTAAGATTAAACGGCAGGCAGAACCAGCAGTCTCCTTACTCAAGCTTCTCGCCGCGGATTCAACTTTTCCTCCTCTAACGACGGCGATTGGTATGGCGGATGCCAACCAGCCTGTTTTGTTACGATTTGGGCCAAAACACGTTCACCATGTCCTGGTCGCCGGAGACAGCAGAGCCGGAAAAACCACGCTTCTGAGGTCTATCGCCGTTGGCTTAGCCAGAACGAACCGACAATCACGGCTCCAAATCATGGTTCTAAATCCCAACGGATTGGATAACAAGATTGAACAACCCTTAAGACCACTCACCTGGCTGCCTCATATGATGACGGACCCGTCGATTGATATCGAAAGTAGCCAGGCACTTCTTCATTTTCTGGCCGAAGAAATGGAATATCGACGCCAGGCGAGAATTCGACAACCAATGATTGTGACCCTGATCGATCATTTGGTCACTTTGCTTGAGCAAAGCCGGCAGGCTGGGCAAGATATTATCCGGCTGTTGCAACATGGTCCGCAAACCGGTATTCACCTGGTGATGGCGACCAGAAGGCCGGATTCAGTCTTGCTTGATACCGCCTATCGAACCAACATTTCATTACGATTGGTTGGAAAATTCGAACCGAACGACAATCCCCGGCGGGTCGCCGGCATCACTGTTCAACAATCAAATGTCCTATTCGGAGCAGGTGATTTTCTGGCCCTGAGCGGCGACACTCTCACCTATTTCCAGGCGGCCGCTATCGATGATTATGACCTTCACCTCACCTTGACAGAGATGATTCGCCCTTCGATGCCGCGTTTACTCGCTCGTCCCTTCAACCCGCGACTTCAACAGGCGACCGAATCTGACCAAAACGGTTCCAATCAACCACAAACATTTACCCACCAGAACGGAACCATAACGCTTACCCGAACGAGCGAATCAGGAAAACAAGCGGCAGCAGACCAGGCAAGTCGATAAGGCAAGAAACAGATGCTAGAGGTGTGAAATGAAAACTGGAATGTTGTGGTTAGACGCCGACGCCCGGCGAACCCTTGAAGAAAAGGTCCAGCGAGCGGTTGAATACTATTCACAGAAGTACGGCTCAACGCCGGATCTATGCCTGGTAAATACCGGAACTTTTGCCGAGGAAGAACTCAAGATCGGCCCTGTCAAGGTTCAGCGCACGCGGCTGGTTCTACCCCATCATTTTTGGGTGGGAGTCAGTACCGCATCCTGATCGTTGTCATATCAGGCCGGCATAAAAGCCAGCAGCGAATCTATCTCAAAATTCAGACAACGGTGGGCCTGGCGAAGGGCTAATTCAACCGCGTCAGCCGATTCCCCCCGACTAAAGATAAACCCCAGATAGCTGTCTCCCTCCGGCAACGGGACCAGAGGGTAGTTTAACGGGGAAGTGATCTTTACACCCACAACAAGGGGAACGGCCGCGGCCTCTTCAATCCCGGAGACCCCGCGCAAGATTCCCGCACGGGGAATCGGAATCATCATTACCCCGCTTGCCTGGAGGGATTGAAGCCGGTCTCGAAAATCCATGCGGCAAGCCTGTCGAAGTATTAAATCCTCTAAAGAACCGTCGACGCCAAACCGCAGCACCTCGGAGCATAATCCACCGATCGATCGCCCGGCCAGTTCTATCGGCCACACACCGTCCTCATTCACCCGTAACTCGGCATGAACAGGACCTTCGCTCAAACCAAGAGCCAACGCCGCATCGGACGCGGTCTTTAGTATCGTCTTTTGAAGATCCATCGGCAGTCTTGAGGGTGTCACGTAAATCGTTTCCTCAAAAAAAGGTCCCTCCAATGGATCGGGCTTGTCGAAGATGGCCAACACATGTAACTCACCGCGATCCAGCAAACCCTCCATCGCCACCTCTATGCCGGGAATATATCCTTCTACCAGAAAGGACCGACTTTCCCCAGGCCCAGCGGAAACCAGCATGCGGCTCAGCCTGGCGATCGCAGCCTCCAATTCACCGGGGTTATTCGCTCGCATCACGCCCCGACTCCCATTCAGGTTGATTGGTTTCAAGACGCAAGGATAGGACACCCGGCCGGCGATTTCTTTGGGGTCTTCTTGTGTCGAGCCAATTTGAAACCAGGGAGTCGGCAGACCGCCGTCTCGGAGCATTCGTCGCATCAAATATTTATCGCGTGCGGCCGCAGCCGCATCGGGATGGTTGTGAGATAACCCAAGAATGCCGCTTGCTTTGGCAGCGATTAAACTCCCGCTATCATCGACCGCCAGAATCGCCGCCGGTGGTTCTTCAAGACCATAAGCGACAATATCCCGAACAGCCTTAACCGGATCCCGAAAATCTATCGCCAGAACGCCCGGCCACTGCCCGGCTAATTCCCGCGGTAAATCCATACCGGTCACCACGTCAACGCCCAACCGGTCGGCCGCCTCGCGAAAAGCCTCCAATCGATAGGAGCGAGGCGTCGTCAACAGAAGAACTCGCAAGCTTCGTTTGGTTCGATTCATCCTCTAGATTATAGCCCTTAGGCAAGAAGATGTTTCGTAATCTTTTACCTTACCTTCCTCCAATCTTCCGGCTCGAATATGACTAAAGTGAGGTATAGTAATAGCGATGGAAAACACGAATCTTGACAACCTTCGCGGAAAACCTTTTCTTGTGAGGTTCCAGCGACCTTACCACTCAAAGATACCCTTTATATTGACTGGTTTTGCGGTCGTTTCGGGATTTCTCTTATTGGCCGCAGTCGCGTGTCACCCGACCTCGCTGGCAGTCAGCGAAGTCCTGGCTACGCCCGGCCAGCTGGAATATGCGCCTGCCATTTTCGGCAGCCCACTAGAGATCACACCTACACCAGAACCGACGCCCATCCCGACACTTGGCCCGCCCCTTCCACCGCCAACGCTGGTCGTGGCAATGCCACCGATCGATTTTGAAGCGGCGCGGGCAACAGCACAAGCCCAAGGGTTGGAAATCGCATTTGTGAAGATCGGTTTTCACAGAGGTCCTGCCGGCAATGCGAACGGCTTTGGTGACTATCTGCGTAAGCTCAACGATGCCGGCGTACCATTTTTTGTCAAGAGCGCGGCCGCAGAAGGCCCAATCTATGAAGCCCAACTGATCATGAAGGAAAACGAAGCCGCCGGTCGCTTTGTTGACCATACCCTGGTCTATAGAGAGGTTGGAACGGAGTTCGAGGCACCTTTTTATAATCTGTCACTTTCGCCTGAGGAAGCCGCAGAAGTCAGTTGGCAGATCAACCGGGACGCCGTTGCCCCGGAGTTGGATAAAAATTACTTTTGGCTGGAAACCCTCAACGAACCCGGTCGTTATGGCGACGATGGCCAACTGCAAATCGAGAGGTTGGGACGATTTTCATTAGCAACAGCCAAACTCGCTGTTGCTGAGGGCTATAAATATGCCGCCTTTAGTTTTTCATTCGGTCTCCCCGAAAAAGAGGATTGGGAAGACCCAGCCATGTTGGATTTCTTGCGTTATGCTGGTGAACATCCAAATCAGGTAGCTGTAGCCCTTCATGAGTACAGCGGAACTATATCATCTATCCAGGTACCACTGCCCATATCGGAAGGCTATCCCTATCGAGTTGGTCGATTCCAGGAATTATTCGATGTATGTGACCAATACGGCATTCCTCGGCCTACTGTCCTCATAACGGAATGGGGTTGGGAATATAACCGAGTGCCTGATGTGAATCAGGCGATGCTCGATATCAATTGGGCATCCTGGCTATATGCCGCTTATCCCCAAGTCAAGGGAGCCTCGATTTGGTACCTCGGCGGGGGCAGTCAATTCGGTGATATTGCCAATCAAACACAGCGGCTTATCGCGCCAATGGCTGATTATGCGGTGAGCCATTACTACATCATCGATCCAGGCATCGGCCAAATCGATCCGAGCATTTTCTTACCACCCGGAATGTCCCGCATCCTGCCGGAAGATCGCTCTGCCAAGGCGACACCTGCCCCGCGCCAATCGATTCTGCCTTAGATTTGCGCGGCTACCGGCAAGCTCTATCCAGTTAACAAATGGCGGGCGATGACCAATCGCTGGATTTCACTCGTCCCCTCGCCAATGGTCATTAGCCGGGTATCCCGATACATGCGCTCAACCTCGAATTCGCTGCTATAGCCAAAGCCGCCATGAATTTGGATCGCGTTGCGGCACACACGCTCGCTGACCTCAGTGGCCAACAGTTTAGCCATCGAGGCTATCTGGCTGTAAGGCCGTCCCTGGTGTTTTAGCCAGGCGGCTTTGTAAACCATTAAACGGGCAGCTTCTAGTTCGGTGGCGGCGTCGGCCAGCATCCACTGGATGGCCTGGTAATTGGCGATCGGTTGCCCAAATGCCTCGCGTTGCCGGGCGTACTTGATCGCCTCCTCAAATGCCGCCTGGGCCAGCCCAATCGCCAGCGCGCCGATGCTGATTCGGCCGCTGTCCAAAGTGGCCAATGTTTGCGCCAGGCCATTGCCCTCCGGACCCAGAAGGTTCGTTCGAGGCACGCGGACAGACTCAAAGGTCACGGCATGGGTCGGCGAGCCGTGCAGCCCCATCTTCTTCTCCGGTGGGCCGATGGTGATTCCAGGGGTTTCTGACGGCACCACGATATGACTTAAGCCATGACTGCCGCCGGAGGCGTTTGTTCGACAAAGGACGACCATTAAATCGGAGATGGAAGCATTGGTCATCCACATCTTGCTACCATCGATGACCCAGGAATCACCTTCAGCCACGGCGCGCGTCCTGATGCCTCCCTTCAAATCCGACCCTGCGCCCGGCTCGGTTAGGCTGAGGCAGGCCAGCCGCCCCTCGCCGCTCGCCAAGCGCGGCAGCCAAGAACGCTTTTGCTCTTCGCTGCCGTAAGCGACGATCGGTCCAAGCCCAAGTCCGTTATGAGCGGAGATGGCCAACGCCGTCGAGCCGCATCCCCAACCTAACTCCTCGATGACGATAGCCGCGCTCACAGCATCCAGTGCCGCCCCGCCATACTCTTCCGGCACTTCAAGGCCGAGTAAACCGAGCGGACCCATTTTCCGCACAGCCGGCCAGTTAAATTCACCCGTTTCATCAGTATGACGCGCTCGCGGGCGAAGTTCAGCGGCCACGAAATCGTGCACCATAGCCCGCAGCGTTCGTTGTTCTTCATTCAGTTCAAAATCCATCTCAAGCTCCCTTATAACCGGCGGCGGCCAGCGTGATCAATAACAATTGTCCCAGTCCCGCCGGTAAATGTGATAATTCGATATATTCATCCAACCGATGGGAATTACCGGATTTGGTCAAACCCAGGCAAACCGCCGGATACCCGCGACTTAAGGGGATATTGGCATCCGTACTGCTGATGATATAACGCACCTGGTCGCATCCGACGTGTCGAAGGGCTGCGTCCGCCCATTGAACAATCGGGCTATGGCGGTCGATGGCTCCCGCCGGGCGATTACCCACCAGTTCGCTGACCAGTTTCACCCCGGTGCCGCGCTCCGAATGAAAACGGTTCAAATTTCGGACGATAGTCTGTGCCTGATCGACCAGTCGATTGAGCGCCTGTCCGTCAGCCGAGCGAAGATCGAGCCATAACCGTGCCCATGGGGCGATCGTATTGATCGAAAACCCTCCTTCGATCACGCCGATATTATACGTAGTCTTTGGATTTTCGGGCACGGATAGATCATCAATGGCGGCGATCAATCTCCCCAGGACATGGATAGCGCTGGGCGAGCCAAATTCCCCCCAGGAATGACCACCTAGTGCGGTAACATCGATCCGGTAACGCCGCACGCCAACGGCCTCGTGGGCGAGCTGGCCATAGAAGCCGCCTTCGACCACGACATAGAGAGCGCGGCTACCGAAGCGATCGACCACAGCACGCATCCCTCGTAAATCGCCCAAGCCCTCCTCCGCGGCATTCGCCACAAACCAGACATCGGCCGCCGGCCGCAACCCAAAGCGAGACAGGCTATCTGCAAGGATCAGCAGACCGGCCACGCCGGTCGAATTATCAGCGATACCGGGACCATATAGCAATTCGCCGTCGAGTCTCGTCGTAAGGTCTGTCTCATGTGGAAAGACGGTGTCCAAATGAGCGGAGATAACCAGAGCCGGGCGTCCTTGAGGATTTTCTCCCGACAAGCGCCCGAAGACATTGTTCAATGAATCGCGGTTGATATCGACCAAACCCAGGGTTTCAAACCGTTCCTGAATATAAACTGCTCGATCCGTCTCGGAAAACGTCGGCGCCGGGATTTGCTGGATGCGAATAATTTGCTCGCAAATCGAATCCAGATCTTCTCGATAAAGGTTCATCGCCGCCCGAACAGATGGGTGACAAGCGATCCGGTCAACGTCGTTCATTCAGGTTGGAAAGGCTCGTAAACGGATACGAGTCTGGCCGGGATACGCCCAAATATATGCACGCCCTTCTCCGAGTGACGTTCTTCATCGACCTGACCTCGCTCATAAAACAATGACAGGAGATCGCCTCGTTCATAGGGAAGAAATACCTCGACAGAACGTAGCATCTTAACCATTGCCGCCTCGATGGTCATGAGCAATTCATCCATGCCATAACCTGTTTTGGCCGAGGTGAGAACAGCCGGCGCGGATAAATCCAGAGTTGCAAGGACTTTGTCGCCTTCGACCAATCTATCAGCCTTATTAAGGGCGAGCACCATCGGCAGATGGTCAACCTCCAGCTCGGCGAGCGTATCTTCGACCGACTCGATCTGGGCGACGACATGCGGATGGGTTATATCCACGACATGCAACAAAAGATCGGCTTCACCAATCTCTTCGAGTGTCGCCCGAAAGGCAGCAACAATTTCATGGGGTAATTTTTGAATAAAACCGACGGTATCAGTGAAGAGAACTTCGCGACCACCGGGCATGTTAACCTTGCGCGTCGTCGGGTCGAGGGTGGCGAAGAGCTGGTC